>Ga0116229_10000814_pt1 | contig 45350 bp, 36 predicted proteins | sample S1TSphgellanicum_3_FD_87313 | JGI IMG/M metagenome (GOLD analysis project Ga0116229, IMG submission 87313) | Host-associated microbial communities from peat moss isolated from Minnesota, USA - S1T2_Fc - Sphagnum magellanicum MG | ecosystem: Host-associated > Plants > Peat moss > Unclassified... | reverse complement strand
TTGAGCGCGCTTTGGCATGGCAATGCGCGCTCCTTATTCCCTCGGCTATCCTGTCTGGCGTATGATCACTGCTGACAAAGCCTCCACTCCGGCGTTGGTGACTTGCGCATCTCGATTCGACATTAGGGTAGGACTACCTGTTATTATGAGATATATCAATCGCATTTCTCTTAATTATTTCGCATTGCTCTTGATTATTTCGCATTGCTCTTGATTACTTAGGAAAACTACGAAACGCTCGAAAGCGTGATCGATTGCTCCATTGACACCCCGAGAATATGAGATAGGGTCTTAGATTACGGTGAGGTTAATAACAACCGACACGAAGGATGATGATCTACTCTTGAAAGTAGTTCCCTTTGGATGGCTAATCGAAACCGAGTCGCGATTTCGAAGACACTCGCCTTAGTCGCCCAAAATATTGATTGCCAAGACTTCGTAGCGTTACCAGATCTGAGGGCGTCCATAAAAATACGACGGAAGGAAATTTTCCATGCTGCGCCAAAACCGGGTTGAGTCGAGTGCGCAGCGACGTCACGTCCAGGCGGGTTTTATCCTAAATTCTGTCCGATGCCGCATTCAGCGTGGGCGGATGACGATATGACCGATGTTATTATCGGAGACCCGTTAGGCGCTGCGGCATTCGAAACGCCGGTATCCGCGGATGTCGCAACTGGCGTCGGAAGTTTATTGGACGCTGGGCCCTGGGCATTAGCGCAGAACGTAATCCTAGCCCTGATTTGCTTCACCATTATTTGCGATGGCTTTGCCAATCTTGCATTTGGTTTGGCCATTCCGGCGATGAGCCATACGCTTGGCGCAGAACCACGCGCATTTTCCATCGTTTTTGCGTTTGGGTTTGCGGGGCTTTCGGTAGGTACGGTCTCGGCTGGGCCGCTCGGTGACCGGTTTGGCCGCAAGCCCATTCTGCTTTTGTCAATCCTTGTATTTGCAGTCTTCACTTTGGCACTGGCACTTGCGGATAGCATTGGAAGCCTCACCACGTTTCGATTTTTGGCGGGCATTGGGCTCGGCGGCGCGATGCCAAACGCGACTGCGCTCATCGCTGAATGTGCACCGGCCCGCCATCGGAGCCTGGTGATCACGATCGCGGCACTATGCGTAACAATCGGAGGTATGGTCGGTGCGGTCGCTGCATCCGCCATTCTGCCTCATCTGGGCTGGCAAAATCTCTTTATTGTGGCTGGCGCTATTCCGCTCGCGGTGTGCCCGGTTTTGTATTTCATTCTCCCGGAATCGCCGAAATTTCTAGCCGGCGATGTCAATCGACGGCCGCAGTTAGTTCGCGTGCTGGACAAGCTCAAGATTTCCTATCCCAGCCAAGCTAATTTTACACTGAAGGAAGGGATTGCAGAGGAAAGCTTAAGTGCTCGGCTTCTATTTCAATCCCCATATCTGCGTGACACCGTCGCGCTCTGGATGGCGTTCTTTTTTGCCCTGGCGCTAGGCTACTTCCTCGTCAGCTGGATTCCGACCATTCTTGCCGGGGCAGGGTTTGGTCCGCGGGTCGCTTCCTTCGGCTTGCTCGCCTATAATGGTGGTGGGTTGATCGGTGCCATCGGTGCAGCATTATTGCTCGAACGGTTTGGATCGCGTGTACTCACGCTATTTAGTATCGCCGGCATCATCCTGTCGCTGGCAGTCGGTATGGCTACAAGTCTCGCCGCGCTGGGCCCTGACGTGGTGATGCTTGTGCTGTTTGGGCTGGGCGTGAGCGTGACCGCCGTTACCAGCCCACTATTGGCGATCGCGTCCTATACATATCCGACGGCTTTCCGCTCAGTTGGCATCGCACTGGCACTGGCATTCGGCCGTGTCGGCGCCATCGCCAGCTCCTACCTCGGTGGGGCGGTATCGCATGCGGACTCGGCTGGTTTAGCGAGCTTTCATGTATCGGCGGTTCTTCTTATCGGTTCAACCTTGTCCCTATGGCTGCTCAGGCGCCATATTCCACCTGTGCGGCGGGCATGATTGGTGCCTTCCATTTATGGGCCCAAAAAGTCCTGTTTCGTGGGCTTCGAGAAGGTATTGGAGGGTATCGGGTTGTCCCGGAACACAGGGCCGAAGGATTAATCGCGGTAGGGACGCTCATTGCTGAGGGCCTCCACAAAGAACCGTACAGGTGGAATTCCCGCATACTGCTGCTCCCACCTCGGGTGTTTGACGCGGACGCGTTGACTGGGCCACGGGTGGGAAATCCGCTGCGGTGGCAACCGGCGCTCAGTCAGCTTGTCCATTTCGTCCCACCTCGTGCGGTCCTTCCTGGCTGCGCCGACGCAGCGCGTGTCGCCAGGAGCCGATGAGGTGGTGGCGGAAGGCGATGAGCGTCCACGAGTTGGTGGGCACCTCGTGATGCCAAAGTATCCACGCGCGGTGCCGCCCAGCCATCGGCCCTGCTCCACCAGGTCCTGGTGACAGCGTCTCCGGAGGTCTTCAGTGATTTCCAGCAGCTTGCCATTTTGCGATCCCGCCGCGTATGCCGGTACAGCTTGAAGCCGCCCTGCGGGTGCGGGTGCAAATGTGGGTAAAGCGCTTCAGGTTCTGTATCGTTACGGCGAGCAGAAATCGTCTCTTGCGCCGGTGAGAGCTCGCAATATCAACCTTCGTCGTGCAAGATTGCACCTGGGATGGGCAAACAGCATTTCGACTTTCTTCCGTTCGCATGAGTAGATTCCGAACCTATTCACCGCAATTCGCCTTTTGTTCAATGACCTGGACCCGCCCCTGCGAGGATAAAACAGACCCGCCCCTGCGAGGATAAAAAACAGACCCGCCCCTGCGAGGAAAAAAAACATGAAAAAAAGCAATCAGGCGCCTGGACGCTGCGGGAAACATTTCGAGGACGCTAGCCCCATCTCGCATGCTGAATTTGGCGGCCGATGCGCTATTAGCGTCCTGGCGCTGATCATATCTCTCGCCTACGCCAGTGCCCACGCTCAATCGAGCCCGAACCCGGTCACCTCATCTTCGGGAGACGTCAATTCTAGCAGCGAGGGGCTGGCGCCGACGCTTTCACTGTCCACCCCTGCGGCGCCGGTGGTTCGCCCGATTGACCCCTTTGCGCAATATGAGTGGAAAGGTTTGAATGTATTTCTTCCACCGCCCGCGGACACGATTGATGGCGACATGTTCGGCTATCGTCAGAAACTTGCCGACGACTATGGGATCGGTTATTTTGGGCTGTCGGTAGATTCGTTATATCAGAATGTGCTCCACCACGGTCACAATGGGCCTCAGACCTATGTCGGGCAGAAGACGACGGGCATCTCTGAAAACATATTTGTCGTAACGTTGGATTTGAGTCGCTACGGCATTCCTGACGGTCAAATTGTTGCAGGCGCCTCATATGTCGCCACTTCCTGGAACCCGGCCGGTCCCAATACACTCAATCTTGGACAGCTCACATATTATCAAACGCTTTTCAGCAAGCGTGTCGAGGTCAAGATCGGTTTGCTCTCAGACAGTTTAGAGTATCTTAACAATTTGACCGGCACAAACTACGCCGGTGGCGTTTATGGTCCAACGGCATTTTTGTTGGCGGAAACCGGTTCGTCGGAGACACCCTTCCCGACCTACGGGGCAAACGTGAAGGTCCATATCACTAAAAGGGTCTACGATAAATTCGGGGTTGCAAGGTCCGTGAGCGCACTTGGTCCCGTCGCGGAGCATAATTTCAACCCAACCGGAACTCAGTTTACCACACCGCGAAGCGGTGTATGGGCGATCAACGAGCTAGGCTATTTGCAACCCCCCGAGCCGGGCAGCCTTAAGACCTGGATACGCGCCGGTGCTGCGTACAACAGTTCTCCCTACACTGAGCTTGCCAACAAACCCTTTACTTCGAGCGGAAACCACTTCTTCTACCTGGTTGGAGATCAGCAACTCCTGCAGGTGTCGTCCACGCCACAGCAGGCGTTTCGGGGCATTTACGCAGGTTTCTCCGTCGAGTATTCGCCATCCGCACTGAATTTGTTCTCTCAATATTACGAAGCACGTGTCTATAGCCTCGGCCTTCTGCCGAGCCGACCATCCGACCAGGCGTCGCTTGTCTTCGGGGATTCGTTCTTCAGCAGTCCCTTTATAACGAGCTGCGCTCGGCCGGCCAGAAAGTCCATTCGGATAGCAAATCATTGACCGGTTCCTATAGTTACCATTTGATACCGGGCGTCTACCTCAAGACCGCGCTGCAATATGTCAGCAATCCGACACCGCTGGTCTACCAGAGCAACACTGGAAGCTCACTCAACATCGTCTGTGGGGCAGTCATCTTCTTCTAATCCTATCGGGTTCTGCCTCACTTCGTGTGACATCGACCCGGCCACCGACCAAGCGGATTTGCGCTAGGCTGCAGCATGAGCAAATCCCTGGCTGTTCAGTCAACACGCCATTTGAAACCGTCCAAGGGGCATGGGATTCAGTCATCAACAACAATGATCTGAATGGCTACAGCATCACAATCAGCATTGGTGAAGGGACATTTGCGGCAGTTGATTGCACCGGCTCGCCAACAGGTGCGCGACCGTCAAGCGTCATTTCTCTACAGGGCCAACGGTCTTCGATTATCATGCTTTCAACAAACGATTTCGCTGGCTCTATCACCGCTGGCGGTGGCGCAATAATCAGCGTGAGCAATTTGGCGGTGCAAAAACGGGCGTATTGTAAGACCTTTTTTTTCAAACTGCACCTTAAGAAGGCCGGATGTGTCGGAATAATAGTTCGTTATGGTTGCTGAATCACAATAAAATCTGGTTTGCTGTTTGTTACATCGGCATCAACCTTGCCCATTGCGATATGGCTTGATTGATCGCACGTACCGTCCACAACCTGATCGCTCTCAAACGTAGGTTCGGCTAAGGCGTCGGTTGAAGCGGTGACGAGGGTCGCGGTGGTGACGAGCGCGATAACAGGGCCAATGGATTTCATCGGCTCCCCCCTCTGTTGCTGAGATAGCCGCGCCGCGTTGGCTGCTAACCTGACCTAGCGGTGCCGGGTCTGTATTGAAGCTGGCAGACCAGAAAGCAGCGATCAAGCTCTGGCGACGAAATCCGCCGAATGAACTTAACAACGTTCAGTCAGACGCTACGTGTAGTTGTTTGGCGCCTTGCGTATTTGTAATTCGTTGCGCCAAGGTTTTCTTAAGTCATTGAAAAGCTTGGTGGAGGGGGTTGGATTCGAACCAACGTAGACGTGCGTCAACGGATTTACAGTCCGTCCCCTTTAGCCACTCGGGCACCCCTCCATGGGCGGGCAGGCGGGCGAGCTATGCTTGAACGCCCCGATTGTCAACGATCTGACGCGGAAGGGAAAGCGGCCATGGCGGGCGGCGGCGCGGGGTCGTATAGCGCGGGCATGAAACCACCTCCGCATGGATCACGTCCCAAAGGCGCCGCGCATGGACCGGGCGGCCATGGCAATCGGCCGCCGCCGCGCGGCGAGGCGGCCGGCAAGCATGTGCCGTTCAGGCCGGCGATACGGCCAACCCAAGCCGCCGCCGCGCCCGAACGCGGCCCGAACCGCAACCCGCCGCAGGCGACCCAGCGCGGCCCGCGCGTGGCGGCGCCGGGCGGCGCGATCTGGCTCTATGGCATTCACCCGGTTGCTGCGGCACTGGCCAATCCCGCGCGGCGTTTGCGTCGGCTGCTGCTGACCGAGGAGGCCGAGCGCACCCTGGCCGCGCGTCTCAGCCCGCCGTTCAGTGTGCAGCCGGAGCGTGTCGAACGCGACCGGCTGGATCACATGCTGGGGCGCGACGTGGTGCATCAGGGCGCGGCACTGCTCGCCGACCCGCTGGTGTCGCCGCCGCTGGCGCACGTGCTGGAACGGCCAGGGCCGCTGCTGGTGCTGGATCAGGTGACCGACCCGCGCAATGTGGGCGCCATCCTGCGTTCGGCCGCCGCGTTCGGCGTCGCCGGCGTGATTACCCAGGACCGGCACGCGCCGGAGGAGACCGGCGCGCTGGCCAAGGCCGCGAGCGGCGCACTCGAGACCGTGCCGCTGATCCGCGCTGTGAACCTGGCGCGCACGCTGATCGCGCTGAAAGCCTCGAACGTGTGGTGCGTCGGGCTGGCCGCCGACGCCCCGGCCTTGCGTGGCACGCCGTTGGCGCAACGCCGGGTGGCCCTGGTGCTGGGCGCCGAGGGCGAGGGTATGCGGCGGCTCACGCGCGAGACCTGCGACGAGCTCGCCGGCCTGGCGATGCCCGGCACGATGGAGAGCCTGAATGTTTCGGCCGCGGCGACGCTGGCGCTGTATGAGTTGACGCGCGGATAGGCAATACGCCGACTTGACGGAATGTTTGCGGCTTGGCCGTGGGGTGCAATGCGAAGCGCATTGCACCCCCCGATCTCAACATGAGTTTTTAATCTGTTTAGGTCAGGCTGGTCGCATGCGGCCTCACACCCAAACAACCGAATGGCAAACGCTCTCCGAGGAGACGCAGCTGGCGCTGGCACAGCAGGCGATGCGCCAGGCCGCCACGATCATTGCGGATCAGGCAGAATTGTTCGCGGTACAATTCCTCACCAAAACGCTCGCCGACCGCGGCGCCGCGGACGCGCTGAAGCTGTTTGCCGTGCTCCTGCGCGAAACCTCCGCGGACTGCCTGCGACCGATGGGAAATGCTTAATCAGTATCCAGTTTCCAGTTTCCAATTTCCAGTTCGCGACTCTGAAAACTGGCAACTGGCAATTGAAAACTACCGATCGCCCTGGCTGTCGTTATCGTTATCGTTGTCGTTGCTGCTGGACTGGTCCTGTTCGGCGGGGGAGACGGCGACGAAGGCGGGCTGACCGTCGCGAATGATGCGCAGCGCCACCGCCTGGTTGCTCTTGAGCGACGCGCGGATTTCGCGGGTGGCCTCGGCCGGGCTGGTGACCTCCTTGTCGCCGACGCCGACGATGACGTCGCCGGCCTGCAAGCCGGCCTGGTCCGCGGTGGAGCCTTGCTTCACCTCGGCAATGACGGCGCCGTGCACGCTGTCGGGAATGCTGAGTTGCTGGCGCAGGTTAGGGGTGAGCGCCTGCAGGCCGACGCCGAGGGCAGGGCTACCCTGTGGCGAGGCGCCGACGCGGCCGGAAGCCTGGTCGGCTGGCAACGTGCCGACCGAGACGTCGATGGTCTTGGTGCCGCCGTCACGCAGAACCGCCAGCGACGCGGTGTTGCCGGGGGCGATCTGGCTCACCGTCACGGCAAGGTCGCGCGCATTGCCGATATGGTGGCCGTTGACCGACACGATCACATCACCCGGCTGCACGCCGCCTTTGCTGGCGGGGCTGTCCGGCTCGACACTGGCGACCAGGGCGCCGCGATCGTCCGAACTGCTTTGCGGCAGGTGAAGGGCGGCGGCCATGGCCGAGCTGACAGCCTGCGCCGACACGCCGATGAAGCCGCGGGTGACGTGGCCGGTCCTTTCGAGCTGCGCCACCACCGACTTCACGGTGTTGGACGGAATGGCAAAGCCGATGCCGACAGAGCCGCCGCTGGGCGAGAAGATGGCGGTGTTGATGCCGACCACCTTGCCGTCCTGGGTCAGCAGCGGGCCGCCCGAGTTGCCCTGGTTGATCGGCGCGTCGATCTGGATGAAATTGTCGTAAGGGCCCTCGCCGATGTCGCGTCCGCGGGCCGAAACGATGCCGGCGGTGACGGTGCCGCCGAGGCCGAATGGGTTGCCGACGGCGATCACCCAGCTGCCGACCTGCGCCTCGTCGGAATCACCGAGGTTGATGAAGGGCAGCGGATGGTTGGCGGAGACGCGCAGCACGGCGATGTCGCTCTTGGCGTCGTGGCCGATGACTTTCGCCGGCAGGGTGGTGCCGTCGTCGAGCGTGACGCTGACCGAGCGGGCGTTCTTCACCACATGGTTGTTGGTGACGATGGTGCCATTGCTATCGATGACGAAGCCCGAGCCGCGGGCTTCGATGGCGTGCGGATGCGGCTGCATCTGGGCGAAGGGGAACGGCAGCCCAAAGGGCATCTGGCCGCCCTGCTGGGCGAACGTCTCGCCGCCTTCGTCCTCGACGATCTTGCTGGTGATGCTGACGACGGCCGGTTTGACCCGATTGACGAGATTGACGAAGTCGGGGAGCGGGTGGTTGACCTGTCCCGGCTGGATGGCCTCCTGTGCCCAGGCGGTAGGACCGACGGCGGGAACGGCGGCGAATGTCGCCAGCGCGCTGCCGGACAACAGGAGGCCGGCGAAGCGGCGCCGGGCGCGAGGCGGTGTATGGATGGTCATGGTGTCTCCAACAGGCTTGTGTATCGACGGACAAATGGCCGATCGTCCGTGGCATTAAAGCCACTGCACCCAACATTGCGCTGACGACGTGGTGAAACCCTGGTCATGAATTTATCGTGAGAAATTGCCTTCGCTGACTGAACCCAAAAAAAGTAAAAGTTTTTTGTTTCTCTTTGTCAAAAAAGAAATACTTCCTTATTCTGTCTTGGCCGCCGGTAAATTCGAAGTCGCCCGGCGCCAGGTTTGGCTAATCACCCAAGGCCGCTCGCCGCGCACCACCCGGTCGGTTATTTCGGTGGCCCCATCAGCGCCGATCGTGATGAACGTGGCGCCGTCGTCGATGACGCTGAAGCGGTCCACGACAATCGTTGCCGGGCAGCGGCCCCGCAGCGGGAGTGGGGAAACGATGATGGTGGCACCGGCGCACACCGCATCGAGGCTCATTACCAGCAATGCGGTCGCGCCATGAAGGTGCACAGCACAGGCGCCTGCCGCGCAGGCGGGGAAGTCGGCCGCGCCGGCGACACCCCAGACCCGCGCCGGCGTGTCCCGGTCGAAACGGCTGGCGCCGCTGGACGTGCTGATGACGACGCGGCCGTCGATATGGGCGGCGATCATGCGGGCGTCGGCGCTGACGACGATGTCGGGGGGCTGGGCCAGCCAGGGCGAGAGCAGGCCGGCCGCGAGCGGCGCCAAACCGGCCAGGCGCAGCCATGTGCGCCACAGGCAGAGCCAGGCGAGGCCGCCGGACACGAGTAAAAGTCCCCTGGCCGGCATTTGCGGAATGGGCCATGCCGCGTCGGGCCAGGACGCCACCGCGCGGGCGATGGCGCGGAGGCCGTCGATGCCGAGGCCCATCGGGGCGGTTGCCAGATGTTCGAGGCCGAGGGGCATCAGCACAAGTGCGGCGAGCCCCCAGGGCATGACCCAGAAGGCCGTCAGCGGCACCGCGAGCATGTTCGCCGGCACGTAGTACAGCGTCGCGGTGCCGAAATGGTAGGCCGCGTAGGGTAATGACGCGGTGCCTGCGAGCGCGCTGGTGGCGGCGAGGCCGCCGACATACAATACGGCGGACCGCCACCAGTGACCGGCGCCAAACAGGGCGATGCGCGGGGACAACGCCTCCCATCCCGCGACCAGCGCCAGCACGGCGGCGAAACTCATCTGGAAACTCACCCCCATGACCAATTCGGGGGCGCATATCATGAGTGCCAATGCGGCCAGCGCCAGGGCGCGGGCGGAGATCGCGCGGCGGCCGGTGAGCAGCGCCAAGGTCACCAGGCAGGCCATCGCAAAGCTGCGCAGAATAGGCACGTGGGCGCCGGTCAAAGCGAGATAAAGGCCGCCGCCCGCCAGGGCCGCCAGCGCTGCGATGCGCTTGATGGACCAGTGCAGCGCCGCGTGCTCGGACACACGCAGCACCGTGCGCACCGCGGCGAACACCAGGCCCATGACGATGCCGATATGCAGGCCGGCCACCGCGAGCAGGTGGGCGAGGCCACTCACCTGAAAGGCGGTGCGGTCGGCGGCGGGAATCGCGGCGCCGAGACCGGTGAGCAGGGTGGCGGCGATCGCGCCGCGCGGGCCGGGTAACGCGGCCATGAAGCGCGCGGCGACGGCTTCCCGCAGCCGCTGCAGAACGCTGGCGCGGCTGTGTGGGCTGAGGTTGGCGGCGGGGCCGATGGCGAAGCCGTAGCCGTCCATCCCGACAAAAAAGGCGTCGCGTTGCATGTCCCATCCGCCGGGATAGGCAGGCGGCGACGGCGGACGCAGCAGCGCGCGCACGCGTGCCACGTCGCCGGTCGCGAGCGGCGTGTCGTCGGAATTGCGCAACCGTATCCGCACGCCGCGCTCCAGGCTGGGGGCGCCGTCGAGGCTCGGGGCGGCAATCGTGATACGGCGCCCTTCAGGCAGCGCCTCGGCCTGCGTGATCGTGCCGGAGACGATCACGGCGCCACGGGGCAGATCGTCCCACGGCGGCGCGCGCCACGCAGCGACGCGGGCGGATGCGAAACCCGCGGCCGCGAAGCCGCCGGCGAGCAGCACCGCCCGCAGCAAGCGGCGATGGCGCAGCCGGGCCGCGGGGCCCAGGCACAGGAGTGCCGCGAGACATGATGGCCACAAGGAGGGCTCGGTCCGGCAGCCGAAATAGGCCACCACACCCGCGCCCATGCACACCGGCAGAAAGAGAAAGAAACGACCCCGCTCGCCCGCGAGCCACGCGGCAAGGATCGAGTCCTCGCGATGCCAGGCTACAATTTTGGCGGGTGCGATTGCGATTTGCACAACCGGGAGTTTTGCATGGCGGCGCGGCCGAAGCCAGCGACCTGGGATGGGTGAGCAAAGCGGTCGCCATCAATGCCCAAGTTTGACGATGGTATTGATGGGCAACGCTGCGCTCACCCATCCTACGAGGCGCCAGCGTCCTTGAGGTGCCGGAGGTCTGCGGTCAGGACGATGTGCAGCCCGGTCGGGTGCCAGTTGAAGGTAATGGCGCCGCCGAGTTGGCGGCTCACGGTGATGCGAGCGAGCTGGCTGCCAAACCCGGACCGTGCCGGCGGCCCGGCAACCAACGGTCCGCCCGCCTCCGCCCAGGTAAGAACAAGATGAGCGTCCTCACGCGACCAGGTTATGTCGAGACGGCCATCCGGGGTCGAAAGGGCGCCGTACTTCACCGCATTGGTCGCCAGCTCGTGCAGGGTAAGCGCCAGGGCGGTCGCGACGCTGGCGGCGATATGGATATCCGGACCCTCGACATGCAGCCGCTCCGCGCCAGGCAGAAGGTGCGGTTCCAACACGAGCGAGATCAGGTCGCGCAGGCTGGCGCTGCGGTCGGTCAGTTCGGCGGCCAGGGCCGGCTGGATCAGTTCGTGCGCCCGCGACAACGCCATCAGGCGTCCGCGCAGGGCGTCCGCCAATTCGCGCGGATCGCGCGCCGTTCGCGCCGACATGGCGATCATGCCGGACAGCACTGCGAATAGATTCTTCACGCGGTGGTTGAGCTCGCGGATCAGCAGCTGCCGCTGTTCCTCGCTGCGCCGGAACGCAGTGATATCGAGGCTGATGCCGGCCCAGGAGGTGATGCGGCCGGCGCTGTCGCGAATAGGCCGGCCGCGCGACAGAACATGCATCAACGCGCCGTGGCGATTGCGGACGGTGTAGATATTCTCCAGCTTCTGGCCGGTGGCGACGGCGTCGCGCCAGCTTGCGCGCACCGCATCCCGTTCCTCCGCGGGCAGACGATGCACCCAGCCTGACTGCCGCACCTCGTCGAGGCTCAAGCCGAGTAGGTCGAGGTAGGACGGGCTGGCGTAGCGGACCCGGCCGTCCGGATCGGCGAGCCAAGCGCCGTACGGCACCGCATCGCCCATGGCGCGAAACTGATCGAGCGCTTCCTGCAGCCCGGCCTGCGCCTCGGTGCGGGCGGTGACATCGACACCCGACGGCACGAGCTGCACGATCTCGCCGGCGTTGTTGCGCAGCGGCGCGATCTGGAAGTCGATGATGATGCGGGTATCGTCGCGCCAGCGGATCGGTATGTCGAACCGCACGGTTTCCCCGCCGCGGGCCCGCGCGACGCTGTCGCGCATGCGGTCGCGGACTGCGTTGTCGTAGCCGAACCAATAGGTGTCCCATACCGGACGGCCGATGATGTCGGCGAATGGAATGCCGGCGCCTTCCACCGGCGCCCGGTTGGCTTCCAGCAACCGCCCGTCGAGGTCGCAGATGCCGACGAAGGCAAAAAGATTGTCCAGAACGCTGCGGAACCGCGCCTCGCTGGCCGCCAGCGCCTGCTGATCGCGCTTGCGGGCGGTGATTTCCACCGAGGTGCCGACCAGACCGATCACCGCGCCGTCCTCGCCGCGGAAGGCGGTCTTTGTCGACAGGAAGGTGCGCGGGCCGAAGGCGTCGTGGCCGACGGTTTCCTCCAGCTGCTCGGTGCCGCCGCTGTCCATCAGCCGGCGGTCGGTCTGCATGATGGCGGCGCCCTGGGCCGGATCGTCGAGAAGCTCCGCGTCGGTCCGGCCGGCAACCTCGGACCACGGCTTGCCGATCAGCGCCAGCGCGGGCGGATTGCAGATCAGCATGCGGCCCTGGCGGTCCTTCACGTAAATCAGGGAGGGCACAGCCTCGATGACGGCGCGCAGCAGCCGCGTGGCCTCGCGCGCCTCGGCCTCGCTGTCGCGCGGGGTGTCAGCCAATGTTCCCGCCGTTGCCGTCATGGCTGCCGATAATGCACACTGACCCCTCATAATCTGGGATCGGAACCGAATCCGCAATGCGTTGTTTGCGCCTGAAACCGACGTATCGGCCAAGAAAGGAAGTAGTTCTTTTTTGAAGCAAAGAAACAAAAAACTCTTGTTCTTCGACGAGGCCGCCGGATAGAGGTATGAACCGAACAGAGTAAACAGTTTTTTGGTTCTTTCTTTCAAAAAAGAACCGCTTCTTTGGCCCTGAACTTTCTGTTTTCTCAAACAGGCAACGTTACTGTCGCCCGCGCGCCGCCGCCTGCCCGATTGGCGAGCACCACATCTCCGCCATGCGCGCGAAAAATATTGCGGGCAATAGGCAGCCCAAGCCCGGTGCCGCCGGTTTCGCGATTGCGGCTGTCCTCGACGCGGTAGAACGGATCGAACACGCGTTCCAACTGATCGGGCGGAACGCCGGGGCCGTCATCCTCCACGGTGACGGTTGCGAGGCCAGGGCGGGGAGAGGCCAGGCAGACCCGCGCCGTGGTGCCGTACTTCACCGCATTGCCGATCAGGTTGGCGAACGCGCGTTTGAGCGCTACCGGGCGGCCGCGGAGCGTCACGTGCGCGGTGGCGTCCAAGGTCAGTCCGTCGGCGGCAGCAGGTCGGGCGTCGCCTGTCTCGTCGAGGATGGTACGCAGTAGCGCCGCAAGGTCCAGCGGAACCGCCGGCTCCATGTCCGAGGTGTCGCGGCCGAACGCCAGGGTGGCGGAAACCATGGTGTCCAGTTCGTCGAGGTCGGCAAGGAATTTGTCGCGCAATTCGTCGTCGTCGATGAATTCGGCGCGCAATTTCAGGCGGGTAATGGGGGTGCGCAAATCATGGCCGATCGCGGCGAGCAGGAACGTGCGATCCTGCACGAAACGCCGGATGCGGCTGGCCATGGTGTTGAAGGCGGAGGCGGCGCGGGCCACCTCGTCGGGGCCGTCCTCCGGCAGCGGCGGGGCATTGACGTCGCGGCCGAGCGCCTCGGCGGCGGCGGCCAGCGTGGCGACAGGCCCGGTGAGCTGGCGGACCGCCCAGAAGCTGAGCACGGCCGCGCAGAGGGTCATCACACCGAACGCCCACAGGAAGGTGGGAGAGTGCCAGGGCCGCGGCGGCGGCGTGATGATTTTCACGCTCAGCCAGCCGCCCTCCGGAAGCAGGTAGCCGATGGTAATGCCGCCGTCCCATGGCACGCCGCGCATTTGCACGTCGTGCGGATGGTTCACCGCGCGCACCTGCACGAACGACATGCTGAAGCGGATGGCGTGCGCAAGCTGGTCGGGTGTCGGGTCCGCGGGGTCCAGCGGCGGGCCCTGCTGGAGTTTTGCGCTGGTGCCGGGGCCAAGGTCGAGGTCGTGCAACGCGGCCTGGCGTTCGGGCACGGAAGTGGCGACGATGGAGCGATAAATGCCCATGGCGCGCATGCCGATGGTGCGGGCCTCCTCCTGGTGCTGCAAATCGATGCGGTCGTAGGCGTGGATGGTGAGGCCGGCGGCCTGCACCAGCGCCAGGCCCAGCAGGAGGGTGAGAAGCGTGCGGGCGCCCAAGCTGGTCGGCCACAGTTTTCTGGTCGGCCATAGTTTTATCGACACGGGCGCCCCGCGCGCGCAGCAAGACGTCGTTCTTTTTTGAAAAAAAGAACCAAAAAACTTTTACCCTTAATCGCGCTCAATTTCTGCGGCCAGGACGTAACCGCCGCCCCTGACTGTCTTGATAAGTTGGGCGTGTCTCCCATCATCCTCCAGCTTGCGGCGCAGGCGGCTGATGGCGACGTCGATGGCGCGGTCGAACGGGCCGGCCTGGCGGCCGCGCAGCAGGTCCAGCAGCATGTCGCGCGTCAGCACACGGTTGGCGCGCTCCACCAGCGCCACCAGCAAATCATATTCGCCGCCGGTCAGCGCAACCTCCGCGCCGTCCGGATTGAGCAGGCGGCGGCGGGCCGGCTCCAGCGTCCAGCCGCTGAAACGGACCGATTTGGCCGCCGGTTCGACCTTCTTTTCGGCGCGCTCGGAGGTGCGGCGCAGCACCGCGCGGATGCGGGCCAGCAATTCGCGCGGATTGAACGGCTTGGGCACGTAGTCGTCGGCGCCGAGCTCCAGGCCGATGATGCGGTCGGTTTCCTCCCCCATGGCGGTGAGCATGACGATCGGAATGTCGCTCTGCTGACGCAGCCAGCGCGCCACCTCCAGGCCGCCCTCGCCGGGCAGCATGAGATCGAGCACCACAAGCTGGTAGTGGCCGAGCGGCCAGGCGCGGCGAGCCTCGCGGCCATCCCGCGCCGCGGTGACGCGAAAGCGGTTGCGCTCCAGAAAGCGGGCCAGAAGGTCGCGGATTTCGCGGTCGTCATCGACGACCAGTATGTGCGGCATGGAGTCCATACGCCGAGGTTATAGCGCGTCCGGCGGCCGCAAACAGCGTGTTACAATCGGTTTCGATATGGGACCCGTCGCGCATCATGCCGCAACGTGGGGTGCGTATGAGGGCCGGGTGGGTCGTTATGGAGGGACAAATGCGAACGGCAACAGCCGCGATCCTGATCCTGGTGGCGTTGGGCGCCATGACATCGGCCATGCTGTGGGCGCGGGCACAGGTGCAGAGCGATGACACGCCTGTCGTGACCAGCGCGCCGGCCGGGCATCACCCCGCGCCGGGTTGGCTGCACAGGCAGGGAATGGAGACGGCCAAGGGGAAGCCTTTGTAATCCGTGCGATAACGCTCCCCGCGCTGGCCTGGCGGCCCGATCAAGATTAAACGCGTGCCCGATTTCTGGACGAGGCGGCGCACAGCACGAGTCGATCCTCAACGGCATATTCGGCGAATCGCCCCGGCGCGAACTTCGCAAAGCCGGCGACCGCGTCGGCCGCCCAGCCGGCTTGCTTTTGCGGTTGGCCGGCGGCGCGCTGAACAGCCTTGCCGAGCGGCTCATCCTCGCTCGCCTTCAGGAATTTTCTGAGCGCCAAAGCGGTGCTGCGCCGTTCGAGCCCCACCAGCACCGCAAGGTATTTCGCGCCCGACCTGAGCAACGCGGCATGCTGCCCGAGCTCGACCGCGGGCCAATCAGGCGGCGCGGCGGCCTCCGGCATCCCCGCGATGGCTCGAAGGTATTCACGGTGAAAGGCGCACAGCAACAAATGGTCGGCCATCGCCAGGGCACTTGGCGTTGCCACTGGATCGGCCAGGACAGGGCTGACATTTTCGGCAATCCATTGCCGAAAGACGCCGCCGGCTTGATAATTCAGGTGGCGCGCGCGGGCGCGGCGATAGAAACTGACTGCGGCCCAGGTGCAGGCTGCCAAGAAAGCGATCGTCAGCGTCTCCATCTACGCCCTCCTTTCTTCAACCCGCTTAACCAGCTTAGCGGTCCACCCTGGCGGCCAACGCGAGTGTCCGTCGGCAGGTTCAGGCGCTCAAGCGTCCCAAGAAGTGCCTTCTGGCCATTAATTTCAAGCTTTTTCATCTTGTAAAGGTGATTTAGTCCCATCGAAACGCACGCGAGGATCGCAAATACCATTAAAATAGATTCAACCGCGAGTGTCGGATTGGCTTTGACCGCGCCTGCAACCGTGAGTTTTAAGACAGCAAGCAGAGCGAGCAAATTGCGCGGCATGCTTGCGCTTACAAGGGTTAAACAACGCAGCTGGTATCGATCAAAAGATAGCCGGCACCAATCGCACCCGGCTCTGCCGACGGGCTACCTTGCCGGTTCCTGCGCGAATGTAGCGCCGTCAGAGGCACACGCATGACGATCGCCACGATGCGCGCCGTCATGCCGCCGATACCCCCGGCGGTCCGGCTTGGCCTTATCCGCCTGGCGCGCGTCGATGGCGATTTTGCGCGTATCGTGCGTGAGGCGGGGCCGCTGCCGTGGCGCACCCGTGAGGCCGGGTTTTCGGGGCTGCTCAGCGCCATCGTCGGGCAGCAAATCAGCAACCAGGCCGCCGCCGCTATCTGGGGCCGCCTGTGCGCGCTGGAAGGCTGCCGCACGCCCGACGGTTTTCTGCGGCTCAGCGACGAAGCGCTCCGCGCGGCCGGATTGTCGCGGCCGAAAGTGGCGCATGGACGCGCCGTCGCGCAGGCGTTCGCCGACGGCGTGCTGGCCACCGAAACACTGGCCGCGATGGATGACGCAGCCGCGGTCGCCACGATGTCGAGCGTGCGCGGGCTCGGCGTCTGGTCGGCGGAAATCTATCTGCTGTTCGCGCTGGAGCGCCTGGATGTGTTTCCCGCCGGCGACCTGGCGCTGCAAGCCTCCGTCGCCCATCTGAAACACCTGCCGGCCCGGCCGACCGCCAAGGCGCTGCGCGATATGGCCGCGCCCTGGGCGCCACATCGCGCCCTCGCGGCGCGCCTGCTATGGCATTGGTGGCGGCACGTGACGGGACGCCCGAGTATGGATGATGCAAGGTAACCGCATGCTTGACCTGCAATTCGACAACCGGGGACTCATTCCGGCGATCGCCCAGCAGCATGATACGGGCGAGGTGCTGATGATGGCCTGGATGAACGCGGCCGCGGTCGAGGAGACGCTGCGCACCGGCGAAGTGTGCTATTTCAGCCGAAGTCGCAACGCATTATGGCGCAAGGGCGAAACGTCCGGACAGACGCAGAAGCTGGTGGATTTCCGGTTCGACTGCGATGCGGATGCGATCCTTCTGCTCGTGGACCAGACCGGCGTGGCCTGCCACACCGGGGCGCGGAGTTGTTTTTTTCGGGCGGTTCGGGACGGAGAAGCCGTTACGATTGCGACGCCTCAGGTAGATCCTGAAACGTTATGTCAGTGAAAAAGCAAGGCAGCAGTTCTTTTTTTCAAGAAAGAACTGCTTCTTCTTATGCCTAAGACAATCTGGCTTCTAGCCGGCGAAGCCAGCGGCGACGTACTGGGCGCGAGGCTTATCGAAGCCATGCGCGCGCACCGGCCGGACTTGCGTTTTTGCGGCGTGGGCGGACCGCGCATGTTGGCGGCCGGGATGCCTGGCTCGCTGTTTCCGATGGCGGATCTGGCGGTCATGGGACTGGCTGAGGTGTTGCCGCGGGTGCGCATGCTGCGGCAGCGGCTCGGCGCGGCGGCGGCGGATATACGTGCGACGCGGCCGGATATTGTGGTGACGATCGACAGCCCTGGATTTTGTTTGCGGCTTCTGAAAAATGTCGGCGATCTCGGGGTAAAGCGTGTGCAGTATGTGGCGCCGCAGGTTTGGGCGTGGCGGGAAAGCCGGGTGCGGTCGTTTCCAGGACTGTGGGACGAGCTGCTGTGTTTGTTGCCGTTCGAGGCGGAATTTTTCGCCCGTCATGGCGTGCCGGTGCGGTTCGTCGGGCATCCGGTGCTGCAGTCGGGCGCCGATACGGGCAATGCGGAGCGGTTCCGGGCGCGGCATGACATTGCGCCGGACGCGCCGGTGCTGGTGCTGATGCCTGGCAGCCGGCGCAATGAGGCGCCGCGGCTGCTGCCGGTGTTTGCTCGGACGGTTGCCTTGCTGGCGCAGGATTTTCCCAATCTGGTGCCGGTCATTCCGGCGTCGCCGGTGGTGCGGGAGATGGTGGCGGCCAAGACGGCCACGTGGCGAACCAAGCCGCTGGTTATTACGGATGTGGATGAAAAGCACGATGCGTACGCCGCGGCTGGCGCGGCGCTGACGAAATCAGGAACGTCAACGCTGGAGCTGGCCCTGGCCCGGGTGCCGATGGCGGTGACATACCGGGTCAATCCGATGACGGCGGTATTGGCGCGGCGCATGATCAAGGTGCCGCATGTGGCAATGGTCAATCTGCTGGCGCAGCGGGCGCTGGTTCCGGAATTGTTGCAGAACGATTGCACCCCGGAGAAGCTGCGCGCCGTGGTGCGGGAACTGCTTACCGACGGAGATACGGCGGCGGCGCAACGCGCGGGCTTTGCCGCGGTCATGCGCTCGTTACGCGCCCCCGCCGGACTGCCAGCCGACGCCGCTGCGTTGGAGGTGTTGGCGCTTCTTGAATAAGTCTTTTTTTGAAACAAATAGGTAATTCCTTGCTTATTTGTTTCAGATCAACCCCGGAAACCGGACCCCCGTCAGCGTTTCCGAAACACTCCAGAGCCGTGCACGATCTTCCGCCACCAGCGCCCGCGGCCAGCTCTTGCCGCGGGCCGGGGCCCCGCTTATTTCCAGAAACCCGTCGGGTGCCCAATAGTCGCCATTATGCGCGTCCGGCATGGCGGCGGCGTAGAGCAGGGGCCATGAGCCCGCCTCGGCACTTTGGCCAATCAACTTGCTGGCAAGAATGCCGACCTGCTGCTTGTACCGGGGCATTCGGGTGGCAGCGAGAAAGCCGGTCAGCGCCAGCCCGGGATGCGCGGCCAGGCTCTCGAGCCGCGAAGATTGCGCCGCAGCCCGCGCCGCGAGCTCCAGGGCAAACATCAGATTGGCCAGCTTGCTTTGGTTGTAGGCGGTGCGGCCGGTGTAATGCGCGGCCAGATTAGGGTCGTCCCAGTGAATAGCGCCGCGGCGGTGGGCGATGCTCGAAACCGTGACGACACGCGGTTTATCGGCACGCAGAAGGGCAGGGACAAGCTGTGCCGTCAGCGCAAAATGGCCAAGGTGGTTGGTGCCGAATTGCTGCTCGAATCCATCGACGGTGAGCGTCCGTTGCGGCTGCATGCCAAGCCCGGCGTTGTTCAACAGAACGTCGATCCGTGGCGTGGTGTCGTTCATGCGGCTGGCGAACGCGGCGATCGAGGCCAGGCTCCCCAGATCCAGGTGCTCGACACGTAGGGCGGCGCCCGGGTGCCCGGCGCGAATTTCATTGACGACGGCACTGCCTTTGGCAACATCGCGCACCGCCATGATGACGCCGGCGCCGCGCGCCGCCAGCGTCTGGGCGCAGCACAAGCCAAGTCCGCTGGTGGCGCCCGTCACGATAACGACCTTGCCAGTTTGATCCGGTATGAGATTGGTATTCCAAATTGCCAAAATATGTTCCCTTACGAAACGTAGTCCGGTGACGTCGCCTGGCCTACCTGAACTGGATGATTTTCCCTATAGGCGGCGTCAGGATTGTGTCGTCCTGCATGACAATGTTGCCCCGAATGATTGTCGCCTGCGGCCAACCGGTCACCTGCATGCCGGCAAACGGTGTCCATCCCGCCGGCGTTACAATCCAGTCATTCTCGATCGTTCGTTGGCGTTTCATATCGACGAGCGTAAAATCGGCATCGTAACCTGTCGCAATACGGCCCTTGTTGATCGCACCGAATATGCGCGCCGGGCCGGCCGCCATCAGGTCGGCCATGCGCGACAACGATAATCGTCCGGCATTCACGTGGTCAAGCATGATCGGCACCAACGTTTGCACGCCGGTCAGGCCCGCGGCCGTCTCCGGCCACGGTCTTTCCTTCGCCGCGCGGCTGTGAGGGGCGTGGTCGGACCCTATATTGTCCACTGTCCCTTCGGCCACGGCTTCCCACGCCGCTTCGTAGTGGCGGCGCTCCCGAATCGGCGGGTTCATGACCGCATAGCCGCCCAACCGCTCGTAACATTCCGGACCGATTTGCGTGAGATGGTTCAGCAGCACCTCGCAGGTCGCGATATCCTTGTGCGCGGCGAGATAGGCAAATTCCTCCGCCGTTGAAACATGCACGATATGCGCCGGGCGCCCGGTTTTATGCGCCAGCGACACAATGCGCCGGGTGCCGAGCGCCGCGCATTCCGCGTCGCGCCATTCCATGTGGCTCGCATACGGCATGCCGGTATGGAATAAAGGTTTTCGCGCCTGCAAGCGGTATTCGTCCTCGGAATGAAACGCAATGCGCCGGCGGCCGGCGCGCATCACGCGCTCGATGCCCGCATCGTCCTCCACCAGAAGATCACCTGTCGTGCTGCCGGCAAACAGCTTGATGGCGCACACGCCCTCGGAAACCTCCATTTCGCCAAGCGCGCCGGCATTTGTTTTGGTTGCACCGATATAAATACCGAAATCGCAATAACTATGCTGCGGAACGTAGGCCTGCTTCCAGGCGAGCGACGCCGGGTCGACAATGGCGGGGCTGGTATTCGGCATGTCAAACACCGAAGCCAGGCCGCCCAGAACCGCGGCCCTGGTGCCCGTCGGAATGCTCTCCACACCGGCGTCGCCCGGATCGCGCAAATGCACATGCGGATCGATCAGCCCAGGCAGCACGTGCAAGTGAGTCGCGTCGATCGTCTGGTCAGCCGTATCCGACGCGTCCGCGCGCAAAGTCGCGATGCGGCCCCGACGAACGCCGATGGCGGCAACCGCCTCACCCCACGGAAAAATGGCGGTGCCGTCGCGGATGAGCAGATCGAAGTGCGCCGGCATGCTGTGGTCCTGGGAAGGAAGAAGGCCGGGGGCTCTGCCCCCTGGACCCCCGCTAAGGACAACTCCTTACATCCGCGTGACGGGGTCCAGGGGCAGAGCCCCGGCCTTCCTTATCACGCCCGCAACGCCCGGAACAGCCGCGCGTACGACGCGGCGGGGCCGCGCCAGGACACATCCATTGCCATTGCGTTTCGCTGTGTGCGCCGCCAAGCGGGCACATTGCGCCACAGCGCCCCGAGCCGCCGCAGGGCCTGTTCCAGTGCCGGGCGCGTCACCGGGGCGAATTGCACGCCGGTCGCAACACCTTGGGCCAAGGACGCGGCATTTGCATCGATCACCGTATCTGCCAGGCCCCCCACGCGTGCGACAAACGGAATGGACCCGTAGCGCAATGCACAGAGTTGCGTGAGCCCGCATGGCTCGAACCGCGACGGCACCAGCAGCGCGTCGGAGCCCGCCTGAATAAGGTGCGCGATCGTTTCGTCATACCCGAACATGCAGCCGACATAATCGGGATCGCGTGCCGCGGCGGCGGAAAATGCTGCCTGCAGCGCCGGCTCGCCACTGCCGAGCAGCGCCAATTGCATGTTTTCCGCTCGCAGCGCCGGAACAACCTCCAGCAGCAGGTCCAACCCTTTTTGCCAACTCATCCGGCTGACCACGCCGCATAGCAACGCAGTGCCATTTTCGGCAAGACCGAAGCGCCGCTGCAACGCGACCTTGTTCGCGGCGCGCCGGGCCGGCTTGCCGCGGCCGAAACGAACCGGTATTGAAGGGTCGATTTCCGGATCCCAGATATCGGTATCGATACCATTCAGAATTCCTGATACGTTGAGCCCGCGCCGGCGCAGCACGCCATCCAGCCCCATGCCGCCCTCCGCCGTGCGGATTTCGTCCGCGTAGGTGGGTGACACCGTGGTGATGCGGTCCGCATAAATCAGCGATGCCTTGAGAAAGCTGATCGCACCATGATATTCCAGGCCGTCCGGGATGAATTGTTCCGGTGACAATCCAAGCGTTTGCAGCATATGCGCGCCGAACAGGCCTTGGAAGGCCAGATTGTGAACCGTCGCGACAATGCCGGGTACGGGTTCGTCTCGCTGGCGCAAGTATGCCGCCGTGAGCCCGGCCTGCCAATCATGCAGATGCACGGCGTCCACCGCCAGCGCGCCCGTCGCCAGCGTTGCTGCCACGCGGCCCAGCGTTGCGAAACGCACGGCGTTGTCCGGCCAATCGACGCCGTCCGGCCCGACATAAGGGTCGCCGGCGCGGGCATAAAGATGCGGCGCGTCGATTGCCACCACGTCGAGTGCGCCGGTCTGGCCGCGCAGCACGCGCGCGGGACCGCCGAACAGATCGGCAATATCCAGGATCGATACGGCATCCGGCAATTTGGCCAGAACCGGCGGATAACCGGGAACCAGGGTGACGACCGATACGCCTTCGGCGGCCAAGGCGGCCGGCAGCGCGCCGCAGACATCGGCAAGGCCACCGGTCTTGACGAGCGGAAAAACTTCGGACGTGACCGCAAGAACCTTCACGCGCCCGCTTTGGTCAGATTGCCGATGGTTGCCAACTGGTCGATCATGGGTTGCGTCACCAGGCACACACCGCCTTCGGTTCGCCGGAAACGTTGCAGGTCCAGCACATCATCTTCGCCGATGACCAGGCCCGGCGGAATGCGCACGCCCGAATCGATCACCACGCGCCGCAGCCGTGCGCCGCGGCCGATTTCCACATAGGGCAGGATGACCGCTTCATCCACTTCGGCACCGGAATGCGCGCGTGCGCCGGTAAATACCAGCGACCGGGAGATGCTGGCGCCGGTCACCACCGTGCCGCCGGCGAACAGCGATGCGTCGGCGGTTCCGCGGCGCCCCTCGAAGTCGGGCACGAACCGCGCCGGCGGGGTAATTTCGGCATAGGTCCAGATCGGCCAGTCACGGTCATACAGGTCGAGGCCGGGCTGCGCCTCGGTCAGATCGATGTTGGCGGCAAAATAGGCATCCAGCGTGCCGACGTCCCGCCAATACGCTTCCGGCGCGTTGGGCGACCGCACGCAGGAGCGGCTGAATTCATGCGCGACCGCGTGGCCGTGCCGCACGATGTACGGAATGATATCGGCGCCGAAATCGCGCGTGGAGTTGGGGTCGGCGGCATCGCGTTTGAGCTGCTCGATCAGGAATTTCGTTTCGAAAACATAAATTCCCATGCTGCAGAGCGCGCTATCCGGCTTTCCCGGCATGGCGGGGGCGTCGAGCGGCTTTTCCATGAATTCGGTAATGCGGCTTTGGCTGTCCACCTTCATGACGCCGAAGCCGCTGGCTGCGGCGCGCGGAATTTCGATGCAGCCGACCGTCACATCGCCGCCCTGGTCGACATGCTGTTGCAGCATGTATTCGTAATCCATTTTGTAGATATGGTCGCCGGCCAGCAGCACGATGTATTGCGGCGCGTAACTTTCGATGATGTCGATATTCTGATAGACGGCATCGGCGGTTCCTGCGTACCAGCGTTCGCCTTCCACGCGCTGGCTGGCTGGCAGGATGTCGAAGCTTTCCTTGCGTTCCGAGCGGAAGAAGTTCCAGCCGCGTTGCAGATGGCGGATGAGGCTGTGGGCTTTGTATTGGGTTGCGACACTGATGCGGCGGATGCCGGAGTTCAGCGCGTTGGACAGGGCGAAATCGATGATGCGCATGGTGCCGCCGAAATAGACGGCGGGCTTGGCGCGACGATCGGTGAGTTCGAGGAGGCGGCTGCCGCGGCCGCCGGCGAGAACGTAGGCCATGGCGGATCGGGCGAGCGGGCCGCTCATGCCGAGTTGTTTATCCATGAGGGTGAGGACCAGGGAAAAAGCAAGGCCAGGGCTCTGCGCTGGACCCGCTGGGGACAAGTCCGCAGACCCCATTGCCTGGTACGGGCACAGGCAGGTCCCTGGCCTTGTTCCCAATCATATTACCCCGCACCCTGCACACCCCACAATTCCTCGGCATACTCCCGGATCGTTCTGTCCGAGGAAAACCACCCCATATTCGCCGTGTTCAGCATGCACGCCCGCCACCAGGCCGGCGGCTCGCGCCACAGCGCTGCCACCCGCCGCTGCGTGTCGTAATAAGCGTCGAAATCACCTGCCACCATGAACCAGTCGTTCCGACGCACCGCACTGGTCAACGAAACAAACCTGTCCGGCTCCCCCGGTGAAAACACCCCCGACTCGACCGCATCCAATACCTCGGTCAGCCCCGGCGAGCCCGCAATCGTGTCGGTCATATCGAACCCGTCACGCCGCCGCGCCTCCACCTGCGCCGCATTCATGCCGAAGATAAAAATGTTCTCCAACCCGACATGCTCGGAGATTTCGATGTTCGCGCCATCCAGCGTGCCAATCGTCAGCGCCCCGTTCAACGCCAGTTTCATGTTGCCGGTGCCCGAAGCCTCCATCCCCGCCGTGGATATCTGCTCCGACAAATCGGCGGCCGGAATGATGATCTCCGCCAGGCTGACATTGTAGTTCGGCAGGAACACCACCTTCAGCAAATCCCGCACCGTCGGGTCGCTGTTCACCACCCGCGCCACGTCATTGATCAGCTTGATGATCAATTTGGCCTGGTGGTAGCTCGCCGCCGCCTTGCCGGCGAATATCTTCACCCGCGGCTCCCAATTCTCCCCCGGATGCGCGCGAATATTGTCGTACAGCGCGATGGTTTCCAGAATATTCAGCAACTGCCGTTTGTATTCATGAATGCGCTTGATCTGCACGTCGAACAATGCCGACGGGTCCACCCTGATTTCCAGTCGCCGGCGGATAAGCTCGGCCAGCGCCACCTTGTTGGCCCGCTTGACCGCCGCGAATCTGTCCTGCAGCCCGCTATCCCCAGCCAGAGGCGCCAAATTCCGCAGCGCCCCCGCATCGTCCAGCACCTCCGGCCCCACACATTCGCACAGCAGCGCCGTCAGCCCCGGATTGGATTGCTGCAACCACCGGCGGAACGTGATCCCATTGGTCTTGTTGCTGATCCGGCCCGGATAGATCGTGGCCAGATCATGAAACACGGTCTTGCGCATCAATTCGCTATGCAAGGCCGAGACGCCGTTGACGTGGCTGGACCCGACAAAAGCCAGATGCCCCATGCGCACCCGCCTGCCGTGATTCTCCTCGATCAGCGAGACGCTGGACAGCAGGCGGTCGTTGCCGGGATGACTGTTGCGCACCAGGTCGACATGCTGCGCATTGAGCAGATAAATGATCTGCATATGCCGCGGCAGCAGCCGTTCCATCAGCGGCACCGGCCAGCTTTCCAGCGCCTCCGGCAACAGCGTGTGGTTGGTATAGCAGAACACGGCACGGGTCATGCGCCACGCATCGTCCCACGGCACCTCGTGCAGGTCGACCAGAATGCGCATCATCTCCGGCACCGCAATCGCCGGATGCGTATCGTTCAATTGGATAGCCACCTTGTCCGGCAGCGCCAGCACGTTGCCAAACGCCTTGATGTGGCGCCGCACCAGATCCTGCAGCGACGCGCTGGCAAAGAAGAATTCCTGCCGCAGCCGCAATTCCAGCCCGGCCGGGGTCTCGTCGCTGGGATAGAGGATCTTGCTGATCGATTCCGCCCGCACCTGGTCCGACAGCGCACCCGCATGGTCGCCCAGGTTGAACGCTTCCAGCCGTAACGGATCGGCCGGCCGAGCCGACCACAGACGCAACGTGTTCACATGCCGTCCGCGCCAGCCCAGGATCGGCGTGTCGAACGCCACCGCCTCCACCCGTTCGGCCGGAATCCAAACCAGCCGCGTCGGGCCATGGCCGGGAGCCGCCTCCACCGCGCCGCCGAACCCGATATCATAGGTCACCTCGGGCCGTTCGAATTCCCACGGATTGCCGAACGACAACCACTCCTCGGGGTATTCCTGCTGCACGCCGTTTTTAATAACCTGCCGGAACAGTCCGTGATCATACCGGATTCCGTAGCCATGCGCCGGAATGGCGAGCGACGCCATGCTCTCCATGAAGCACGCCGCCAGCCGGCCCAGCCCGCCATTGCCCAGGGCGGCATCCGGCTCCACGGTGCGCAGCCGGTCGAGGTCGACATCCAGTTCGCGCAACGCCGCCCGAACCGTGTCGGTCAACCCAAGATTGTTCAGCACATCGAACAGCAACCGCCCGATCAGAAATTCCAGTGACAGGTAATATACCCGCTTGGAACCGCGCTTGTAGGTATCAGTGGTGCTCTCGATCCACCGTTGCACCACGCGGTCGCGCGCCGCGAGCGCGGTGGCGACGAACCAGTCGCGCTCGCTGGCGCTGTTGCGGCTCTTGCCGACGTCGTAGGTCAGCCGGTCCAGAATGACCGTGCGCAGCGTAGCCACGTCGCTCGAACCTGGCGCCTCGGTGGGATGATCGAAATCCATGCTGCTCTCCGTGTTCCGCGCCCTGAGCCCATTTTGTATCGGCGCAGCCGTCACGGCAAATTGCTTGGCCCCACTGCGGCCAATAAAGCAGCCACTTCGCCCGCCAGCGCAAGCGCGGCTGTCAGCCCGGGGCTTTCAATGCCGAACAAATTAACCAGTCCCGGCACGCCGTGCACCGCCTCGCCCTGGATGATAAAATCCTGGCTCTGCTCCGCCGGCACCACTTTGGGGCGGATGCCGGCGTAGGCCGGATAAAGGGCGCCGTCCGGCAGCCCCGGCCAATAGCGGCGGATCGCCGGATAGAACGCCGCGGCTCGGCCCGGGTCGACGGTATAGTCCGGCGTCTCCACAGCCTGCACATCGGGCCCGAAGCGGGCACCGCCGCCCAGGTCCAATGTCAGGTGAATGCCGGCCCCGCCGGGGATCGGCACCGGATAGATCAGGCGGCGAAAGGGGCTGGCGCCTGCGAGCGCAAAATATGAACCTTTGGCGAAATATGCTGGCGGCACGTGCGCGGCCGACAGTCCGTTCGTGCGGCGGGCCAGCGGAATGGCGCCCAGCCCGGCCGCATTCACCAGGTGACGGCTCCGCACCCTGGTGCCGTCCTCCGCCGTCACCAGGAAGTGGGCGCTTTCGCACGCCACCCGCGCCACCGGCGTGCGGAACGCGAACAAGGCGCCAGCTTCCTCGGCCTCGGCCTGCAGCGACCGCATGAAGGCCTGGCTGTCCACAATGCCGGTTTCCGGCGACAGCAGCGCGGCCGTGCAGGTCAGTGCCGGCTCCAGCGCGACGGCTTGGCCGGCGTCGAGCCACCGCAGCGACGCCACCCCATTCTGGCGTGCGCGCGTCTCAATCGCGGCAAGCGTCGCTCCCTCGTCCGCGTCGGCGGCCACCACCAGCTTGCCGACCGCCCGCGCGGCGATGTCGCGCGCCGCGCAATATTCGTACAGCGCAATGCGGCCGGCCACGCACAAGCGCGCCCGCAGGCTGCCCGGCGGATAATACAGCCCGGCGTGAATGACCTCGCTGTTGCGCGAGGATATCTCCATGCCCGGCGCCGGATTGCGTTCCAGCACCAGCACCTGATGGCCACGCTGCGCCAGGTGCCGCGCCGCCGCGAGGCCGACCGCGCCGGCGCCGACGATTATGGTTTCAATGTCGTGGCGATCTGCCATCGGGAGCTTTATCCGCATCGACCAGGGAATGAAGAAGCAAGTATTTCTTTTTTGAAAAAAAGACACAAAAAACTTTTTCCATTGTGACGCGCCTGCGTTAACGGCATGCCTCTGCCATGAACGAGGCTTACCGCGTCAGAGCTTCCACGTTGGCCGACGCGTCCGGCGTCAGCGAAATCCTCGCCGCCAGCTACGCGACCTTGCTGGCGGCGCATTACGCACCGGACGTGCTGGCGCGCGCGCTACCCTTCATGAACACGGCAAACCCCAAACTCCTGGCCTGCGGCACCTATTACGTGGCCGAGACCGGCCTGGGCACGTTGATCGGTTGCGGCGGCTGGACTCATCAACCGCCCGGCTCACGTAACGTGGTTCCCGGCGAGGCTCATGTGCGACATTTCGGCACCCATCCGGATTGGACCCGCCGGGGTGTCGCCAGGGCGATCATGGATCGATGCCGTGCCGAAGCGCGCCTGCAAGGGGTCACCAGACTGCAATGCTACGCCACATTGCAAGCAGAACGATTCTACAACGAGCTAGGTTTCGTAACGATCGGCCCCTTGCAAGTCCGCCTGCGCGATGAGGTCGATCTCCCGAGCATACGAATGCTGTGCGCGTTGTAGGTTTCAAAAAAGCACGACTTGCTTGCCTCATGTCGGATGAAAATGCCCATAAATCCGCTTCGCCGTCGCCGTCGAAATACCCTCGACCGCCTGCAAATCCTCCAGCCCCGCCTGCCTCACCCCACGCGCCGACCCGAAATGGTGCAGCAGCGCCTTCTTCCGCGCCGCCCCAATCCCTGGCACCTCATCCAATTCGCTCGTCACCAGCGACTTCGCACGCCCCGCCCGATGCGTCGAAATCGCAAACCGATGGGCCTCGTCACGCAACCGTTGCAAATAATACAGTACCGGATCGCGCGGCGGCAGCTGAAACGGCGGCCGGTCGTCGGTATGAAACCATTCGCGTCCCGCATCGCGGTCCGGACCTTTGGCGATGGCCACCAACTTCACGTCGGTGACGCCCAGATCGTCCAGCACGCCGCGCACCGCGGAATATTGCCCGGCGCCGCCGTCGATCAGCAGCAGATCGGGCATTTTGGTGGCGCCATCCGCCTGTTCCTTGAGCGCGCGGACGAAGCGGCGTTCCAGCATTTCGCGCATCATGGCGAAATCGTCGCCCGGCGCAATCGGTCCCCGAATGCCGTATTTGCGATACTCGTTCTTGCAGAATCCCTCGATGCCGGCCACCACCATCACGCCATACGCATTGGTGCCCATGATATGGCTGTTGTCGTAAATTTCGATCCGCTGCGGCGGCACCGGCAAATCGAACAGGTTCGCCACCAGGTCGAGCAGCTTTTGCTGACCGGTCGACTCCGCCAGCCGCCGTTCCAGCGCCTCGCGCGCGTTGGTTTCGGCGTGCTGCACCACCGCGTGCTTCTCGCCGCGCTCCGGCACCGCCAATTCCACCCGGCGCCCGGCCTTCAGGCTCAGCGCCTCCGCCACCAGTTCGGTTTCCGGCAGTGCGTGGTTGGTCAGGATCAGGGGCGGCGGCGGCTTGTCGTCATAGAACTGTGCAATGAACGCCGCCAGCACGTCGCCCGGTTCGTCGCTTTTGGCATGGCTCGGAAAATGCGCGCGGTTGCCGTTGTTGCGTCCACCGCGCACGAAAAAAACCTGCACGCAGCTTTGCCCCGCCGCTTGCCACAGCGCGACAATATCGGCGTCGGTCAGGCTCGCCGGATTGATGATGTCGCTGCCCTGGACATACGACAGCGCGCGAATGCGATCGCGCAACGCCGCGGCGCGCTCGTATTCCATGTTGTCCGCCGCACTCTGCATCTCGGCCGAAAGATCGCGCTGCACATGCGCCGCGCGGCCGGAGAGAAAGCTTTTCGCCTGCGAAACCAGCCGGCCATAATCCTCCGGCGTAATGCGGTCCACGCACGGCGCCGAACACCGCTTGATCTGGAATAGCAGGCAGGGACGCGACCGGTTGGCGAACACCGTGTCGGCGCACGACCGCAGCAGGAATATCCGCTCCATGGCGGTCACCGTCTGGTTAACCGCCCACGCGCTGGCGAATGGGCCCCAATAGCTGCCGCGCCGCGCCTGCGCGCCGCGATGCTTGGCGATTTGCGGGAATTGGTGATCCTCCGTCACCATCAGCCAGGGATATGATTTGTCGTCCCGCAGCACGATGTTGAACCGCGGCTTCAGCCGCTTGATGAGGTTGGCCTCCAGCAGCAACGCCTCGGCCTCGGTGTGGGTGGTAACGATTTCCATCGCCACGGTTTCGGAAATCATCCGGCGCAGGCGTTCTTCCAGCCGCGCCGGCTGCGTGTAGTTTGTGACCCGCTTGCGCAGGTTGCGCGCCTTGCCGACGTAGAGCGCCTCACCCTGCGCATCCAACATGCGATAGACGCCGGGCGAGAGCGGCATGGTCGCGAGCGCCGCCTCGATAACGCCAACTCCTTTGGCGGGTGGCGTGGCTTGGCCTACGGCTTCTGCTTCCGCTTCAGGTGCTTGGGAATCTGACATGTCGCTGCATGGTGGGCTCGCCGAGGGCGCCCCTCAAGAGGCGCCGAGGGCGTGCGCCGGGGCTGGCCTCGGGCGTGATACACGCGGGACGGGTAGGCCTGGGGCTTGTGGATAAGTCTGTGGGAAGTGATGTGGGCAATCGGAGGCGCCCAAGCATTTCCAAAGGTTTATCATATCAACGCGATCCGCGGCGTTCCTGCTAAGTTATTGATTTTGCTGCGCGCGGTCCGTCCCCGGCATCACCGTTCGGACGCAAAACTGTCACAAATCGTCAATATTGATACTTACGGGGGGCAGGGGATTATTCCATGCCGTGCCGGATTCCGTCGCTCGATTTCGACGCCGACCGAGGCAGTATCGGGGAAGATATCGAGTTTCTCAACCCTTACCCGCGCGAGGTGCACGCGCTTGTCGGCCAGGCAGGTTTCCGCCAGCCGCTCGGCGAGGGTTTCGATCAGGCTGACATGTCCCGCGGCCACGATGGCCCGCACGCGGCCCGCCACCGCCTCGTAATCCACCACACGTGACAACTCGTCGCGTCCCATCGCCTTGGTAGCGGGGGTAGCCCGCGACATCGCCTGTGCGCCGTCGTCCTGCACCGCCAAATCCACGTTCACCCGGATGCGCTGCGGCGCATCGTGCTCGAAATCATGCACACCCACCGATGCCTGCAGCACCATGTCGCGCAGGAATACATGGCGCAGTGCCCGCTGCTGATCGGCCAGGCGCGGTGCGTTCATGGCGTGCCCCTGGGCGCTCCGAGCCGTATGATTTGCCCCGTCATGCTTGGAAAATCCCACATCGCCAGGATGGTGGCGGCGAGATCCGCCCGCGCCGCCGGTGTCGCATCCAGCCCCACCGCGTTCACCCGAATGCCTCGCGGCGCCCACGCGAGCGCCGCATGCCGCGTAAATGCCCACAGCAGCGCAGCAGCCCGCGCGCCCACCCAGTCGTCCGGCGCGTGCGCCTGCAGAATATTCACCACCAGCGCCTCCTGACCCGGCGGCACCGCATCGGCGAATTTTTCGGCGTTGGCAATGGCCTGGTCTGTATTGGTGATGAGCAATAGCGCGGGCGGACCGGTCACGACAGCAAATCCGGCTGCCTCTATGGCGGGCGCAATGTCTGAGGAACCATCCAGCCAGGCTGCCTTAAACAAAAGAAAGCAGTTCTTTTTTGAAAAAAAGAACCAAAAAACTTTTGCTCATTGGCTGGAGATCCTTACGTTCAGCACCTCATAGCCTTTGACGAAGCTGGAGTACACTCTTTTTGGTTCTTCGACCACTTCTATTCTGCCGAAACGCTTCAGGATCTCTTCCCACACGATCCTTAACTGCAGGTCGGCCAGGCGCTCGCCCAGGCAGCGATGCAAGCCAAAGCCGAACGACAAATGCCGGCCCGACCGCTCGCGGTCGATGATGAGACGATCCGCATCGGGAATAATCTCCTCGTCGCGGTTGCCGGAGACATACCACATCACTACCCGGTCACCCGCGTGGATCTTGTGGCCCTCGAATTCGAAATCCCGGGTCGCGGTGCGCCGCATGTGCGCCAGCGGCGTCTGCCAGCGAATGATTTCCGGCACCATGTTCCTGATCAGGCCAGGATTGCCAAGCAGCTTCGAATATTCATCGGGAAATTTGTTGAGCGCGTAAACCCCGCCGCTGATGGAATTGCGCGTGGTGTCGTTGCCGCCGACGATCAGCAGCAGTAGATTGCCCAATAATTCCATCGGCGACTGGTGACGGGTCGCCTCCGCATGCGCCATCAGCGACAACAGATCGCCACGCGGTTCGGCATTCACCCGCTCGTTCCACAAACCCAGGAAGTATTGCAGACATTCCAGCAACTCCGCCTTCCGCTGGTCCTCGGTATCCACTATGCCGCCGCCCGGGATCGCGGTCGCCACATCCGACCAGCGTGTCAGGCGCCGCCGGTCCTGCCACGGAAAATCGAACAATGTCGCCAGCATCTGCGTCGTCAGCTCGATCGAAACCCGATCCACCCAGTTGAACGTCTCGCCGATCGGCAGATTGTCCAATATCTCCTGCGCCCGATCGCGGATCAGCACTTCCAGCCGTGCCAGATTGCCCGGCGCCACAATCGGCTGCACCGCGGCGCGCTGAAAATCATGCACCGGCGGGTCCATCGCGATGAACATCGGCAGCACGAAATCCGCCAACTGATCCCGCAACGTAATTCCGCCGCGCGTCACGTCCGACGAAAACACCTCGTGATTCGCCTCGATCTGCACAATGTGCTTGTATTTCGTAATGGACCAGTAATTGCCGAACTCGCCGCACCCGCAATAATGTACCGGCGCCTCGCGCCGCATGCGCGCGAAATACGGCCAGAACGCATCGTGCTGAAACAGGATCGCCCTTCCAACGTCGAATTGGTCGAGCGGCAATGTCGCCGGGTCCTCAGCCAGGTAGTCGCGCGGCGCGGCGCTCCATTCCGGTGCCATCTGGTCCATGATCTCGGCCCTCGTTTCCTCAGGTGACGGATGTTAACCTAAGTTAAAACAAGAAAGTAGTTCTTTCTTGAAAAAAAGAACCAAAAAACTTTGGCCAGTTTGCTTGCGCAATCACATGGCATACTGGCGACGCCTTCAACGAGCAAAAGTTTTTTGGTTCTTTTTTTCAAAAAAGAACTTCTTGCTTGTCGCCGCCCGCCTTGTCACGCAATGGTCTGTAGCATTCTGGGCGTATTATCCATTAATAACGTGTTTTTTACATAGCACAGTTGACATTGTAAGTGCCATTGGCTATGCACGCGAAATTACTGTGGATTAGCTCCCCGGATGGCGCCCTAACGGCCATGCGGGCGGGCAACGGCAACTTCTCGCGCAAGGACATCCAGCATGCCGACCCCACCGCCAGCCATCGTCGAGTTGGGCCGTCCTTTTTCGCGCCTTCGGGTCCGCTTAGCCGCGAGTGTCGGCGCCTTGGCGCTCGCGGCGGCCGCCTTCCATGGCGCCGCGCGGGCCGACACCATCCCGGCCAAGCCGCCGACTACCCTCGATCACAAGCCGTATTCAAAACCCACCGACACCGAATATCCGCAACGGGTGTTGTGGGGCGACCTGCACCTGCACACCGACAACTCCATCGACGCCGGACTGTTCGGCACGCGGCTGGGCCCGGAAGATGCCTACCGGTTTGCGCGCGGCGAAACCGTCGTGTCCACCACCGGCGTGCCGGCCAAACTGCACCGGCCCTACGATTTCCTCGCCGTGACAGATCACTCGGACTTCATGGGTGTTCCGCTGGCACTGCGCGACGGCAACCCGGAAATCCTTGCCGATCCGGTCGGCAAGAAATGGTATGACGCCTTCCACGCCGCCGGCGACGCGAGTTTCGGGCTGTTCACCAAGTTCATGAAAGCCATGGCCGACGGTAAATCCATGCCGCATGTGCCGGGCGTGGCAAAATCCGCGTGGAAATTATCGGTCGCGGCGGCCGAGAAATATAACGAGCCTGGCCGCTTCACCGCCCTGATCGCCTACGAATGGAGCGCCGGCGCCGGCGGCGACAATTTGCACCGCAACGTCATCTTCCGCGACAACGCCGACAAGGCGCTCCAGGTGCTGCCGCTGTTTGCGTTCAATGATCCGCACCCGGACCATTTATGGACATATCTCGCCAACTACGAGCACGATACCGGCGGCCAGATTCTCGCCATTCCGCATAACAGCGACCTCTCGGGCGGCCTGATGTTCTCCGACCGCACATTCGGCGGCAAGCCGCTCGATCGCGGCTACGCCGAGGCCAGCGCCAAGTGGGAACCGGTGGCTGAAATCACCCAGACGAAAGGCGATAGCGAAACCGACCCGGCGGTCTCGCCGGACGACGCATTCGCCAATTTCGAGCGCTGGGATAAATGGAATATCGGCCACACCAAGGTCGATACGCCAGCGGAGCAGCCCTACAATTATGTCCGCCCGGCGCTCACCCGCGGCCTCAAGCTCGATCAGTCGCTCGGCGTCAATCCGTTCAAATACGGCCTGATCGGCAGCACCGACTCGCATACCGCGCTGTCCACGGTGGAGCCCGATAATTATTTCAACGTGACGCCACAAGGGGCACCTGGACCCAACCGCCTGAAGATGGCCGGGGCGAAGGGCGACATCTTGCACGAAAAAACGCAGCCCAAAGGGCCGCCGGTGCCAGGCATTCTGGACATGACCTCCTCCGGCCTGGCCGCCGTTTGGGCAACACAGAACACGCGGACGGCCATTTTCGACGCGCTGCGGCGGCGCGAAGTCTACGCCTCGACAGGTCCGCGTATTACGGTTCGGGTGTTTGCCGGGTGGCATTTCCAGCCAGGTGACGAAACGCGGTCCGATTTCGCCGCGAACGGCTATGCGCATGGCGTTCCGATGGGCGGTGACCTGTCCGGCGCGCACCCCGGCCAGACACCGACTTTGGTGATCCAGGCAGCAAAGGATCCGGATGGCGCAAATCTCGACCGGGTCCAGGTCATCAAGGGCTGGCTCGATCCGCAGAACGGTACGCACGAGAAAATCTATGACGTTGCGTGGTCCGGCCAGCGCACGCCGGGCCCTGATGGCAAGGTGCCCCTGGTCGGCAGCACGGTCGATGTGAAAACAGCGACCTATAGCAACAGCATCGGCACCGCCGTGCTGACGACCGCATGGAAGGATCCCAGCTTCGATCCTGCGGAACGCGCTTATTACTATTTGCGTGTCATCGAAATCCCCACACCCCGTTGGACAACCTACGACGCCGCCCGCTTCGGCGGCAAACCGCCAGCGGAGTTTCCCGCGGCAATTACGCAACGGGCTTACACCTCGCCAATCTGGTACACGCCTAATTCGGCCAGCAGCTTGTAGGAAGGCATAAGAAAGGGTCAAAGGAAGCAGTTCTTTTTTGAAAAAAAGAACCAAAAAACTTTTGCTCCGTGGGGCTCAGGCGTGCAGCGGATTACCATAACCATCGACGACGACCTGCTCGGAACCATCGATGCGATCATGGCGCGCCGTGGCTATGCCAGCCGGTCCGAGGCGGTTCGCGACATGGTGCGGGACGCCGCTGTGCGCGAGCCGGCGTTACCGGACAATGCCGCCTGCGTCGCGGCGCTCGGTTATGTTTACGATCACGAAACGCGCGCCTTGGCGCAGCGCCTGACACGCACCGCCCACGATCACCACGATCTGTCCGTGGCCAGCCTGCATGTCCACCTGGACCACGAAAGCTGCATGGAAATTTCCGTTCTCAAAGGCACCGTCGCAGCCGTGCGAGGTTTGGCCGACGAACTGACCGCGCAACGGGGCGTGCGGCATGCCAACCTTCACCTTGTTCCGGTGCAGGTCGCGGAGAGCCGGCACGATCACGGTGAACGGGTAACAACCCACCAGCATATCCATGTGTAAAATCGGATATGCACATATCTGAGTGAGATATTTTTACCAAAAGATCATACTTTCACTTGCCTCTCGCGTCGAATTTGGCCAAGATAATTGGCGGGGTCACCCACAACTGATGAACAGTCGGAAGCACTTCTTTTCTGAAGAAAAGAAGCAAAAAACTTTTATCTGGTAATGGCCCCCTGTCGCTGTTCTTTTTGCTTCGGACAATACTTGCTTTGTCAAAACGTTGTCTCACGCCGATCCGGCGGTGGAATCATCTGCTGGCGCCATGCATCCTGGCCGCAGCCACCGGCAGCGCACGCGCGCAAATTCCCGCCGGCGACGGCCTGCCCCACCAACGCGCACGGGATTCGGCGGAGAAAGCCGCCGTCGAAACCATTGTCGTCACCGCCAAACGCCGACAATTGCTCGGCCGGGCCCTGACCGCCAGCGAAGGCATCGTTGACGAACAGGAATTGCAACTCACACCCGCCTATCGCCCCGGCCAGCTTCTGGAAACCGTTCCGGGCCTGATCGTGACCTTGCATAGCGGCGAGGGCAAAGCCAATCAGTTTCTGATGCGCGGCTACAATCTGGACCACGGCACCGATCTGGAAACCTATGTCGATGACATGCCGGTCAACCAGCCCACGCATGCGCACGGGCAGGGCTATACCGATTTGAATTTCCTCATACCGGAACTCGAGGATGGGCTCAGTTACACCAAAGGCCCCTACTACGCGGATGTCGGTGATTTCGGCGCGGTCGGGTCCGTCAGGGTCAATCTGCGCGACGATATCCCCGATCAGATGTCTCTGACGGCGGGCACGCTCGGCTTCGAACGGCTGTTTGCCGCGGGGTCGCAACCCGAAGGCAAGGGCACCCTGCTGGGCGCCGTGGAACTGCAACACTACGACGGTCCGTTCGTGCAGCCCGACGATGCCCGCAAGGAAAATGGCGTTCTGCGCTACAGCCAGGAGAATGACGAAACCGGGTTTTCGGTCACCGGCATGGTCTATCATCAGGTCTGGACAAACACGACGGATATACCGTTGCGCGCCATTACCGACGGCACCGTGCCCAACCGTTTCGGGACACTCGACCCAAGCGATGGCGGACATGCGCTGCGGGCGAGCGTGTCATCGGAATATCATCAGGATATCGGAGCCGGCGTCTTTTCGGCAAGCGCCTTCTATATCTATAACCAGTTGCACCTCATTAACGACTTTACCCACTATCTGATCGATCCCGTGCATGGCGACCAGGAGGACCAGTTTGAGAACCGCAACGAGCTCGGCGGCGCGGCCAGCTATACGCTGCCGGCATCAATTGCGGGGCTGCAGAACGAATTCACCGCCGGCGCGCTCGTCCGCAACGACATGCTGCTGGTCGGCCGCCTGCCAAGCGAAGGCCAAGTACCCTTGACGCTGGCGGAAGCGTCCGGCGACCCGCCGAGTTATTCTAACCGGGACCATGTGAACCTGCTCGCCGGCGCGATCTATCTCCAGGCGGTCACACACTGGACGGCAAATATCCGCACGGTGCTCGGCCTGCGCGACGATACCCAATACGGCACGGACTTCGACGAATACGCGAAGCTGCACGAAACGGCAGGCTACACGAATGGCGGCACGAAATCGCAATCGCTGCTGCAGCCGAAGGGCAGCCTCATCTATGATCCGCTCGACGATCTGGAACTCTATGTGTCCGGTGGCGAAGGGTTTCATAGCGCCGACCTGCGCGGCGTAAACCAGGACGTTTCGGTCGATCTCGGCTTGCCGAGAACGCCGCTTCTGGCAAGGCAAGTCGGCGAGGAGGTGGGCCTGCGCGCCCAACCCACCAGCCGCGTCACGCTCACCCTGGCGCTGTATAATTTGTGGCAGCAATCCGAAACGATAATCGATCCGGATGTCGGGCAGGACACCGCGGGGCCGCCCAGCCGGCGCTATGGGCTGGAGGTGAACGCAACCTACCAGATCCGGACATGGCTCGAATTCTACGGCAGTTTTTCCGCCAACCACACCCGCTTCACGCAGAACTTCGATGACGGCACCGGCCATCTCGGCGAATACATCACGGACGCCCCCTCCGACACCGGTTCAGCCGCGCTCTATCTGATCAATCTCGGACCATGGAGCGGCGGCCTGGATTTTCGCTATCTCGGCAACTACCCGCTCTCCTCCGGGCCCTGCGTCAATTCCGCCGCGGTGCACGATTTTCCCGGCGTCGCCACCTCGTGCGCCAACGCGCCCACGGCGCAAGGCCAGGTGAACGGCAAGGGATTCGGCCAATTCAATCTCGACCTGCACTACAAATTCTCCCGCGGCTGGACTTTTTCACTCGGCATCTACAACCTGCTGAACACCAATGCGGCGGCCGCGGAATTCTGGTATGTGGACCGGCTCAAATCCGAAATCGCCGAATATCCCGACGGCCGCGCCGACATCCACGAGCATCCCCTGGAGCCCCTGATGGCCCGGTTCACCATCGCCAGGCAGTTTTAGCGGCGCCGCCTCATGCAAGTCCACATGCCAAGTTTCGCAGGGATCATCGCGCCCCTCTCGCCGGAGACCTTCTTCGCGGATTGCTGGGAAACAAAGCCCTTGCACCTCGCGCGCGCCAACCCAAGCTTTTATGACGGCCTGCTCACAAAGGCTGACGCGGAAGCCATTATCTGCTCCGGTGGCCTACGCTTTCCTGCAATTCAACTGGCGCGCGACGGCCGGTTTCTGCCGCCTGAAGCATTCACCCGCTCGCTCCGTTCGGGTGACGATATTTTCGCCGGTGTGCCAAATCTGGACCGTGTCAACGCCGCGTATCGATCCGGCGCCACTATTTCGCTGCCCGGGTTGCACCGGGCATGGCGGCCGCTCGGTTTGCTCGTGGATTCGATCCAATCTGAGATCAGCCATGCCGTCCACACGAACGCCTATCTCACCCCCGGCAACACGGCCGGCTTTGCGCCACATTACGACACCCACGACGTTTTCATTTTGCAGATCGCCGGCAAAAAGACCTGGCGCATCCACGCACCGCCGCTCACGCTACCGCACCGCAGTCAAACCCTCGATGCTACGCCCGCAACGTCGTCCCGGCCAATCCTGTCAGTTGATCTCGTGCCCGGCGACCTGCTTTATCTGCCCCGTGGTTTTGTCCACGCCACGGTAACCTCGCAGCTTTTTTCATTGCACGTCACCCTTGGCGTGACGGTTTATACCTGGCTGGAACTGTTGCAAGCATTGCTGCAGACCGCCAAGGCCACCGAAGATTTCAGGCGTGCGCTGCCGCCCGGTTTCGCGCGCGATGGAACAATGCATCCCAAGGTCAGGACTCGCCTGGCAGACTTGCTCAAGAAGCTGCAGGAAACCACCGATTACGACGCAGTCTTAGCTGGCTTTTCGGAACGGACTAAATCCGCCGCCCCGACAACCCAACAATTCACCGCCGACATTAGAGCATTTTCGGCCTGACTGGAATCGCCCAATCCAGGCGGGCAGCCTGAGGCTGATACAAATGCTCGCCATACAACAGAGCTGGAGCGGCCAGAAGGACGCTGACGATTTTCCAGTCATGCTGAAGCCGCTCTAGCCTGCCGCTATCGGCAGTCCGATAAAAGAAAACGTTTTTTGTTTCTTTTTTTAAAGAAGGAAATACGTCCTTTCCTTCGTACCTCCTGAGTAGATTCCGCTCCTCCCCGCGTCCGTACCCATACCCTATCAGTACCTCCCGGCCGATGAATGATCGCGTCGGCTCGTAGGGAAGGCAATTCCATGCCGGTCTTTTTCCCCATCATCGCGCTGGTGGCGGCTTTTTTCGTTGTTATCGCGGCCGTGGCGCTGATCAGTGGAACCGTGAAGATATTGCGGGAATATGAGCGGGCGGTCGTATTTACGCTCGGCCGATTCAATCGCGTCCGCGGTCCGGGGCTCGTCCTTCTGGTGCCGTTCGTCCAGGAGATGGTGCGCGTCGATCTCCGCATCCAGGTGATCGAAATTCCCAGCCAGGACGTGATTTCCCGCGACAATGTGTCGATGAAGGTCGATGCGGTCTTGTACTTCAACGTCGTCAACCCGGAACACGCCATCATCCAGGTGCAGGATTATCTGCCGGCCACCAACATGCTGGCGCAGACAACACTTCGCGCCGTGCTCGGCCAGCACGACCTGGATGAGATGCTATCGGAACGAAAGAAGCTCAGCACCGACGTGCAAAGCATTCTCGATGCACAGACCGAAACCTGGGGCATCAAGGTGAGCAATGTGGAAATCCGCACCGTCGAGCTCACCGACAACATGGTGCGCGCCATCGCCAAGCAGGCGGAGGCCGAGCGCGACCGCCGCGCCAAGATTATCCATGCCGAGGCCGAGTTCCAGGCGTCGCAAACGCTGGTCAACGCGGCGAAGATCCTGGGCAGCATACCGGCCGCCATGCAGCTGCGGTATTTGCAGACGCTGACCGAGATCGGCGGCGAACAGAATTCCACCATCGTGTTCCCGATGCCGATCGACATCGTAAGGCCCTTCCTGGACATACTGGAACACGCCGACAAGGCCGCTGCCATGAATGGCGTGCTTCGCACCCCCGCGCCGTCGATGTCGCTGCATTCATAAAATCGGCAAGAGTTTTTTGGTTCCTTCTTTCAAGGAAGAACTGCTTCGTTACCTTCTACGGCCGCCCCCCTCGATGATAAGGATGCCCAGCAGCAAGACTCCGAGCCCGGTAAATCTGCTCCGCCAGCATCACGCGCACCAGCATATGCGGCCAGGTCAGCGGCCCAAATGACAGCACAAAGTCCGCCCGCGCCATCACCGCCCCCGACAAACCCTCCGCTCCGCCAATTAAAAAAACCGGTTTCTTCCCCGCTGAAAGCCACCCCTCCAGCAGCGCCGCGAACGCCTCGCTGGTCGGCGCCGGCGCACCCAGATCGAGCGCCACCGCGAATGCATCGCGGGGCAGGGCGGCCAGCAGCGCCTCGCCCTCACGCCGCTTTATTTCGCCAGGCGCGCCAAATCCTTCGGCCACTTCCGTCACGGTCAAAGGCGGCTGCAGCCGCGTCGCATAGCGCGCGAACAAATCCCCCTCCGGCCCGGCGCGCAGACGCCCTATCGCGAGAACATGCAGTACAGGCAACTGGCTAAGCCAAAGAAGGAAGTGTTCCTTTTTGAAAAAAAGAACCAAAAAACTTTTGTCTGTCGGGCGCCGAACCGCAACGTGAATTGGGTCGCGTGTGCCAATAATCAATACTTCTTCATCTTGCCTAAACCGTCTGCGCCGTCGCCTCGTCGAAATCGGCGCCCCACATTTTCTCCAGCCCATACAAATTCCGCGCATCCGGCTTGAACAGGTGCACCACGATGTCCCCCGCGTCGATCAGCACCCAGTCGCTGCCACCGGTGCCTTCGACCTGCACCCGTTTCAGCCCCGCATCGTGCAGCTTCTTTTCCAGATGTTGCGCCATGGCGCTGATCTGCCGGTCCGCGAGCCCGGTGGCAATCACCATGCGGTCGGCGAACGCGGCGCGGCCGGCCAGGTCCAGCGCCACCACGTTCTCCGCCTTGTCGTCCTCCAGGCTGCCGACGATCAGCGCCTGCATCTGGTCCAGCCGGTCCGCCGGCGCCGGGCTTTCCCGTTTGCCGCGCGGACCCGCGGCGGCAGCCTTCTTGCGTGGCGTGCCGGGCGCCTTCGCGGCGCCCTGCAACGACACCGGCGGCGAGGGGGTCCGGCGCTTCTCCTGTGCGGCGGGCGGCGGCGGGGGCTTGCGGGCTATGACGTGTCTCCGGAAAACAAATGTTGTTCATGTCGCAAGGCGGTGGCGGAGTGCGGGCTCTGGCGCACCTGCAGGAACACCCATCCCGGGCCCGATCGCGTTGCCAGCACTGACGCCCGCGATGCGGCCACGCGCCACGGACGCAATCGCCGCGCCGCTTGCGACGCCAGCGCCCGGTGATTGTAGGTCGGCCGCGGCAAGACCGCAATTTTTGTTGAACGCGCAATCGCCATCCAACCGCGCCATCGCGGCAATGTCGCCAAATTGTCAGCGCCCATCAGCCAAATAAACTGCACACGCGGGAACAACCGCCGCAGCGCGCGCAGCGTGTCGCGCGTAAAGCGCGTGCCGAGCGCCCGCTCGATGTCGGTCGCCACGATGCGCCGCCCATCCGCAATGCCCCGCGCCGACGCCAGCCGCGCCGCCAAACTGGCCATGGCCGCCTTTGCCTTCAGCGGGTTGCCCGGCGACACCAGCAGCCAAACCTGGTCCAGCATCAGCCGCGCCAGCGCCGTCCGCGCCACCGCCAGATGCCCCGCATGTGCCGGATTGAAGCTGCCACCCAGCAAACCCACCCGAACCCTGCGCCGGTCCCCCCATCGCGGCACGCTCTTGTTTGAAGCGGCGCCGGCGCGCACCCCCGCCCGGCCACCCAGCGCAAGCATACTGTCAATGGGTGGCCGGGCGCGGGCGCGCGCCGGCGCCGCTTCAAACTGAGACTCTACCATCTGATTCAGGGTGGACACCCTAGAAAGACGTTGGTTAGATGCCGACCGTTCAAACGGCTTGAAAAAGTTAAGCAAGAAAGGGCGGAGAAATCCATGAAGCACGCAATGCTGGCGGCAGCACTGCTGACCGGAGCGGCGACGGCCGCGCAGGCACAGACCGCCGCCGACCTCGGTAAAACCCTCACGCCCATGGGCGCGGTGAAGGCCGGCAACGCCGACGGCACCATCCCCGCCTACACCGGCGGCTACACCACACCCGCCCCAGGCTGGAAACCAGGCGACCCCCGCCCCGACCCCTTCGCCAGCGAACGGCCGCTGTTCTCCATCACGGCACAGAACGTCGACAAATACGCCGACAAACTGGCAGCCGGCACCATCGCCATGATCCGCACGCTGCCCGGTTATCACGTTGACGTGTATCCCACCCACCGCACCGCTGCCGCGCCGCAATATATCTACGACAACGCGATCGCCAACGCGTCCCGCGCCAGCCTGTCCGCCAACGGGCAGGACGTGGTCGGCGCCAAGCTGTCGATCCCGTTCCCCATTCCGCACAACGGCAACGAAGCCATCTGGAACCACATCCTGCGCTGGCGCGGCAGCGGCATCGACCGCACCGTCTCCAACGCCATCACCACACCCACCGGCGACTACAGCCTCGAGCGCTGGCACGAACGCATCCTGCTCGCCTACAACATCCCCGGCCTCGACAATCCCGCCAAGTGGGACAGCATGTTCTGGCAGGAAGTGCTGGAACCCCCACGCATCGCCGGCCAGCTCACGCTCGTCGTCAGCCACCAGGACCCGTTCGAACAACCGCGCGAAGCCTGGACCTACAACCCCGGCGAACGCCGCGTCCGCCGCGCACCGGAAATCAATTACGATACGCCGGTCACCAACACCGACGGCCTCGAAACCGTCGATGATTACGACATGTACAACGGCGCCATCGACCGCTATGACTGGAAGATCCTGGGCAAGAAGGAACTTTACGTTCCCTACAACACCTACAAATTCCAGGATCCGAAATACAAATATTCCGACATCGTCCTGAAAGATGCGGTCAACCCCGACCTCATCCGCTTCGAACTGCATCGCGTCTGGGTGATCGAAGGCGATCTGAAACCGGACGTGCGGCACGTCTATTCCAAGCGCATCGATTATGCCGACGAAGATAGCTGGCAAATCCTCATCGCCGACCGTTACGACGCCCGCGGCCAGCTCTGGCGCACCGCACTCGCCATGGCGCAGGAAGCCCCCGAAGTGCCGCTGCTCGGCGCCGATGGCTACGAATTCCTCGACCTGATCCAACACCGCTACCTGGTCCAAGGCATGCACAACCAGGAATCCCGCGCCCCCGTCTACAACGACGCCGACCTGAAACCCGATCAATACACCGCCGAAGCATTGCGCCGGACTGGGCGCCGGTAGGAAGAAGAAGGCCAGGGGCTCTGCCCCTGGACCCCGCTGGGGACAAGTCCCCAGACCCCAATTTGGTAAGAAAGTCAGAGGAGAAGGAGGGGGGCTACGCGGCTGTTGCCATATCCGCGATGCCCCCCTCCTTCTCCTCTGACATCCTTAAGTAACAGGTTCTAAGGACTTGTCCTTAGCGGGGGTCCAGGGGGCAGAGCCCCTGGCCTTTTTCTCTACCTGCGGCCCATTCTGGCACAATGTATCGCGCGCCGGTTTTTGAGCCTGAGGTTGCGGCGTTGCCGCCGCGGCGGCGGGTGCTGCGGTGGCGGTTGCTGCGCTGGGGCATTATCGCAGCGGTGTGGGGCACGCTTGCGGCGGTGCTGGTGCTGCTGTGGTTTGCGCGCGACTTGCCGCGGCCGGAGGATGCGTTGGACGCGGTGCGCCGGCCCAGCATTCTGCTGCGCGACCAAGGCGGCGCCGTGGTGGCGACTTATGGCGACGTGGTGGGCGATCCGCTGCGCCTGAGCGACATGCCGCCTTTCCTGCCCGCCGCCGCCGTTGCCATCGAGGACCGGCGTTTCTGGAGTCATGGCGGCTTCGACTGGTGGGGCATGTTGCGCGCCGCCACCATCGACGTCGCGTCCGGCCGCGTGCGCCAGGGCGGCTCGACCATTACGCAACAGGTAGCCAAAACCCTGTTCCTGAGCAACGCCCGCACCGTGCGCCGCAAGGTGCAGGAGTTTCTGCTGACTTTGTGGCTGGAACGGCATTTTTCGAAAACCGAAATCCTCGAAATATGGCTGAACCGCGTTTATCTCGGCTCCGGCGCGTGGGGCGTGGACGCCGCCGCGCGCCTGTATTTCGGCGTGCCCGCGAAACATCTTGCCGTATGGCAGGCAGCCCTCATCGCCGGCCTCGCGCAACGTCCCAGCGGCGACAATCCCCGCGTGGACCCCGCCGCCGCCGCCGCCCGCACCCGCGAGGTTCTCGCCGCCATGGTGCGCAACGACGCGCTGACCCAGATGCAGGCCGACACCGCCAGCGCCGCCATCAAAATCGTCCCCCGCGCCGCCGGCGGCGGCTGGTTCGCCGACTGGGCCGCCGCCGAGGCACAAAAATTCGTCCCCCCCGGCACCGACACGGTCCTTCGCACCACGCTCGATTCGCGCCTGCAAGCCACCGTCGAAACCCGCCTCCGCGCCCTGCTCGACGGGCCCGGCGTGCGTGTCCAGGCGCACCAGGCCGCCGCTGTCGTGCTCGACGCCGCAACCGGCGCCGTGCGCGCCCTGGTCGGTGGCCGCGACTACGCCGACGGCGCCTACGATCGCGCCACGCTCGCCCGCCGCCAGCCCGGCTCCGCCTTCAAGCCCTTCGTGTGGCTCGCCGCCATGGAACATGGCGCCCGCCCCGACGACCTGGTGCTCGACGCCCCGCTCCGCATCGGCAACTGGAGCCCGGCGGATTTCGAACCCGGCTGGCGCGGGCAAGTCACCCTCGCCGAAGCCCTGGCGCAAAGCCTGAACACCGCGTCCGTCCGCCTCGAACTGCAAGCCGGCGGCCCCGCCGCCGTCGCCGCCGTCGCCCACCGCCTCGGCATTGCCGACAAACTGCCCGACCTGCCCTCGCTCGCCCTTGGCACCGGCGAAGTCGGCCTGCTCGAACTGACCGCCGCCTATGCCCCCTTCTTCAACGGCGGCCACGCAATCACCCCGCAAGCCATCCTCTCCGCCACCGCCGACCGCACGCCGGTCCCCCTCACCTGGCCCCCACCCCGCCAGGCGATCGACCCCGACCTCGCCGCCATGATGGTCCGCATGCTCGCCGGCGTCGTCTCCCACGGCACCGGCCGCGCCGCCGCAGTGGCGGGGCGTTTTGTCGCCGGCAAAACCGGCACCACCCAAGACAACCGCGACGCCTGGTTCATCGGCTGCGCCGGCGGCCAGGTCATCGGGGTGTGGTTCGGCAATGATGACGGCACCCCTATGCGCGGCGTGATGGGCGGTGGATTGCCGGCTACCTTATTTCGGGAGATTGCGGGTTCGATACGTTAAAACAGCAAGGCAAGGGAAGGAAGCAGTTCTTTTTTGAAAAAAAGAACCAAAAAACTTTTGCATTTGGAATTGGCGAACAGCAACGCCTCGC
>Ga0116229_10000812_pt1 | contig 45376 bp, 22 predicted proteins | sample S1TSphgellanicum_3_FD_87313 | JGI IMG/M metagenome (GOLD analysis project Ga0116229, IMG submission 87313) | Host-associated microbial communities from peat moss isolated from Minnesota, USA - S1T2_Fc - Sphagnum magellanicum MG | ecosystem: Host-associated > Plants > Peat moss > Unclassified... | reverse complement strand
TATTTTTTTTTTTTAATATTTATTTCTTCTTAAAAAAAAAAAAAAAAAAAAAACTAAACTATATTTAAAAAAAAAAACCAAAAAAAAAAAAAAAAAAAAAAAAATTAGAAACCACAGGTTCTTTTGTTTTTTATTTTTTTTTTTTTTTTTTTTCAAAGAACCAGAACTGACAATTCTCCAATAGTATCTGCACCGAGTTTGACACTAATTATATTAATTACTTTCAGAAAAATAATCAGGAAAATTTTCAACCCAAAAAAAATTTCCAGAAATTTTGATTTTCCATGTGGGAAAATGAAAGAATCTGATGCAATATTTGAGATATTGTGTCATTTGGTTGAAAATGGTGTCCTCAAAATTATTTGATTAATTAATTATTCAACAAACATGTGTTGAAGTGGCCAAGGGTTTAGGGTATTGCAGTTCGCACTTTACATCCATAACTCATTGAGTATGTGGATGGAAAAGATACATTTCATCCACATGCAAAAATGAAATGACATGTAAAACCCGTAACATGCCTTTTAGGCAAGGACTAGACATTCACTTTGGGTCTATAATATGGTAATGAGGTGGAATTAGCTTGTCCCTCATGGACCAAAAATAGGTGTGATAGAAGTGGTTTTTGCCTTTAATTTGTGGATGAAAATAGACAATATTTCATCAAAAGATCCATCAAATGTTGTTTAGATGAGTTTTGTGATGGGATGGAGACACAAAAATATATTTATGCTAGGCCAATTATATCAGCAATTTTTTGGAAATGTTTTAAACATGTTTGTCATTTTTGTTAACAACAAATAAAATGGCTACATGTTTTTAAATGTTTAAAAGAAATAGCAATAAGTTTAGGGTTTAGGGTTTAAGTTTAGGGTTTAGGATTTAGGATTTAGGGTTTTCCATCAACATTTTTAAGACTAACTTTTCCACATATAATTCCAACAACCTATGCCTCAAACCCCTTAAGCTTGTAGCCAACACCAATTTTTTTTGTTCACAATGGGATTTAAACCCTTCTTACCATAGTCACAAGCCAACATCTTAAAAATCCAATGTCCCATGCCATCATCTTTTTACACAAAAGGTTGACAATTGCATATGACATGTTTGTTGTGAATTGTTTTGAACATCCAAACATTGACATACCTTTTCTTTCTTGGATTTCATCCATATCTAGCAATTGAGCTCTTCTTTTTGAACCATGTCCAAAAGCTTTCCACATTTACAATAGATAAAATTTATGAAATCTCAATTCATTTTAAACAAAAAAAGCTTCTACAATTCAATCACGTTTCATAAACTAAAATATATTATTTTTTCCAATCATGTTCAATTGGAGGAAAAGGGTAAGCGCATGGTACAATGTACACAATTTAAAGCAAAACTAAGACTACATATAATATCAAAAGCAATAACACATAAGGTTTCACTCATTTTGATTTTTTTCAGACTTCATATAGAAGTGATTTGGGTTTCAAAAATAAAATAATGTATAAAATCACAAACATGCAATTTAGTCATAATTTTTCCTTTGTGTAAATGTACACCAACAATTTTATTATTATTAAAAAACCCTGACTTGACAATAGTTTATTTATTTATATTAATTTTACAACTCCATTTTATTTTTATAGAATGAGAAAATAACATTTAAATCAAGTACATCTTCAATGGAAGAACAATTTACAACATAAAAAGATCATAATCATCAACAATACTATAATACAATGTACTAATGAATATTTTAATATCATATAATATAAAATTTCACAATTTCAAATTAAAATTGAAAGCTTTGATTGAAAAAGAATTGGTCCTTATGGAACCTTGTCTTTTTGTGTGTGAAAAAATTCATGAAAAAATTCCTATAAAAACCAATCTTTTTTAATCTTTTTTTAATTTGCACAAACACTATTGCAAACTAAAAAAGTACTTTAATTGATAATTGAATTGTTAATATGCATACCAATTTCACAAACATAATGATAGATTAGGATGTAAACAACCATTTTTCATCACAAAATCTTTTCAAAATATCCACCATGATCCATCAAATGTAGGCAAGTACTAAAAATTGTCACCTTATGACAATTTCTTTTGTACACCATAGCATGCATTCACCTTTAAAAAAATTCATTCTTTTTTTAAAAATCATTTGAGTTTTTTCCTGCAAATAAATAATAATTGAATTGTTCATGTAGTTCAATGTTTTGGAAAAACATTCAAGGAAAAATACCATTTCATGAAGAAATTTTTTATACAATTTTCTTCAATTTTTTATTACACGAAATGAAGACATAAAAGAAGAATTTTTTTTCCCAAAAACAATAAATTATAAGAAAATAAAATTTGAACCTAGTTTAATATAACCATTTTATGTGTGACATTGTCAAATGATACATTAAGGATTATTATACCTAATCATTTATAGAATGACTAAATATATGTTTTTTGTAATATTCATTTGACAATAAGACATAACACTTTTTCAAACCAACTTCATATTCATTTTTTTGTTGCAAATAAAAATATACAAACCTTATTGATATGCCCATATTATGACATAGGTGAATCAATTGGAAAACATATCAAATATTATATTCATTTGTTGAATGCAAGTAATGACTAGCATGTGTTGTTGTGGTCACATGGAATATTATCCCATCATTTTAATTGGAATGAAACTTTAGTGAAATGAAACCATGTATTGAATTGTATTTTGTTATATGGTAAGTTCATAAAGGGAAAAACTTGAACCCCACGGAATGTGTGGCATGTTAAAGTAGGATAACAAATGAATTGGAAAGACAACAAAATTGGTCATAGACAAATTGGTGCTCTTTTAAAGGGTATGTATTATTTTTTTTAAACTAGTATAATTTTTAAAAAACCTCCAAATAGTTTGTTGTTTTGGTATTTGCATTAAATTTTGGGATTGTGTGCAACATTCCCAAAAGACAACCACATGACATTTCCATCAAAACATATTCATGTGGAAGTTTTGAGTTGCAATGTTATCAATCTGTTTAGTGCCAAGGATAGTTTTGAAGCAATTGGTGGACTTTAGTCAAACAATTGAACATAATTTGCCAATGTATTGAAAAAGTAATTAAAAGTAACAACAAGATTCAAATAATGGCAAATTGAACAATAATTGTATAATGGATGAAGACAAGAAAAGAATCAACAAGAAGGAACATGATAATGAAAGCTACACATAAAGCATGATTACATTTTATTATGACAATGTAAGAACCCTTAACAATGATGAACCTTATTTCGAAAATCGTAGCCAACAATGTAGGAGGAGTTAGCATGATATTAATGTTGACTAGAACCACCTTCCAATGAAGGGAAACCCTAAGGTGAGATAATCAAGGATACAAATATTAAAGTGAACAAGAAGGGGGGAGGTAAGGTAACTCAAGAGGAGGTCAAAGTTGGCAATATTGACAAGGAGGTCACTATGATAATAAAAAAATACATAGGAATTTGTAATAGGAAAAAAGTAATGCTAAATGGTAATAAAAAACATCCAAGGATTCATACAAAAACAAAAATCAAAATGTTATAGAAGGGGGGACCAACTAGGGAAAAAAAAAACCCATTTGCAATAGGCACCAAAAGTAATGAAATTCAAAGGTTAACATAGTTATGGTTGAATAGCATTGCCCTTTTCTAGATGTATGCATGTCAATAAAATGTTAATACATAAGAAGGCACATCAAGTAAACACTTAAAGGATAATAAGAACAATTAGGACTAGGAGAAGATCTTTACCAAAATGTAATGGAAAATGTGCCCATGAAAAGGCAAGAGACCATTAATATCAAACTAATCTGGTTGGAGGTTGAAGAATTTCTTGAAGTCAAAGATGTTGTATGTAGCATAAAAGGATATTAAGCACAATTGTTTTCAAAAGTGTACTCGAAAAAAAAAATTTCAAGATTTCTTTTGTCCTAGTTGGGATGTTTTGGGAAATTTTTTCCTAGTGTAAATTTGATTTCGTTTTCTTTTTCCTTTGGGGAAAATTTGCAAAAAAATTTATATAGTTAAATTTGAAGGGAATAAAACCTTGGAGGGAATCATGGGAATTGATTAGGCTTGAAAGGATTTGAAACCCAATATTCAAATGACAAAATAAATTGTGAAAGTAAACTAAAATGGCCTACTTGAATATACTTCCATTTCAAACATAATTGAAAACTCAAGACAACTTGAGATCATCCATCATCCATGTCATTGGTTTTGTAAAAAAAAATTAGCTGAAACCGTGACATGCTTTGGAAACATCCATGTACTAATTATGAGACTATTGTTGGAAACATGTGCCATACAAAAAAAATAGTTGCTTTTGGAATATTGAGCAAAAACTAGTGGCATGCACATTGTTGCAAAAAACATATTACATTTAGATTTGGGCATACCAAGGGGCACACGCTATCACAACCATAGTGAACATGTAATTGAATTTGGATTATTTTTTTGGTATTGGGAAATACCAAAATAACACTAAAAGCTTGGAACACCAAGATTGAAAACACATGGAAACATGATAGCTAATGAATTTTTGAAACATGGAAACATCAATAAGACATGTTAAAAATTTGGAGCTAATTGAAAACTTGGGAATCATACATGCAGATATAATTAAGATAATGAATGAGATGAAAAAACCAAAAGCTCAACATGTAACTAAATGTGAGATTTATGTGTTTAATAGCAAGGTCGTGAATGGGTGCAATCTTTCAAGTATAAAAATTTGTAATTCACCAAAAAAGGTATGTCATGTAAAGCTCAAGGTTGAACCTACTTTTGGTTAGGAGGAGGGTTTTTTTTTGGTACTATACATTATAATATAATGTAATTTTTATATGGTATAAGAGTAGGTGGTTGCATGAATAAGCAATCCAAGAATTAGGAATGCCTCTTTACAATTTCAAAGATTTAAATGTAGTATTTCAAGCATAACTATTAATAATGTTAAAAAAACCAATTGCCAATGTTGATTGAAAATAATATTGTCATTGATAATATTTTGTTCAACAACAATATTAACCATTGGCATTGTGTTATTTCTTATAGTGTGTGTTTACCAAATTGATAAGTTGAATTGTATGAATTATAATACTTATTCAATTCGATTACACATGTTATTGATGAGAAGTGAATTTTGAGGAGTGGTTGATAGATTTAAGCCAAATCGAAGGGCATCAAACATTGCTTGACATATATGGCTTGAAAGTTGAAAGATTGCAAGGCACAAGTAAACAAAACTATTCACTATAATGATTTGTAGATACAAATTACAACATAATTAAATACCTTTAAAATAATGTGAGATAAAGTAAATATGAACATATAGATATGGACTTTCTTAAAGGGTAATTCTTATGTTAGTGGAATAAGTTTTACTTTTACTAGGTAATTAGTTAGTTTAGTAGGGTAGCCCAATAAATTTACAAGTTGTTGGTAATAGGTTTACCTACTACCTCCACCTACTTAAGAGGTGACACAAAATAATTTAGCTACTTCCCAAAAGGTGGTATTTGGAAAGTCAACTTAACTAGTTTTAGCTAGTTCTATAAGGGTTAATTGACGACCTAATTGCTATCAATAAAAGTGGGACTTAGAAGGGGTAAATTTGGAGGTGTTCATCTAATTTGTGAGGAAAGACGGTGGAGGGTTTTTGGAGGATAAGAGAGAAGGGGGAGAACCCTTTTGCTATTTTTCTACCTTTAGTTTTTTGGGGGTGTGAGATTCCCTCTTTCTACCACAATGAATGGAATTCTTTCTACTTTTGTTGTATTTGGGACCTTGGAATATGAAGGGCATGGGGCTTTGTATGGAGAATTTAGAAGGTATTTCTTTTGTTTTGTGTACATGGATGGAATATTCAAGTGGTGGTTTTTAGAATAAAAGAGATAGGGATGACATTATGCCACCTTCATGATAGGAACCACAATACTTAAGGGAGGTAACAAGGATGCTAAAGGTCCTTTTTGGATCCCATCCTCCTTCGGGTTTTTTTTTGGTTTACTCATTAAATGTTTTGTTGAGTTTTATATTTATTTCCTTTTGAAATAGTATCATTGCCCCTACTAGGCAGTAATCCTATTGTAAAGTATAATTACTGTTAGTGGCATTATCTAACTTTGTTTCTTTGTTTTTATGTCTTTCAAGTTTCATATAAACAATACACCCTTTGTCATTAAAAGGTACTTTTATTACGTAGCAAAATTATCTACATGAAAATCACATTTAATTACATTTTCATGTTCAAAAGTGGGGTCATATGTTGGCAATGCCACAAGCAAATGATAGTTGCTTTGTTTACAACAAAAAATGAATACATGGTAATAGTTTTTGATCTTAAAAAGGTAGTAAATTGGTTAAAACAACTTGTTAAAGAGATAATCACAATAGTTAATACTTGGAGGAAAGTAATAATTGAGGAATATATTTTGAATTCAAGTTTTGGATGGAAGATTGGGATATATTTCCTTTTCCATTTTGATTTTGGACGTTAGCACATTTTGTAGAGTTTTGGGCTTTTTTTACATGTTGCACACATTGGATTTCTAAATGAAAAGGAGGATGTCATAGATTTTTTTTTTGGTGCAAAGTACAAAAATGTAGATACAATTGTTAATAAGTAGGTACTAAAAGTATAGTTTTAAGTTTGAATTGTGTAGATTTTGTAAGTTTTGCATAATATTATTTTGTTAAAAGTGCATTTTTTTTTTGAATTATTATGAATTAAATGATAAGAAAATTAATGTTTAGCATTTGGCAACCATCTTCGGTATGAATTTGGGGAAAGAAATCAAGATTTTTGTGACTTGTTGATTTTGTTGTTTCTAAAAACAAATAGGACATTATAAAAGGACGTTCATGAGTTTTGGCATTTTCTTTCTTTTTTTATATTTTTTAGGACAAGAATTTGAGTAGAGTAGCTGTCACAAGGGCTTTAGTCTAATAAAAAAAGTCTATCAAAAAGAACAACGGATGCAAAGAAACATGTTTAGAATGGTGACCCAAAGTTTGTAAAGGCAAATGGATCAAGTAACAAATCAAAAGGATGAAACTATGGAATCAAAAGATAATGAATAGCATATGCATTAAGAATCAATGTAATTTTTCACACCAAAACGGGTGTAACATACAATACAATGTTTACCAAGAATCGAAAAGTGCCTTGCAAGGTATATGACACTTTCAAGCTTTTGGGACCATGATAAATATTTATTGGGAGAGCACAAAGGTGACCCATAAACCAAAATCATCAATCCTTGAGGGAAACACAATTGGTATTCAACCCAAATGTTTGGGAAGAAAATGAAATTAGGACCACACATGTAGTTTTAAGGTAATGTGTGCAAGGAAGAATAAAAAAGAATGTACAATCCTATGAACTCCAAAATACACATAATCAAAAATATATTCAACACAATTTAAAAAAGGAACAAGGATTGTAAACATCTAGATCAAGGATTAAAGTGTCAACTTGGTAATTTGCTTCACCTTCATATCAACAACCACTTGAAGAATGAGAAGAAGATTTGGACAATGATGAGGTTGGACATGTAATGTTGCTCGTCATAGAGCTTGAACCACAAGAAAAGTGTTTGAAGGAATAACCATATGTGACTAAAGTGGTGTATCAACATCAAAAATTAGAACCTCAATTGAAACATGGTACTTAGTCTATATTTATTTCTAAACGAAAGGAAATTATAGATAGTAGTGGATATAAAATATAAACCAATGAACCAAGGATGAAGTGGGATAAAAAATGAATGGTCTAGTTTGGAAAATGGGTTTGGAATAAAAAGATTCCCAAGTGTGAATCATGTACCAAGACTTGTGCCTAACATGCAATCATTGTTAATGGGAAGAACATGTGATTTCTAATTTTCCTTTCATTGCAAAATTTGTACGACAAAGTTTTGTGAATCATGTTACAAACATGGTTCAAATCAGATTAAACAAGGGAAGACCATAACATCAAGAAGTTGGGCAAGCAAACTTGGGTGGTACCATGCATAATTTAAGCTTGAAAAATTCAACACATAACACAGATGGCAAGGAAAGAACACCAATTGTGGTTCAAATTCATTAACCACTATTACATTCATATTATATTCCCAATTGAATGCAATTGACAACCATTTTAATTGGGATGGGATACACCAAAACATATTCCATTCAACATGCGATTCCAATGCCCACAATTTGGGCCACTAAAGTAATGGCAACTTCAAATGAAATATACAACATTATGTCTATCCACACTAAAATGTCACCAAATGTACAAATGCCTAAACCATCATCAAGAGGAATGGAATTAGGGGCAATTATAAAAGTGGTGAAAAAAAAAGGTTTATTAGTACAAATCTTAACTTAAATCCACAATATGGAACCAAAAAGTTCTAATGAGTTCTACATAAATAATAATTTTGTCAAATACTATATTAACAAACCCAATTATAAGAATTCATGAAACATATTCATACGCTATCAGAGCAACACCAACTAATCATGTAACAATGAGACTTTCGATAATTAATTCTTATAACCCCATAGATGTGGTGTTAACTATAATGGCACCACCAACAACAATGTCTACTGGGTGCAAATAGGCTAATAGGAGCCACTAGTGCACCTCCTTAGGTGATTACTTTTTGGGGAATATTCTTGGAATAATCTCAAAAAATCTTCAAAAAAATCTTTAAAATTTTGTATTATTTTGTAAAGGTTTGTGTTAAAAATTTGCCAAAAATATGTCACTTTCAAAGTTTTCCAAATCCATTTACAAGTCCTTTTACTACTTAAAAGTAATGGTTACAAGTCCTTTTGCACTACTATTGAAGGTCCATATATAGGAATGAATAAGGCACCAATATAATAATAGAAGGAGTTGGCATTATTATGTGAAAAAAAAATCCCAAAGTTAATTGAAGCAAAAGAATTTCTTTTAGTACCACATGGATCAAAGACCACAATAGCATTAATATGTCAAATTGCAACAAGGAAACTAAGCATGTACTATACAAATTACCACTACACCAACCATAATGTGCACACATGTTAAAATAAGAAATAAAAAAAACCAACTATGGCAATGTTAAAAATTAATGCACGTGTAGCCAAACCACTTAGACAGTTGGCGTACCCTTGTCAAATTTGTGGCGTCATTGGGCATATTTTATCAAATTGTCCAAAATTCAATAAGATGAAACATGTTAAAAAAAAAGGAAATAAAACTCCTAAAAAAAAATCTATAGTTGATGTGAAAGTTATGACTAAATTAATAAACATGGTGGATGTGCATGTGGCAACAACTAGAAGCAAGGAAACTAAAGTACATGTGTTCAGGGAATGGGAGCCAAAAAAAAATAAAATTGAATGTCACAAATTAGGAAGCAAAAAAACATCTAAAGAAATCCATGGTTGAAATTTGAAACCATACAATAGATGCAAGGCATTACTCCACTCATGGATGTACCTCCAACAACATCAAGAGAATGGACTAGTACTAGTTGAGTAGGAATGCCAAATACAGTAATACTTGCAAAACTAGCAAAACCACATCTATATTCTCGAAAATAAGCAAAACTTTTTTAATATATTAGTAAACAAGTGTTGGAAACCAAATATACGATCAACTTTGGACAATTGTTCAAAATAGTTTCTAATCTTAATAAATACACACTATGAGAAATCACATCCTTTGCAATTTTTCCTATGCACTTAAAAATGTCCTTTAGAACTAGTTTGAGTTGCTAAAAAAAATGTGGGGATGCTTCAAATTAACAGAATAAAATTTGGTAGTTTCACACATACTTAATATAGGCATAGTTGCAATTGCTATAAGTAATCACATGACAATCATTTAGGTACAAGTTGGAAAGACTACCATAGAGGATGTACTATATGGAGGGTCAAAAGTTAATATTATCATCAAACAATTGAAAACTAAGATTTACCTAAACCAAAACCTACACCATATAACCTTAGGATGGCAGACCAAACCATTACCAAACCAATGGGATTAATTTAAGTTGATCTATGACTACATGTACATGGCATACCTTATTTTGCCATGTTTATTGTACTACATAACAATGTGGTGAACTCTAATTAATCCATGTTGTTAAGTAGACCATGGTTATAAAGGGATGCAAAAGTGGCACACAATTGGGGCAATAATATGGTTACTATTTGGGGTAATGGAATAATTAAAACCATAGTTATAACCAAATAGTGTGAAGAGACCTCAAGTGTTGATGTGCTATGATTTTCAAAATGTTATGTTTGTTACTAAGCATATTGAACTATTTTCTATAGGGAATATGAGCTTACTTGTGGGAATAGTTTTTTCAAATATGACTTCAATACATTTGTGGAAGAACTAACAACTAGAATAACAAATTTGATTATAGAGCTAAAGAATTTAAAAAAAGACAAGGTGGTAATAACCACAAAAATTTAAGATGAACTTGTATAATTGTTTTAACGGACAAAGTGTACCCTAAAACTTATTACCATCACAAACCAAGGAATGTACTTATTCATGAAACATTAATCAAGGTAAAAGTACAAGAACTAGATATTGTTCACTAAACTTTGATTGAGGACCAACAATTGGTCAAGTTCAATTTGGGAACATAAAAAAGTATGCAATACATTAAAGTGAATGCACATCATGTTCACAACAAGATGAATGCATTGGAGTAGTTATTTAAGTAGTAAAGGGATGGTTTCACTTGAACTTACAAAGACCTTAGAAGAATACCATTGGTGTTGGCTCAACACAAATAGAATTGGATACTTCTATTCCACTCATAACAACAAAATGCATCCTTATACACCAAGTGATTTCACTAAATTTTGAGTGAATTCACTAATCCCATTGAAGAAGACCTAATGGGGATGTAGTGAATTCATTATCCATTGAACCAGAACTAATGGATTGCATTTACATTTTGTAGTAGTGACTAGCACATTAGACTAGGTATAAGATGAACCTTAACTATGTTGTAGTTGTTAAATAAGACATTGACAAGTTATTAGTAGTTAGATTCATCAAACCCATAGAAAAAGCTACATGGTTATCACCCATCATCATAGTGCTAAAGAAGAATGGTAAATTCATAATTTGTGTAAATTTCCAAAAGTTGAATGTAACCATTAAGAAAGACTTGTATCCCTTACCCTTCATTGATGAAATACTAAACATAATAGCATGCCATAATGCTTATTCATTCCTAGATGGATATTCTAATTATCGTCACATATTTATATATAACACTAGAGGACATATACAAAACAACTTTTGTAACATATTAAAGAGCATTTACATGGATAGTTATTTGGATTAAAAATAGACCACCAACTTACCAAAAGGTAGTGAACCAAACCTTGAGGAGTACTTAGACAAATTCATGAAGATATTCCTAGATGATTTATAGTTTATAGTGACATGGATAATCCTCTATCCAAATTGAAACTATGCTTTTGACAAATGTAGAGAGTTTGGGATTAATTTCATTCTAGAAAAATGTGTTTTCATGGTGTTTTGGGATGATAATGGGGTTTATAATGTCTAAGGAAGACAAACTACTAGATTTAAGAAAATCCAAACCATACTTAACATGCATGTACCTATCAATCCACATAAAATTCAAGTCTCTAATAGTATGGCACAATTATATCAATGTTTTATTAAAAAATTTGCATTTATTTTGGTTCCCATTACAAAGCTAACGTGGAAGATATAACCCTTTTGGGTGAAAGCACACTATTATGAGTCCTTTTGGGGCACTTTTGGGTCTAGTATTATAGTACATATAGTTCCAAAAGCATGGTACAGTTAATTTTGGGTACCAATTTTGGTTTTTGGGCTTTACAATAATTATTTTTACAAAATTAGTGTTATGTAATATTATTATTGTTTAAATAATAAATTTTGTTATTTATATTGAAAGATTTATGAGTATGTTTATAGTATAAATTATTATAATAGGGCCATTATCTCGTTTTGACTACACTAACTTTAGGGCTTCATTAATCACTAAAATAATCAATTTTAGTGGAATTTTAAAAATGGCCCATCTAGTTATGCTTGTCATTTTTATGTGGATGTGATTACTTATCAAAATTTCAATTTACCACACATTTATTGCATCTTTGCTTAAAAAATTCATTTTTTGAGATGAAAATTTTCAAATTAGTCACATGGTATCCAAACATGGGTTCATATTATGTGAAATGACATGGTTCAATATACATTCAACTTTCATAAAGATTAAAAATTATTTAAATTATTTTTGAAGTATATTTGTGGTTTTGATTACATAGGTACACTACATTTGTTTCCACAAATATACTCCTTGAGATCCCACTTTATAAAATGAAATGAAATAGTTTTTTTTATAATCTCTTGCCTAGGTTATATTTTAACATAATATGAAAAAATGTTCTAAAAATCTTTCAAAAGTTTGAAGTGGGATACATTCAAACATGCACATCCATGGAAATTAGTATAATGTGACACCCCAAACTGGGCCACTATAGTGTGCTTTCACCCTTTTTGTAGACTACAAAATGTTAGGTGGCTCTGAAATGATCAATAAAAAATGTGTAAAAACACCAATTCTAAATATCCCCAAATTGGGAAGTAGAGTTTCATGTTCACACAAATGCTTCATTGTTGATAATAGGTGTTATGCTAGGCTACCCAAAATGTCACACAAAAACATGATCAACTTGTAATGTATGCCTCATAGTTGTTGAATAATGTAAAAAGAAACTTTAATACTTAATGTACATAACATGAAACATTGGCAATAGTTTTTGAACTTCACAAGTTTAAACACTATCTTTTAAGCGATAAATGTGTCTTCTATGTAGATCATGTGGCATTGGTCTAAATTTAGTTAATAAGCAATAGGTCTCAAGATGTATTACAAGATGGTTGTTACTCTTTTTGGAGTATGTAGTTTATAAACTAAAACATACCCATTTGGTAGCAAATGCACTATTTAGATTACTAGATTCCATAGAACCCATGCTAGTATTTAATCAAACAATGGATGCAACTTTATTTCCTATGTAACCACTTTGGTTAAAGGACGTTAAAAAGTTTCACTAATAGGATAAATGTTAGGGCCATTGATTCAAAGTCAAAAACAGAGGTTGGTTAAAAGGGTAAAGCCATTGAAATTGAAAGATAGAGTTCTATATTATAGAATTGGCTAGGACAATAGGTTGCATGAATGTGTAACCATAAAGGAAACATTGATAATCCTCATAGAATTGCATGAAGGAATTAATTATAGGAGGTCATTTTATAGTAGATATAACAACCAAAAAAATCTTAGATGCAAGATATTGGTGGCCAACTTTGTTTTAAAGATGCAAGTAACTTCAACATATCATGTGACTCTTGTTAGAAAACTAAAGGACTTGCCATGCAAAAACCTAGCAAAGTTAGTCACTACATTATTGGAAGATAGATGTTATATAAGGAACATGTATGTATTGGTGGATATGTATTACATTACCAAATGGGCAAAGGAAAAATGTTCACCAACAGTGATACAATTATAATGAAGTTGTAATGTGAATTCATATTACCTAGGTTTGGGTGTTTATTAACCATAATCATTAACTAGGTGTGCATTTCATTAACAAAGCCATTAAATATTTAGACCACTTCATGTTGAAACATGTAAACTCAACCACCTATTATCCATAGGGAAATGGGTAGGTTGAATCAACTAATAATGTCATTGGTACATTAATAACCAAATTGGTTAGTGAAAATAAATAGATTGGGATGAACATTTTCCCGCTACAATTTTCTTGTATAAAATAACAAATAAGGTAAGGCTACATGTTATACCCCATACCAACTAATTTATGGACTACATCCATTCATGTCAACATTATATATTATTCTAGTCATCAATGGGCCAATATGTATCCAAATTCACTCTATGTTTCATTAGATTTTGAGTGAATTTGGATAGCTTTACCATGACAAAAGTGATCGACCCTTTAGTAAACAAGGACCTATTGCTATGGATAGTTGAATTAATTCATCAGTAACTAATGAAATAAGTAACTTGTGAAAATATTCACCACACCATTTCACTAGGCAATATTGTTGAATTAATAATTTACATATTTTATATAAGTTATAGAATAAAATAATTTATATTTTTGGTAATTTCATTAGTTTCATCCTATGAAATAGTGACATGTGTCATTACCTTGGGTAGGTTAATAAAACCTAACTTAGGTAAGTAGGCCACATAGTCAACCTATTTAGCCTAATTGAATATTTAATCAACATACCACCATTGACCATGATCACATTTTTGGTGAAGTTTGATCCTTGATCCCCCAAGGATGGAAGCAAACACCTTTATCACCAAATTACCTCATTTGTTGTGAACATAGACTACAATGCATTCTATTTATCCAATATTTCATTTTAAACATTACACAAACATCAATTTTGAAATTTCATATCTTAAATAATTAAAGTTTATTTTTAATTTCTTTTCAATAATGTACACAATTACATTTATTTCCTTTTGAAAATGTAAAGTCATTTGACCCAAAAAAATCTGAATATTGTTATTCAATAACATTTCAATAATCATTTATTTGAATTTTTAAAAAAAAATAATGGATAAGATTTTTGTTGATATAATAATACTAGTGAAACTAAATTATTTTTAGCTATTGTAGGTTATTTCATCCTAGGCTACTTTCACAATTTTAATCTACTTTTGGCTATTGTAGTTATTTTAACATAGGTTTTTTTGGTAATTTAAAGCAATTTTGAACTATTTGACCCTAGGTTAGTTTTGGGTATCCTAGTTTTTTTTGGTTTCTTTGAGTTATATGGCCATTCTAAGTTATTGTTGGCTTTTTAAAAGTTATTTCACCTTGGGCTATTTTCGGCTATTCTTGGCTACTTTTGGCTAATGTAAATTATTTTACCCTACCTGCTATTTTCGACAATTCTAGGCAATTTTTAAAATTTTTGGCTACTTTAAATTATTTCATCTATCATACTTTTGGCAATTTTAGGTTTTTTTGTGTTTTTTTACTATTTTTAGCTATTCCATATTAACCTATGTTTGGCTATTCTAGGCAATTTTTGGGCTATTATAGATAGGCTATTTTTGCTTATTTTAAACAATTCCACCTTAAATTACTTTCGCCTTTTATAGGCTATTCTAAATAGGGTGCTTTTGGTTATTTTAAACCATTCCACCTAAGGTTACTTTCACCTTTTATAGGTTATTCTAGATAGGGTACTTTTGGTTATTTTAAACCATTCCACCCTAGGTTATTTTTGCCTATTATAGGCTACTCTAAATAAGGTACTTTTGGTTATTTTAAACCATTCCACCCTAGGTTATTTTTGCCTATTATAGGCTATTCTAAATAAGGTACTTTTGGTTATTTTAAATCATTCCGCCCTAATGCCTATTATAGGTTATTTTAAATAAGTTACTTTTGGTTATTTTAAATCATTCCACCTTAAGTTACTTTCACCTATTATAGGCTATTCTAGATAGGCTACTTTTGGTTATTTTAAACCATTCCACCCTAGGTTACTTTCAACTATTATAGGCTATTCTAGATAGGTTACTATTATTTATTATAAGTTATGCAACCCCATGCCATTTTTTCCTATTTTAGGCTACTTTTGACTATTCACATTTCTACTAGTGCATTGGCCAACATTGTAACCAAAAATCCATATTTGGTTAGCATTTATGTGACATAAACCAATTAATGGCATTAAAACACCATTTTGGGTTGCAACAAAAGCAAATGCATGTATATTTAAGTTTTTCAATTGCATAACCCATTTTTTTAATAATTGTGAAATGTTTCAAATGAATTAGGTTGAATATATAACAAATTTGGTCCAAAACATAGGGTCCCAATTCAACTATGAGTGGACATATAATTACATTGTGAATTGGGTCCAATGCGTAATAATCCAATTCTACTACAATAGATTCAACGAACTATATAATGAAATAAATCTACTACATAGTGACCCATTTCAAGTATGGCAGATTGGGATTTAGGGCTAGAGTTAAAGTTATTGTACTATAAAGGCCCCATAGTGATGTAGGCTAATGAACTACACCCACATTTTGTATTAGTGGGGGACCATAAGGATGCAAGGCCAATGTGAATTTTAATTAACAAAATATTTCACATGGAAAAATTACAGGTGATAGGCTATAGGTAGATGAAACCATAGGAATTCAATAATGGAATAAAACTCTATGTAGTCGATAGTAGTGTCACTTTGGGAATGATTTTAAATTTGGTGATTTTGTTCTATGGTTCTCAAAGGAAGTAAAACCCACCTAGGAAAGTTTATTAAAAAGTGGTTTGGACCATATAAAGTACAATATTGTTTATTGAACAATATAATATTATTGGTTACTATAGATATTTTTGACTTAACCATGTGCTTGTGAATCAAAATAAACCAAAATTGTATTAGTACATGAATAAAAAAATACATAGTCAAAACATCCCTAAACCTATCTACTAATTAGGTCAAAATGATTCCAACATGATCAAAAATAAAATTGTAGATGATGATGATGAGGATAATGAAAAAGATGAGTCAATTACAAGATTGCATGGGGTGAATGCATGCGATAGTCTACACAAAAAACTATCACGATTTGATAGTTTTCAATACCTATCTGAGTTTCATGCATCATGGTGAAAATTTGGAAAATAATTTTCACTAAAATTTGGTAATAGATGATAGTTGATCTCCCAATCTAACATTATGTTTTGAAATCAATGCACATCTTATATATTAAAGCAATAGTGGTGTCTGTCTGTCTGTCTGTCTGGGCAGTGCCTGGAAAATTCTTCCAGTCATAACTTCCCCAGATGTAACTGATTCCAGAGAAAAAAGAAATCAGGGGCAGTCTGATTTTTTGAAGAGCTTCCCCGGATGTAACTGACTCCAGATAAAAAAGAAATCAGGGGCAGTCTGATTTTTTGAGGCAAAAGATTTGGTAGACCAGAAAAAAAATATTTAGGCCTTGGACAACCCAGAATCTTTTTTTTTTAATGTTTTTTTGTATTGACCAAGACTACTTTTTTTTTCTTTTAGCTATTGTCCGTCCCGATTAAAGGGACGGATGAAATGTCCGTCCGGCTTGATGACGGGACGGATTTAGGGGAAGACCAGAAAAAAAAATATTTAGGCTTTGGACAGCCCATAATCAATTTTTTTTTTTTTGTATTGACCAAGACTACCTTTTTTTTCTTTTAGCTACTATCCGTCCCAATTAAGGGGATGGATGAAATGTCCGTCCGGCTTGATGATGGGACAGATTTTGGGAAATTTTTTTTTCTTTTAACTACTGTCCATCCCAATTAAGGGGATGGATGAAATAATAATAAAAATAAAAAAATAAAAAAGTTAAAAGTTTCTAAAACAAATTAAAACGCTAACCAAGTTTAAAGAAACCGGGGGACTTCACAGTGGCCGAAGGTCATGGGCACCCACTAGTATGAATGAATAGTCCAACAAAGTATTATTTTGATTTGTAGAAACCTATCACATTTTTGTAATTCCCACAAAAGGATTTAAAACTACTACATTTAATGATAATTTTTCCATGAAATTTTACACATACATAAAAGAAACCATAAAAAACAATATTCCCTATCAAAGTTTTTAATTTTTTTTAAGGTTGTTGAATTTAGATCAAATGATTTTAAAATGTTCACTAGTATATTATGGTATAACAATGTTAATGATTGTGATTTTTTTAAGTTGAAAAATCTTTCTCCTTTGAATATTTACTTGGGCTAAATGTTTTTATAATCATTTGACAAAAGTGAGTGAAGTTTTGAATTTTTTTTTAAATGGAAAATTGTTGTCAAATAAGGGTTTTTTTTAACCTTTATTAAATTATTGGTGCACATTTACACAAATGTACAATTATGTCTCAATTTCATATTCATGATTCTTGTGACTTCCTTTAATTTTGAAGCCCAAATGATTTTAATATGAATATAAAAATAATTTAAATTGAGGGAAATATTACGTGTTGCTATTTTTGATTCTATATGTAGTTCCAAATTTCCATCAAATTGTCTACACCATAGTGTGCATTCACCCTAAGTAGCTATAGACCACCTAGACTAGGTAGGGGATGTACATTATGTCCATATTGTTCTTAAGTCCTTTCAAGAAAAATATAAAGAATATAACAAAAAAGGTTTAAGTGTAATTGAAGCACTAACCTTAAAAGGAGACGCAAAGCATAAATTGACAATTAGTTGCATGCAAATAGTAATGGCAATTGTGGTTAGAGTCAGTTACCTTGTTTTTGTTGTCTTTTTCATTTTGTTTTTGCAATAGACAAAATGCATGAAAAAAGCTTTGTTGAAAGGTTGCAAAGACTAGCAAAAGAGAGACAAGTGGCAAGGAAGCAAACACAACAATAGAAAACATGTGAAGAAAAAGCAAAGTGAGTTCCAAAGTGAATTGCAAATCCAATGCCATTACAAGTTTGTTATCCATAGCATATATCGCTTCCTTCATCTCTGAATTATGAACCATAACATACAATTAATGTAACAATTCATTGAACAACAAGAACATGACATGATGTGAGATTTGGTTGTAGTATCTTTGAAGGCAAAGAACACACCTTGGAACATAATTGGCTTAGATGATAATGATCTATGATTTGGAGGAAGAGGAGGACAATCTTCAACCAATCCAATTTCAATACAAAAAGGAAGTTCATGCAAAGCAATCACAATGCCCATTAAAAGACACATCTAGCATGTAACCCCTAGGTTTTCCAACACCTATTGTTCATTTGTCTTCAAGTAAAAAATCAAAATCACATCATCAACTATGGCCCACCCAAGTGGTAGGGTGCAATGAGTGTCTACAATTTTTCCTAAAGAACTTGACAAGTACATGTTTACTTCCCTCTAAGCATAGCTATGTTTTGGTAACAACTTTTGATATGGGTTTTGACCTAAGTTAAAAAGGTTTCATAGGTAGGTGAACAATTGGTAGTCCAAGATTACAATATTGAAATCTTAAAAATTAACAACAATGTCCATTTGACAACTTTTTAAAAACTTGCTATGGACTTGTATTGAATCTCTATCTACAAAAAATGAATAATTCAACCATGCATTCACTATTCTATTTTTGTGTAAAGTACACAAATGCAAATACAAAATAGGTATTAAAAGTTTAATTCTAATTTTGAATTGTGCAAATTTTGTAAGTTTTGCATACTATTTTGTTAGAAGTACATTTTTATTTTATGTTTGAATTATTACATCTTGAATGATAAGAAATTAGTATTTACCACAAAACCTTTAAGATCTGGCTCCAATTCATACTATTATACTTCAACCTAACATTATATTGCACTACTAGAAAAAAATGGTTTTTATAATTAGGACATTTTGTGATTAAGGTCCAAATTTAGTCATATAATCCTATAAGGACACTAGTCACTACCACTAATTTCACTATAGTCATATAAATGACTAAAGGATTATGATTATGACTACATGACTAATAATCGTTTTGGTATATATAACTTACATTGCTTAGAGAACCTAGGTACTATATTGTATCAATAAAGCCTATATAGGCATAGTTACTAAATAATCATAGCCTAGGTATATTAGGCATAACATACATATAGCCTATACAATGTCCATAACCTATATATAGCTTACGTATAACATTACATAGCTTACATAGCCTACATAGCTTAAAGTACAGCTTAAATCAATTTAAGTATTTAAATGGATTTTACATTTTTGAATTCTCCATTTTGAATCTTCAAAAAAATGAAAGATCTTTTCTTACATTATTTTTTCATCTTATGTGTTATGATATTTCAATGTGTGGTGGTAAAAAGTTATAAGGATATTTTCCAACTTCACTAAAAATAAAAAGTCCATAACCATAATATTTGGATTGTGGCATTAGTTATACCCTACATTGCAAAATCCACCTTTGATTGAACATTGATGTTTTTTGAGTAGTTTTTTTAGATTTGGGAGGATTACAATATAATTTTCAATTTATCATCTCATTTTTGCTACATTTCTCAACTGCATTTGAATTGTATACAACTAGATTTGATTAACCTAGAAAATTTCAAATTGTGATGTCCAAAAAAGGCCACCGTAGTGTGCTTTTTCCCTTCCATGGAACAATGTACAAATTTTGTGTCAAAATTGGAAATACGGATAACATCAAAAGTAATTGCACATAAAATTTCACTCATTTTGAATTCTTTTTAAACTAAAATATAATTCATTTGAGCCTTAAAAATAAGACAAGTTATATAAACTATGAATATGTAATTGGTTCATATGTTTGTTGTTATGTAATTGTACACCAATAATTTGATTTAAAATATTTGAAAAACCTTGTTTAACAATAGTTTACCATTTTTCATTAATTTTAAATTATATTTTTCATTAAATAGATTTGTAAAATGATTAAAGAAACATTTAACCCAACTACATCTTTAATGGGAGAACATTTTACAACTTAAAAAGATCATAATCATTAACATTATCATAACATAATGTATTAGACCAACTTTTATCTATCATCTAATATGAACATCATGTTTTTAAAACAAATTGAAGTTTTTGTGAAGAAGATTGTTCATTATGGTTGTCTCTTTGTATGTGAAAATTTTCATTAACAAATTCCCATTAAAATTACTATTTTTTAGTCCTTTTGTTATGTTATAGTCTTTGTGACAAGTTCTTACAACTTAGAAATGTACTCTAATCAACTATTGCATGTTCAAATGTGCATCAATTTCACAACACAATGAGAGTTTCGAATGTTATCCACTTTTAATTGCATAATTCTATCACAAGATCTTCTCCAAATATTTAAAAAGGCACATAAAAAATGTGTTGCAATGAAAATTGTCAAGTTGTGATTCTTTTTTGTGTACACCATACCATGAAATTATATAGGTTTCATATAGAGCCCTAGGGATAACCCTATGTCACCTATATAGCCCAAGTTTAGCCCTACATAGATGAGGTATAACGTTATGTATAGCCTATATAGCCTAAATATAACCATACATTGCCTACACAGCCTAAGTATAGCCCTAGGTATAGCCCTACATAGCCTAACTAAAGTTGTACATAATCATACATAGCCTAGGTATAGCCCTACATAATCTACATGGCTATTGTATAGCCTAATTATAGCTCTACATAGCCTAAATGTAGCCTACATAAGTGACATATAGCCCTACCTAGGTATAACTTAAGCAAAGCTTACATAATCTAGGTACGGCCCTAATTATAGCCTTACATAGCCTAGGTATAACTTAAGTATTAGTTGTATTTTGTACATTACCTAGGTACAACCTTACATATCCTAAGTGTAGTCAAACTATAGCTATACATAGTCTACGTATAACCTTTGTATAGCCTATGTACAACCTTATGTATAGCTTTACATAATGTAAGTATAGCCAAATTATAGCCCTACATGGCCTAGGTATAGCCTAAATATAGCTTATATAACCTAAGTATAACCTACTAGGTATAGGCCTAGATAACCTATGTGTAGCCCCATAAGTATAGTCTAAGCATAGTCTATATAGCCTAGGTCAAGTTTACATAACCTATTTATAGCCTAGATATAGCTTACATAGCCTAGGTATAGCCATACATAGCTTAGTTATAGCCCCACATAGTAGCCTAGGCATAACTTATGTAATTTTAACATAGCCTAGGTATAGCCCTAGGTATAGCTTAGGTATAACCTAAATAACCTAGGTTAGTTTCAATATTAAGCATGGGTAGCCTATGTTAGCTTTGGTATTTAACCTAAGCTAGGTTACGATATTTTAACTAAGTTATTTAAATAGGCTAAAAGAAAGGGTTTAAAATATTTGTTGACATATTTGTTCATATAAAAAACATGCAGTGCAATGGTTGAGGACTTGCCCTTCAATGTGGAGGTGAGGGGTTCAAGTTCTCAATCTTGCAACCTAGTTAACCTAGCCAACTTAGTCTAGGTTGGTAGGCTAGCCTACCTAATTTAAGTTAACTAGCCATGGTTGGCTACCTATGAGGTTAGCTTAATGCCTACGTGTTTAGGTTGCCAAACCTAATTGCTAAAGCACCTAGGTTCTTAGTCTAAGGTGTCATTCCTAGATACTAGGTTCATAGGTCCATAGGTTTAAGCTTGCCATGTAGCAACACCTCAAATGGATGCTTATGTGTGGCCACATGGGATCATTCAAATGGATACCTAGGCTTGCCATTTTTAAATTAAAAATTTAATCCAATAACATAAAAAGGTCAATCTTAATTATTGGATGACTTTTCATGACTATGTTGAATAGGACTATAGACATGAAGACATTAGTTACAAATGTCACTTATGACTAAAGTTATGGAAAGAACTAATGACAATAACAACGTGACTTTATGAACTACTTAGTCACGTAGTCACCAATTATATATATGATTAAAAATGTAGTCATATATGTAATCATAAAAACCACTTTTTCTAGTAGTGTTGTGATTACCAATCTTGCATTTTTTTAACAATAAAACTTGAGTTTCATTATTGTATTAAAAATATCGAACTTAAATACCACCTTTTACTCAAGAAGGTGGAAAATCAAAGATCGCCATAATATTGCCCCACCACTACATGTGAGTAAATTTATTTATGAAATCTCTTCTTTCACCTAAATGTCTCAAGTGTAAACATTGTTGTTGGACTTATAGATTCTTTTGTAATTGATCCCCAAGTAATAAGGGGTATTGTCCTAGATTGTTTATAATTGTAACATTAGCAATGTTTGGTTTAAGGGGAGTGTAATTAAATTTATATGTTGAATAGTTAAGGCATGAATGGGTCATGCAACCCTTTAAATAAAAATAGTTGTACCTCACCCAAAGAGGTATGACCTATATAAGGCTTCTATGTTTTGTACCATACATATTATAATGTAATTTTCTATACTTTGAAAAAAAACATTGTAAGAGCTAATGCAACATGTGTACCTAAAAAAATGAAGAAGAATTCAAACTTAAGCACCAATTGCATAGTATGTCAAATTAGATAATAGACCAATGCAAATGCTTCTATGCAAGTAATCCAATAGGAGATGAATCCTAACAATACTTTAAAACTTAACCCCAATCAAGATAATCATTATTATTAATATACAAACATTAGTGATAACCTCCATTGTTTTGCTGATAGAAAAAATATTTGAAAATGATAATTGTGATTAAAACCATAGGCATTAAAACCACCCCTAGGAACGCTATGAGTTTTGGTGCTAGGGTTGGTAACATCCCTTTTTGGAGGCATGACCCTAGGACATCTTGCCAATGAGTCGGACATACTAAAGAAGGCATCCTTGGTAAATTTTAAGTTTCAAATAACATTTTTTGGTCTAAAGGATGTCTAGGTTTGGGCAATGTTAGAAACGACAAATGAACATTGAGAGCTATTTGGGGGGGGGGGTCCAAATTTTTTAAGGTGTACCACTAAGGACAAAAAGGACCTAGTCTTCAATGGAGTTTTTTTTTTGTACTATATTTTGATCCCCATCAATATTAATGAATCAAATTGTGTCAAATAGTTTGTAAGTACCATATTTTAGATCACTACAACTTTAGATTCCATCAATTTCATCCATTTTGTGTCTTTTCATGGTCAAATAGGATTATGTAAAGGAATACATAAAGGGTGATAGTGTGACATTATTTTGGTACTCCTTAAAGAATTTGGACTGGGGACAATGGGAAAATAATTGAAACAAGCTGAAAACGATGAAAACGATGACCAAATGACAAGAAAATGATGAGGAACAATGTGAATAGCGAGAAAAGGACAAAAATTGCAATAGGTGATGGTGGAGTGTTAGTAAGCATGCCAAGGGCTGTTGGGAAGAGAAGTTTAATTTTCGAGCAATTGGGGTGTCAAGGAATGATGACAATGCCAAAAAAAACATGACAAAGGATGTTTTTTTTCAAAGATCATTTTTCAAGTGATAATGTATGTTGAGAAGCACATTGAGCAGGATAGGAAGAGGTAAATCCAAACCTCCAGCTGAATCCCAAAAAAAGAGGTTGAGGGAAAAAAAAACTAACAAGGATGCTATGAGAGACTCTAAGAATATCCCTTCTAGCAACCCTACTTAGTGCACAATCTTATGTGGTGCTTGCATGGTTTTATAGCAAGATTGAACACAGAACCAAGACAAGGCATCACAAACATGCTGGCCCTGCCCGATAGATAAGATGTTGTACATCTACCTACCGTGTCGACACTTTGAACACCAAAAAAATCTGTTCTGATCTGAACAAACTAAACACTTTCACAAAAGAAACCGGTTCTAATAAGGTAAAACTTCCAAAAGTTGGATCCAATGCAATAGTCCATGTCCCTGTGGGGGCAGGGCCCAAAAACATAGCTATGTGGTCACAAGGTTCGAAACTACCTGCAAGGAGCAGGACATGAATAATAATAATAATAATAATAGTAATTGTACTGTGTGTCCTGCACCTTTACAAACCATACAATCCTGTGTAGGACTGCACATTAACACCTGCAAACTTCATAGGGGATGTTTAACATCCCACTAAGAACAAGCACAGAAAATCCCACACCAAAAGAAAAGAGAAAAACTGAAAGGACAAAGGAGGGGGGAATTGCAGCTCAAAAGACATGGAAAAGAGCCAACTAAGACAAGGGCATCATATTCCCTACCATTAGATAAGTAGCCGTGCTCATGGAGTGACATAGTAGTGGTACTGTAGTAGTGCAGGGCAGATTCATAACATGTCAGACGAAATGACTAATTAATTTTCAAGATTTCATGTTGGAAAATTGAATATTCCTACAGATTCTTTAGTTTCCTCCACACAAAAAAATTCTTCCCAAAAAAAAATATTTTAATGAATTTCCTTACATTTTTACGAATAATATAACTAGTGCCACAGCTGCCAAGGTAATTACTATAGGTGGAATTGAGGGACGCATGCCGTTATGAAAAACAATTCATGTCAGCCAATGAAACAAGGCAGCAGGCAGCCAAGAGGCCTTTTTCTTTTCTTTTTTCCTTTGGGTAGGGGTGAGGGGCTCCTTGATCTTCATGAATTTTGATTTGGGGGCAAAGAAGTGGGTGGAACCAGCCAATTAGAAGCCACCTAGATGCTGATTCACTAAACTAATGGCAATTCCCTGAGTTAAAACTACAAATAGAATTGCAATTCTACTGTGAGACTAGGTGAAACCAAAAGGTGGTGACACAACCTTGATCTTTCTTTCTTCTTTTTGTCTGGTGATGCAGCATGCACCCAATACCACCATACTTCATCCAAAGCTTACTAGCAAGCAAAAACCAGAAGTAATAGAAAATTGACCAGGCCAAACAAGCAGGCAACTCAATCTCTGGACAAAAGAGGGTAGGTAATCAATCCAGGGCAATTGCCAACATCATCTCTCGACATGGTTTTTGTTTCCTTGCTTTTGGATTCGGTGCTTCACTGCTGATGTTGATTGACTTTGTAAAATTTTCTGTTGTAGATTGTCAAATATATAACTACTTCATCACTCCAAATCTGGCGTTTTTTCTTTTGTCGCCAGAGACCTTCTCACCAGAATCCAGAGGTCTAGTGTCTAGTGCTCCTGCTCATCTGACGATCCTTAGCTTTTTTTGTAAGATTCTTTCCCAATGGAATCGGACTCAAACTCCATCTCTCTACATGGGTTTTGTTTTGTTGCTTTTGGATTGACTAGTGTTTATTACCAGCTCACTGTAATGACCTGTTGCTGCTGTATCATATCAAGTTCTGTTGTGGAATCTCTAACTACTTCACGAGTCCAAAGCTGTTGGGTATTTTGGTCCTACCCTTTTTTTTCTTCAGAGCTCTTGCTCATCATTTGATTGTTAGCTTTCTGAAAGATTTTTCTTTTTGGGTTTGGGTGGGCATTGCTGCTCATCTTTGGGGATTGCACATCCTTCAGGTGGAATGGAGGTGGACTAGTTTGGGGTGCAAAGGGAGAGTACACACCAGTGCACAATCAAAGAGGGGGTGCATGGCAGCCTTTTCTTCCTAGTGTGAAATTTTTGAAATTTTTGAATGAAAATTCAATGATTTTTTGGTTGAAAATCTCCAAATTTTGATTTCAAAAACAAGAAAAATCTGTCACATTCCTATATATGGTTCAAGTAGTAGCCAAAAATACAAGAGTATATTTAATTATTTCCTTTCATATTTTGTTAGTAGCCAAATTTGGCTAAATTGGCTTACGGATGATCACCACCACCTCAGCTGCATCACAGAATTGAAAACAAAACGTTAGGTACTATCTAACCCCTCCATGTGCCCAACATGTTTGAGCCCTTCGGAATTCAGGGCTGTAAAAGCCTTTTGGAATCCTTCGAATTTGTGTGTATTTTTCATTCCAGTTGCCCAGCCAACCACCATGTATAGCCCAATTTCTGTTTTGACTAGCTACCTATTGAGAACCCACTAGGTAGGACTTACCTACAGACAAACCATCTACATCCAGGGCCTAGTAACCACTTGCTATTCTATCTACCTACTTACATACATACATACATACAGGGCCTATCCTTTACAAGATAGGTTACCAATATGAAGCCCAACATCAACTTGGGGCAAAACCACATGGGAGTAAGTCTGAACGAAAGGAAAGGATATCTCATTGGTCCTTTTTAATGAAGTAGGTACCACATTATGGACTCACAACAAGCACAACATGATGTTGCTTATTAGTTTATTGTGGAACTTAATGTTAGCGACAAATGAATGAAAATGTCCAATTCTAAATAAGGCGATTTCACAATTTTATTCCACCTTATATATAAGTGTTGATAATTAGTCAAGATGACATGCGAAATTGGCGGCCTTATGCTTTGACTTCTATAAAAAATGAAGTTTGTCAAAAAAAAATGGAGCTCCATTTACAAAGAGTGTAAAGAGGAAAAATGTTGTAAACTTGAAATTCAAATCTAGCAGTCAAACAAATGTCAATGGTATTGTGATAAACAAAAAGTCACTTTGATAGTGTGAACACAACTAGTTTTACAGTTTTGTTTTTTTGTTTGATTATTTTCAATAGCCATCAACTTTTTGCATGCTTACAGTGAGAATTATTTTGTCTCTGCTACAAGGAATGCATGAGTAAACAACCTTGTTTGTTTGTGTGTTATGGAAAACAAGAGTTGCACCGAGCTATGGATGGTGGAGGGAACATCTACATTGAAGAATGGTTTGCGTAATTGATGGTGGAAGGTAAGATAAGAGGCAAAATGAAGGAGTGAGGTGGCAAGTTCTTTTTAGTATGAGTTTTTTTCTTCCTGTTGCAATTTAGACTACTAGGCTAATCATTGATGAACTCCATTGCGCCAATGACTTAGCAAAGTAGATATGTAGTGTTAAACAAGGATAGATGATATGAGGGGTTGATGCTGACGGATGATGAATACAAAAGAGGTTCGAGCTATAGAACTAAAGGCCACATAGAAATGAAGATGCATTTGGGAAGGGGGAACATTTTGTTGTTGCACCTTGAATCCATGTTGTAGACAGTCATCAGAGTGAGTACCAAAAACCTCAAATGGGTGTCCTTGGGTTGGGCAGAATGAGACAAATGAGGTTAGGAGTGGAGGAAACTCAAAGAAATCAAATCTGTAGCACATTCTTGCATAAGAATCTATCTTCTTGAGTGGTTTTAAATGAGCATGGTATCCATTGTCTAAAGTCACAATCAGAACTTTTGAATCCAAAGGTCTACAAGATTTAGGTCTTTCAGATGAGATATTAGATGTTATGCTGCATTGTTGCATTTAGTGGGAAAAAGGGGTTATCAACTCACATGGACTGAGTGAACCTTGAGAGTTTTGACCTCAAGCCCCCTTAATAGGTTTTAGATTTTTAGTGATATGGATTGATACTTGGTAGCCAGTAGTATATGGCCATTAAAGAAATGTGTGATGAAGATTCACATAACTATGACAGATTGGCAAATCTGCATATATAGAAATTGGTTTTGTTAGAACTAGTAGACTTCAACAGAATCTCACTTTGACGGTGGATTACAAATCAAGTGATGTAATTGGTTGTAAAGTTCCAGTGTTTTTGGCTCTATTTAGACATTTCATATGCATCAAGCTTTGTTATTTTAACCTTCCCCTTTCTTTTTGGTTACAATATGATCTTGTATTTATGTATTACCAAGCAAATGTGAATTTCCATGCACATGCAAGTGTATTAAACCTTGAAGGCATTGCGCCCACTACTACACACTACTAAAAATTGTGTTATTGAAGTCACTATACATTCTTGTATAATGACTACATTTTTGGGTGGAATGCCAAAAATCACTATAGTGATTTAGGATTTCAACACAATGGAATGGAATATGATTTGGTTCACATGATAACAATTCCACTTACTTGCCATTCAATTGCTTAAGTTTTTTCCTTTGGGTGCATATGTAGTGAGAGCTTGCATTGTGTAAGCATAACATTGTGTACATCAGGTTCGGTGTGTTCCACTTCAAAGGTTGTTGAAGATGGTCTTAACTTGGGGATTGGTGGATCACATTCAAGTACATCAACACCTTAGTTATATGCCATATGCAGTAATCATTCTTGTAAGAATGGATTAGTGTGTGTGGGACTCATTACATCATGCAAACACCATATCCATTGAAATAACTTCCCTACTTGAATAATATACTAGGCTAATTTCAAGATGAATATTTGAACATTGACCCCAATATGTGAGTATCACCAAAAACACAACTAAAATAATTTGTAACTAGGGGTTTAGTTTGACAAGGATATTGTTAATAAGAAAATTTCACAAATCTGAAATCTTTTGTTATTTGACACCTTATGTGTTGTAGGGAAAAAAAAAAACCTACCCCACCAATTCTAAAAACAAAGGAAGAATTGGCAAACATTGGTATGAAATATGAACTTGCAAACCCAATGTGATATAATGTAAAATCCCATGTGTTGAATAGGATGAATTAAAGGCTAATTGACTACATAAATATGCAAATTTGTGGCCGATCAAAACTACATTAACATTGGTGGGTTGTATAAACCATAATTTTCCTCCCATTTTACAAGAATAAATTATGATTTGACCAAGACCATGCATTGACCAAGAATTATACAAATGCTATCTTTTCTATTAAGTTTTAATTTTTTAAAAATTTGATGAAATAATTTTAAAATCAATTGTTTTTTATAACATTACTAATATTTTAGTCATACCAAACATGATTAAGTTGCTAGTTATGTGAACACTTGTCATGTTCATTTTGACTGAAAAATAATGTGAGTTGATGTGGTTACATTACATGAATTTTTTAAAAACTTTATCATGTATTTCATCAGATTTTGAATGAATATGGAAAAATTTGCCATAGTGGAAGTGATCAACCCCCTAGTGAATAAAGATTAGTTATTACGGACAAGTGAATTTTATAAAAGTTAATTGAATTCATCAATTCATTAATAGTTAATCAAATTCAATAGTAAATAATTCATTAGGCTAGTCACTTAGTTCATAACTAGGTTAGACACTTAGCAACTTAACTTAGGTGAAGCTAAGCACTTAAGAGTCTAGGTTAACCTAAGTAACTTAAGCCCACCAACTTGTGCAAATGTGAAGGTTTGAACTTTTCACCTCTTTTCACCTCCATGTTTAAAAAACAAATCATTAACCATTGAACCATTATTTGAATAAGTGAAATGATTTCTCACTAATTATTATGCACATTTTCCTCTAATTTATGTGTAAGCTACCATAGGTTAAGTTCCTACATTAGTTTTAAGTTATTTTAAGGTTAATGTAAACTACTTTAAACTATCTTAGGAGGCTAAGAATTTAGGGTAGTCCTAACTTATTTTATGTTATTTTACGTTAGGCTATTTTTAGATATTCCACGCTTGGTTGTTTTAGGCAACTGTATTTAACTTTTTCTAAGTTATTCCAACTTATGTTATTTTAGGTTATTGTATTTTACATTATTCTAAACTACCCCAACCTAAGTCATTTTAAATTATTTAAAGATAATATACCCTAGTCTATTTCATCCTATGTTATTTTTTATTATTTTAAACTATTGCACCTTAAGTTATTTTAGGTTATTCCAACTTAGGTTATTTTCACCTATTTTAAATTATTTTTTATTATTTTTATACTACCATAGGTTAAGATTTTAAGCTTTGTCTTAAGCTATTCTAAATTGTTTTACCTTTGGCTATTTTTTAATATTTTAAAAATTTTATATTAATTTATTTAAAGATATTCTACCTTAGTTTGTTTTGGATATTCCATCCTAAGCTATTTTCAGTTATTTTAGGTTATTCCACCTAGATTATTTAAATTTTTTTTTTTACTATTATAAGTTATTTTGTTTTAGGTTATTCCACCTTAGCTTATTTTTTTGTTATTTTAAGCCATTCCATTCAAAATTAATTTAGGCTATCATCCAATATTTTAAATTATTCTAACCTAAATTATTCTAAGTTATGTAACCTTAGGTTAGCCAAAAATAACCTAAGGTACAATAACCTAAAATACATTAGGGTGGAATAACTTAGAATAGCTTAGAGTGGATAAACTTATAATATACGAAAATAACTTATAATGGTTTACGGTGAAATACCCTAGAATAACATAAGGTAAAATTGCTAAAAACATTTAAAATACAATAACCTAAGGCATTTAAAAGAACAATATCAAAAGAAAATTATTTATTATAATGAATTATTTCGATCAATAATGTATTATGTCAAATACTAATGAAACATAATTATTACATAGTGACCCTATAATGACATAACATTAGACAAGATGAAATGACTAGGGTGAAATGAATTTAGTTAATTTTTAAGGTCCCATAGTGATTTAGGTTGATGAATTGCACCCAATTTTTGTACTATAAGGAATGTCACACCTTCATTTTATTAAACGCATTGAAATCTTTTAAAATATAATAACTATTTTTAAAAATATTTTCATTAGATTTTTGTTGTGATTACATTTTTTAGGTCATATGAATTCTGAAATTTTAATAATATAAAAAAGATATTTTGTATTTTGATGTTTCTAATCATTGCATTTAAAAAATGTTTTAAAAACAGAATGGTCTTTCCTTTCCTTGAAATTTTTTATCATAAATTTTCAAATTTTAGGAATGTGAATCCTGAAAGGGTCATGACAATTAGGAATATAAGTTCATTTCAATATTCACATTTTATATTCCAATAAAAATTTAAGGTCATGAATATACTTGTGGACACAATGGATAAACACAAAAAATTGGATCTATAAATGTGAAAACATTAAAAGAAAAGGACCCACAACTATTATTTAATCAATTTTTATTCGTTAATTATAACCATTCTTTAAGGTTACTTTTGCTCATTATCTGCATATTTAATTATTTACTTGCCTACTTATTACTTATTTACACGCCTAGGCAGCCTACACACTTACACTTGACACATGTGTACAATGTCAATGTTGATAATTAACACTTACAATGAGCTCTTTACAAAACAATTGTGATGATCTCAAAGGTTAGGTTGAAACTTCATAAAGAAATATTTCTTCACTAAGTAGCCTTGAGCCATTCTAAGAGATGTTCAAAAAGTAAACTTTGTTCTAAGAAATACAAAAAAAATTTAAATGGAAAGGGGGTGAGGGGGGTGGTTTAAAAATTTCTAGATTGCAATGTGTTAATATGAAAAAGGAAAGGGTGAAACAATCAAGAATAATAATAATAAAAGGTGCATAATAATTACCCCAACATGTGTGATAGCTTGGTAGTTCATTATTTTAAAACTTTACCTTGAGGTGTGAGGTTTCAAATTTAGTGATACCTATTGTAGGGTTTTGACCCTAGACCCTACTACTAGACCCAAATCCCACAAAACAAGGACAAAACAAGGGCTAAGACCTGCCTGGCCCAAATCCAAGGCCAGATCTAATCGCCCTAGGCCTTGGACTTGGGTAAGTAGATGCATGTAAATTGTTATGCCAAATGTCTTGAGAAGACCATGCCCAAACAGATCCCTGACCTTAAAGCTCATGCCATTTCGGTAGGGTGCCAAATGTCGTGAGAGGACCATGCCCAAACAAATCCCTGCTGTTTTGGGAGCAAAGCTTGACATCTAGATCTCAACCCAAGTTTCCTGCCAGATTCTTCATGCCTCCAGCAGGATGCTTCACGGGGTACTTTCAATGAGCCCAACTCTCCTAGTTTCAAAAGGAGGATGGCTTGGAGTTCACCTACTAGATGTGGAGCAACAACAATGTGACCAAATGGATGTGAACTTCTAAAGATCTACAACCTCAACAATATTGTGCATAGAAAACATGTGCACACAATGAACTATGTATCCCATCAAATGTGTGGCAAAATATTTTTGGACAAACATTATCTGTCATCATGGATCACTTTCTTAGCACCTAATGAATGCAATCACAGCTTGTTACAGACTAAAAGTTACAAATCCACAAAGGCTCATCCATCAAAAACAAAGACTTCTTCCTCACATCATTTCAGTTTGTGTTACCGTTCAGGCCAGCATACTTTTGACAACCCTAACAGCAATCAACATATCCGATTAGCTTCAACTAGCTATGAAGCTAATGATACTAGTGCTACAGACCTTAGAGCATCCTCAAATGCCAACTGTTGGTGTACTCTACTACAACAGTTCTGCTTACAACAGTAAGTTTCACTATAAGTAAATTTACATGTGACCAGGAAACATGATTTACAAGAACTTCTTGCCTTCTAAGGTAGAGGGTTACTAGTACACCAGTCAAGTATAGGGTTGGCTTAATATATACAGTCTATCATGCAAACAAAAGCTGCAATGTTACTTTGACCCTGGAGTGCTGCAACTAGCAACTTCAGATGCAAACTGTGACCTCACTTGGTTCTCATCGGAAGTGGTCACCTTGGAACTCGCTGTTCTTGTTGGTGTTTTCCTAAACAAGCTCCCCTCAGTAGTCTGTGACAGCAACCAACCCCTTAGACATTAATTTTTTTCTCCTGGCCTTGACCAAGCTGAAGGTATTAGGGAAAGAGAGACAACACATTGGAAGTAAATCCAATCTATCTGAAATAGGTGCACACGTTACAGAATAGTCATAAGATATTTGTTAGGTGTTGGAAGTGCTGAATGTGTAATTAAAATTGAGATGATACAACCAACTGAATTGCACAATGTCAAAAAACAGTCTGCAAGAAAGTATACAACCCACCGTCGTAGTATGCTCTAGGAGCTCTGCCATGGTGAGGTCAGTCAGAGCTCCTTCATTATCCCCCAAACATTTCTTCACATTTCCCCTTACTCTGCAAACAAAAACCTCAATGGTTGACAACATCACTTTAGCATAATTTGAGCTTGGCTCTGTAGCCCACTAGTGGAATCCCACTAAACCTGTCCCACCCTATTATTGAGTTGTCAAGTCACAATTGAAGTGTTCAATTCAGCCAACAAATTGTGCTAGAGTTTGATTTGTTGCTATTCTGCAAAAAGCACACAGAGATCTGATGTGTGTTTTAAATGAGGATTTCAAGAAAATCAAGGTTAAGAAATGTACCAAAACAGAATATAGGTATAACCTGATGTCTGGAGTAGGCTATTTGCTTCATATAAAATGACAGGCGAGTATGTAACAAAGTTGGCATGATTGAAGTTAGTTGTACCTTAAGGTGAAATTGTTGCTGGGTTCAAGTTCATCAGCTCTATTAAGATCAGCTAATGCACCTTGCAAGTCTCCAACTCTTCGTTTCACATCACCACGGACACTGGGACAGAAGCATCACAAGTAAAATTTAGGATGATTGAAAACAGATGTGGTAGTGTGGTTTCAGAGAAACTAGCCGGCAGCATCAACACTGAGCCAGCAAGCTTTAATTCCACACTATATGGCCATCTTCTCATTCTGAAGTGCATTATTGATTGACAATCAACTAGTCCAATGGAACCATCATGAAGAATCATCATCTAAGTTGACTTGGTGGTGATCACCAACAACATAGAGGGAGGAGACATTGAAGTCAAATTTGATAGGAATGTACCCCAGGATCCAACTGCTGTCTGGTCTAAGATCATTTGCTCGGTTAAGATCTCTCAAGGCATCCTTGTAGTTCCCTAACTTCCGCTTCACATTTCCTCGAGCCCTGTTCAAAATTGCACACAATAGGTGTCCATTAATTGATGTCACACATAGGTCCAACTTCTGGCTTGTAGGAGTTGATTAAAGTCAAAATTTCATCATACCCTCTGAAAACACAAGGAGAAAGTCACAGTACCAATGCAATTTTGGTATGTACAACAAATTGCCTACAAGCTAGGAGTTATCCAGAGTTTGGAGTTTGAAGCACTGTTGCACCTCAGGGTCACATGATTGTCTGGCCTTGCCCGGTCAGCTCTGTTCAGATCGACCAATGCTCCCTTGTAATCCTTCAGAAGATATTTTGTCTTTGCAAGTACTCTGAAGAATGACAATAACAGGTTACACTCCTCAATTGGATGTCATGAAACTGAAGAAAACTGCCTGCTGACCACTTTCCCAACCAAATAGCAGTGTGTTACATACCGTAGAGTGTGTTCATGATTGCGTACACAGCGGTCAGCGGCTTGTAAGTCCACCAATGCTTCCTGATAGTCCCCCAATTCAAAGAAAAGCTCCCCACGAACTCTGCAGAATCAACCCAAGCCAAAGGTCAAAGGTCTGTTAAAATGAATCATGTTCCAGCTTCAAATTCTTACCACACAATGACTAACTGAAAATTCTTTGAGAGAGGCAACAGAGGCTCCACCAATCTGTGAATGGTAGAGAACTGAAGAGTCAACAGGTGAATGAAGAAGTAATTGCCATCAATTCAACTATTTCATAAAGCAGCTCAAAAACAATTTGCTGCTGTACCTGAGGATAGCCATGTCAGTGGGGTCAATCTCAAGGGCTTTATTCAAGTCTGTCAAGGCAGCTGCAAACTCCTTGACATGTAACATCACCTCTGCTCGTACCCTGCACCATCATAATAACTTTTGGAATCGAGGTATGGTGCATACCTAAAGGTCAATGCTGCCTCATTGCACAATCATTCAAGTTACACATACTTAGACACCAGAATAATTCATGAAAAGCAATTACCTGTACGCAGAGCTGTTCTGAGGATCAAGCTCAAGAGCCTTATTGATATCAGCCAGTGCCTCCTGTGTCTGACCATTTTGAAACTTCACCTCTCCTATATATCTGTCAATACCAAACACCCTACTAATCAGCATTCAACACGTCACAGATACAGATGTGTCCAGTCTAGAATAGGAGGAACTTCTTAAGGCATACGTTTGACTGCATCACATCCCCTTACTACATCATACACCCAGTACACATCAGACCCTGGTCACTGTCATACATCAACGAGTGTACCTTAACACCTGCTAGATCATATTTTCTTTCCTACTGACTGAATTGTTTTTCCTCAAAACTGTGGACCATCACCATAATACCTGGCAAGAGCATTGACATGAAATTATGAAACTAGCCTTTGCGGCAAGCAGGACATCCCTATATCTAAAATTCCTGAGTAAGTTGAGTTTACCTTAAAATAGAGCTATTTGTGGGTCGAAGAAGGTGTGCAGCATTAAAATCAGACAATGCACCCTCTAAATCAAGCAGATTAAACTTCACAATTCCCCGCACTCTGCAAGTGTAGCATCCCTCAATTTAGATCAGTAACACCTTTTTTCATGCTTTTAACCTTCTTTCCTGCTTATAGATGCCACAACGTGACATAAGTGAAATGAAAGATTGCTTACCGAAGCACATCAAAATCATTAGGCTCAAGGCAGTCAGCCTCATTGAGATCAGTCAAAGCTCCCTCAAAGTCACGAAGATGGCGCTTCACTCTTCCCCGGAGCCTACACAATTGCACTTCCAGCTATCAAGAATGCACATGGACATATGTTGTCTATTCAATATCTTTAATAATTTAGAGTAAGGGGACATAGACATGGTTTGCCAATGCAATATGGAGGACAAAAATCTGTGTGGATTGTCACACTAAGGAACAGTTATTCAAGTTCATGAGATTTCAACTTGGAAGGGAAATGCTGAGATACTTTTGGCTGCTAGACACAAATCGTATTGAAACTGAAGAGCTACAGTCTCAATAAGAACCAAAATCTATGTCACATTCTCTATTGTGAACAACTGTCTATGCTGGATAGTACAATTGTTGACAGGAGGATCACTTCATGACACATAAGGACCTAAGAAATTCTCTGAGTTACAGCATTTTGGTCAGTAGCATTAGACCCAAGCCAGATGCTCCCCAATTTGTTTTCAGATGCTGCGTAGAACATCCATACAAATCTTCACAGGATATACCAGAATGCCAATCAAAACAGAAAGTGCACAACAAGCAAAGTATTACATATGTCTAAAGATAGCCAGGCTGAAAAGTACCAAACTGGTCAGAATGAACATGGTCAATTAGGTCAAGCTGTTCCATTCATCAGAGTACATGGACTTAATGATTATTTGGTCATAAGGAGCTCTAAATCACCGAAAATAGAAGCAGATTCTATTGAAGCCAAACGCAGGCATCCTTCTCAAGTGCTCATTGACTGCATCTTGATTCCATGACTTGGGATCATTCTATTAAAGGTATATCCCTACATCCAGGCACAAACAAATCTGGCAGTACATGTTTGCTGGTACTTACTTTGCACTACTTGTTACGTTGTACTTACTTTGAGCTTTGTTAGGGATTCTTTGACTTTAACCTTGAAGGCTGGGAGTGAAGGAACAAATGATGCAAATATGATGTGCAGGACATGGAACGAGAAAGATATGCCTACCGCAAAGTCCAGTTATCATTTGGATGAAGGAGATCTGCACTGTTCAGGGACTCAAGTGCACCTCGATGATCCCCAAGAGCTGATTTGGCGGCACCCAGAGCTCTGTTATGTCACAGGTCAATAACAGGATCTGTCACACTTATTGCTGAACAAGAAAAAAAAAAGACCATTGCACTTCAAGGTCAATCTAGTCAGTGCTCCACCTAAACAGTTGCAACAGTTTTACAACATTGAGTCGAAACTGCATCAAGTGCAATTCTCTCAGTTGGTTTCTTCAAGTCTGTCAGTGCAAAGAAAAGATAGTATACCTCAAGGTAAATGTATCATTGGGTTTGAGAAGGTCTGACTTGGTTAAATCTTCCAAAGCACCTTGGTAGTCATTGAGCCAGCACTTCACATCCCCTCGCAGTCTACATGATCCAAAGCAATAATGCCACATGTGATGACGACCATCAACCCACAAACAGATGCCAAACATGTGCAGATGTTAAAGAGGGATGCTTAACAAGCAATCAATTAGGAGATAACACCTTATTAGGAAGGTGCAACAACACTTACTGAAGGATGAAGCTATTGTTTGGGTCAAGTGAATCCGCCTTGTTCAAGTCCTTCAAAGCTCCGTTGTAATCCCGCATCAGAAACTTGACAATGCCTCGAGACCTATAACTGTGGAATTCCACATATTTACATCTTCAACTCCAAAAGAGGCATCCTCTCTTGAAGAAATTCTATCAAATTCAGACAAAGAACATTATGACTGGGGCAGATGTTGTACTGCACATGAAGAAATAAATTGCTTACCTCAATGAAAACGCACTCAAAGTTGTGCTGCGCAATGATGAGAAGCAAACCAGCTTCTGCAGCATCTGTTTCAAATGAGCAAATCCAATGCCACATTTTGTAGCTTTGATCACTGCCTCATCACCCTCCTTCAGCCCTTTCTTAGACTTCCAAACCGGCTCAATTCCTAAAGATTGAGCAACCACGTCAATGTTGTACTGCAGATCTGCGAAATTCACAGTAGCTGCCGGCCCCCGCCGTGCCTTAACCAAGCCAGCAGCAGCATTTCCCTGCTTCTTCTCCTTCTTCAAATCACCAGTGACTTCCGACTCCAGTGCCACAATCTGGTCCTTGAAGCCCGAGAGCTGGAGCTTGAGCGTCTCCTTAGCCTTGGTGGCATCCACAACCGAGTCCAGCACCTCCACTATAGTATCAATCTCGGTAATAATGTGCGAGAACAGCACCACACGACGCCCAGAATCCTCCTTAGCTCCACCGCACCTCAGATGCTCCCCCCCCCGCCTGCCTGCATTGCTACAACCTATGTCTGCTTCTTCTTCACAATCCTCCTGCCGTGGTAACCCCATGACAAAGTACAAAGCCGATCCGACCTATGTATGTTTTTGTGTGTGTTTCTTTGGAATATAATCTATCGCAATTCCAAGTCCACGGTGACTTCTGGTTCTTTGAAATCTCTACAAAGTCACGCCAGTAGCTAGCTTGTCTTTCTTCAAGGTGGCAAGAAATGAACGATGTCCGCTCCCGCCCTCTTACAGAGGGTCGTCCACTTTCGAAAAAGAGACAGAGACAGAGACAGAGACAGAGAGTATCAGCCAGCCCTAAGGCTACAGGGAAACTCTCAGTTATGCTCGGTCAACAGAGAATGCATCCTCCTCCTCCTCTTTTCCTCCTCGTTTTCCTCCTCCTCCTCCTCCTCCTCCTCACGCACTCCAACACGCTCATTGCCCGTACTGAGCCCCATTTGCAGCAACTCTAATTCTACCTTGCAACAGAAGCAACAACGTGACACACAAACACGCACGCACGCACGCACGCACGCACACATACACACACCAGAGCACACAAACACAATTCCTTCCCTCGACGACTTCACAAAAGATAGAACAAAATGAAGCACCACAAACAGGTACGCCCCACCAGCGTTCCCTCCCTTCCCTCTCCCTCTCTCTCTCTCTCTCTCTCTCCCGTGAAACACAGAAAGCAAACAGCCTAGTAAATATTTCAAACTCCCACTAAAAGCCACAAAGGAGAGACGATCCGCTCATTGCTTGTTGCTGCATGCACTTTGCTGAACAAGCAACAAGATCGACAGAAATTTCCAAGAAGAAAACCAAAAGTCTCCACCCAAATTCGCTCTTTCCGCTCGCACGCAAGCGACGACGCGGCGAGAATCGTCGTCCCAAGAGCGCGCGCACTCTCTCTTTCGACAAGCTTGGGATGGAAAGTGTTTACCACTTACCGCGTTACCCGGGTACCGCTGGACCACGTTGCCACTTTGCCACGTATTACCTACCCTCCTTGTCAGACCTACCTACCATGTTCTTCCTCTCGTTTGGAAAGATTGGCTAGGCTGCTGCTAACGAGGTGCCTATAATAGTAGGAGGGGTGACCCGACAGACGGTGGGGGCACCGACGTCAGTCGAGGTAAAGCTTTAGTGGGGGGCCGGGTGGGAAGGGGGTGGGCCGCTGGGCACGAGTGAAGCCTGTATTCTTGCCGGGTCGGGTGGGATGGCGCGCAATGAATCACCGGGTACTGCCGGGTGGCGTGCATGCGCATTGTGCTTTGCTTATCTTTTTCTCAGCTTTTGACAAATTAAGTAAAATTTATTCATGGGTTCTGCTGCCACTTACTATACTACCTACTTACTGTTTCTGCTTAGGTAGGTAGGTAGGTAGGTACCTACCTGTTGCCACAGACAGCAAATTTACTGCTGTAAACTTGTAATTACTAATTACCCCTAGGCTATACTTACAGAGCTCATTAGTTTCATCCAACTGAATTCTGCAATTCTATTATTTGTTTGTGTATTTATTTATTTATTTATTTATTTATTATTTCTGTCGCTAATTTCATGGTTTTTGACTCTTGAGCATCAGGTCCCTTGGACTGTTGGTCCATAGTAACAACCCTTTTTTTCTTTTTCTTTTTCCCTGACATTTTTTGCCGTTTTTTCGACAAAGAACTTGGAAAATGTGTTTATCTAGTGTAAATTTTAAGTACATTTTTTGTTTTTTTTTCTGGGAACTTTTGGTCAATTTTTTTAATATCAAAATTTTGAAAACAAAAAACCCATTGTCACAAGTTCCACTGTTGTTGTTTTTTTTTTGGGGACCAATTTTTGCATTTTTGCAACCTGAAAAATATGATTTTGACACATGCAAAGGATTTTTGTGAAATTTTTTTTAAAAATGGCCCTCATTTGCCAGAAAATCGATTTTTCTCTTCTAAATCCCCATATTTCTACAACAGGTTCCACAGCAGATAGCCAGAATGTAAAAGAATTTTTGAAACTTTTACTTTCATATTTTTTCTATAGCCAAATTTGACTAGATTTTACTGTTGATGATCGGTAGTTTGGCTACCTATATCACAAAATTGGGGGAAAAAAAAAAAAACATGCACATATGTTGTGAGGACTCACAACTCAAGGTTGATTAAATCTGTTTACCTTACCAGAGTGCCAATTTTTTCATTAATTAATCTTTTAAATATTGAAATGAAAATTTATGAGAACATGAAATTCATGAAAAATGATGAGTTTAATTGTTTTGAAGTGGGTAAAAAAAAAGGCTATATGCAAAAATGGTTGTATAACATATATGCATTTTTCATATTTTGCAAAGCATGTGGTTATGATGCATTTGTTTGAATTATGGTGAGTAATTATTGATTTTATTTTTTTTAAGCATTTTATTTATGTACATTACACTAATAGCTTTGAACAATATTTTTATTAGTTTTTGACATTGTATGAGAAAAACTATAATTGAAGATTGGGAAATCGTAAAATAAGAGCATCTTCACCTTCTGGCTATTGGCCTTGATATCATCATAAGAATGCTTTGAATGCACCTATTTTTTAAGGTTTATTTATTGGTTTCATTTTTATTTTTATTACATGTTTGAAAGAAATTTCAACTGTTCATTTTTATTCATGTGAATTGCACTCAGCACAACTACCTATCTTTCTTCATTTGGCAAGTTACCATACTTATGTAAATGTTTTATCTATCCTATTACACACTTGCACCTATATACCATGTATATAATAAACTATGAAATAATTAGTTTTAACTTTTTTTAGGGATAGGGTAAAAAAAATTTGTCATTAATCTTTAAGGTTACCAAGATTGATAATTTGATGAAGTGTTATATTTGTACCCTTTCTTGCTTTGGAAATTTGTTTCAAACCCTATCTACATTTACCCAATTTATATACATTTTGAAGAAAATTATTTTCTTTTACTTTGATGAAATATTAAAATTAATATAAGTACCCAACATTAGTGATAACTAATGTTGGGTGGTTATTGAAAAAACACATGATTATCAACTCAAGTATTGACACCTTACATGTCAATATTGAAATTTTAAAGTTTTAATAACCTACCCAAATGATTGAAATTTTATCCAAATATGTTGTCAATGCTAAAACCCTAACCATGTTTATGATAAAAAATAAAAATTTAAGAATAAAAATTTTAATTTAAAATACTTTATAACATGCATTACCAAGGAACTATAATTAGCAATTCTTAAGGTGAGTACTTAACAACCAACTTTTCTTTTTGCATAATTGGTAATTATTATTCATAAAAATAATTGAATAAATTGATAACCAATTGTAAATTATTTTGACATTGAAATTGAAAGCCAATGAGTTTAAATTGTTTTTAAAATTGATGTTGATACCATGTGTGGTCCAAAATTTTATTTAAAAAATACCTTACTTGGCCTAATTACAATATAAAACAATAATTAGTTAACATTAGTGAAAACCAATATTGTGTGTCATGATTTTAACCTTGGGTTTACAACCAAAGCAAAGGCATGGAAAGGTGTGGGTCAAGAGTGCAACATGAAAATCACATTTGCACTTTCAAGAATGTGAATGAATGAACCCATAAACTTTCAAGTGGACTCTCACATTTTGGGAGTTGGAATCCTTATGGAGTTTCGAGTTTTCAAAAAGGTATTTCAAGGGCCAAAACTTATTGGATTAAATATTTTCTTATACCATTGGAAAACTCTTGAAACGTAGATGCGTAAAATGGGCTCGCATGACCCATTTCAGTATTTAAAATATAAGTTATGGCCAAAAAAAGGGTTGAGAGTCAAAGTGTCAATTTGATTTCCACCCACTAAAAGTTCAAAATCGCCTTGAAATACGTGTGTGTAATTGGCATGCCACATATTGTTGGAAAGCTCTCAACGAGGGCTAAAATTTTGTTTTAAATCTCACCTTAATCAAAGGTTTACACAAGAAATTATGGCCCTCCAAGGTGATGGGAATCCCAATTTCAGAAATTTTAAGACTTCTAACTTGGGAATCCCGGGACCAAATTACATTCCGATGTAACCCTCATGGCTAATCATAGATAATACTATAAGGGAAGGTGGTGACTTCCCCCAAGTCCGAGCCATGATGAATCTTGTGAATCCGTGTATGCTCGTGATTCATTCGTGCACCAAAAATGCTCCAATAACGCAATAACCAACTTGTTGTTTAATTTGTGCAGGTTTATGTAAATAATTGACTTGCTTATCACTCATTTTAGTCCTCATCCCAAAGCTCCATCGTGTCCCTCTACCCCCAAAGTGTTATAAATTAGGGAACGTACCCCAATTCTTTCTTCTTCCATTGTTTTCACTTTTGAACTTAATTTGAGTCTTTCAAAAAGTGTGAGGATGCATCATTGCATGATTTTTCTTTCTTGAAAAAAATTCTAATTTTGATTCAAAAACTTTTCCTTCTTTCTAGAAGTTGTTTTAATATGGGTTTGAACATAGTTCTTCCAATTTTTAAACCTTTTAGTTTTGATTCTACCATTTTATTTTTTTTAAAAAGAACTTTATGACTAGTTCCATGTACACATTACATTGTCCCTAATGCTAAAGAAAATGTATAAATGTATAGGTAAACACAACTTCTAGGGTCTTCACAAGTTTGAGCCCTTATGAAAATGAAAGGGTTGAAAACTTGTGGAGCACCAAACGAGGTCCCTTATCTTGGATAAAGCAATTTGAAAAAAAAAAAAAAACATTCACCCACTTTGCCAACCTAAAGAGAAAGTTACATTTTACAAACCCATGGTAGGTTCATGGGCTTAAACCCATTCCAAATGAAAATAAAATTTTCCCAAAATGTTTTATGAAAAAAATTTTATAACAAATTATAAACAAGGAATGTATAAGTATGGAATTCAATAATTAGTTAAATTAATATTTAACATAAAGTCTTGTTCATTTGTAAACTTTTTAGAAAATTCACCTTATCTATTTAAAAAACTTGGCCTTATGTTCAAGATTCTTTTTTCATGATTTAAATTCCAAACTTAGCAAAAAGTTAATTCCAAAATCCTAGATCTTTGGATGGTTCCAAAAAACCGATGTTAGTTTAGTTTTGGGTCACAAGAACATGACCCCAAACCCCTAAATTTAATACTATAATAAATGACATATTCACACAACATTAGTAAAAATCTCAAAAGCCATTGTGGTTGTTTTGAAAGATTATAATCATCCATTTTCAAGTTTCAAAACTAAACAAGGGTTGCAACTAATGTGGGGTAGGTATTTGAATCATTACCAAATATTAACTAGGTATTAAATTATATATATAGAAAATCAAGGTTATTTTCTCAAAAACCCAAATTTGCTTCCTACCCAAGCTTTTCTAAAAGTTGATATTTACTTTCACCTCATAGTTGACACTTTAATAAAATCAAATATTAGTAATTAGATCCAACTTGAGGGTGAATAAAAGTAGAGGGTTTTTATCAAAGCCCCTAGTTCATCATACCCTTGTAATATTCGAATTTTTTAAAAATAGGGTTAGGTTTAGGGTTTTTAAATTTTTAGTATGTGCTTATGTTTTATATTCTAGTTGTTTTGTTACTTTTTGTTTCCTATCTTCATCACTTTCCACAAATGCCATTTTTTCACCTTTATGACATTCATAATGCATCATAAAAAGTTTAAAACGATGTTACATGAATGCAACTTACTAACTAATGGAAAGTATTTAAAATGATTCAAGCTTTAGGGAAACATGGAACATGTGTATGTTAGTGAACTAGAAGAAAGTATGTGTGGTTTCAGGTTTTGAATTCTAACATAATCTATTTCTATTTGCATTTTGGTTTAAAGTGCACATTATTGTTGTTTGTTTTGAAAAAATTGTTTAAAATGTTAAGTAACAACAATTAGTTTTCAACCCAAGATCTTGCCTTTGAACCTTTTATTGTTTTTTGCACCTTATGTTTGTTCAAAGGTGTGTTTATGAAATAATGAGGGTTGAAAGAGGACACAAAAACAAAAGATTTTGTTGCTTTCAACAATTGTTGTGCTTAATCTATCACCTCTTTTCAAATGACATACTTGTTATTGTTGGCGTTCGTTTTGCAATACATCCTTTAGGTTTTTGTTTTATGTGGGTGAGGAAAAAAACTTGGTCTTGAAGTTGTGCAAGTGGGAGAGATTTTTTTAAAACATTGTATCCTATTTCTATCATGGATTTTTAATATCTAAACTTTAAACCTCAAACCTCTATCCCTTAAACATTTTACTAGCATTAAATGTTTTTGTAAATTGTCACATTTTTTTGTTCTAGTCTAAAGAGACCACATTTTGTTGTTACAATCTAATTATCACATTTTATTAATGTTGATTGTCACATTTTGTTATTACAATCTGATTATCACATTTTATTAATGCAAATTGTAAAATTTTATTGTTACAAAGTTTAGGGTTCAATGTGAAATGTAAATTGTTAGTTTTTTTTTCAATTGTTTAAACTTTTTATTATTCAAGGGATGGTTTCTTCTTCATACCCTATTGAAAATGTTCATGACATTAAGTTTAATAATGAAATCCCACCAATGTTTATAGGATATGACAACGATCATAATATTGACAATAGGGAGGATGGTTTGTGCATGAGTGTGAAGCATGAGCTTGGACCTTAAAGTTTAATTTGATTTTAATTCACCTACATGGATGAATATGTGCATAGATGAATGATTTCATATGAATGAATGCCATGGACAAATTTCATTTATGATTCAGATTAAACAAATAATTCATTGGATGAAATTCATCCATGATTGGAAGATAAATAAATTCAAATATATATATATATATATACATCTTCATTTGTTGTCCAAATATTAATATCTCAACTTGAATGTCATTTAAAAATGATAGATAATGAAATTGTGACAGTAGGGGAAAATATGATGATGGGACCAAAATGATTTTAAGAATTTTTTTTAAGAAATCATTTTCATGAACAATGTTAAGCAATTCAAAAAATATTGTCATGAAATAAGTGTCGCAT
>Ga0116229_10000809_pt1 | contig 45442 bp, 38 predicted proteins | sample S1TSphgellanicum_3_FD_87313 | JGI IMG/M metagenome (GOLD analysis project Ga0116229, IMG submission 87313) | Host-associated microbial communities from peat moss isolated from Minnesota, USA - S1T2_Fc - Sphagnum magellanicum MG | ecosystem: Host-associated > Plants > Peat moss > Unclassified... | reverse complement strand
GCCTCACTCAAAAAGGTCAAGGTACCAACATGGGTGCTGGTTCACCCTGGCCAACTTGCGGCACCTACACTGATGACTGGTTGGTCACCTTCAGCTTTCCTTTGAAAGTGTTTTAAATGATGCTAAGTGGCACTCTGAAAATTTAAATTGCGTTTTGAGCCCTCAGGCCTACCTCCACTAATAATCTAGCAAAATTTTATCAAATCACATAATTTTTTCCCCTAAAATTATGTTGTTACAAGAGAAGTAGAAACCATATATTGGGTAGGTAGTGACATGGATAACAACAATACTTGAGGCATGGAACTAAGGTTGTCTATAGGAATTGGAATATTGGAGACCCTAGTTCCTTTCGACACTAGTAAAGTATTTGGTGCTTGAGTTTTGTTATCCAAAACTTGCTTGGGCTAGCTTGGTAATCAAACACATCTACATTAGCATTGAGGGACTAAAGTTATTTACAAACAAGGTCATATTCATTCTATCCCTCTTGCACTTTCTCATTTTCTCTCTTCACCAAAAAAATTTAAAATTCAATCTTTTGATCTCAATTTTATTCAATTATTCCTTAGATGATTTTGCAACACTTAGGTCAACATAAATTTGAACTTGTTTTTCATAAGTACCCACTTCTAAGAACCTTATTTCTAATTTCTTTTGCAAGATAAGTTTTTTTTCTCTTTTTTTCATTTTTTGTGAAACAAGTTTGTAAGAAAATATTGAACTTGATTCAACAAAACTTCCTTCTCACTTTCCATAATATTCAACCCAAGCACAAAATTTCCTCTTGACTTTTAACATTTCTCAATAATTCATTGTTGCAATCTGATTTGCTAGAAAGACCTTAACCTCATTTGGTCCTTCAACAATGAAACGTCCATCTTCCCTTCCATCATTGAGTTGGATAAAATAGGTCTATTCCTTAATTCTACTATTGAAATTTGCAATGGCATAATTCTCCTTAGAAGGGATGAATGGCCTTCTAGCTCTTTTCATTTGCTTTCGCATTGTAATATACACATATTGTGCCCAATTGACAACATGTTCCTTCCATTATGCGAATCAACCTCTTAAGAAAATGCTGGGGTAATCACCGTTTGTGGGTGGATGTGCATATCTTCATAGAGTTTTAGAAATGCATGACATTTTTTTCCATGACGAACTCAATCTCTTACACCTTCCATCCATTGTCTCCTATGTTGCCAAACATAGAGACTACTCCTCTTGGTCAACAACTTAAGTATAGTTTTAAGCTTCTTAAACTATTGTGTAAAAACAACACACAATGTGGTTTTAAGGAGTTCACCAAACTATAACAACATAATGCAATTGAAAAAAAGAAAATGCAAAGATAAAAAATTAGGGCCAAGATCTAAAATTCAAACTTGGACCTTGAAGTAGTCATTATGGAAAAAAGCTAAGGTTCCTATGAAAGGTCAAGGCATTTTGGTGATAATGGCAACAAATCTAAACAATGGCTTCCCCCTCCCCTTACGATTTGAATGTATGTTTCTTGCTCTTAACACTTATTGTTTGATGGGAGAGAATAAAAAACAATGTTTCAACCCAAATCTACTTTTAAATACTTTTTGGACATGGGTGCAAGGATCACAAGTTATATATTTTATCTTTTCCAGACTCCCTACAAAATTCAATCACTTTTCACAACATAGGTCTAAAGATTAAAAAATCATCAAGTTGGTGTACCTATGTTCATGAAGGGATTTCCAATGTTATTAGGAATGCACTTTGAATTTCCCTAAACTTTGCATATTTAATCATGAAGCTATTCCAATTCAACAACTTTTGCATTGTAGGTCTAAACCAATGTTCTTTGGTTGTTAAAAGGAATGGTTGCAATTTTGGTTTTAGTTTTACGTGCATTATGATTAGGGTATCACATTTAGAAATAACGATTTCAAGAATTTTTTTCTCGTTGTTTATTAAAAAATAAAATTAGCACATGAGAAATTTAAGTGAGAAAAAATGAATAGTCCAAATTAAGATAATTCATATGGTGATGGTGATTTTTCACATGTATATGTTGTTACATTGTGCATCATGTAATGCAATTTGGTGCAAAAAATGCTTAAATAAACTTCTATGAAAAATTTGACATGATATTTTGCATGAATATTTTTTGCACATGTGATTTGCAATTGGGGCTACAAATTCCAAGCCCAATGAATATGAACATTGAGTAACCAAATGCACAAAAACACTGGTCATTTTCCTTGTAGCCTTTAAGATTTGCATATAGTTTATAATGTAATATGAAATGCATTTAATGAAGATTGCTAAACTTAGATATAAGCAATTTTTATCCATAGAAAATGATTGAAATCAATCACATTACTTTATGAATTCTTTTTTATTTTTTAAAAACATTAGTAGTGAGGACAATTGATATAATTATTTTCAAAGATTTAAGAAGACATTTATATAATATCCACCATTCTTAGATATCTTTATTTGCTTAATATGACATCACTCTAATTGTAGGTATGCAACAATCATTATAATTATGATGATGCAATCAATACTAGAAAAATCCAAAGTTGGTTAAGTAGTATTGTTTTGGTTAGATAGTCCATTTTGAAACTCTAATTGAAAACAAACGCCTTTTTTTTCTTGGGTTTGAAAGAACCTCTAGTGTGGCTCAAATAATGGCTTTTTAAAAAAGTTATAAAGATTCTAAGTTTGGAGACTTCCAAAAACATTTGGAGCTCAATCTAGTTAAAAGATCAAGTTCAATTCCATAAACATTACACCCAACTAATATTAAAATTTTAAAATATTATGTTTATCCAACTAGTGCATAATGACCAAGATAAACGATTGTGTATGAATTGTTATGTACATCCAATTAAAACCAATAAATTGCCTACAATTCATAATTTCACAACAGGTTGGTTGACAATTATAATATTCAAAAACTTTTTTGGGTGGTAAAACAAAAGTCTGTCTTACATAGCAATTCACTTGTGGCAAAAATACACCACTAAGGACATCATTCAAATTTCAAGATGAAATCCCAATTGCACCCAATGAGGTCCTAACATCTACCTAGTTACAACTAGATTACAATTGACCTAAATCTAAAAGCTGGTAGAACCCCAAATGGTGTGAAGCATGGAAGCTGACCAAATGGCCAATTTCACTCTGTGTAATCCACCATCCAAAACCTTATTCCATTTAATATCATTGGTTCATATTGTACACCAATATTCGAAGATCTTTGAAGAGTTCATTTCAAGTTTATTATAAGAATGTTTGAATGGTTCAATTTGACAACTATTATGCATGAAGTTAGTAAGTTGTTCTTAACAGTTCCCTCCTCTCTGTATGGTGGCTACAAGCTTCAACACTCCTTCACACAAAGTTTCCAGGCCCTTAATTTATTTTGCGGTTTTTGAAAACTTGATGAATGATGATTTCAGAATGTACGTCTGGTTGACTCAAGGCTTGGGTGTTGTTTTGGAGGCATGATAAATCATAAGACCCATATTTTTCCGTCACTCAAGATTCTCGCAATTGGGATCTTGAGACCCATTCACTCATGATCAACCAGAGAAATCATGTGAAGATTTTTCTTGGGTATTTTTCCATCCTAGATGTGCCACTGTACCATAGTACCACCAGACCAGTTCCCAGTTTTCACCCATCATGAGCTTGTGTACATACCAATAATTAGGAGTGATGTTTCATGCACCTAGTTGACAACTTCCAACCCAAGAAGTTGCTTGTAGGACTTCAACAAGTTTGTACGAAATTGTAAGAACCAATTGAACATCCATAGATGATAGGATGCCATGGCAGCAAATTGGATTGACAATGAGTATCAGTTAGATCAACTTGTACACAAAGTCACCGAATCACGTGGGAAAGGGATGGTATGCACCAAAATGCACCAGTTTGCGAAGGATTGATTTGTGTTATAACTCTACACAACCTGACTCAAGCAACTGCTTGCGGATACTCTTCCACTTTATTAGTGCTGAACTGAATGGATAGACTCAAGGTGTTCACAATGGTTATTGTTTTATGGGATAGCTCTTCACCCTGTAGGTGGGTGGTGGTCCATTTTTTACCAGCCCACAGGTCAAGGGTGTGAATCACTGCAGAGCAGTTTTCACCTCTTTTATATGAGTATGAGGATAGATTTTATAAAGATTCAGAAATCAAATTATCAATTTAAAAATAAATAAAATCAGCCCATTTGCATAAAGTTGGGTATCTGTAAACAGAATTTTAAAAAATTTCCTAAAAATTATAATTTTAATAATTCATAATAATTACAATCGACAATTATAATGCTCAAATATTACAAAAAGGAGAGCATGAACAGCATGAGAAGAGTGCTTGTACCACGAGGAGAGCATGCACAGGAAAAGAGTGTCAGTAGCACAAGGAGGCCTCTAACCTCTTTTCTGGTTCTTAGGCCTAGGGGTCTAGGGTTTAAGGTAAGTAGGGTAGGGTTTAGGGTCTAGAGGTTTGGGTGGGTATCGTCTCAGCCAGTTCTCTCTTGCCAGAGATTCAACGGCTCTTTTTGCCAGGTAATTATCATAGTTCTGACCCTTGCCTGGAGGTTCTAAAACTCAAGAACCGGTCCTGACCCTGATTGGAGGTCCTAAAAAATTCATAAGACCATGAGTTTTGACCCTTAATTCGGGTTCCAACGGGTTCCAAAAAATCAAAGAACTGGGTCAAAGAACCTGCCTTAAACCACCGGTTCTTTGCTGATTCTGCCATGAGAACCACCTGTTCAAAGACCTGGAGCCGGAGGTTGTTTTGATTCTGAAAATATTAGAGAGTCTCTGGTTCTGTGATTCTGAAAATTTTCAAAACCAGAGGTTCTTGGATTTCTTAAGAAACCCAAAACTGAAGGTTGGTAACAAAATCCAAAAACCGCCCAGCACTGGTCTGTACCTATGAAGCACCTTATTGGAGCTTGTACTGTAACTGCTAATAGCGTTTTCTGACGACAATATCGCTTCGATTCTATTTGATGAGCCCCTTAGCAACAGCAACAGCACCAGCTCCAATTCATCTGTCTGCCTGCATATGTGGAGAGATACACGAGTACCTATACATATTCACCATCGCCTCTCAAAAGTTGAAACGAATTTCTTTATGAATTCATAAGCATGAACTCCAATCAAAGATGTGTCTGCTGGTACACTTGGCTGCAGTGCCCTGACATATGCAGTTAGAACACAAAACACAAGTGTAGGGACACTCCAGTAGCACAAAAAGCAGACATTTGGTGCATGGGACCTACAGGTTGAGTGCCTTGTTATTGTGTCTCTTATATGTGAAACAAGATGTGCATCCCATACACTCAGTAGTTAGGCAATGAGCCCAACCTCGAGAAAGCATGGTTCAATCCTGTGTTGTGTGGTTCTCTCTTTTCAAGGAAAGAACTAATGGGTTAAGGTATGGATCCTTCACCAGTGATTCTCAAAAATAACACAACTCTTTCCAAACCAGAATTGTGCTTCTTAAGAAATGGAGGAACTCCTCAAAGAACCCACCTGAACCGCCAGCTCTTTGCTGGTTCCTTCACAGAAACCACTGATTCCTTTGAAAATCTTCGAAAACTCAGAAGCAGAAGTTAGTTTATTTTGAAAAGTTAAAAAGCCCTGGAACTGAAGGTCCTTCCATTCTGAAAATTCTCAAAAAATCCAAAACTGATCAAAGAATTGGCCAACACAGCTTCAAACTTCAAACCTGTGTTTGGGATGTATGCACCAGGGTTTTTTTTTTCCAGTTGTGTCAAGTAGGTGGAATGGCCATAGTCCACTGTAAGAATGAGCCAAAGTTTGCTAGGTCAGAGGGGAAGGTAGAATTTTTTTGGAATTCTGGCTAGTTCTGTCGACCTACCTGCAGGAACTCACTGTCTAAATGTATTCAATCTAACTTTTTCCCCTCAAAATCTGACGATTTTGTGGATTTATTCCAGAAAAACCCTTTCGTAGAATTCACACAAGAATTTTCAGCACAGTGCGCCACAAAAAAAAACCCTGCAATGGACTCTGAAAAAATGTGTACTAACAAGAAAAAATGTAAAATAGTAGGGAAGGGTCAAAGATCCACCAAAAGTAGGTAAGAAGGTTGTCTGAGGACTCTAAAAAATGTGTACTAAATCCTAACCAAAAAAATGTAAACAAAGTAGTACATAAGTTACGTTTATCTCAATGCATCAAACTCATGTAGGTATTGTCATGTCTATGACCATATTCTAATGTGTCCTGTGCATTACATTTCTCTGCCTCTGCAACAAACAAAACTCTGTTTTTTCTTTTTTGGCCGCACAAATGAACGGTTTGTACATTCATTGTGAAGAAGAGGAAAATAAAGAAGTTGCCACCACAAGGGGAGGGGAGCCCAAACACACACTCAAACCCTATACTTAAGTTTGAGACACAAATGATGAAGCCAAGCCTATATGTTATACTGGACTTAATAATCTGGGCAGCAGCTGTTTGGAGTCATGGAATGCCCCCCCCAACACAGGGCTCTCTCATATGTAGGGTGGGCCCTCCCACCTGTACATACGAGCCTTGGTCATTATGCAGGGCATTATAGTAGACTGATTCATCATTTGCGTACTCGCACTTGGGAGCAGGGTTTTATGCTAATGATTCATTTTTTCAAAACCCTGCCTGTAGGGGTCCTATGGTACTTGGGCGTGACTATGGCTGGTGGTGATTCGACCTACAACTAAATGCACAGTGGCCAAGGGGCTCATCCCAATTGGTCACTAGTCTCAAGCCTTCCCAACTGTAATCCACACAACCCTCATTCTTATCAGGGTTGCTGCCAGAAGGGATGTCCTAATACTGTAATACCCATCATCTTGGCCTTCCTAATTTTTCCATGAATTAATTTTCTTACTTCATTTTACCTTTTTCCTATCCCATATGTATGTAGTAGTATATCTGTAGTGTCGTTCATGTCATCACATAGTGGTTCTTGTCATCCGCAATCTCTCTCTTGTCATCCTGTTGTTGCTCTCGTCATTTTTTTCTTTCTTGGGTCAGCTCTTGTCTCTAATGTTCTCCATCACTAGTCTCATTTATCCCTGGCTCCTTTCAGTGTTCTTTTAACAGAATTTTTGTTTATAGCCAAAGTGGCAATCATCCATAGGAAGATGTAAAAAGGTGGCATAAACAAGATATGAAGCACAGAACTTTAATCATCCTTCTCTATATTTATCTTTGGTTACCCACTTAAAACCAAATATAGAAACTTGGAAATTTTTATTATGTTTGGTCTTGACTTCTGGTGATTGAAGCCCTTGGAAAGCACTTCATTTTCAATTTTTCAAATTCGCTTCTCAGTGAAATTTCGCCAGTAAAAGAGAGGTTAGGTCTTTGTCTCCCTTGCCATTGTGCTCATCAGCGTTTCCTTTTGTGGCGCCATTTTGCAAAAGAAAGGGCCTAGCAACATGATCAAAGGCTTTTTTGAAAAAATTCCAAATTTTTTGTCAGATTTCTATCTATGAAGTCACCCAAAAAATTCAGTAGATTTTGATAGATTTCTAAGTTTGTTCCTCAAAAATTTCCAAATTTACATACTAGGTTTTAGCCGGTTGCCAAAATATACAAGGACTCCTAATTTTTCTACTACTTTATTTATCTTGTAGCCAAATTTAGCTACTCTGAGTGCAACATCACAAAATTGAAAAACAAAAACTGGTGCTCATGGCTCTTTTTTTTCTTTCTTTTTTGGGAGCAAATAAAGCAATCTTAGGAAAAGAACACTCATGCTACTTTGGTAAAGACCTTACTTTACCTCTTACAAGTTTTTTTCCCAACAATTTTTTCATTTTTATTCTTCTTGTGTTGCATCAATTGCAAGCACCCCAAGAGTGACTTAACATCAAATGATGACATGTTCTAGAGAAAAGTTGTTAAAAAAAAAGTTCCCCCAAACTGAAATCCAATGTCCAAATGCAGGGGAAAAAATTGCCAAAAAATGGCGATTGAGGAATATGCTACACGATTTAATTTTTTATATTTCACATTTGTGCGAAATTTCACACAAAAGAAAGGCTGGGGTAGTGCTAGGTGTGCTAGTTTTCTCCATCACGACCATTGTTCCCAGCGCTGTATTGGTTCCGCCATCCTGGCTATTATTGCCCTAGTTATCCTGGTGGTTGTTCTGTCAAGTGTTCTACTGCCTTCCATGTCCTATTGTTTCTGTCACTACCTGTTGCCCGGCATTCCTCTTCTTGTGACCTACACCAAATTGAGAGGCCACAGATCCAGACCTAAATTTGACTACCATAGGACCTTTTCAGGTTCGGCATTACTGTGCCAAATAATTAATATAACTTGAAATTTCTGTTTTGGCATTACAGTTTTTTAGTCTTGCAAATTTCAATATATAATGATTAAATATAATAAAATCACAAGTGTTTTCATAAAGTATTTTACTCTAGGTTAGACTAATCAAAGACAGATTGGGTCCAGTTAGGGGGGCGTTGGTTCGAATCCCACTGTCTATAGTGAATTTTCAAGTTTTTTCACATAAAGATTTTTTTTTTAAAAACACATTCTGCAAAACTGAAAATAATATAATTAGTGCCGAAGGTGAAAAGCTACTACGATAGTAGACCTTCGATCGGGACCTACATTTTAGTAGGACGCGTAGGATTTAGACCTAAATTTTAGGGTTCGTCCACTCGATGTAGGTCCTGCTGCGAACCCCAGTTCCTCTCAACTTGTGCATAAATGTACCCAACTTGGTAAACACAATTCTTCAGCATTTGGTATGTAAAATCCAGTCTTGGGCAGTTCTCTCCTTTTTTTTAATGAGAACTGCCAGTTTCGGTTTTTCCCAACATTGACCTAGTTCTTTAAAAAAAGAAATCTTATATTTAAAATAATTGATTAGGGTATCATATTTTTATTAAATTTAATAAGTTGGTTTTCATATCCGATTTTCACAATCTGGATTTCAAATTTATATTCATTAAAAAAAAATCTTAGTTAAGAAATAAATTGAATAGTAAAAATAAACTTGTGTAAAGATTGATGAAAATGTTACACAATTTTTTTCTATAATAATCTGTATTTTCAAATATTCATCCCTTTCAAATGTTTTTTCAAATTCTTTTAATTCCTCCTTTAATTCTACAATAGCTTCAATTAGCTCCACTAATTAGAGAAGGGTTTAAAACCAATCTTAAGGTCATTGGGTCAGTTTTTATTCAATTTTTTGTATTATCTAAATGAATCCAATTGCAAATGACATCTTTTTAAATTAGTAATTCCCGTCAAAGAAAATCCTTTCAACCTTAATTTATGAACTCATAGTGCCTAAGATCTGACAAGCAAAGGATCCAACTGTAGAAAAAACATAAATTCATATTTCTCCCACCATTGAAAAAGACATTTGATATCTTTCACATCCACCTCAAACTTTTTGAAAATCATAAATTACTTATGGACAAACCTTTTTCTAGTTCATTTGTGCTTGTTGTCATTTCAAAAATGTCAAAACTACAATATTCATCAACACCTTAGTCAATAGTGGTATTTTCAAATAAGGGGTGCATATGATGATGACATTTTAACAACATGGGATACAAGGTCTTTTTATCTTGTTCCTGCATAATGGACTTGCTTTGCTCAAGGCCAATAAATGAAAACATTAAACATAAGTTATTGAAATTAAGATCCAACATAAAAAGAAAACATGTTATGAACTTTCTTTTTTTCATATTTTCTCAAAAAAATAGAAAAAAATCTAAAACACCATAAACCTCTTTTATAGTGTTAAAGGCCAAAAAACCTAATTCAAGAACAACAATGAACTCCTTTTCCATACAATTATCGAAGGAAACAAAAATTTTAGTTTGTTCACTCAATTTCAAACAAATGGAGATGGCAAAACTTAAACATCATTTAACAACCAATGACCTCTAAATTGATTAAAAACACAAACATACATAATAAGGGATAGGACATCAACAATGATTTGAGAAATGTGCCATGTCAAAGGAGGAGGCACTTGTGTAGTCATTATAATAGTAATTTGTTTATTATAACAAAGATCGATTGCTTTTTGAAATTGTAATGCCTCCTAAAAACAAATAATTTTGCTAGCAAATCTTTTTTTTATAAAAATGTTAGATTTTACTACTAATTGAAACTAATTATAAAAATTGCAACATAAATATTTCTCATTCAACAATACAAAAAATTAAGAAGTTAAATTGTTTTCACTAAAGTATTCAACTCATTAGGCCAAACTAAATTCAACACACTTGATGACCTTTCCTAGATTTTTTGGGCTAGGTTATACACTTTTATAAATCTCCTTGTGAAGGTTTAATGGAAACATATGTTAAATTTGTACAAAAAATTTCATAACCAACTATAACATGTTTTGGCTACCAATCAACTCTCAAAAAGTTAATCACAATGGCAAATATGTCATGAACACCTTTTGACATCCAAAGATCAAAGCTTGTTGCAAAATTAATTTTTTCCAAAACTAATAAAACATATGATTGTTTAGTTTTTTCCACTAACTCAAGGAACATCTTTTGTGAGAACTATTTTTTAGAAGGAAAGACAAGTCTTGGACACAATTATATAAACATATGTGTTTCATCCACATGCTTTGCACAAATTGCATGGGTAGATGACTTTTAATAGTCAACAAGTTTATATCATTAAGAAAAAATTTCTATTGCATATGATTTTTATGGAAAGGATCTTTGGTAGCAAAAAACTTGACAATTGCACTTCCATATGGATTTGAATTTTTTTGGCAAGTTGTTTCCATTTCTCCTTTCAATGGACTATTCACTTCTTCCTCAAACTTTTTTGTTGTTAAAATGACATAACTTAAATCTTCTTGATTCACACTATATTACAGAACACATGTTGATGTAAACTTGGCAAACTTCATTGTAAGAAAGCACAACAAAATGGGAAAAAAATGTCAAGAACAAGAAAAACTTAAGTTTAAAACTAAGTAATCAACATCAATGAACTAATCTCATGTCTCAACTACTATTAGCTAGTCTTGAATATCATAATTCAATTTTTAATAGCAAGTAAGCAAGAATGGAAAGTGGGTTCTAGCAAAAGTGAAATTTATGAGATAGCCAACCCCACTCTGACAATTCAAGACTAATAATGGATGGGTATTGCATATTTTGAAGTGTTAATCCCCAGAAGAAGTTGATGAAAGGGCAAAGGGGGCCCAAATCGAGCTCCAAATAGGGGTTAACTTTACCAATAACTCTATTTTGCAAAGAAAATAATGATGATTGAATGTGGGTGGGTGAGGTGGGTTGGTAATATTATAGGTAGTCCTTGGGTGTCCAATCTTCCAAGTTTTTTAGTAAACACATGTGCAAAGTATCATAACTACATTTATGGAGGTAAACCAAAGAATATTTTTAATAACAACCCAAGAAATTAATCTTTTAGGTGTTGATTTTTTTTCTCACTTTTGCTAATGGATGGAGGTGTTTAAACTTAATTGGAAGAGGAATTAAAAAGATTGGAAGGCAATGGCTAGAACATGGTGACAAGTTAAAACATGCTTAGCTTTTAAGTTAACATTCTAGCCCATAGTCATGACTCATAATAAGCCACATTTAACCAAATTATAAAATGTTGAAGTTTTTAAATGTAGATAGATAGGTGGGAAAATGGTATAATCAACTTGACAATTTCTAAAGAAAGAAGATGGAAATATACGTAGGATTAAGAGGACATAGGAGGCAACATGTTTACACAATTCTTTTGGCATTTGGAGTTTTATCCCCATAACTTTCTATTGCCTTGTCAAAATTGAACAAAATTGTAGGTTCATTCTTTTCCTTCTTTCCAAACTATATTATGATTATAAATTTGAATAACCTTAACAAATGCAATGTCCCATTAGTGTTTTTCTTTTAGCAAATTTTGATGAGATTTTAGATTTTTTGCTTGGTCGAAGAGCTTTAATGAGACCAAGAGGAAGCTTTTGTTCAATTTCATCATTATTAATGTTGGATGAACTAGCATCCTACCAATTTCAATTCAAAGCATGTGCATGTATCACTAGCATGAATGTTGTCAAAACATGCAAGGGTGTGACCCCATCAATTACTAATTTTTAAACCTTAGAAATCATGGCCCTCCACATCTTGATGCCTTCTACTTTAGGTGCCAATCTATTTCAAGTTTTTTGCTATCATCACCATTTATTTCAATCACAAAGTGGAAGTTTTTTGTTGGCTTGTAGTTGAACATCATTAAGTGGGGTTGTTAGAACTTGTCATGACTTTAGCCTTGGGCTTATCAAGGCTAAAACATGAAAGGGGGAGTAGGCCAATAGTATGACAATTGATTTTTAATCATTAAAACTCAAGAATTAAGGGTTGAATGACCTCCAAATTGAACATGTGGTACACCATTGGAAAGGTCTTTTCAAGGGCTTCAATGTTTCTCTTGAAAAATCTTCAATTAAAGCTTTTACGTGGGAGTTATGAGCTTGTAAAGTTGCAAGACTCATAACTTGGATAAAATCAAGAATTTTCAGGATTCCTTTTGGAGAGTTTTAAGACATTTTACCACCTTGATGCAACCCCCACCATTGATAATTCAACTTCACTAATTACCATTTTTCTTGGTTTACGCATGTTGATATCATCTTGAATTCTTATTTTTGAATTCATCCTTATGCCATGCAAAAGCCCCCACCCCCATTTTTCTCATGAATGCTAAGGAACACACCTTCAAGTTTGTGAGCTTTGTTGAACTTGGTGGACTTGTAAAACCATTTTAGAATCCTATGAGTTTCCTTTTCAATTGTGTTGTTTGTTGTTAAATCTAAATCTCACACCTTATGATTCATGAAGGTCTATGGTTTTATATAATAATGATCATTATTTGAGTTCTTTGATTAAGAGCAATGTTGTGTAGGTATTCAAATCCAAATGTTAAAACCATTGATTTTGGATCCAAGTTGTATTAATAACCCTTGACATTAGGACCTTTATTTTTGAGCTAGTCAATGTGGTAGAACCAAGGTAAAATTGAAACCTTTTATTTGTGTGCTTTCATTATAAGAAACCACTTGAAACCTCCTCAGGTTCTAATGTTTTAGATGGGTCCACATATTAGGTTTTCAAAAATTAGGGTTTAAGGTTTTTTTTGGTCACCTTCCCATCACTCTCCTCTCAAGAGCTTTGTTTTCTTTTGTGTTGCATTTGTGGTGATGGCCTTTTTGTTTTTCTTATCATTCCCAAACTTTCATCACATTCTATTTGCAATGAAAAGTTTTTTGCTTTTCCTCTCATTCCCAAACTTTCATCACATTGTATTTATGACCATTCAATATTGGAGCATCATTAATTAAACTTGGTTGTTCCTCATGTTGTAACTTGTTCCAAGCATTGCATTTTATCATCAAATGTGGTTATTGGTTACTAGTTACATTGTGCTTACAATTTGTGGCATTCGTGGTTACATCACATTAGGAATTATATGATGTAGGATAAATTTGTTTTGTTTGCAAGAACATTAGCAATTTGATCATTATTATCATTTTATTGTGTTAGCATTTCATCATGCTTGTAGTTGCATTGTTACATCACATTGTAATTTTTGTCATAGTTACATTGTCGCAATCATAGCCTTGGGCTCGTGACCAAGGCAAGGGCTTGCAATGTTGCGGGCCAAGAGGGAAGCCTGAGAGTGAAGGAAAATGTGAGGGAATGGAAGACATTCCCAAAGGAGCTTCCACTTCTGAATTTTCAGAGAGCGATTGCAAGGGCCAAAACCTAATGGCTTGAGAAGTTATTTATACCATTGGAAAGCTATTAAAATTTAAATGTCTAAAATGGGCTCGCATGACCCATTTGGACATCTGAAACACAAGTTATGGCAAAAAGAAAGACCGGGAGTCAAATTGGCAGTTTGACTCCCAACCAATAAAAGTCGGAAATCAACTCGATTTCCTTGCATGCAGGTGACGTTTGACATATCATTAGAAAGCTCTGAATGAGGGCTACAACTTTGTTTTAGACCTCATCTTAATCGGAGGTCTGCACACAAAATTATGGGGCCCCAAAGTTGTGGGAGTCCCAACTTTGACAATTTCGAGACTCCCATTTAGGAGTCCCGGGACAAAAAACCATTTGGATGTGGGTCTCATGGAAAGGCATAGAATATACTATAAAGGGGAAGGTGGTGGCTTCCCCCAAGTCTAGGCTATGGTGAATCTTGTGAATCCGAGTTGCCCATGGCTCGTCCTAGAACTAAAAGTGCTCCAACTATGCACTAATCACCTTGTGCTGGTTTTGTGCAGGTCCATGTGAGTAGTTGATGCTTATCACTCTTCCTAGTCCCATCTTCGAGCTCTAGCACGTCCCTCTACCCCCTCAAAGTGTTGTGAGCCAAGGAGCGTGCCCCGATTCCTTGTTCTTTCGTTGTTTTCAGTTTGGACTCACATTTGAATCCATTAAGGAGCTTGGGGGTGCATCATACATCATGTTTGCAAAATTTCATTATGCTTTTGCAAATCATTGTGATTACATTATTATGCATAAAAACACACTAAAGGTGAGCCACTTTTGTTCAAAAAGGTGATGTATAATAAGTATTATAGTACGCAATAAGCAAAAAATTTGATGGCATCATTTGGTTATTGCAAACACATGCAAAATCTTTAGAATTTGCATAACATTTTAGAATTCAATGTTCACTTTGAATCAAAATTAATCGTGATCTAATAATTAGATGAGGAGGGTTGGATAAAATCAACGTACATAAAATATATAACTCATAGTTTTTCAATCACCATAGGGCTTCATGTTTGTGGTTCATAAAACATTACCAAACAGAAGAAAATTGAAAAAATAATGCAATGCCCATCTATAAAATCTCCTCTTCTTTAATATGGTAGTTATTTTTTCCTAAAAAGAAGATATTTTTTTGCATGAACATTGTTAAAAAAATGCAAAGGAACACATTTTTTGAATGGAATTTCATCCAAAAACTTTAAATTTTTAAATTGTACAAAATTTAATTAATGTATATCAATATCATACACATAAAAAATTTCACCGAAAACATTGACAACTTTAATCTTGAAGTATATAATATTGAAATTTTGTGATAGGCATTATTTTATCACAAATATATTCTATACGTTCAAATTCTTCAATGTTTATTGGATTTTTCAAAATAATTGATTAGATTAAGTCTAAAGCGAATCATATGTATTTAAAACAAACAAAAATAATCCAAGATGTGATGTCCATATGTTACCCAAAACAAAATTATAAAAATATTATACTTGTGATTATATTTTTGGGGGGTTTAGTGTGCTTTCATTGTTAATGCTACACTTTGCAATTTCAAGGTAAGTCTTTCCAACAATTTCAAGTTTTTTTTTTGTTCTTTGTTTTTGTGTTGTCAAAGTTCTTTTGCTAGGTTTTTTTCATGTTTTTGTGTTTTATACATGTAATTGAAATGATGGCATCAACAAATGCAACACCCATTATAATAATAAAAATGATACACAAACAAAATGAGTTTATGTTATCAAGTAATCCCCCAATTAGATTAGAAGATCGTCCAAATCTAGGTTATAAAAACTGATGTGACATGCCCATTTGCTTTAAATGTCACATTAATGTCTATTTTGATGTGTCAATTGTGTCCATAAGAATGGACATAAAAAATGTTTCCTTACACTTGGGATGCCCCCTTACATATGGTGGCCAAAAATGGATTTAATTGCCACACAATTGGCAATGGAAATTTTTTTGTTGGCACAATTTTTTATCGCCAATCCTATGGCAATTGAAAAGGGTTTTAGTTGCCATTTGACAATTGAACCTTTTTGGATGGTGATCGAAACCCATTTCAATCACCATACATAAGGTGACTGAAATTTTTTGATCGCCATATGTAAGGGGACCAAAAACATTTTATCTCTAGAAGTTTAATAATTGAAAAATTTCAATTGGCAACTCTAGGTGACCAAAACCCTTTTCGGTTGCCAATGACTACAATTTTCTATTGTTGGTAATTTCATTTTTAGTGCCTCTAGTTGCCACAAGTAAATCTTGTTGAGAGGTTTTGAAAAAATATATTAGATGCCCCCTTTCAAAATTTACTTTCCAAAAATAAAAAATGGTTTCAATTGCCATTTGATGATCAAGCCTTCTTGGATGATAATCAAAACCCTTTTCGATTGTCAAATCTTACAATTTTGAAGGGAGTCAGCAATATGTTTTTGGAAAGCTCTTGACGAAACCTACTCTTAATGATTACCATATTTTGTTGATTGTGACTAAAGTTTTAGTCCACTTGAAACATTAATTATTGTTTCCATCAAGAGATTTTTAAAAACATATCATTGTACCTTGGTAGATTTCACACACATGCCAAATAGTTAATTTAATTTTAGTTTTTTTGTTTAGCACTTGAGTTTTTAATTTTTAAAAAATTGAGAATAAAAATATATACTATAATATACAATTGTTTCAAATAATTGTAATTCTTTTAATCGTCGCATGGACTTGTATTTTGTGTCATCTTTAAATAAGATGGCCAATGATCAAACCTCTTGCAATCTCAATGATTTTTTTGAAAATTTGAATTTTTAACAAAAAAGTTATAAATATATAAAACTAGTAACACAAAAGAATTTTTCACCTGCAATGTTAGCCCAACCTTCGGCAACTTTGCCAAAAGATGACCCCATGTAGATTGATAAGATAAAATTCAAGCCCTTCACACAATAAAAAAGAAATGTCAATGTACAAACAATCTTTGTTTGTGTTGTGAATAAACATGTCATGTTGCTTGTGAATGTCCAAAAATGTGCAAACCACATGCAACAAACACCACCTCTATTACTAATCCACAACCAGAGGAGTTGGAAAATAAGCATGTCCAGTCTCAATAGGGATCATGAGGCTAGACCTTGATGCATCATGTAATGAAAATGGTCCTAGCCTATCTTCAAACCCAACACCATGTTTCTTGGTACCAATCATTATTAAATGTAGTAAGCTTGTGATGATGGAGGCCCAAGCATTTCTTGATTCTAACGCATTAACATGTTTTATGGACAAAAAGCTAATGCGACAATATAAGTTGGCTCTAGTGGAAAATAACACACCAATGTTAGTTGAGGTCATTGATGGTTGGAACCTTTCATCAGGATTAGTCAAACATGAAATCAGGCCATTAAATGTTACCACTAGTTCCCACACCAATAAGGTTGTTTTCAATGTCATTTCATCTCCAAGAAATCCTATCATCATTGGATTGTCTTGGTTTGTTTTACATAATCCGCAAATGGATTGGCATATGAGGAGTCTTCACTTTGAAACACCATAACATGGGGCCCTGGAATGTGAAACCTTCATTAAAAACATGCCAAATTTGAAACAGAAGGAAGACCTAGATGGTATAAGAAGGCCTAGGTGCCCCAAGTCTTTGTTTGTTAAAGCAAAACCTTCATGAAGGCTGCCACAAGAGGAGATGCATTCTTGATTTATGTTCTTCCTTCACTAGATGTTGAGCCATGTCCACATGAAATTCCTTCTCAATACTAAAAATTCAAGGATATGTTTGAGAAGAGAAATGTGGACACCTTGCCCAAACATTGACCATATGATTACACCATTGATATTGTGGAAGGAAAAAAACCTCCATTCAAACCCATCTATAATTTGTTATAAAACAAACTTGTAGTGTTTGATGAATACCTCAATGAAAACCTTGAGAAGGGGTTCATTCAACATTCAAAGTCTCCAACCGATGCCCTTATCCTCTTTGTCAAAAAGAAAGATGGTTCTTTGCAAATGTGCGTCGATATTATTGTGAATTGAATCAATTCATCATCAAGAATCAATACCCTTTGCCCTTGATTTCAAGATTGTTAGACCAATTTAGTCATGCCAAGTTGTACACCAAGATTGATCCATTTGGAGCGTATAATTTGGTGTGCATTCAAAAAGGTGATTAATGGAAGATGATGTTCATAACCCATTACAACCATTTTGAATATGTTTTCATGCCATTTGGCCTTACTAACGTGCTTGCCATTTTTTAACATTTGATGAATGATGTCTTTCGTGAGTACTTGGATGATTTCATGATTTGTTACATTGACGACATCCTCATTTTTTCAAAGAACATGGAGGACCATGAGTTCCATGTATGTTTGGTTTTAAAGAAATTTCAAAAAGTTGGACTTTACACCAAATTGGAAAAGTGTGAATTCCATTAATCTGAAATGGATTTCTTGGGTTATGTCATCTTTGGAGATGGCATTTGCATGGACTTTCATAAGGTTTAGACCATTGTTGATTGGGCTAAAACCAATGTCTAATTTTTTTGGATTTACCAACTTTTATCGATGTTTCATTGCGCATTATTCTTCAATAATGGCCCCTTTCATTCGGTTAATTAAAAAGGATCAACCTTTTTCTTGGGGAGTTGAAGTTGATAATGCCTTTCAATTTTTGAAGGGTTTTTTTTCATGATTACCCCACTATTGATTCATGCAGACCCTTTTAAGCCTTTTGTATTAGAGATAAACATTTTTGATTTTGTAGTAGGCATCATGTTTTCATAATTTGGAAAAAAAAAATTCTTCATCTTTTCGACTTCCATTTTTATAAGTTTTTTCTTGTGAAGATTAATTACAAAATTCATGATAAAAAACTTCTAGCCATCATGGATGCCTTTGAAGAGTGGTGTCATTTGTTTGAAGGAGTTCAACATGAAATGATTATGTATTTAGACCATAAGAACTTGCAATATTTCATGACAACTGGTGTTTTGAATCGATGCTAAGCTTGGTGGGCATTATCCTTATCTCGATTCCAGTTTGTCAGCACATATCACCCCGGGTGCTAGCAAGGGAAACTTGATGCATTGTCATGTTGTTCATACCTTGCATTTACGAAAGGAAATGTAGGCTATGAACAACAATGTGATGTCATTTTCAAGCCTAAACATCTTCGACTTCAAGTGTTGTTAGTAATTCTTCCTAACACAACCATTTTTTATCAAATTTGTTAAGATTTGAAAAAGGACCCTCTTACTATTGGCATCTAAAGCCAATTAAGGAATCATCATCAAATCTAGGTTTTTTTAGTGATCATGTTAAGTTCAAGTTTCAAAATCTTCTACTTAATCATGATGGTCTTTTATATGTTCCTGATGGCTTTGCGTGATTTTAAGTTATTTAGGCTAGGTAGGATGCTTTGGTTGAAAGTCATTTTGGATTCAATAAGACCATGGAATTAATGTCTTGAGATTATTGGTGTCCATAACTTTGTAATATGTGAAGGAGTTTGTTGGATCTTGTGATGTTTGTGCTTGGTAAAGAATATTCATCATCACCTTCATGGTTTCTTTAAACCATTATTAATCCTTACATCCCTGTAGTTTTCAATTTCCATGGACTTCATCATAGACCTCCCGCCTTTTAGTTCTTATGATTCCATCTTGGTAGTGGTGGATTGTTTAATGAAAACGGTTCATTTCATTATGTGTACCAAAATAATAACTAACAAAGGAACAACAATTTTTTCCTTGATCATGTTTTTCAGTATCATGGTCTTTTTCAAGATATCATTTTTGATCATGGGCCTTAATTTGCATCCAAGTTTTGGAAGTGACTTTTTAAGCTTTTAGGTGTGAAGATGAAGTTGTCATCAACTTTCCACCCTTAGACGAATGGGCAAACAAAACAGGTCAATCAAGTTTTGGAGTAGTATTTAGGATGCACAACCAATTATCATCAAGATAATTGGTCAAAACTTTTGGTCGTGGCAAAATTTGCTCATAACAACACAATGCATTCATTAACCCAATAATCATTTTTTTTTGCAAATCATGGTTTACACCCCAAGTTTGACATTCAAGGTGTGCACAAAGTCCAATAGTTGAGGATCGAACCATGTGGTTAATGGATGTTCGAACTCAAGTTGTATCTAACCTTGAAAAAAAACAAAAGTGATACAAGGAAAATGCTAATGAACATTAGAAGGAACAACCTAACTTCAAGGTTGGGGACCAAGTTTGGTTCCAATGACAATATATCAAAACAACAAGGCCATCAGAGAAATTGGATCATCAAAAGCTAGGTTCATTCTTTATTGTGAAACAAATCAAAATCGTGGCTTTCCAACTCAAGCTTCCAAGTTCTATGAAAATCCATCTTGTGTTTCATGTTTCTTTCTTGGAACCTTACCACGTGTCTACCATTCCAAGAAGAATCCATGATCCCCCTCCACCTATTGAAGTTGATGGTGAATGTTAGGAATATGAAGTGTAGGACATTTTGGATTCATGGGTTTTTAATCATCAATTCTAATATCTTGTTCATTGGCATGGCTATGATGTGAGCAAGTGCATTTAGGAACCAATCAAGAACCTATCAAATGCCATGGAGAAGGTGCATGAATTTCATCAACGATATCTAAACAAGCCCAAGTCCATTCCTCATGAAACTCATCATTAAAAAAAAAGGTGATGTCACAAATGCCAATGCCATAAAGTTCATTCATTTGAATGATCATTCATGACTTGTAATAAACTTGTACCTAAGTTTTAGTTCAATTTCAATTCACTCTTAGTTAACTTCCAGTTAAGTTTTAATTCATTTCCACTTGATTCTTAGTTCACTCTTAGTTAAGTATTAATTCATTTTTAGTTAATTCATAGTTAAATTTTAATTAAATTCTAGTTAAGTTTAAGTTAACTCCTAAGTGGAAACATGTTAAGGTATACCAAAAAAGTAATCCTCTTAGGTAAAAAAACACAAATATGTGACAAGTAGATTAAAAAGTAGGTGATGCCTTAGGAGATTGTCCTTTTGAACTACATGAAGGCATCAAATGTGATATGTTGAAGTTTTTGAAAGTTTCAAAAGTTGTATCAACCTTTTTAAAAACCTACTTTTAATCTACTTTGCAAAATTTACTAGTTTGTCTTATTGTGAAAAAGTAGATTGAAAGTAGGTCAAAAAATTTTAATTTGGAAATTTCACTCATATGTTGCATTTTGCAAGGGTTTGGGGCATGATTTAATGAATCAAACACATGCAATGCACTTTATAATCCTATCAAAAAACATGTTTTGGATGCCAAATTTGAATTTATGGAAAACTTATTTTTGAGGGGCTTCATATTATCATAATCTAAAAATTCAAGTTCCAAAAAATATGTATCAATTTGCATAATGGCTCAAACATTAATAACACATCATTTGAATTGTTTGATTTGGAAAATGTGTAATATTAATCAAAGTAATAAAATTTCAATAAATAAATAAATTATTGAGAATAATAATATTTGTTAAGAATGATCATATATGGTTTATTTAATATGATAAGTATACCCCAAAATTTATGGCATGACTAAAATACCTAAAATGTAAAAGATTCCAAATCTACTTTTATTTGTTGGTAGGGATCATTAATTGGTATATTTTACCATGCTTTGAACCTCCTAATTAACTCCTAATCAACTTTTAGTTAATTCCCAATTAAACTCCTAGGGTGCAATCACAATCCAACAAGCTAAAAAAGGCATCAAACCACAAAGAAAAATAGTCAACATTTGATAAATATTTATGTTTTGCCATTTAAAACCATGGCAATCATGGCAAGTTATAGTTTTTGCATTCATTTGAATGTTAAAGAATTCAAACCAAAATCCAGTTGATGAAATTTTAAGTTTTAAGTTTGATTTAAGACCTCAAAAAATGTACATGAAAATGTCAAACATGAGTCAATTTTGCGAAGGACTATCAAAAGGACTCATATAATAAATCACATTTGATGGGAAAAAAATTAGGAGGATAAAGACCTTTTAACCACATGAAAAATACACTCATACTTTAAGATATGTGGAATTGTAAAGCTTTAAAAATTCAAAAAACTTTCCAAAATTGATCCATAATTTTAAAACTTCAAAAGTTTTTTGCCACACATAAATGGGGTAAAATGTACATGGTGTGCTAAATTTTTTTATAGTTTATCATACAAGAAAACATAAAAATGTAAAAAATAAAAATTAAAGTTGATTTGAAATTATTATCATTTTAAAACATGAAGCATTGAATTTATAAGGAATCAAAACACTTTCAAAAAGCTATATTTATTCAAAAATGATGAAGAAAAAAACATGTCATGTACTTGGACAATTATAGGCATTTATTATAAGAAGTTGCAAAAAACATTGTTCCAAAATTCATTCATATGAAAAAGTTTTTTTTGGCAAAGAGGACATCTAATCATTTCTTCTAATAATCCCATTAGGTCATTGTATCATGTTCACACCCATCCAAAATTCGGTCGCTTCAGCTAGATGGGGTAACCTAATTTTGGTTGCCTCAGTTGGATGGGGGGACCCAATTTCGATCGCTTTGGCTCTATATGAAGACCAATTTCAGTTATCCTTTACCTACCACTATGGCGACATGGAGACTCAAAACCTAGGCATGGACATGGGCAACCAAATTTTATAATCAATTTTAGTTACTTTTTAATATCAAACTATATGATATTCCACGTTCACACATTGGTGGCCGACTTTCAGTCATTATGATCATGGAATAAATAAATTATGGCTGTTGGATTTACACATATATTGGTTTACCTTGAATTTCAATCTTTCTTGAATCTCAAAATGTATGATATACCCACTTTCACACATTAATGACCAAATTTTTATCACCACAATCATTGATTAATAAATTATGGTTGTTTGATTTACATATAGAATGTTTGGTGGCCTACCATATTTTGAGTTATAAAGCTTCCCAATTTCCTTTTAGTTCCTGTTCTCTCACACCCATTTCAAGTTTGTGGACTCTAGTTGTGCTAAAATTACCCTATCACATACTAGATTGGCGATTGAAGGAGTGGGGCTTATCCAAGGGTTGTGAGATCCATGTTCTTCAATTGTATCCACAATTGTTGTGGGGTCTCCTTCCCTTGTGTTTTTTTTAAAGCATTAGACATGGATGGTAAGCATAACATGTGGGAGCCATGGTACCTTGATGTGATGATAGCAACCACAAGATTCAATAAGGCATAATGCAAGTTTTACAACCTCCAATTCATATATCATAAGGATAGGATGTTCAATCATTTGAGCTACCATCCTCAGGGGGGTGGCAAAGGAGGAGTTAGCCTATGTGTAAAGGTTAGGCCTCAAGTGTTTGCAAGGTGTGGTGGGAATGTCCTTGCCACATTGGATGATGCCCAAACATCAGGCTCCCTTCCTAATCTTGTCAATGACAGGTCATTGGGTTCCTTTGATGATTCTTTTGTTGTTGGCCCCCAAGCAAATGGCATAGATTGTCCTCCACCATTTGGGTTTAACATGGATGATCCCATTCCTATGTCAAACCTTCCACCTTGGCAAATGAGGTAAATGACCTTATAATAGGGAATGAATTCAACCATGAAACAAAGTTTTGACAAGAAGTGGGGAACCTTTTTTTATGAGGCCAACATCCCATTCAATGTAGCCCACCATTCGGCCTTCATTGATGTAGTGAAATCTACCTCTAAGGGCAAAATACTTTATAAATTGTTGTCATACCATTCAATTCGGATAGATTTGTTGAAGAGTTCAAAAGAAGATTTGTTAAGACGTGTGGTTGAAAGGACTACTTGAACTCAATCCACAAGTATGGGGCCACTATTTGTTCAGATGGGTGGGACAACGTTAATAATAGCCTTTTGTTAAATATCATGCTTGTTTGTTCAAACCAAGATTTGTTCTTAAAAACAATCAACATAATAAGGGATCAAAAGGATGCATAATACATATGTAATGCCATGGCGGAATACATTCAAAATGTGGGTGTGGAAATGTTGTCCAAATATGCATGGACAATGCTTCCAACATGCATAGTGCATCAAACATCTTGAAGGTGTGTTGTACCCAACCTTATACTTTCAAGGTTGTGCGGCACATTGTTTTCACCTCCTTTTGGAGGATTGGGGGAAGGAACCATGGGTGAAACATCTTGTGACCCATGCAAAGACAATTGTTTCTTTCATTTGGACACACCACATGCCTCTTGCAATTTACTATCGATATGATCCAACCCTCAACTTGTCACACCTTGCAAAAACATAATTTGCCATAAATTTTCTCATGGTTGACAAATTGGTTATTGTATAGAGGCTATTGAAAAGACAATCATAGACCCAAATTGGCTAGTATTTGTCAACTCTCTATGGACCTTCCATCAAAGGGGCTCCATATCAAAGGCAATTGAGGTTCGTTGAAATGTGCAAAGCGATGTATTCAGGACTTTTGTGCAAATTTTATTCACATGGTTGAGCCAATCTTGGTAGCATTAAGGGAGTTTGATGGAAAAGGCCCATGTATGGGAAAGGCATGGTTTGTCATGAAGACATTGGAGAAACACATGGAGTCATTAGGTGACCCACCATTTTCATTACCACAAGAATCAGGAACTAGTGTTAAAAGTCAATTCCAACGTTAATGGAGGATAATGAAGATTAATCTCCATTATGTTGGGGCACTCCTAACCCCTATCTTCTTGGAAACAATATGATCCATGATGATGTCAATGCAAAGGAAGGAATCAAGCAAGTATTATGGAAGGTGTTGGTCAATGCAACATCATATGCGCGAGCTTTGATAGACTTGGCAAACCTTGTCAAAGACCATTTGCAGACCATTTGTTGACATTCATGTTGCAACTTCACTAAATATGCCTCCCCATGAATGGTGGGACTTGATTAGAGTGAATGCTCGCACACTTGCACCAATTGCCAAACACATTTTTGCCCAAGTTTATTAAACATCATCTTGTGAACAAAATTGGAGTTCATATTCCTTTGTGCATAACAAGGTGCAAAATCACTTCACATTTAACCAAGTAGCAAATTTAGTTTATATTTACACCAATAGCAAACTTTTGAGGGAATGAACTGGTGCCACTCCCACATCATGGTATGAGAAAAACAGGTTGTCACAAGATTTGATGTTTAACATCGATTCCAATGCAAGTGGTGAAGATGTGGACATTTTGAAAGTGACATGATGAATGGCATGGACAAACATGAAATTGTTGGAATGCATGGAAACACCACTAATGACATATTTGGGAACGCCATCATCAGTGAATTTGTTCTAGGCTAACAAGGTTAAGAACTTAACAATCCATATACATTTGTTGACAAAGAGGAGTTCAATGTTAGGCCTAGACTTGGAGGCGAAGTTCCTTTTGTTTGACTTTTGATAGGTGAAGGGTATTGGGAAGGTCAAAATTTCAAACCACCTCAAGAGGCACAAAATGCAAATTTTCCCATTACTAATGTTGTGATTACTAGATTAATTAATTTTGGCAATGTTGGAAATGTTGGCCACATGAACACCATCGATATTGGAGGTGTAGAGGTCACCATTGAACCACAAGCCATAAAAAAGGTGGACTAATTTCTTACCATGGAACACCCTAGTTGATGCATTCCCAAGCTCCTTGATAGACTCAAATGTGACTTTAAGGTCAAAACAACATAATGATCAGCAATTAGGGCATGCTCCCTGGCTTACAGTATTTTTGGGGTAAAGGGGCGTGTTGGAGTTTCGGGATGGGGACTAAGAAAAGTGACAAGCAATTTAATTATTCACACGGACCTGCACAAACCAAACAACAAGTTGGTTAATGTGTAGTTGGAGCATTTTTGTTGCACAAACAAGCCATGGGCAAACACAGACTCATAAGATTCACCATGGCCCAAACTTAGGGGAAGCCACCACCTTCCCCCTTATAGTATATTATGTGCTTGGCCATGGGACCAGCACCCAAATGTCATTTTGTTTCGAGACTCCCAAGTTAGGAGTCCTCAAATTCCTAAAATTGGGACTCCCATGACTTTGGAGGCCTATAACTTTGTGTGTAGACTTCTGATTGAGGTGAGGTCTAAAGCAAAGTTGTAGCCTTCATTGAAAGATTTCCAACATGTGGCATGCCACTTGCACACAAGGAAATCGGGGTGATTCCCAACTTTTAGTGGTCGGGAGTCAAATTGGCAATTTGACTTCCGACCTTTCTTTTGGCCATAACTTGTGTTTGAAGTACTCAAATGGATCATGCAAGCCCATTTTAGACATCTATGTTCTAAAAGCTTTGCGATGATATAAGGAAATTTTCAATCCAATGATTTTTGACCCCTGAAATTGTCTTCCAAAAATTTGGAAGTCCATTGGGACTCTAACTCCCAAAATGGGAGCTCATTTGGGAGTGTGGGGGTTCTTTCCCGCACACTCTCTTGCACTCCCAAAAGCATGAAATGTGACTTCTAGACTCCCTTTTGGCCTGCACCTTTGTAAGCCCTTGCCTTGGTTGCAAGCCCAAGGTTAGGGTTGCGACATTAGTGATGTACCATTATTGTATGCCCTAGAGAACGTTCAAGTATTGCGTGATGAATTGCATGACCCACAACACGCACAACGCAACATCAATAATGTGCTTTACACAACCTCCACAAATGATGGAGATGTGGGTTTGTTTAGGATTATATTAATCAAAAGTTAGGCTTGCGAGTCCAATTTGAACATTACACCATTCAAGACATATTTAGATTGAGGTTTGAAGCATAGCATTCAGATCAGCCCAAGGATGGTTGTTGTAATAATATTTATTAATAGATCAAGGGGGTGAATAGGGGCACTAATAGGACCTCCACCACCTTTAGGACTGAAAAAGGTCCTAACAACACAATTTTAAATCAAATGGACCACACAGGGGCAAAAATGTTGAGACAAGGTAGCTAAGGCATTTGTTGGGGATGAATTTGATGATCAAGGATGCCCCAATACGGACGAGATTACAAACATTGATGGTTAGCAACATACTAAACGTTTGGTGATTAGACATGTGAAGAAGGCTATGATAGTGGAAGTGCACACCAGTGATACATCTAATTTAGGTGATCTACATAACAATGATGATGATAGCATGCACTAAAAGAAAAACACTTATTTTTGCTAATCTTTTCAATTAAATTTTAATCACAATCAACATTTGTGACTAAAATCCCTTTAGTTGCCTTGAACAAATTGCATGCGATATTAGTCAAAAACAACAAAAGGCATTGGATGAAAAAATAAATCAACAAATACAAGTTCATCCTTTGACCCCATTGTATACGTATTGTCACATGTGACCAAGATGCAACTATTTTGATCATTATTAAAGGCAAATGATGTGTTGCCACATATCCTAATATTTAATTATTTAAAATACATATTATTAATATTTTGAAATAATTTGGGACATTCAATTCACATGCTTGGATGCCTTATATTATGACATGTGGCTTAATGTAAATATTCTTCATCGCACTTTAGAATGAATTTAACACAAAATATTAATATTAGGTTGGTAGGTACCAAGGTAGGTATGTACATAAGTAGGTGCCTACAAAATTAAGCTACATACCTATTTACCTACATAAGTAAAAAGGTAGGTAGGTATATAGGTCAACCTAGGTGGGTAGGTTAAACTAAGCACCTATTTAATTAATTAGATAAATAGGCTACAGAGGTAGGTAGTTTAAAATTGTGCATAATTTTATTTTTTTGTTTTGGGTTAAGTTTTTTGATTAGCTCATCCCATGTGCACCCATTTTTTAATGTGAAATTGAATGATCACACCCCTTGTTTATATAGTGTTCAAACTAGGAATGGAAAACAAACAATATGGGATAAGCTTTGAAGTTACAACTTCAAAACTTTCTTCATGCCTTTTGTTCTTAATTTCTAAATTTGTAAACAATTCAAGTACATGGCTCATTAGATAATTAGATAATCATTTAATTAATAATGATTAAATTTATTTAAAATCTAAACTATACACTACAAATATTAAGTATTCATTATCAACTCTTTAAATAACTAATAACTTTTTAATATTTAATTGACTAGCTATCTAGTTACTCATAAGTTGTTAATCCATAATTCATAGATAAATAAATAACTAAAATATTTTAAAATATTTTTTTACTTTTAAAAGTTTGGTCGAATTATAGATAATATACTTAATGTAAAAATAATTTAATTATAATACTAAAAAATAACTATTATAAATATTTATTTTCAAATTAAAAATAATGAACTAATAATTTTTATTAAAAAATATTTTCCTTCACAAATTATTCATTAAAAAAGTAGCATTAAATTAATTATTAGTATTATAATATAATTACATTTATTATTATAAAAAAATTTATTGGTCAAGTAATTTTTTTATTGGTACTTAATAATTGTAAATTCAATAATCCACCAAACATACATTAATATTTTTACATAACTGTAATATTATTATAAAAATATTTATCATAGATAAGTAATTTTAAAAAATTAAAAATTAAATTTATAGTATAATAAATAATGCAATTCAATCATTAAATAATTAATTTAACTACATTATAATTTTTCCAAAATTTTAATTCAGATTTGAAGTTATAAATTATAGATCGTGAATAATTATGTTCAATTAGAACATAATTATGAATATAATATTAGTAATCTTTATCTGAAGTAATTAAAATTATTTTACAATGATTTTATGTTACTATAAAACAATAATTATTAATACAAAATGTTATGTTTTTATATTAACAATTTATTGTAAAAAGTAAATATGAGTAATACATATAATTATTTAGTGTAACTTTTTTTTAAATACAATAATTACATCAACTTTGCTCATTATTTAAGATTATTATAAAATCTTGAAGTAAAAATCTTAATTATAGGACATAACTTCTGAATTATGGATACACATTTTAATTGTTATCATTAAAATATAAGTATTATAAATTAAATAATAATTTTTTTGATTGGGAATTATCATTTTAAGTAATGTGAAAATTTATGTTGTAATAATATTTATTCATTCTAAATAAGCAGTAATAAATAATAAGTATAACTATTTATTATAATTATTTTAAATTTGCAGTAAAATTATTCTAAAATTTTATGACATAGTAACAATTATGTATCGTAAGTATATAATTAAATATTGTAGTACACTAAAATTTAATTAAAAAAATTATAGTAATAAAATTAATTCACTTAATTATAATGGCAATATTTTAATTTTAAAATATTTAAAATATTTACTTATTAATAATGAGGTTGAATTATAAATTATGTGTATATTATAATTAACGTATAAGTAAATTAATTATCATGATTTTATTATAATTATAAGTTGATTATAGTAATTTTTTATTATTAAATTTTTAAAAAAATTAGTACAATATTCTATTTTGGAATATATTTAATTTATTTGCAATTATATGTAATTTAATGTAATGAAATTAAAATAATTAAAATAATCATATGAATGACTTTAATTACAATAAAAATACTATGAATATTTTGAATATTAATTTGAAATATAAACTAAAAGTTATGAATATTAAGTTTTAATTATAAATCAAATAATTATTATAATTAATGTATATAAACATATGTGTACTACAATTAAACACCATTTTATTTGTAACTAATGGGATTTTAGATGGCTACTATTGGATGATAAATATAACCCATATATAAATGTAACCTAATTTTGTTGCAGACGAATCGCAAGCTAGTCATAGGTGATTTGGCTGATGTTAGCACGATGTCACACTAATCGTAAAGGGCAAAGATTTAGTTGCGAAAAGTAAATAGTTGCAATTAATTATAAATGTGTTGGTCACATATTGGTTTTTTTCTTTTAGTGATGCATCAAATGATGGTGTTGAAGTACAAGGGGATTAGTTATTACCATGAACCAAATAGAGGCCCAAAAGATGTTGGGCCTAATGGTCCTCTGACAACATGTATAACTAGGGCTAACCATTAGACCATAGTTTAGGCTAGGCCATAAGTTGTTAAACATAAGTTATAACATGACATTTTTAAAAAACAAACCCAATTTTTGACTCCCTATATTTTTGTTTCCTAGAATAGACTTTTGCAATTTTCTTTCATTTGTGTGCTTTCATTTGTGTAATACATGGGTTCAAACTTCAAATTTCATGTCCTTTCAATGCCAATTGAAGAAGAATAAGAATATGGCCACAAATTAACCCCAATATCCCATGACATACGGGTGTTTACATCTATTGGCAAGTAAATAATTTTGTGATAAAATTTTCCAACCATATTGTGGCATTTTTAGAAAACATTTTGAGAACTATGCAAAATTTGATTCTTGTTACAAAATACAATCCCAAAAGCCAAAACCCTAATTGGATCCATGTGGATAGGACCCATAGAGCAACATGGACAATTTCAATCGTGCCATGTCCTAGGTGTGAACACCTAGGACTATTGGGTCAAAGGTTGCATAGGGGTCGACGACCGAATTACTATAAAGGCTAGTGACCAAATGGCTGGAAAGGTTCATAACCAAATGGTTGTAGTCCATGGTGAACGACTGGAACAATTGGTCACTAAATGGTTAAAAGCACTGGCGAGTGAATCATTGGAATGGCTGGTAATTGAATGGCTGGAAAGGATGGCGACCAAATTCAGTTGTAGGTGTGGACATGGATGTAGAAGAGGCATGTGGCTAATCCAAAAATTGAATAAGGTGACCAAAGGATTGTGAGGAAGGGTTCTCTGGTTGACCAAAAGGGGGAGGATTCTTATAGGTGACCGAAAATGGGGGCTTATAAATATAGTGAGCGCCAAATGTTTTTCAATCAATTTTTAACCTTGTTGGCTCATTTCTGATTCTAAGACCTTGATTGCAGTAAGCAATCAATGTTTGGAACCTATGAGCCTTGGGGGATTTTGTTTAGTGGGGATGCACAATCTTGGTTACTTCATGCAATCAATGCTCATAACCCCCCTTGGGTAGGCTATATCTGTGGAGATTGTGCTTTTGCTTGCACTCTAGAAATTAAAAGGATGGTGAACCCATGATCATTGGTTGTAGTTGTGAAATTTGGCTCATAACTGGAGCCATCCACCTAAACTCGCTTTCACCCATCTCAAGGCTTGTGTACTTGTGTTTTATGACCACAAAAAAATTGACCAAATGATTAGTGAAGGCAATGGTCACGATCATTCACATTGCCCCTATTACTACCTTCCCCCCATTGCATAGCTAGCCATCTCAAAACACCATAGGTTGTGGTCTTAGAATCTTGGGCTAAAATCTCTTGTAAGTTGCAAAGTGACTTTAGCCCTTGGAGGAGTTGGAACATATGAAGGGCAATTTGGTTGAACAAACAATTTTGAACCATTTCATACAAAGGTCGACCATGGAATTGGAGGTTTGCTTTAATTGATTCTTACAAACCCCTAAACAACTTTTCAAGATTGAAAACATTTATACAAACAACCTCCCCTTATGAGTTGAACCACTTATCATTATGATGTGTTCCATTGACATCCATCACTTGGGTCTAGGTACAAAGCATGGCATGTTATAATCACCATGGTAGTGTCTTTTTCAAAATTAACAAAGTTCGTTGCAAAATTTAATGCATGCAAACCATGCCACCATTTCCATATAAGGTTGGTCCCCCACTTCTTTTTGTAGCTAGGTGCATTTTGAGCATTGTATTTCCAATGAGGTGGCATGCAATGTTTTAGGTTGAGCATTACATACAATTCGCTATGGAATGGTGTTCAACACAACACACAATGCTTATGTTGCATTATGAAGGGAATAATGCATTGAGGATGGTACATGTGGGGACATCTGCCTAAAACCCACCCCCTTTCCAACCCACATGGGTTGAAGCAAATTGGGTAGGTGGTGCCATCATATGTGAAGGCTTGAAGCATTGGCCAAAAGAGCCCACTTGGACCATGTGTGGGTTGGGTTGACTTGTATTCCCACTCTAATTGGGGATGGTTGGACTGATCTATGCTATTGTTCCCATTTCCCTGCTTAGGTAGGTCTTTAGGAAATAATTCATTAACTTTTGGCCAAGATGTTAGGCCTTGTGTTTGAAAGGTTTTGTCTTCTCGAAAATCCACATCAATTTGTAGAAGTTCATGTTTGAATTGGACCTCCCTAGATGTAGCCAAAATGCTCTTTAATTATGATATTGGATTTCCATGCCTTTTTGCAATAAACATTGATGTTCCAATTTTCATTTGGTTTCTACTAGTTCTTATTGGAGCTATTCCATTTTTGAGGAATGGGATGATAATGCTTCTTGTTGACCTACAAGCTCATTTCCACGCTCCAAGTTTTTAACTCTCACATTCAATTGTTTTAATTGCTCTTGCAATTCAACGGTTTCACATTTAGCTTTTTTGGCCCATGATCATGATTCCATAGTTTGTAATTGTCCCTATAACTTTACGACTTGCTCTTTAGCAAATTTGCCCCTTGCCTTTAGTTATGCAACCTGTGTCTGTGTTTGATGTTTTACCTCCAATCTAAAGCCCCACCTTTCAATGACATTTGTAATGAAATCTTGGGGGCTACTTGGGTCCACATCTTGGTTTGTTCATGCTAGGAAAATCATAATCAATATCTACCTCATTGTCATGGGCATCAAAAGATAGATTAATGAGAGTGGGCACCATTAGGGACGTTCAGATCCAAAAGCTCTAGATGGACTGGTAACACTAAAAGGGTTGGACTGAGTTTCGATCGACCATAGAATTCTATGGTGCAAATTTGGTTTCCATTGTGATTAAGAGCTTGTTGGGATGTTGGAACAATCCATTTCAACACCCGAAGCCACCTCTACATACACCATTTGGGCCATGTATAATGGCACCACATTGTGTTTGAATTTTCGTGTCCCCAAAATAGCCAAATTGACATCCACCAATAGCAATTTCATATGGTGGTTTTTATAACTACTAAAATGGGCTATATTGTTTTTGACATGAGTGTCATGCCTTTGCACTAGCTAAAATTTGTCAATGCGACATTAATTGACATATTGGCTTGTCACATAATGCGTCCAAGGGTTGGGTACACTCCACCATCCATTGCATGCCAAGTAATTAGGATCTTCCAAAATTTCCTTATTTGGGTTGTGCCTTTTGCCTTTTGCTCGTTTCCTTTTCCTTGGAGGAGGCCCTAAGCCAGTTGTTGGTGATGTTGGGTCGATTCCTTCATCCCTTGAGTTTGCCATCATGTCCATAAAAGTCTATTTATTATATCCTTTTAATTATAGTAGTTTCTACTATTAGTTTTAAAGACATAAACAAAGAGGTTTATGACTTGTGGTTGACTTTAAATATTTATAAATTATAATGTAAATTAAAATGGTTATTGGGAGTGGTACAATGAATATCGGAGAGGTTAAACTGATGAAATCTAATAGCAATTGTAAAACAATTGAAAAAATCAAACCTCACCAACCTTAAAGAATCCACCACTTTCTTCCAAGTGTAAGGCAGGGATTGCTTACACAACCACAGTCTTCACATGTTCAAAAAGTGAAGTTAGTGGATGGGAATGACACATTTTATAAAGGTTCCACATTCTCTTCCCCCTTTTTCTCTCCTTGAAAATAATTAGCACACGTGTTGAATTCTGACTACCTTGTTGGTAAAAAAACGATGTTATTAAGGCCAGGTCTTGCGACTAAATATGACCTAAAATGGATAGGTTCAACAAAATGAATAGATTGCCATAGAACCTATCCAATTTTGGTCGTAAGCTACACAATGCCATTGTGCATCATGCGACTCAAAGTAAACAAGTTGGGTCGCAAGTTGAACATGTCCATATTCGGTTGTAGGCTAGATAGGGGGCTAACATGTTGAAGATGTGATCGAAATTTTTGAATTTCAGTTGTAACCTAGCCAGTGGACCAATCCAAGTTATGATTGGAAATGGAGATTTTCAATCATAGCTTGGACAGTGGACCTATTTAATTTAGGACCAAAGTTCTCCATATTTAATCACAAGTTAGACAAATGGTTGATGTGTCCAACTTGTGACCAAACTTTTCCATTTGTGGTTGTAAGCTTGACAAAAAAACTAGAGAAGTTTGGTCACAATTTAGACAAGGGACACGTCTAGCCTGTGCTTGAATCACAAGAAGAAATCTTGTCCTTTTCCACCCCCATACATTGCAATTATTGTTTGATTTGACTACATTTCAATTACATTTGGCCATCTTAAATTTGCAAGTGGCTTATTGCATTAATTAATGATCAATATTATTCATAGTTTTTATGTTCATTATGTTGTCATTTATGAATATAATTTGAACACTCTTTAATTATTTAATAATTTCAAATTATTGATGTGGAAATTCAAGTAGCCTTTAACTTTATTTACATAATGCATTATAATGGGTTAATGATTTTTTTGACATTTCTTTAACTATCAACATGGTACATGAATTGAACCATCAATTTTTAACATGTTGAAATAATTACTTAGGAGTTGCATTTTACATTTACCATAATTTATTAAAATACATGTAACAATTTAGAAACCCACATTTATATTGGAATGAATTAGTGATTTTTTTCACATCTATTCAATTATCAAAGTTGAACCATTCAATTTTAATATATTAAAATTATTATTCACAAATTAAAATTTACACTTATTATAATATACTAAACACATGCAACTTAATATTTTGTAATTATACTTGAATGGGTTATTGATTTTTTCACATTTCTTGGACTATCAATAATTTTACATAAGTTGAATCATCCACTTTGAGCTTATTGAAACTACTATTCAAACATTGCATATTGCACTTACTAGTATATATGGAAACACACATAACAACTTAGTGCTTCACATTTATACTTGAATGGGTTAGTGAATTTTTCACATCTTTTGAACTACTAACATTTACACTTGAGTTGAATAATTCACTTTGAATGTTGTTAAATTCATTATTCATGAGTTACATTTTGTATTCATCACAATTTTTTTAAATGGATGTATAAAAAATTGATAAGTCCCACATTTATATTTGAATGGGTTAGTGATTAGGTCAAAATGTTCATGCATGCAAAGTTTGAGATCCATTTATACCTTTAAATTATAATTTTTTCATATATTAAATTCTTGTATATTTATGTAAATTATAATATATATATATATATTCCCCTAGTTTGTTTTAAGTGTCATAAACAAGTTTATTATTATGAATGTTCATGATGCCACACCAAAAAACCCCTAGAAATAATCCTTAATTTTTTCCCCATTTTGTATTGTTGTATAAAAAAAAATCCATGTTAAAAAAATGGATTAAAATTAAAAATTTATAAGTATAATTATTATTATTATGAAAATTATCAGTATTTTATACTTATTATTTTATTTTAAACATGGTTTATCAATTTTTGTAAGCTTGTTTTGTTATAGGTTTATATTTAAATATTAAGAGATGAATTTAAAATTTTCATTAAAAATAAATAAATGAATGAATTATAAATGATGATAATAATCATGACATCATTGAGTTTTTAAATCTTTCATTTTGTTTAATTTTGTAATCTTCTTCAAGATCATTCATAAGAAAGTTTAATCACAATTTTTTTGGCTATAAGCCATATATGGAGGCACAAAATTGTTAAAATATTTTAATATTTTGGTTAAAAGTCTTAGAGCCCATTGTAGAATATATCATTTAAAACATACAAAAATTTAAAAAGAATTAAAATATTTTTTTGATGTCAATGCCCTTTTTTATGTTTACAAAATGGTGAAAATTCATCACAAAAAAAATCAGTTATGTCATTAATATTTATTTAAAAATTTCAAAAAAATTGGATGAGGTTTATAATGATCTCAAAGATTAAAGTTGAAAGTTTTCAAATAAATTTGATATTATGATTGTTTATGTGTTTAATGTTCGAATTATTAAAATTTCTTTGAATTTTTATTTATTAGGAATAACCTTTTTTCTTTGAAATTTGTGATTTCAGTTTTTTGTTGATTTTTTTTTGTTTTTCACATTTTTTCAAAATTTCACTATTTTTTTCATGTTTTTTTCCAATTAAAATTGCCAAGTTAAGAAAATTCAAAACCAAAAAAATATGTTAGTTATGTGTGTGTGTGGGGGCGTTATCCAACTATTTAAACCAAAAATTTCACCAAATTAAATTGTTTTTAAAAATGTAAAATACATTCTTACATCATCAATAATAATAATATGTTTTTTTTTTTTGCAAATAGAGGTAATTAATTATTTGTAATAATTTACGATATATTAGTGTATAACAAATATGGTTTTGATAATTAATTGCTTATATTTACTACTTAATTAATGTTTTTTTGGGCCAATTTTTGCTAATAGAGGGCAACAACATTAAGAAAATATTTTTTTGAAAGAATTTTTTTGTCAAATTTTATAATAAATTATAGTAAGTAGACATAATATTGAAAGATTTACACAAGTTTTTAACTATACAATTTGACTATAACCAAATTTTATAAAATTTTTAATGGATGATTACCACTTCAACAACATCGCAAAAATTAAAAGAAATCTACCTAATCATATTCGGGAAAATAAAAATTAGACATATTTTATGTATTGAAAATAAAATTGTAAAAGACTAAAAGAATGCAGATTTGAATTGATATTGAATTTACAAAACTTTTAGGTCAATTTAAACAAAAAGAAATATGTAGATCTTTTCATAACGTGCAATTTCAAGTTTTAAAAAAAAAACCTTTTAAGTTTAATTTTGTAAATTATAATACTACATTATTGATTAAAATATTTCTATATTTTGATTACAAGTCCTAAAACCCATTATAGAGTTATATCATTTTAAAATTAGAAATTTATATTTTAAAATTGAAAAATGTTTTTTCAAAGATTAAAAATAATTTGTTAATGTTCATGGTTTTCTTAAAAATGTTTGCAAACTGGTGGAAATTCGCCTCAAAAAAAAACTTTGGGTTTCATCATTAATATTTTAAAATTCTAAAAACATTAGATAAAGTTGATGATGATTTCAAAACTTGAGCTTAAAGCATTCAATTAAATTTGATGTTGGAATTGTTTATGTGTTTAAGGTTGGCATTATTAGATTTATTTAAAAAATTTATTCACTAGAAGTAATTTTTTTTTCAAATTTTTGATCCCAATTTATTGTTAAGTTTTTTGTTATTTCCATTTTCCCTTCAGTTTGCATTATGTTTTGCATATTTTCCCAACAAGAATCGTTAATTAAAAAAAATAAAAAATGGTTGGTTGGGGGTAGGGGGGCTAATCCAACTATTTAAACCAAAAATTTCACCAAATTAAATTGTGTTCCTTTTTATGAAGGAAACAAAATTTGTAAAATGTATTTTTTCATCATAAAAGATAAAATATTGTGATTTTTTGTCACGTTGTGTAATTAATGATTAATATTGCAAAAAAAAAAAGGTCTTAAACATTTAATGGTTATATTTATTACTTAATTAATATGTTTTCTTATGACCAATTTTTGCCAATTTAAAGGGCAACAACATTTTAAAAAAAAATAAATTGAAAGAAGAGTTTTTGAGGCCAAATTTAAAGTATATATTGTTATTTTTTCACAATGTAAATAATCATAATATTGAAAATTTAAACAAGTTTCCAACCACATAACTTGTTGAACCAAATGTGGCAATCTTCTTCTGGATGATTACCATTTTAACAACATTGTAAAAATAAATAAATAGAATTATACCTAATCATATTGGGGAAAATATGAAAGTGCAATTCTTTAAAAAATGGACATATAATTATGTAATTAAATTTGTTTATAAAATACTTGATAAATGCACTTTTGAATTCACATTGAATTTACAAAGATTTTTAGTCAATTTAAACAAAAAAAATTTGTTGATTTATTCATGAAATGTGTTGTAACCCCACTTTGGGGCTAAGTGTGAGAATGCAACTCACACTCCCAAAAGTGGGAGACTTGGAGTCCTCCGGGACTCCTGAAAGTTCAGAAGACGATTTGAGGAGTCAAATCTCCTTGCATTGGTGCGTTCTTTATATCAATGGAAAGGTCTTGAAGTGTAGATGCCCAAAATGGCCTCGCATGGGTCATTTGGACATCTACAGCGCAAGTTATGGGCAAAAGAAGGGCCAGGAGTCAAATTGCCAGTTTGACTCCCGATCACTAAAAGTCGGGAGTCGACCTCTTCCCGACGTTGCCTCAAGGAGTGCGACACGACGTTGAAAAGCTCTCGACAAGAGCTGCATCTTTGGTTGAGACCTCGTCCCGATCCGAGTTCGGGGCGAGGAGCTATGAGCGTCCAAAGTCCCGGGACTCCAACTTGGGACAATTTCGAAACTCCAACTTGGGAGTCCCGGGAAAAAAAGTCATTCGGATGTAGCCTCTGCAGTGACAGATAATACTATATGGGGGAAGGTGGTGGCTTCCCTCGAGTCCGGGCCGTGGTGAGTTTTGTGTGTCAAAGTGCCCGTGGCTTGACCTAACACCCAAAGGTGTTCCCGAATGCTAATTAACCCTCTTGTGGTTGGTTTTGGATGCAGATTCAAGCTTGATAATCTAGTCCCTTTTCCTAGTTTAATACCGGGACTTTTAGCCGGGACTTTTAGCACACCCCTCTACCCCCTTTTAGTGCTGAAAGTCGGGAGCGACCCTCAAGTCCCAACTTTTCGTAACTTTACATAGTTGGACCCTCAAGTGGGTTCAATAAGGGACTTGGGAGTGCGTCAAAATGTTATTTAAGAAAAATTTACGTTGTAAATTTAATTTTTGTAAATTATAATAATTTTTTTGAATTGATTATTGAATAAGCTTCTAGATGATCTTTTTATTTGTAACATTTGAATACATTTTGCAATAGAAAATGTCTATTAAAGTTTGAATTTTGTAAACAATTTCATGCCAAACATCATAAAGTTAAAGTTTTAAACCTTTCATAAAGTGTTGAAGTGGTTTGGTGGTTAAGACCCTAGTGTGTTCCCATGAGGTCTTGGGTTCAATCCTTGATGTATACATGATTCAATGTATCTTGTACAAATGCAATTTACTAACATATACATCATGGTGAGTACACAAGCATGTACATCATGCTTAAATGGCATAAAAAAAGTTTTGTCAACAAAATTAGAAAAAAATGATTAAAAAAAAACTTTAATTTTTTTCACGACATGTAAATTTTTCATAACATGCCTTGACCAAAATGTAATCCATGATTCCATGATCCCAAAAGAAAAAAACATTTCACTCAAAATGTCCTAATCAACTAGTCTTTTTTTACCAAAACCATACAAGTTGCATATTAGTCAATTTTGTTTTATTTGATTAAAAATCTAATGAATTTGGGTAGTGAAAAAAGACATGTTTGAAGGTTGTTCACATTAAAGTTTTGAATGTTTTATCACTATTGAAACATCATCCATTTGCATCAAGTTTTGAGTTTTAAGAGTTTGCAAGTAGTACAGCTAATTTCAACAAAAAAGTTAGCAATTTAAATTATTATGCTTTCATTGTGATATTCAAAAAATATATAATTGAAATTTTAAACAATGTCTAACCTTTCAATTGCCTCTTTTGAGTATTGTGAATGCACCATTTTATTGTAGTTCACATCCATGTGAGTAATCTAAGAAGGCAAAATTTGCTCCTAAGATGAAAGCAAAAAAACTCTTAACATTTTTTTTGGGTGAGATTTGGATGCTCAACATGGTTTATTTAAATTGATAATGAAGTCCAATGTTCAAGCCATGATTAAAGTAGCGGCCCTTGCATCCAACAAGGCTAACCTTGTTGTACAATTGTACTCAAGGGTTTAGGGTTTAGGGTTTACTCAAGATACCTTTTTTATGTAAAAAGAAATCATTGAACTAAAAAATTTAGTAAATATAATGATTCCATAATCATATGATATAGATTGTGATGCAAGGTTTTTGGCACTTCAAAAGTCCAATATGTTATGGTAACTCAAATTTTATTCCTAAAATTCATACAATATGATCAAATCACATGTAATATTTTTTTTTGAATCCTTTTTACATATTATTCATTTATATTTTGTTCAATACCCATGATTGATAATCCAACAAGCTATGACAAGATTATGTATTCCACTTTAGTGTGTTTTCACTCTTAAGTTCAATTTCCTTTTTAAAGAACAAAATGCACAATTGCTTGAACTTTGACTTCTAGATAGTTGTTCCTATGTATACATTCAAGTTCTTAACATTTTGATATCTTTCTGTAAAAGGTTGCCTATGATATGTGATCAAATGCTTAAGCAAAAATTGGTTGACATTGGTATGTTTCAACTATGAAGGTATTTCCATTTTTTTCATGACATGTAAGAGAGTAGAAGATCATTATGATAAACCAAAACAACAATTGAGAGTCCTTCCAAAAGTCCCAAATTAATGTATTTTGAGCCTAATAAACCCAATAAAATTAGTTCTTAAACCAAAACCCTTTGAATGATTTTGAAATTAATAGCTTCTTCCATTTTTATCTTATACAACCTTGCCATTGACATTTCTAAATATCTTTAATGAATATAAGTCTTCTAAAAAATGGTTTATCTAAGTAAATAGCCTTTGCAAACATGGATTTTTTGAGATCAATAAACAAAATTAAAAATTAAAAAATCATTTCTTGTTTTTTTTATGGCCAAAAGTGCCATAAATATCTGAAATAGCATGCCTCAAAATTTTGATTGATCCCATAAAATGGCTATAAATAATAAGTCCATAAGTTGGTGAGGATTCTAAGCATATGTAAATTGTAAAGTTCATCATTGATTGAATATTGATGGTTTTGGTGTGATTCTTTCAAAGTTGAAAAATTAATTCATAATGTTTAAATTGAGTCCTTGTGTTATTTTTTCATGTTTCATGTGGGGAACTATGCAATTTAATGCTTGTTGAACCCAAAAAGAAAGGCTTTGAGATGTCACAAAATCTTCATCATGATGTGCTCTTACTCTTGACAACACTTAATCAATTTAGGCTTGTTGCCAAATTTTATGCAAAACACTAGTATTCATAGCCAGGCAGCAATGGTGGTGAAGCTGTGGTAGGCACCTCATATAGATAGACCAGAATGCATCGTTGCCAGGATGAACCATATATTGTTTTCCGCAATTGTCCAAGTGCACTTCTATTACAATGGCAATAGCCACATAATTTTTGCAAACATCTTACAGTTTTCATCACATGTTTCCTGTCACTCAATTATTTTGTCACCCAAAATCAAATCCAGGTTAAAAAAGAAAGAAGCTTGTTTCCTATTCATGTTGTTAGAAAAAGAATCTCAAATTCCAATATAATATTCCCTTGTACATTCAGGAGTTGGGCCAGGTTAGGAAACAGAACCAGTTCTGTCTTTTGTTGCTACCCTGAGGACTGACCAAACCCACAAAACTTCAGTATTGCTGGTGGTAGTACTGAACTGCATGTAGCTAGGTGTCCTCTCAAAACCCAATTTGCCCATCTTTAGCAATCACTACTTGATTTACTTTCTTTGACCTTACGCATATGGAGACCCCCACCATTACATTTGCTCATAGTTGTTGATGCAGTTGGTACAAGAGTATTGCTGCAATTATTTTCCCCCAGTCTGCCCTTTGGCCGATTTTGTTCACCATGGCATTTCTAGACATGTTTTGGGTCCATGGTCATAAATGCTTTGGGCAGGTTACAGTTGCTAGAGGGTATGTAACATACTGCAAGACCCTTGGCATATGCTACCTGGGATATTACATGGTCCTTGGTACTGGTCCATGGTCCTTGGGAGCTTAGGGTGCAGCAAAACATGACACGATGAAGAAAAAACAGGGCAAAGGGCAGAATGATGGAACTCATTTGCAACAGTACTCTTGTACTCAGTGCATTAAGAATTTATGACAAATGTAATGTTAGGGCTAGACCTGGAACTGGCTGAGAATTTTCAAAAAAATGGAATCAGAGCTTATTTGCTTCTGAGATTTGAAAAAAAATCATAACCAGAGGTTCTTTGATTTTCAAGTTTCTTAAAAACCGGAACTGGAGGTTATGTAAAAGAAAAATCAGATAACTGCCCAACACTGCTTGAAACCTTGACTCCTGAACAAACTGGTAGCAACTGACGGTGTTTGTGTCTGCAGCCAAACTGGTGCAGGTTTAAGAACAACTTCACCAAATTTGTTTTTCATGAATTGTAATGGCAGCAGCCAAAGTCTCCTTGAGGAGGAGGTGTGGATAGACAGATACACACTACACACCTTATTTAATCTGTTCTCACAGTCAGATTTGTTTTTTTCTTTGGCACTCCCATAGTGACAGTGACAATGCCAAACTTTTAGAGGAATCCCAACAGATAGACCAACAAGCAAACTAGGGGGGTGTCTAGGAGCAGACAACTTGAATTGTCTAACCTTAAAATTCACTGTGTTGTGACTTGTGTAAAAGGATCACATTCTTTTTGTAAGATTTGTTTCCCTGGCAATTGTCAGCTAGGGAAGGAATCTAGGAGGGTTGTTGGGATGCAAGAAGGGCCTGCTGCTTCCGGATAACGGATTCCAATGTCTGCAGGCCTCCTGATAGATTGCCAGGAAGCTGTCGGCTTGATTCAGCAGGATGCCCAGACTGAAAGTCATCAGGAACCAGCAGCCTAATGAATTACATTCCAGATTAACTGATTTGTAAACTTGCTTCCATGGGAGTAGAACATACAAAAATCCAAACTGCTGAAAATTTCTAAATTTTGGCGCGGGAGATGATTCAGATATTAAGGACATACGAGTACTGAAGGACCTTATAATTGAGACCTTCTGAGGTCCCAGTTTGAGCATTTTCTCCAAAGTCTACAGTAATTAGACTGATTCTCTGCAAACGAAGAGAGAAAGTCCTTGATAGTACTGGACATAGTGGTCGTTTAGTGTGATAATGTTTGCTTTTATTCTCTACACTTCTCAAAGTCTGAGGTTATTGCCACTGATTCTACCTTCTTTTTGCAAACAGAGGCCTGTGATTATCATACCGTTTTTCCCTTCCACTGGCTCTGGTATTGTCGCAACTGTCAACATGGAGGCCGACATCCAAGGTGTGTGCTTGTCCAGCAACTTGCAAATAATCCTCAAGATGGGGTCAAATAAGTCAGCCGGCATAGTGGGTATGTCATCCATTGACCAATTTACTCTTGGTGACATAGTGGTGTGGGTTTTATTGTGTGTGTGTTTTTATTTAAAGATGTTAATTGGAACATCGATATAAGAGATACATAAGAAATTGAATGGAAATCAATTCAATTCATCAAAAAAGAGTAGTTTTGGCTCAAGTTCATCACATTTCTATTTCTGACTGCAGTTGGTAGTTAGACTATGAAATTTTACTTTTTTATGAATAGGTCCTAAAGACTGGTTACCATTTAATGCTACCTCCCTCTTGGGATGCTCATCATTGACCCAAAAACAAAAACTTGAAAAAAAGACATACTCTAAAGGGTTTTTTTGGAAAGAAAAACTCATGAGTAATTAGGCCTGCAAAGAGAGAGTTTATAAAAATTGATGAGTTGTTAGATTAAGAATTTCATATAAGAAAGGAAATCTTTGGTGAAAGTAAAATAGATTAATAATGAATGAATGTGAGTTTCCAAAGTTAAACCATATAACATGGTTGATTTAGTGATGTTTCTTTTGCTACCATGTTCACAATATGTTCAAGTTAAATAGTCATAGTAAATCTTTGAGTATAATATTTTGACACCTTGTGTCATCTCCCGCACATGTGTCTATTCCAAACATCATATTAACCTTGTGGCGGCGTTGTCAACTAGACCAATCTAAGTTCCAAGTACCTATGAGGTCTGACATGCCCTCCTTGAGGCCCCATGCATGTCTCCCCACCGCACCCCAAAGAGCTGCTGAGCCCAATTTGTACAAATACTGGGGTCCAACCCATAAAATTCATTGGAAGATTGATGGACAAGATTGGTTCCCTCTGATTGTGAAAATATACCTCAATTTGCAAGGTTGCCTAATCGTACCTCCAATGAATAGCATATATTTGTGCAATGTCTCCCCATCAATAGGTGTAGGTGGGATTGAGAGATTTATTGGAACCACCCTCCAAGTCTAGATCATTGCGTTTAAGTCAGCAAAAGACAGTGATCCACTGTTAAGTGGCTCTGGCCATATGAAATCAGCAGTATCATCCTCAAACGAAGGGAGGCTGTGATGTTCTGGGGGATGATTGGGCAATGGGGTTAGCCTACATGAGTTGTTTTCCTTGTGTCAAAATAAGAATGTATTTAGAGCACAAGAGCAGGAACACATTCACATTGCACAAGATTTTACAGTGGCTACATACATAATTCTCACTCTGGAGAGATTCCGCCTTTCATCACCCTTAGATTTTCAGGGTCTGACACTGGCTATTTCAAATGCTCCAAATTGGCACCTAAAAATCATGAGGCCTAGAAATTGGTCTAGACAATTCCCAATGCCGTGGCACAATATCTTTCAAGTGCCAATTAAATTGGATAATGGTCCTTGGTCAGACAGGGGTGTGGCCACCCACTGCTCAGCTGGGTCCACCCAATTGCCATAACCTAAAACATTAGGCAATTTGTTGGCATTGTGGAAAATTAACCCTAGCACCACCCCCACAAAATGATACAAAAGGCTATGAGGGCGCATTGCAAAGAAAAAAGCATTTACAATACAAGATGTGTCAATACAGGCCATACCTGAAGTTATTGTCATGCTATTGAATTGACCATTTCTTTGCTTAGATGTAGTTCAAGAACATCTTTGTTAATTTGAAAAACACTATAAAATGTACCAAAGAGGAAGGCCGTATATATATGTATATATAAGAAATCTTGTTCCCAAGCAAGAAATCATGTTCGCCAACCTTACCTAATAAGTTTGGCAAGCTTTAGCCCAGTGCCAAATGTATGTCCCACTTCGCTGCACGCCTCTCACACCTCCCTTATAAAAAAATTGTAAAATTCCAACATGAGAGGGGAGGGGCATCTAATGACTCAACTTCCACAGTCGTCTGCAGGTACACTCGACTTGCTTCCAAAATATAATGAAGACAGAAGTTGGTATAAAATGTAGTACAATGAGTAGTAACTGATTCTGCGTAATAACGTCACTGCATCTGAATTGCAGTCCACATACGCAATGAGTATTCAATTGCAACAGTGGGTTGGGCTTCCACACCCACAAAAAAAACCAATCTTAGCAGCTGGGGACAAGCCTTGGGAATCATGCAATTGGATCTAAGAATAGGCGGTTGATCCAACTTCCATTTTTGTTGGATGAGTTCAGCGCTAATCGCTCCAGGCACTTTGTCTCTTGCGGCAGATGTGTTAGTTGCAGCTTGAGGTGGGGCTAGCTTGTGAAGTGCGGCCCAGTGTAGATCATATATATATATATATATATATAACACATAACAATTAGGCGGGCCTTACACTCGGTTGGTACCCATTAAGTCCTTCCGAAAGAAAAAAACTAAATATCTAGAACCACAT
>Ga0116229_10000808_pt1 | contig 45444 bp, 28 predicted proteins | sample S1TSphgellanicum_3_FD_87313 | JGI IMG/M metagenome (GOLD analysis project Ga0116229, IMG submission 87313) | Host-associated microbial communities from peat moss isolated from Minnesota, USA - S1T2_Fc - Sphagnum magellanicum MG | ecosystem: Host-associated > Plants > Peat moss > Unclassified... | reverse complement strand
GGGTTAGGGTTAGGGTTAGGGTTAGGGTTAGGGTTAGGGTTAGGGTTAGGGTTAGGGTTAGGGTTAGGGGTAGGGTTAGGGGTAGGGTGGGGGTGGGGTGAGGGTGAGGGGTAGGGGGGGGGGTGGGGGGGTGGGGGGGGGGGGGGGGGGGGGGGGGGGGGGGGCACATGGGATCCTTTATCTTTTGTCCATCTCATCTAAAGCTTAAATTGACTTTGTTCATTTTAGGTTAAAAGGGGTGTTAAAATCATAGTCCATTTTCATCCCTTAAAGGAACTATGTTCAATTTGTTCACTCCTTTGTTTTTCTTTGTTTTTCAATAGTTGTTAAAAGGTTATGGATTAGAAAATCATTAATGACTTATTAATCTTGGGATTACTATTTAGTCTTTCTTCTTTCCCTTTTGTAACTTATTCTTTTCCCCCATTCTTTTATGTCTTTGTTTGTTTTATTTTTTGTATTTTTTTCCTTTTATTAATCCTCCTTCCATTGCTCCAATGTTTGATCTAGATTTAGATAAGAGTTTGCATACTAAAAATGTTACAATTTCATTGTTTTCCCTCTTTGCTTGCCTTTCCTAGTTGATGACACTACAAGAAAATATGGTTTTTCTCACACAAAAAGTCGCAATTCATGAGACATGTGTGAGATAAACTTTGAAGTTTCATCCATTACAATATAAAATATGTGACGTTTATTGTGGCATATATTATATTAAAATGGAAATTTGACATTAGATAATGTCACATATTATGCAAAACATGTAAAATTAAAATTTGAATTTGAATTATGTTTCTCCTCCTTAGGAAGCTATCACCTTGCATCTTCTAATGTTTAAGGTCAATTGTTTCTAGCAATATAGATGTTATTATTAGTTAGGAAAGTTAAAATGATAAAGACATAATGCGTGTTATAAGGTCACTATTTGTATATTATGGGTACCCCTTGTATTTTGGGGATATTATTTTGCTATTTGATTATAATAGATGGGATAAATGTTACTATCCACCCTTGCTTATTGATAAATACCTTTACTTATTTATAAATGAGATAAACAATGTTAACTATATTTTCAAATTGTTGTGTTTATTTCATAATAAATATTGTAAAGATATTTTGGGGGACCTAATTGAATGTTTACAAAATTTACCTTTGAAATAATAAAAAAATATCTTATTTCGAACTAACATCATTTTTGTAAGAATTTAAATTACTCCCTTGTGACCTTGAGTCTCCAATGTGTTGGAATAAGTTCATGATAGTTGCAACACATGAAAAGTACACTTTTATTGCACAAATTTGATTGTCCAAAAAGTGGCAATATTGTTTTTGGATATTTACAACAGTTTAATGGACATCAATTTAACAAGCATGCATGTGATATGTGGCCTTACATCTATTGGATGGTTTAGTCCAAAATAATTGTTGAATAATTACTTGAAGTGATGGCAAAAAAATTAGACATACACTCAAAAATCCAGATTTATGCTATGCAAACATGTCTTTGAACAAATAATTTATTCCATGGTAACTGAATGCCAAATGCATGAACTTTCAATGGATTGAACATTATATAATAGGAATGTTCGAGTAACAACCTCTTGATCATAGAATTGAATTTGAAAGCTTTGTTCTTGTATATAATTTTTTTAAGTTTCTAATATTCATCCCACAATAAGATTTTAGGCCTTAAGGTTTCGAAAGTGTTGATTTTTCGAAGGATGCAATTGAAGTGGGAGAAATGAAGCATTATCCTATTAGAATTTTTTTTATCAATAGTCTAGCTGAAAAATAAAAGCAGTTTTGTTTGGTTCTTTTGGCATAAGATCTCTAAACTATTGTTCTTAAAAGTATATTCATTCTCATTGAATTCAAGTGTTTTTCTTGAATTTTTTTTTTTGTTCTTTACAACCAGGATTTTTTTCTAGTGTAAATTTGACTACTTTTGCTAACATTTTTGGAAAAGACTCACCAAATTTTTAATATCAAAAATTGAAAAAAAAAATCCCTGATTAAATTATTGAAAACAGACAGATAGTTCAATGCTTATCAAATTATTTTGAACAACATCAAAAAAATTAATTAAATAACATTCTATACTATCCTCACAAAAAAATTGAAATTTGAATTCAAGACTTTTGTTCTACTATCACAGCTTCTACCTTTAGACTACCACCAACACAATACTGTGCAAGTTTAATGAACTTCTATCTTTCCGTTGAAAACATTCAGAAGGGTTTTACAAAAAGTGTGACTTTCTACTGATGTCTCAAGTGTTCACATATTTTCAACCAACTTACATGGTTAACCATATCCTTCTTTTAATCTATTTTTCACATAACAACTCTTTGCTTTTCATCACAAGATTTCAAACCCCAACAAGGAGTTGGCACTATTATTTCAAATAATGGGTTTTGGCTGGATTAAGGTGGACAACAGATACACTAGTTTATCCCTGATCACAATGAAGTTAAGCTGTTGGGCCAGAAAAAGTATTACCTATATGGTGACCAATTGAACTCCTTATGTTGCAACTAATGTTGGATTAGTATATCAATGTATTCTTGATATCTACATATGGTATCAATATCAATATGCATTGATATTTTGTACTTATCAGGTTGGTCTCACTAGGACAAAATACATGGGTCATACCCATGTTGCCCTATACTTAAATTACTAGAGACCTCATCAAGACCGATATTATACCAGATTGGTTTGTGCCCTTAAAAACCACTTATGAGACAAATACTTATGAGTTATGAACATGGATTCTCTTAATATTGGTATTTATTGTGCAAGTAGGATTTGTTGGTGTTGTTTCAGCACAATATCTGTTGAGTGAATGTGCATACTTAATGCAAAACAAAGTGGGAAGAGTGGTGGATAGGATCTTTGTGTTTCAAATTTTGATTCAATGTGATTCATCAAGTAACCTAATTGTTGTCTCATGTTTACTTAAAAAACAAATTTGTATGGCTTACTTTTTTTTCTCATGCTAATTTTGGTTGGCGTTCAAAAATAAATCAAAATATTACATAAGTACATTTTCCAACATGCATTATTATTCCAAGCAAACAGTAAAGGCAATAGTGAAATCAAGTGATTCTATAATATTGTAATATAATGAGAACATTGTTGGGAAATTATGTATTGATGAAAATATGCCCAAATATTGATGGTTTTCTTTCATGGTGATCACATTTCAAATGCTCCTATACCTATTTATCACACTTTAGCTTCGGCTTGCAATCAACTTTTGAAAATGACAGTGATGGTTTCAAAGATCAAATAGTGGCAAAAGGACATTCCCATATGTATTGAATCAACTATGACGAAACATTTGCTTCAATGACTAAGTTTGATTGAATACAAACTATCTTATATCCATTAGCAACTGCAGAAGACGTAGAGTGAAGTGAAAATTGCTTTTCTCCATGGAGATCTATTGAACAGCTAGAGGGTTTCACCACACAAGGAGAAACCAAAATGTTCTTTAGGCTCTTGAAGAGCATCAAGTAAGCATCAGGAGAACGACATTCTGAGTTTAATGAATTTTATGAAGAAGTTGACATGAACATCTATTGATCCTAGTCTTTATGTTAAGAAAACCAGGCCATTTTTTTGATGATGGACTAGGAAGGTGCAAAGATACAATGACATTGGATAAGGTCATCTAGAAGTGAACAAAGGGAAAGCTTCAAAGTTGACTACTATGTGGGGCTACATATAATTAGGCAGATCTACTGGCACTTGAAGTCTATACACATTGATCAAGCACAACTTATTCTCCATTTCTTAAGAAGTGTGGGTTTGAAGAATATCATCCAGTGTGACCACACCCATGGATGTGATTGTCCCCTTACAAGTAGGTGATTCAAAAAACCCAAATTCCCATATGTTGAAATCATGGGGAGCATCATAATTGCAGTGCTTGGAACCAGGAATTTGTTGTTGGAACAGTAGCAAAGTTTTCTACTAGTACACCTAAACTAGTTCATTACAAAATGCAATTATCTATCATGTCACAATCTCAAAGGAACTGGACAATAGAAGCAGCTGTGTTATTCCAGAGGAGATTAGGATTACCTTTTGAAAGCATATGCTGGTGCAAAGTTTGTGTAGGAGATCTTCATGACTGAAAGTCAAGGAATGGTTGTCTTGTTACCGTAAATGGAGGCCTTACTTGGTTAAATCACAAATAGCAATGTAAGACTAGCTGGAGAATAAAAGCTGAGTACATTGGGCCATGGACAGCCAAGGAGCTTGAATGGCTTTTTTTGTCTACTTCATGGTGTTAGCTTCACTAAGTTAGATCCTACCAACATCTATGGAGACAATCAAAGTGTGATTCATCCTGTTTTTCAATCTTGAGAGTTTCAGAAGTGTACTAAGATATGATGTCAATGAGATTTTCAACTGAGGTACCTTGCTTGTTCATATGAGCTACATTGGAACTTATGATCAAGTTGTTGATGTACTTCTGAGGAAGGTTCTTACAGTAGACGATTATACCATTTTCAATGCATGTTTGGAATTCTGGGATAATCAATGAAAATGGGGAGCTGTTTTTTGAGACTTTCCATTGATCATCTTCTTTCCACAATGTGTGGGAGTGTTGTTGTTAATTGTTGGCATTGTGCAAATAATTCAGATGATTCAATGGAAGCTGCTGTATCACTCTAATTTAAACTGTAGTTTCCCCACTAATCAATTGCTTTCTTTCAGTAGTTAGTCACCAGGTTTATGCCCTGCCTGCAATGTGCTGAGCACTCTAGGTTGAAGAATCACAAGCATTTGTTGTGCAATATAATAACTGTAATACAGAAATTTTTGCTTATGCATATTTTTACCATTGATGCATCTTTGTCTGATTTTCAATAATCTGAGAGCATCAGCAGACTGTTGAAATATCTATAGATTGGTAAGTTATATATTATGTTCAACTGTGTTATCACATTCAATTCTGCTGAATTTTGATTTGCTGCTATAACTTGCATATCGTTTTATTCTGATCCTTCTTGGGCAGAAACTATTCAGACATTTGCCAAGCAAACCATTTCTAATGAACTGCATTAAAGATGATTAACACAAGGTTTAATTGGACTATATTGTGGGTGTGAAGTTCACACAGTTCAGAAGTGAGAAATCAAAGTTGTGTTTGACTCCAAAGATTCTGATGATGGAAGGAGATAAAGTAAAGTGCATTTTTAGGTTTTTTGTATGTTCAGCATTGTGTAACAAGCTGCAACTCACTGCATAATAGCTCTACCCCTTATCATACTATCAGTTCAAACCAGCAACAATTGGAAAAAAAGCCTGGTGGACATTCCTCAAAATGTGGGGCCAAATGGAAAAACTATGCATGATCCTGTAAGCAACACCCTACAAAGCACATGAGCCATGCCTTGCCATGCAGCAGACACAAATTTGGGAGGTGCAGAAGGTTTTGCACAAGATGAAAGAGATTAATGTTGTTGTTGGATTGCAGGTTCCTGGTGTTGTGCAAAATCTGATCTGATTCACATAGTCTCAAGGCTGGTGATCCATCCAAGTTCAGTATAGATCCATTCAAGAGGCGGGATTTCAGTGTTCAAGCATCACTTCATCAAGAACATATAGATGCATTCAAGAGGAGGGTGGGGGTGGATTTCAATGTCCAAGGATCATGCCATTGAGAATATTTGAGATGATGGATTTGGATCTTCAAGGATCATATATGTTTGAACCATCCCTGAAGCACTCAACATGCCCAGAAAACTGATTGGACACAGACAATACATATGTAGCCCTGCAGAACAGAACTTACATTGATTTATGATTTCATTCTAACAAAATATTTTGCAGTTGTGTGTTGGTAGTCATGTTTGTGTTCATGAAAAGTTGGCAGATACTTCCTCCCCCTCCACTTCTGCAGTGTTGATTCCCCACTCCCAGCTTGGTGGTCATACAGGGAGTTTAGCCAGACACATACATTTCAGGAAATCAAAATCCGAGGCAGACAGAGATCATGAACCTCATGACATTTTCAGAATTTTCCAAGGTGTAAGATTAACAGCTTCTAGATTTGATTTTCTGACAAAGATTTCCCATAATCGAATTTCTTCAAATTTCTTTGAAGCATTTAATTCCTCCTCAACTCCTCTTTCTATTTCTGGCAGTGGATGAGACAGGCAAAGCTGCCGAATGCTCATTTAAACTTCCAGATCAAATCAGAAGCATATGTGAACAGAACCTACTCAGGATTTGTAAGTTAATCGATGATGGCAAAGGAAGAAATGAGTGTCCAAATAAACACAATGTCCAAGACTACAACTTACAGACCTTCTGATTCACTAAAACAAGAGGAGAGACTAAAGAAGACAACTAGCAGTGCAAGCAAGGCAGGGGAGATTATCATTTTGTTAGACTTTTGATGTTTTGATAGTTGTTGCAGAGACTGGCATTATTATAAGGGACAATGCCATTAACTGCACAATAATAGAAGTAAAAGAAATTAGGAGCAAATCCTTTTTTGGCCAGATGCAGGGAGATATCAACACTGGATTGCTGAAGACAGAAACAGAAGATGATGATGCAATGAAACCATCTGAATCAGATATCTTAAGCCAACCAAAAAAAAAGCCAACAATTCAGAAAGTCATGTTGGCAACTCAGTATTTCTTCAAAATAATACAGCAAGCACCCTTGCAGCAGAAAGAATACTATGCAAGATCTGCTGCTGCAATTAACAAAAGGATGTAGGAAGTATTATTATTCACAAATGTTGATATTCCGCTCCTATCAAAACTGCAAAGGTTGACAAAGTGTAACCATGGAAAATTGGCAATCGTCCAAAGGAAACAGTTGACAATCTGTGGCATCCAAAGGGTATTGATGCTGCTCTGGAAATGGGATTAGAGACTCCATAGAAAGAATGTCATAATAATTTGCAGCAAAGGGATCTCCAACTACGTCTCCCAATAAGCCAGTAGTCGTGAAGTGTTGTTGATCCGTTGCTGCTGCTCTCGTCACGTACTCAGCTGCTTGCCAGTCATCATCCAGCTTTTGGTAACCAAGTACGTCCGTTTCTGATCTTGGGGTATCCGCCAACGTTAGTTTCTCGTCTTGGGGTATCCGCCATACGGCTGGAAGTGCACACAAGTCTTGCCAACAGCTCGCGAACGCAGCAGCAGCAGCAGCTGGTGTGCAAGTTTGCAGCTGCGGTATCTCATGGACTGCTGCTTCTGCTGGTTTAGCGGCCCAAGACGGCCACTCTCCTCGTGATGATTGTTGACTCGCAAGTTGTCCCGTGGGATTCAGACTTGCAGGCAGGATGCTGTTCAGGTTGTCAGGATTTCGGCTCGGGCTCGTGATCATCATGGCACTGGTAGTAGTAGTACTGTTGCACACAGCAGCTGCAGGACTAGAGACCTCGGCGCCGCCGACGTTCGAACCAGTTGCATATGACTCCTCAGCTTCCGTCGTCGAAGAGAGAGAGCACAGTCCCGTGGTGCCTTGCGTGGAGACGTCGGAATCAGCGTGCTCATGCGTAGAATCTTCGGAGTAGGACACTTGTGTCGAGAGCATACACTTTCTAGGAGGCGTAGGCGGTGTTTGCTGCTCCTTCTGCTGCTCATGCGGAAGCTTTTCGGCGGTTGCTTTGAGGAATGATCGGTTAAAATCCACAGATTGAGCGACGACCTGTGCAAGCGTACCCGCTTCGACTACTTCACAGTACTTGGACAAGTCTTGCGGGAATTGATCGTTGAACAATGACACGGTCGAGCTGAACAAGCTTTGATGGCTGATAGTAGCTACCTCATTGCTGAACGTCATTGTAGAATTGCACGACGGCCTGACTAACCCACAAGTTCCAGGTGGATACTCGCCTGGGAAGCTTGGGATCGCCTGGACACCACGAGAATGTCCAAATGTCAAGAGTCCATGCTTGCTTGCTTCTAGATTCGAAACACAAAAGCTGGAGCAAAGAAAAGTAGCTGAACTCAGAAGATTGTAGAGGAAAAACCGAAGGTCCCGCGTACCTTAAGAGATGGAGCTGCTGGCATCAAGCTCCTGCTGGTCTTAGATGCAGCACACGGGGGTACAGATTCAAACCCCATCGCGCATTCGTATGCGTAGTCCGAGGGGAGCCATTGCAGCCTTCTCCCCACTGGCGCACTTTCCAGTTTCACCTCCTTCCGCATGATCGACGTCACATGATGTTCCTGAAACCTTCGATGATGATCCATTTGCTGCTGCTGCTGCTGCAACGACGCCGCCGCCGGTACTCGGACGTCACTGATGGCTTCTGCCAATCTCTCCACGGCTTCGTAGTCAGCAATTTGAGAAGCTGAAGTCTGCTGCAAGTCATTGAACAACCCACATGCTGTTGTCCAATCCGCTTTCCCTACTGCAAGCTTGCTCGTGGCCGGTGCCAACAAGAGGTTGCCAGGAGAGAAATTAGCTGCTGTTAGGTGATCTTCTTGTTGACGATGAAATCGAATATTTCCATGAGGACTTGCTCGGCCTCTTGAAGAATTCTCGGATGTTGCCGCCGGGGCTGATGACTGCATGAGACTGCAAGTGTCGTGCATTGGGTACACGAAGTTGGTGCGAGCCTTGGAACCCCGCATTGATCGCGCAGCCCAGTCGTATGCCATCGCAGCATCCTCAGCAGTGTCGAAAGTCCCAAGCCATTTCCTCTCTTTAGTGTTTGGATCCCTGATTTCAGCCGCGTATCGGCCCCACGGCCGTCTCCTCACTCCTCTATACCTCCCCGGCTCACGACTACTCTTCCTTCCCTTCTTCTTCGCCTGATCCACTCCCACCTTCCTGCGTGCGCAGCTCGACGCCGCCGCCCGCATCACTCCCAAAACCGGAACACCAGTACTCTCCTGCTTCGGCAAGTGCTGTAACTGCGCAAAAGCATCAATTCTCGCCACCATCTCCACCGCCACCGAAGATGACAGCAAAGATGTAAATTCCCCTTCGTCTCCCCCACCACCACCACCTCCTCCTTCCTCTTCTATATATCACAACTACTCAAAAAACTTGCCAAAACCCCCAAGCTCATCCTCGCATCCACAAAACCCAATCTAAACTCCAAATCCCTTAGAAGAAAACCCAAAAAACACCCCTTGTCAAAAAACTAAAAACCTTGCCACCTTCGTCTCCCACTTCTTACTTACGAAAGAAAAACCCTCCCCACACAACCCCATGACAACAACAACAACGACAACAAGACTAGAGAAACACGTTCATTCGATCATCAAGCGGTTGATTTTCATACCCCAAGGCCAGCTCTCCAACAACAACAAAAAGATTCTGGAACTCAGTTATCCAACTTTGTTTGTTTTGGAAAACCAAATCCACCCAAGTGTTGGACAATGTAAGAAGATGATGTTGTGCACACTTGCAGCAACAGTGCTTCTCAGCAGCAGCTGCTGACTCAGAAGGCTGCAAAGCCAGGCAGGGTGCTCGGTTGCTCAGGGAAAGCGAGCGAGCGAGCCAGCAAGCAAGCGCAGCAGCAACGTGAGCAGCAGTGATGGGGGCAGTTGGGGTTTGGAAAAACAATTATGTAGTGAATGGCTTAAGGACCAAATGGGAGCCTTTTTTAGGGACGTACTTTAGGAGGCTTAAGTACGTACCTTTAATGCGTACCTTCAAATTCTCCCCTATTTATTATTCTAAGGGACTCCTTGTCCTCTCCTTGCTTCTGTACCAGGCTGGTGCCTTCCTATAATTAGGAATCAGAAGAGTGCGGGAAAAGGGAGGTTTGGGTTGTTGGTAAAGAAAGGGGGGGAGGGGGGAGCCCTTGGGTTTCAGCCCTTTTAATTATGGTTTAGGTCTTATTTAGCCCACTCTGTTTCAAACCTTTTTTTTGTTAAAAAATGTGGGTTAACCCCAAACTAACCCCACCCCCAGGCTTCCCCTCTTTTACTTTCAAAACACTTTTTATAATAAGTTTTTAAAGCACTTTTAAGCTGATTTTTAAATGATTGAAGCTTTTGTAAATTGGTTTTTTTGGGGATTAAGGCTTTTGTAATTGATTTTCAGGGGTTCAGGGCATTTGTAATGGAATTTTTGGGATTGAGGCCTTCATGATCAGTTTTTGTTTAGGATTGATTGTGAGTGACGGTTATTTATTTTATTTTATTTGGAACAAACGGACAAATCCATTGCAAAGAGGAACCTTGAAGAACACAGAGGAGGAAGACCAGGGGGTACCCTCAAGATCCACAAAGACACAGACTACCATTCAAAGAGCAAACCCTGTCAAATTCTTTGAGCAACTTAGCCTCTTTGTCAAGGTGTTGCTTGACTTTCTGTAAAGTATTTTGCCATTCATGCTGAGTTTTCCATAGTCCAGGAGCCCATCCCACATTATTTTACTAAGCTTAGCATCATGCCAACTAGAGCTAAGAAACACCTCTTGATCCAAATAGACCAAAGAATGACACTCCAGAGTAGGGACCATAAGCACTAAATTTCCTAAGGCTGCTATGAAGCTTCTCATTGAACAAGCACTTCTCCTCGCAACATGAAGGTGTTTGGCAGCACCTTGAGACAATACAGGAAAGTGAATGTCCACAGGGCCTTGGCATTGCATGTGATGGATGTTTAGTGCTTCTTATTATGCCAAGTTTTTAGGTGGAAATCAATAGGGTTTGGTACCCATCACTTTAAAACCCATTTATTAATTTTCTACGGTCTTTTATGTCAATTTCTGCATGAATTCAATAGCAGAATACATTTTCTCATTTGCATACGCGACTAGAGAATCTAATCTTGGTGCATTCTACGCTTGCCTCTGTATCTACAGAGTCAATGATTTGTTGGGATCTGATCACTTCAGATTTTGGAAATCACTACAGTTGAGAAGGGAGGCATAACTTTTTCCAAGCACTTTAGGATTAAGTAGTGGGCTCACCATCCTTGTGATCTAAGAAGCTGGTCATGTACACTTTGGATTTTTTAAAAAACTGTTATAGATGCTTAGAAAAGTTTGGAGTTTAGTGCATTCTAGGGTCAGCGCATACCGTGATGGTGGTGGGCATATATAAGTAAAATTGACATGGGTTGGGTTTGAATGAAATTTATTTTATGTGTCTTGTATGGAGTCTGAAATGGGTGATGAGGTGCGGAAGTAAAAAAATGAAAGTTCATGGGTTTAGGGTCCATTTTGTTGTCACCAAGCATGTATTCAAAGAAGATGAGTATATGTAGGTGGTTTCATCAAACTGACAGAAATTTTTTTACCACATTATTACATTGCCTACCATATTGTGAAAAAGGGCTTGATCACAAACCCTAAATAGGCCCTTAAGAGATACAAGGAAAAAACAATTTATTCACCTAAGGGGGGGCCTTGTTATATCACCTGGAGTTAGAAAGCAAGCAGCTATAAAGGTAAAAAAGATTCTCATGCTCATTAGAAGGCATGTGTCTATTTCCACCTCACATGCTTTAAGTAATTACTTTACTGCCATTTTCCATGAATGAAGTAAAGTTTTAAAAGCTAGGGAAAAGGTACTAAAAGGCTGGATCTGCATCAACCTTGTGTAATGAGATTAGATTTGACCCATAATCATACCTAAGAACTGATCACCATAAGTATGCTGATGATGCTTGTGTTTAAACAGGATGCTGAATGAAGTTTAGACATAACCAAGTGAAACCTCAATTTGTGTCCTCCCCTCAAATTTTTGATTTAAATCTTTTATCTCTTAAAGTGCACCAATTAACCCCAAAGTTTTTGATGTCTATTAACATTGGGTATCTTATACTTTGAAGGAAATGAAATTAGCGTATCTTAGTGTAAGATACCGAAGACAATATTATTATCAAAGTAGAATTCAGGTGCAAGTTAGGGGAATCTTAGACTCATGTTTTTTTTATCACATTTCACCATTCTTAAGTAACTTAAGTATTTTCCCAATTCTTACTTAGAGTAACTTAAGTAATTTCCCAATTTGTGCATTGTAGATTTCACCTTTGTTGCTTAGAGTATTTCACACAATTTTGTGCTTTGTTTCACAAGATAGAAAAAAATTATAGTAACCCTGCTTCAATGCTCTTTGGTGTTTGACACTCCTAACCACCTATCCCTGAGAGTAATGGGAGGGGGGAATTCATTGGTTGAGTTGCATATTGAATAAACTTGATGAGACTCTCCAAGATTATAGGCAGTAGTGTTTTTTCGAATTCAGGGTGAAGTCATTAACTTGAGTCTTTTACTTAAGGCAGGCTAAACATGGTGTCCATATGATCATTGAGATGGAATGATTTAATGGGGGTGGGTGTTCGTTTTAAGCATAGCATTCAAATCTAATAGTTTTTCCTTTTCCCTTTTAATAAGCTTGCCTAGTGGCCCCTGGTTCCAGTATTTTATTTTATTTTCAAATGTGTGATTTAGCCAAACTGGCCATCATCAAGAGAATTGGATCAAGTTTACAACTAGGAAATTCTCTCAAATTAACATCACACACCACATTCCTATGGACAACAAACCCCTTTAGCCCTGAAGTTCAAGCCCAACACCAGCTACATTGAGCCAATTGGAACCCATATACACCAAGATGTTCAAGTGGTCATGTTGTCTCCATTGTTGTCACCATGTGACAAAAATCTACCACTATGTTCGCATATGGTGTTATTCCGCATGTGAATTGATTGTGTTATCCCACAAATTCATTGGCCCAACAATCCAAATTGTACTTTCCAATGTCTATATTACAAAATGGAACTATAGCATAAGTACTATTTTCTAGATTCCCAAAGTAGGCATAACATAATATGGTCGGAGTTGTTGAACCTTAAAATTTCTACTTTTGGAAAAATGATGAATACATTGGGAGCTTTGGGTTTGTGTGTGATTGAACTTTTGCCAGATTTGAACATATGTAAATGTTACGTTGGCCAGTACTTTGTGTTTTGAGTGGTGATGAGGAAATAACTTGCACACTATGTTGAATGTGGTAGACACCAACCAATGTGGGAGAGGTTGATAGAAACTGCATCAAATCCTTGTTGGGTATCAGGATGGTTCTTATCAAGTTCTCAATAAATTCAAAGACACAATTCTGAAATATAACTTTGATTATCAAAAAATTAAAATGCCTGATTATGGTATATAACTGTGCATGTAATTATTTTTATAAAAAGTCAAACAATTGCAGGTTTCTTTCATGAACCTGACAATTCTTTGAGGTTTTTGAAATAACCAAACCAATCAGTTATTTGATTCTAATTTTTTTCAAATGAATAAACCAGGCAGTTTTTTAATTCTGATTTTTCCAATACCTGAAACTGGCAATTCTTTTAAGGAAGACAATTCAAAGAAGCACCTCCACACCGGTAGATGCTAAGTAGAGACCCGCATACCATGTGTGGATGAATCTGGTGTTAATCACATTTATTACTCCAAGTACATGTAAGATGTACAGGAATATTTCCCACCACGTCTGTCAAAATCCTGTCAAACATGAATAGTGAATCATCTGTAATATTAACAAATCTATCTATTAAGGAAGGTTGTTTGTTTGTTTTGTTTGTCATGTTAAGATCTCTCGAATCGCGGCATCTCTTACGCGCTCATGCTATTGTTGGAAAACTCTCAATGAGTAAGGGTGCATCAAGGAAGTTCCATAATGTTTAGACCTTTGCTTCAAGAGTTATTGAACAATTTTGTCAAGTGAAAATTCAATAAGATAAATTTTAAATTTTAAAAAATTCAGGGTGTGAATGTGATAGATATTGTTGAGAAATTGTTTGATGAGTAAGACTTCTTGGATTGATTTTGTAATTTTTAGACCTGATGTGTAGAAGATATTGAATTTTGAGTAATATTAGTAGATGAATTTTTTTCAAAATTTAAACTTCAAGTTCAATAAGTTGGGAAATGAGTTCACATTTGCGCCAATCAACCACACCTGTTCCAATGAAATAAACAAAAGAGTTTGGAGATGATGTAAGTTGTACTTTGTGTATGGTTATGCCTTGTTTTCTTCCCAGCAAACATTATTATATAAGCTAAGTGCCAGTTTCTATCTCATAATACTTGAGGGATCTTAATTCACCAGAGCTAACACAGGAACTGTGCACTAACAACTTGGCTGTTAAGAAAGCATACAAGTGGGTAGTCCACAATGACTGACACCAAAAGTGATATTAGATTTCAAATCCTCTAAAATCTAGCCTTAACCAACAAACTGGATGTTTGAATAAATCAGGTGCTAAGTCCTAACCAACATTGGGAAGTTATTTGAATTTTTAAAAAGAATCATCAGTTCCCGTTAGTTAAATATTTCAGAATCAAAGAATCATCATTTTTGGTTCTTCAAAGAAAATCAAATACCCACCAGTTCCAGATATTTCAAAAACCTTTTTAAAACCAGCATGTTTCATCAAAGAACTGGCAAAGATCTGACAGTTCTTTGGCTGGTTTTTTAAAACTTTTTCATAGTTTTGAGAACCATGGTCATATATCAAAATTGGTTATTTGAATTGTTAAGAACCATGGTCATATACCACATTTGGTTATTTGAATTTTTGAGAATCATGATCATATGCCAAATTTGTTATTTGAAATTTTGAGAACCAATGGGTATATGCCCAGGCTGATAAGTGACAAGTATCTATCCCTTGGTCTAAGAATCACCCAACACCGGTCCTAACTCCTAACCAGTGTTTGGTGGTTATTTAACTTGTAGTTAACCTCTGGTTATGGTTTTTCAAAAATTCAGAAATAAAACAACCTCCCAGTTTGGTCTTTAAAAACCCCCTCAAACAACCATTGGTCTTCATGAAACAAATGGAGAATAGTTGGCAGTTTAATTGAAGGTTATTTGATCAGTTCTTATTTCTTGAGAACTGTGGTTATATATCTGATCTGGTTATTTTGATTTTTTGAGAATTAGGGTTATATATCTTGAAGTAACCACAATTTCTGAAAAGCATCCAAAACTAGTCCTAACATTGAATTACAGTCACCCCATGATTGTTCAATAGTATTTGATGGGCCAAAGGCCAATAAAAGAGTAAAAGACATCTGAAGAATCTTTGGCAAGAACATGAAAAACTTTTACTGAAGGTTTGTATTTAAGTAGAACCAATAGTTTTCTCTTCAACTCATCTTTTGGCTTTCAATGCCCAACATTTCTCAAATATTTCAACCTTAGTGAGTGCCAAATTCAGCATCCAAGAACATGTAGTAGTGCACATATAGAACAATTGAACGGGTCCAATCCAAGTGTTTTGATACAATGAAAAACTATACAAATTCATTCGGAGCATTTCAAAGTAAAACAAGGTTTTATTATAGCCATGGAATGGGAATCACTCTCATGTCCTTATGGAAGATGTGCACATATACAAAATTATATTGATGGGTTGCGATGGACTATATATCACGAAACCATACGTGTAAAAAGAAAACAAAGAGACACTTTTCCACTAAAAGTTTGTTATCAAAGCAATATTGTGTCAAACCCACTTTGCAAAATATTTCTCACATCACTTTGTAACCTCCACAATGTCCAAAATTTGGAACTGAAGATCAATTGGGGGTTTATGAAGGGGTCAGACATGAAGATTCAAAGATGTCATTGGGTTATGAAGAAACACCACCTATCAACCCTAACTGCATTGGACAAACCTCCCCCAGGCCACAGCACCGATGAACTTTGTACACACCCTTCACTCACTCACCAACCCTCATGGGAAAGGGACTCGGATAAGTTAATTAAACAAATCATTTCCAAAATGTGTTTTGATGATGGGAATATGATTTCCGTTGCAACAAAGAATGAACCAACAGATACCAGCACACCATCCATTGGAAGCCAGTTATGAATGATTTGGTTGCGGATGAACCCCAACTCTGTTGACACCGGGTTGCACCTTGGTAACCTAACCAGCAAAGAACCTATCTCATATGTATATAGGTAGGCAGGATAATAGGCAACTAACAAGTAAGTATATCATATGCATACGGTTAGTACATGGGTAAGAGTTAGTGGGTTGTTAGTAGTTAGGAAGCAAATAAACAGAAATTGAGCCAACCAACCACCATGGTTACTTAGGGAACCGGAACTGGTTTTTTCTGAATGAAAAAATGTGTCCTGTTCATCCATCCATCCATCCATCCTTGATTTTTCCTGCTCGTTGTTGTTGATTCACTACAAGGGTCAGAGTGAACCCATGCAGGATGGATAGATGGGTGTGTGGACAAGAAACATCTTTTCATTGGTCACCCCAGCACAAGTGGATGAGAACAGAAGCAATATGGACAGGAAGGGAAAGTCTTTGTTGAGTCCAACACTTCTTGAAGCAACAGAAGTCCAACCCAAAAAATATTTTATTTTATTTTTAAAAACCACCCATGCAAACTAAAGAGTTAGTGAATACCTATATATCAATCTTGGTAAATGATCCCCCCTTATTTATCCCTCCCTGACACTACAGTTACAAACGGAACGAGAGGGTTAGTAATAAATTGGGGGGGGGGAGGAGGGAGGGGGTGTCAATTAGAGGGCTCTTGAAACAAGGTTAGCCTACAACAAACACTCTCATAATTCACTTGTCCTTTTGCTCTTGTGTCTGCAATTCTTTACATATGGAGACAAAGGAATACATATATTATAACATCCTTAAAGCCCCCAATGATGCCATTATTATGCTCTTTTTCTCTTATACCAATATGTTCTATTGTAGCCCAAAGAATAGAACAGAAAGGTTCCAGTTTACATCATGCTGAATGGATTACACTCAAAACCCAGGCACTAACTCCTACCAACAAATAGAATTGTTACATCTGATAATGCATTGGCCTTTGCACCGTCTGCCAACTACAGATTACACATGCAATACTACAATTCTAGGGTGAATCAGAACTTTCCATATTCACTTTCATTGAGCCTCAATAGTCCCTTCCTCACTTAAAGTCCATTCCCAACCAGAAACCCACTCTCACAACCACCTAGAAGTTTGCACAAGGTAGGAATGAGAGCTCAATCCCTCATGTTTCTAGCCCACAATTCCCAGATCTGCCCAACTCCAATGACGGCTCAATCCCTCATCTTTCCCAGCCACAGTTCCCAGATCTACCCAACTCCAAACAAGGGTCAAGTGAAGTTCCTACCTCCAACTCCAAATGAGGCTCATAAGTGTACTCTCACTCCCCTCAATAATTCACTCTCAGTAATTAGTTGTCTCTAGCACAGTTACTCTTGAGACATATGCCAATGAAAGACAGCTCTAAAATCTCCTCAACTCTTCGTCATGTTCACTATCAGCTCATTCTAACATTCTACCTAAAACCTTAAATCTCCAATGCAATTGAAACTTGGACACCAGAGTTAGCACCTAGAGCATTCAGCTCCTTGGTGCTTTAGAAACAACACAACAAAAATAACAATTCTTCTGGTCTAGAGTACTTAGCCTTCTTCCCCTCTTCCATGAGCAATCCTTCATTCCTTATAGCCAAAGCTCTGCAAGTTTCCTACCATCTTTAAGTCAATTGATGCCCAAGTACCTTGTTCCGCCATAAAGAGCAAGCAACAAAGTTGACAAGCATGCAAGCTCACCATCAAAACAAATTGACCAATTGTCAACCTTTCTTTAACCTTCGTGAATGTTGGCATTTGCACATATAATATTAAACCCAAAAAAAACTATTATTTGGAGCAAATCATGATCAACTTGATGGCTAGTGATCAAAGCTAACCAAAAGGCATCAAATCAGGGCAACATGTTGCACTTTTTTCTTTTTCTCCATCAAGTTCCTTTTAGGTCACATTATAGCCTACTTTCTCAAACCTATCAAGTCTTTTGTTTTCCCTCACACATTTGGGAATAAAACTTATGTTTGTTTGTTAGTTCTACCCATAGATAAAAGACTGGGGGGTAGTAACTAGTAACCAATGTTGGCCAGTTATCCCCCTTCCCTCTCACAAATAACCAACTAATTCAATTCAGTTCTCAAATTGAAAATTAGTTATCCCCATTTCCTTTCACAAATAACCAACTAATTTACTTAAGTTCTCAAATTGAAAATTAGTGGACATCACATTATGTGACACCAACCTTGAAAATTGACCCATCAATTCACATACTGCAAAAACCATATTGGAATTTTTTTTTTAAGTATTTACATTATAGGGTGAATGCTTAGTTGAGTGGCTCATTTTTCATGTCACAATGGTCATTTCTGCAGCGTGCATTATGTTTAAATGCTTATAATGAATGAAATAATTGTAAATTTGTCAATTGAAATTTGATAATACATTAACATGATGATCATGAACACATTTGCAAAAATATATATATAATTCATTATCAATAGTGTACTTTTGAAATTAAAAAATATGAATTAGTTGATTAACTGGATTGTTAATAATTTGAAATTTTCATATTAAATTTCATTCTAAATTTTTTATAGTGACTAAGTATGCCTTTAAGAATGAAATAATAAAATTAGAGTTGAAATCTTTTTCCTTAAAACCTTCACCAAATGGTAACTATGGACATTTGAAAGGTCAAAATTGGACTTGGACCTAATTGTCAAAAGTCTTTTTGAAATGGAATTTTTGGATTTCTTTTTAAACTTCTGCCTAATGAACATGTTCTTAAAATCTTTACATTGTCTTTCATTCATATGGATTTTGTAAATATTTTTTGTAACATTTCCCAATGACATCCACCATGACAAATGACATTAACAACTTTTGATATAGGTTTTGACCTCGGTTTAGGAGGATTAATAAATGGGTGAACATTTGCCAATGAAAGATTATAATATTATTACAAATTAACAACCATATCCATTTGATCACTTATTAAAAAATAGTTATGGAATTTTATGGAATTTTTATCTCCCAAAAATGAGCCATTCAACCATGCATTCACCCTATAGGTTACAAAGTTATACAAGGGATTTGAGTAAGAAGTTGTTCAAGGTGTGAAATGTGACGGCTAGATTAGGGTTTTGAATTTTTGTTACAATGAATGTTAATTGTTTGTCCCCCAAATATAAAAAACTTCATTTATATGTGTTTGTTTTCTTCAATCCTTTTTCCATTGAACTTATATTGAAAAGTTTTGCTTAAGGTTCTTATGTCTTGTAATTATTTTTTCTCTCCATTTTGTTTTAAGGTTCTTTTTTAATTGCTCCTTTCTTATTTCATTGTTGTTGGTTTTTCTTTGTGTTGCTATTCCCTAGTTGCATTACTATTCTTTTGTGTCATTATTCCTTCATGTTTATTCATGCTACTACATTTTTATGTTATTACTTTGTTGCCCCACTATTCTTTCTGTATTATTATTTGTCATCAATTATTATTAACACGACCTTTTAGGTACCATGTTTGGCCTATGCACCTTCATGTTCCATCGCTATTCTTTCTTCTTTTTCTATTAATATTGTTATGTGTTTTATGTTAGTACTTCCCCTTATTTTGCCATGTGCAAGTTATAGGTGCAAAGATAAAAGCTCACAAGTAATAAAATCCCTCTAGGTAAGTTTTTTTCTTGTTTATCTTTCTTTTGTTCTAGTTTATTTCACTTTTATTCTTTTGTTTTTTCTTTTTTTTGCATGTTTTGCACTATTGTGAAAGGAGAAAATATGAATAAATGATTTTGTAAATGCTTGCACATTTGGATTTTGGCAATGTTTTGATAGATCATAGAGTTGTTTGATTTTTCTATCCATTGTTCGAACAAAATTCTCTTGTGAACATTGAAAATGGAACAATCGTGTCAAAACAAAAACAAACTAAATGATAATGGATGTGAAATATTCATGAATGATGTTGTAATGGAAAAGAGGCAATGGAAGAACAATTTGAAGATCTTGAAAGCTTACAAACATAAGTTAACAAGAGAAAATAATTAAAGAAAAAAATGAAAACTTTGCATTTCAAATAAATAAGTGGAAGTCCCAAAATAGGCATGCATTGTGTTGATCATTTTATTGTGTAAATGACAACAATGGAATTTTTGTTAATTGCCTTTAAACCATGAGATGTATTATTTGTTACAATAGTTTGGTAGTCTTGATTTTATATCCAAAACTCAAGCAAGAAAAGGTTTTATTTTATACAATAGAACAAATGGAAGAATTACATTGAAAACACACATGCCTATAAACTGTTCTATCATTGCAAAAATGTTTGAGGAGAAAGTAAATAGTCCCCTTAGAGGAGAAGTGAAGAAATTACTTGCTAAAAAGATACCTAGTTTGTTTTGCGATTCAATTTTTAATTTTTTACTTGTAAACAACCTTTCAAAAAAATGGTGTGTAATAGAAGCAATTTGTGGAAAATTTGGGCTTTTTAAAGGCCAAGAATCATTTGCCCATGCAATTTGTGGAAAGCTAATGGTTGAAACATTTCAATATGTACTTGTGCACAAGAGTTGTTTTGTCTTCCAAAAAATAGATTTCATGGGATTTTGCCCAAATTAATGGAAAAAAACAAAGAAATTGTGTGTCTTACCATCTTTGGTAGAATGTCATTCTATAATCACCAGCTTTGACCTCTAGATGTCAAAAGGTGACCATGATATTTTCACATTTATGATTTTTTAAAGGTTTAATTGGCAACAAAAACATAAATAATGATTGGACTATCTAAAATCACATATATTATTAACTAATCTTTGGCCAAGAATATGATTGAGTTGTTGGAAAAACATGACTTGAAGAATAAAATAATTGCTTATGTGAAAGATGAATAATCTAATCTAAATGACTGCTACTTTAAGGTTAGTAAAAAGTTGTGACATTTGGGTTTGGAGGAAAATTTTCAAGGTATTTCAAAGTTGAAATCAAATCTCACAAAAAAAAATTCACATCTTTTTTTTCCTTTACAAATTTGCTAATAAAATTGTATTATTTGAAGAAGCTTTACAATTCAACAATGTTATTTTACTTTGTTACAACAAATAAAATGATGTGAGGATAATTACTTGAATTCCACCTCCTTTAACATGGCACATTTGCTTTGCCAAATTGTTGTTAATTGCATTTTTCATATTGTATCTATTTGTGTTTTAAAGCAATCTAGGGGTCATTGGTTAATAAGTGATGCATTACATTCAACCATATCCATGAATGTGAGATTGAGAGGAAACCTTGGAATTCCACCTTCTTCTCAAAACCTAATGGAAGAGCATTTGGTGTTGCTCTTGAATTAATTTGTTTGGCTTTTAACATTAGAAAGGAGGTTTGTGATATTTTGGATTATTTTCTTTTCTTTTGAAGGAAATATGAAAAAAAAACTATTAATATGTTGCCCTTATCATGTTGGATCTTAAGTTTATGAGTCTTCACTTACTATTTTTATTTATTGACCATGAATAAGGTGTATTGAAGAATAGCATACAAGGTCTTTATCTTCTATGTTTCAAAAATGTCATCATCATTTGCATTCATTGGTTGAATTTGAAAGTGACATAATTAGCCAAAAAGTGGATGAGGATTGTAACATGGATATCTTTGAAAAGATGACAAGGACAAGTGAGCCAACAAAAAAGCTTGTCAAAAGAACACTCTTGATTTTCAAGCGGTTTCAAATGAATGGCAAAGATATCAAATGTTTTTTCCAAGGGTTAGAGAATCATAAACTATGTTTCCTATTGTTGCAATTTTGGCCTATCAAATACTAAAGATTGTTGACTCAAAAATTGAAACAAATAGGATCTTTTCTTTAATTAGAATACATAGTAATATGAGGAAATGTCATTTATAATCAGACAATTTAAATGATTTGAGTTTTGAACAAAAATTGGCCCAATGACTCTAGGGTTGGTTGTAAATCCCATTCTAGTTTAACGAAGTCCATTGGGATATATGCATACTTAGAAAAGTTTGAAGGAGCTTTTGAAAAGGATAAAGTTTTGGACTAAAAAAATGTTGTAAATTTTTTTATCATTTTTAATTTTATTTCTATTTTTCAAGAATTTCCTAATTTGAGAAGTAAAATATTTTCTTTTAATTAATGAAATTTGAAATCTAGGTTGTGAAGACTAGACAAGAAAACCAAATGTTATTAAATTTGTGAAACTAGCACCCTTGAAAATCAATTTATTATGAATAAAACAAATCCTACTACTTTAGTTGATTTTCAACTACCCCAAACTATTTATTAAAAAACCTAGGTCAATTCTCATAAACCACTTTCAAATTTTATAATTGACAATTCTCTTAAAAAAATGAGAACCATCCAACATTGATAATAAATACTAACTACACATTGGTATAGGACTTGGCCATAAAATTTTGTATGAAACATGACCCAAATTCCAATGTGTAAGTGACATTTGAAATATTATGTGTGCATATGGTGAATGGGCATGTGTTTGAAGTGCATGCATCACAATGATAAGTTATATATCTAGTAAGGGAAATATTTAGTTTGAAGTTTGAACATACTATAAAAGGCATCATTCCTAGATGAGTTTTTTGTTCAATTAGTTTTTGATCATTTTTTCATTTCCTTTTGTGAATATTCTTATTTAAATGAGAATATTTTTGTATTTGTGTATACCTATATGTTTTTGCTTGTGTGTGTGTGTTTTTTGTGAGTGGTGAGATATTGGCCACCATTTGCATGGACATTCCAAAAGGGCCAATGGAATAACTATAGTATTTGCCTTTGGCCTACCTTTCATAGTTTATGGAGTAGAACTATGGACAATGGAAAATAACATAAAGGGTCTTACAATTATGGACAAATTTGGGAAACAACATTGGGAACTTGATGGGAATTAGTTGAAAACAATATGGAACACATTGAAAATATTAAAAATTCAATTTTTTTCCAAACCCACCTTTGGGAAAAAAATAAATTGTCCTATCTGGGTGTGTGTTGGTTCACTTCATTGATACATGGAAATGTGTTTTTTTTTTGTGCATGTAATTTCTATTATGGATTGTGCTGCTTCACCATTTTTGGCCTAGGTTAATGGGTGCCTATGTGTTGAATTTTACCTTGGTTTTCCCAATGTGTTCCCACCAAGTTCTCAATGGGTTCCCAATAACACCTCACCTTGTCCCATATGATTTGACTAACCATTCTTTTCTTGGAATGTACATAGGTGGCCGAGAAATGGGACTTTGACATTTGGAATGACTAATTGTATTGAGAGACTCCAAAGTTTCAAAACTTTTTTGTGATGTGTCAGTCAAAGAAGCACATTGCAAATAAAAAATTGTGAACTTGAAAGGCAACCGCCAACTAGTCAACATGGATCACATTACCTATTGAATAAGGGAGTTGGCGAAGAGGAAGGGGTAGGATTTTTATTGAACTAACCCATTGCATATTCCTTATTTCAATATGCAAAGCTTGGTTTACTAACCTCCTCAAACATAAAACCTTGACCTAATTTTTCTTTTGTAATTGCAATCACCTTACAAACCATAATCTTTTTTTTTGCTTCCAAGATGCTTTACAAATCCATAAGGCACCTCCAAGGTGGCAACTACAAATTATGTTTTTTTTTTATGTTGAAGAAGTGTAAATCATATGGAGGAGTTAAATTGTTCTCAAGCTTGGGAACTTGAGCTACCACCTTTGCTACCACTCTCTTGAACAGTACAACCCTTTTTGGACCCAACCCTTAAATCACCCCAAACATTCGTCTAACCATGACAACAAGACTTATATAGTACATTTGAAAGTCACATTCTACACATACGTTGTGTGTTGGGTAATTTGGAAAACATGAATTTAGAATGCATCATATGTGATTCTTCATCCAAAGTACCAATTTGCATTATTTTTGTTGGATGGGCAATTTTGGATAGTCCTCACTTTTTTTTGTTTGGCCATTTTTTATTCATGTGACAAATCATATAGGGGCAAAACACAACCTTGATTCATGTGTCATGCTATGGCTATGGATTAGAGGCTAAAGCTAATGTGTCCATGCAAAATATTCATAGCTTCAACAACAACATTAGACCAATGTGGTAGTAAATTCTCCTAGTCATAGGATCAAGATCAAATTAAACAATCCAATTTGTTGATGGATCTTTAAACCCTACCATGCATTCACACTCCCTTCCCATTCTTGTTTATAATTGTGTTGAGTGTTTTTTCTTGTCAATTTTGTGATGTAGCCATAGTGGCAATCAACTATTTTAAAATAACTAAATTTGGTTATACACCATATATGAATTTTTATATGAAATGATCTTTCTATATTATTATTTTTTGATGATTTGGAATTTTCTTTTCGTGGAATTCGGTGAATTGGGCCATTTTTGTCACAAAAATCCCTTTACATAAGTTGGAATAATATTTTTGAGGTTGAAATTTGGAAAACATCCACCAATAAAGAAATCAATGCTTGTGGTTTTGTCTTGCATTTATGTAGTTTTTATATTGACTATCTTCAATCTCTACCATGTTTTCTATTTGTGCATCTATTTTCATATCATAGAACATTGGTCACAAGTTTATCTTGTATGTTCATTGAGGTTCATGGTGGTTTCTTGTGAAAATTCATTGAGGATTTTGTCTCCACACATGGAACTCCAATGTCACCTTAGCCCATGTGAAGCGGTAAGATTAGTTTTTTATGCTCCTAAAGCTAAAACTAGAAATCTCAAGAATGGAGGATATTTTCCTTAGCCAATTTCACAAATTGAAATGTGGCTAGCCCATTACATTTGTCATTCTTGTGGTTCTACCAACTAAGCAAGATCTCTAAATAGGTGAAATAAACCCTAGAAGGTCCAATTTCTCACATGATGTGAAGGTCATATTATGCACCCATATTTGATCTAATGCAAACCCTTTTGATGGAGATCATTATGTGTCATTGTTGTTTATTTACACCAAACATGTTGTCTTCCACACAAAATATATTGATGGGTGAGAACCTTGTCAAATTGAAGCATTCTAACAAAACCCAAGGCAAAAAAGGTTAGGATGTGTTAACACCTTGTGAATTACATGTTTTACTTTAGGTCAATTTCATCATTATATAATCTATAAAAAAATGAAATGAATTTTCATGAAAATATGAAATTAAGGTGTGAAAAATAATCACAATTATCAAAGGCTACAATCTGTATAATTTCACTCCTCAAATAACAGTATCAAATTAAATCATGAAAATTTATAGATTAATTTTTTTTTTAAAAACAAATTTCCCAAAAAACTATTATGTCTTGTCAACGTGGAAGTTGGCCTTAGGCTACATTATTTGGCCAAGGGTTGTAGTTCACATAAAGTTGAAAAATTTACTCAACTTAACAACATACAATAAAAGATTATATCTATCCTCAATGTCATATGTTCTTGCTTCAATGTTTTTGCAAGTGATGGTGAGACTAGTTCGCTTGTGCATAAGAAAAAGTTAGTTACTCAAATAGGTGTAGAGAGTTGTAGGGGAAAGAGGTTTAGAAAGTTGTAAAGGAACTTTGAATGGATGTAAGAAGAATGGATTTTTTAAAAAAAATTGTGCCAATTTTAAGGAAGGTGCCATTGGAACACCTATATGCTTGAAGCACAAGCTTTAATCGAAAAATTGGTTTGATTTGTTTTGAGTTTGCAAGTAGGATTTCAACTTTGAAAATCCCTAAGGGGTTTTGAAATTTAGTAATCTCCATTTTATTTGTTTTAAGTTGTTATACTTTCAACCCTCAAAACCTTAATGGGGGAGGTTTATAATTCTTTTGGTGATTTTCATTTGATTTTTTTATAGTTTGTTGTTATCTTTTCAATCTTCAAAACCCTTGGGGGGGGGGGGTTCTCTTGGTGATCTTCATTTGATTCATTATGAGTGTGTTGCCATTTAGGGATCTAATTTGATTTTTTCAGGTTTTGTGAATGTGATTTTGATTTTTAAAACCCTCTTACAAGTATGCATGACCATTTGGGGGGTTTAATTTGACCTCATTAGTTCAATTGGTGTCATTAGTTTTTCAAACCCTTATATAAGTGTGCCTTACCATTTGGGGGGTTCAATTGGATTTCATTAAGTTCTATGGGTGAATGTCGATTTGTTAGAATGAGTCAAAAATATTGTCCAATGTAACTTCCTATAATGTTTTGGGTGGAAAATGCATAGGAACATTTCCAATAAAATGTATAATTGATTTGAATTTAAAATATTTTTAAGCATAAAAAATACATAAATATTTCAAAAGATGAAATGCATGTGACTAATTATACATGGTATTTCAATAATATTTTATGCAAATTTTTAGTTTGTCCAAAATTGCACATGTGTTGTTCTTCACATGATATCTTTTTAAATTCCAAAAATATTTGTGTACAAATCAAATTATTGATAAGTAACACCTGTGTGAATCTTTTGGTAATTGAATTGGCTCCAATAGAATTATGAACATTACGATGTGTGGAAATGGACACATTTTTAAACATATTCCATTTTTTAAATTACCATTTTTTAAAACTATGGCATTGACCTATTATTGTATGTTCAAATTGATTTGCATTAGTGTCTTATAAAGTTTTTGAATGAAAATTATAATGATTGAATCACACAATGATCATTCAATTGGCTTCTGTGTGGTATTTCCATAATTATGTGATGAATACTATGGAATACCTACTAGATTTAATAAGTGGCACCATGTGTCTAAAGTCTTGAATTGTTTATGTATTTTTCCCCCAATTGATGACTATATAAAATACAAGTTATGTGGATTGTATTAACAATACTTCTTTCCCAATTTGACCTCTATTTTGAAACCATTTTACAACCAACCCATGGGAATTCCAAAATACAAAACCACTAAATACTTATCATTTTTGAGTCACTTTAACAAACTAACACCTGAATGTGATTTTGATCTTCAAAACTCTTCTATATGAGTATGCCTTACCATTTGTTGGCACCAATTTGATTTCATTATCTTTTACAAATGTGATTCTGTTTCCCAAAACTTTTCAACAAGTCAACAGTTTCATTGGGGTTTCAATTTGACATCATCAAGTTTTGAGGGTGTGATTTTCATCATCAAAACCCATTGATGATGCATTTTGGTTTTGTAACTACGAAATTTAATGTGTGTGATTTGGAAATCCAAAGACAATTTTGGTGAATAATGATTTGAAAATCTAGAGATTATTTTAATTGCTTGTTTATGTTTAAGTGTGAATCTTTTGTGTGTGTAGGTTCTTTTTTTAAGGAATGGCAAGCTTTTTATAAGTTGATGAATTCATGTCACAAATTCAACAATTATAGTTTATTGTTTTGCACAAACAAAAACAAGCCCATAGAAAGAAGGTGCCTTGACAAATTGTGGTGTTTCTACAACTTAACACATTAATAATTTCATATAACATACAATTTGCTACCTACAACATTGACACTTGAAACAAAATGATCTAATCGATTTTGGTTGTAATGTGAAAAATAATCTATGAAGATAACCAAAAATTTTACACTAAATTACAATTTACAAAGGAGACATTGAAGGATCACATGCATGACACCTTGAAGGAGTTGAAGATGGTCATTCAAATAAAGAGGGATCTAATAGGGCAACTATGTAATGTGACAAAATATTTAACTGTTTGAAAGTCACATATGAACACACCATAATAAACATGTTGAAAAGGTGGCAAAATTTCATTGAACAAATACGTGTGTCCTCCACCCCATATCCTATGCCTAGTTCTAGTAGTTTGTTTGATTTAGATGGACTTCACATTGTCACTATTATTTTTAACCTTTACACTTTATAACTATTCCAAATGAGAGGCAAGCTTTAGGTGAGAAGCCCATGATCATGACTAAAGTGAGATGTTGGTGGTGCAATTCAAGAACATGGCAAGTATGGTAACTTGTTTGTCCTCTACTTATGATGTTTATGATAAGTTCCCAATAGGCAATATGGACATCAATGGTGAAACAAATAACAAAGTGAAAATAAACAACTTGAAGTTAATTAAAAATTTAATAATTATATTAGAAAAGAAGCTTAAAACAAAGGTTAAGATAGTTTTGGACTTATAGCTAGAAGTCCCCAACCCATCCTTGTGTAATTGGGTTCAAATTATGTTATCTAATGACCTTATATGTGAAGTCCATGCATATCCAATGTAAGAAAATAATGAACAAAATTGCAACTTACAACAAATGTATAAATATTGGTTTTGTTGAATTGAACCTCTTCATGAAACATCTAGTGCATTTTCTCTTAAGCTTACTAATTCCCCACTCTACTTGTACTTTAAACCTCGCATTCTTATTGTAGGTCCAAATTGCCCAATTTAAAAAGTTAACCCTTAAAAGCTGAACCCCAAAAAATAAATCCTAAAAATTAAAATCTAAACATTGACCCTAAAAAACCAAAACCTAAAACCCTAGAAACTTTAAACCCTAACCTTAAAAGGTAAAACTTTAAACCCTAATCTTGAAAGATAAAACCTAAAACCTAATCCTAAAAACACCAACCCTAAAAACTTAAACCTCAAAATCTTAAAATCTAAACCTTAAAACTCCAAGCTTACAAGTCTACAACTTAAAAGTGCATATAGCCTATACTTATGTTGAGTAGCCCACGCTTGAAAAAAAATGGTTCTTGGCACCCTTTTTTGGATCCCTTGTTGAGTTTTTGTATTTGGTTTTCACTTTCTGGGACTTTGAGGATAACCTCAAACTTGGCATGAAGAAAGAAATAGGGTGACAAGAGTGTGTGAAAGTAAGGGTTGACATGGTATGACATTTGGATATCTCTGATATAAAAAACCTATGCATTGTGGAAGGTTGAGATTATTTTTAGTTGTTTACAATTGGTAAACTCTATTTTGCCGATAATGATGAGAAGGGGTTGCATGATGAAGTAAGAAAGCTATGGTGATTTTGTGGTCAGTTTATGGGCAGATGTCAAACAATGTTCAATCTAGGTCAAATATTTCTATAGATGATACTACAAATATTGTAGAATGTGTTGAGTACATGTAGGTCAAGCTGATCAAATGGCGCATAAAATTTTTGGCCATTCCAAATTCAACATGCAAATGTTTATTCATACAATTTGCAAGATTATGGGGGACATGATATTGATCTACATGGTAAGAGAATCAAGGAAACAACTTTCCAATTTGCACCCCATAAATCTTCTACTATGACAGTGCTGCATAATTGTAAACAACCAATTACTTCATCAATCTAGAATTATATTGATAAGTTGTTTTGTCACAAAACTTATGCTATGTAAGCTCAACAAGATTTCTACACTATATGTTCATCTACCTTGCATATTAGAAAAAACTGGGAGCTCGGACATTTGGGTCAAATGTCATTTAAGGGTGAACATATGATGATCCCTGAATCTTTTTGGGCTACAAGTTGAAGAGGTGTGTGCTTGTTCTTTTCTTCTTCCTAGGAAAACCAAATAACAGACTTGGGTTTTCTAAATTTTTACAATTATACATAGCCAAAGAACATATGTTGTTTTATGCAAATGCTAGAGTTATGTGCATCTAGTACATGAAAATTCAAGAGTCCTTTGAAGTCCACCGTGCAATGGGGACCTTTCTTGGTCTTTGCATCCACAATTTTGTTTGAAGGAAAACAAAGGACAGAAGCACACACATGCACAATGGGCAGGCATTAAAGGCGCCCCATGAAGCTTTGGCACACTTGAAGAATTTTTTAATATTGTTGTCTACACCAACCACTTCCTGTTTTTCCTTCCATTTGTTGCTTGCTCTCCTCACACATCATGAGATTCCCCCCATTTACTCTTCCACCACACACCCCAACACTTTCTCTCTTACTATTAGCCGTCTTCTAGTTCCTTTCCCAGTTATTCATCCACTTTGAACACAACAGCTTACTACTCACGACAGGCAACTTCAGGTGATGTTGTCACAAATTATGATTTAATAATAGGTACCCATCCGGCTTCCACCTCTTCAGTTTCTCCCACGATCACTGTGGACAGGCTTTTTATTTTTGTTTTCGTGTGGGCTTGTGCCCCCTTTGAGTGATGAAAAGCTTCATGACACGTGCAACTCAGTTGTTATCAGAACATACAACTGAGTAGTGATCAGAACTCGTGAACCTGTTTGGCATTTTTGTATGTTATTGTTCCTTTGTACAAATTTTCGTTTGGTTTTGGAAGCAATAGAAAGGAACTCATGATATAATGTGTGTTGAACAGGAATGAAGATATAGTTTCAGGTCAGCAATTTGGACCTATGGTTTTGATTGTACAATGTTTACATTGTAGATATTCTATGGTTTTGATGAAGGAGGTTTTCATTGGATCTAAGGTTTTGCCGTACAATGTTTTCCTTAGTGTTTCACCTCATTTGTTTGTTTGTTTCAGGCTTTGAAGAGGATTTTGTGTATTTGTTTGGATCTGTTAACTTGTCAGTGGAATTCTTTGCCATTTTGCACCTGATTAAGTTAAATTGGGAGAAAGTATGACAAGTTACACAACTATGCAATGAGTGCAACATGATTGCTCTGCACAGCCTGATCTGTTTGCAGGCAAGAAGGAGGAGTGGGTGTCTTATCCACGGTAACTAACTTCTATTGATTCCCTCCTGCCAGTACTTAATTAAGCAATTTTTTATGGCAGGATTTGCATCCCAACATATGCTGTTTGTTCAACTGTAACTTGGATTTGATCATGATTCTTTGGGATCACTTTGCTTGAGCCTAGAACATAGTAACACAAAACCCACTTTTGTTCAACTGTAGCTTCTATTTGAAATGTGATTATTCTTGACATTGGGTACTCTTTTCTTTTCTTTTTTTCAATTTTGTGATGTAGCCAGCCACACTGGCAATCATCCACAAGAGAAATTAGCCAATTTTGGTTTACAGTTCACAAAAGAAAGTAGAAAAATAATTTGAGAAACATGTTGTATTTTGGCAACTTGCTGGGCCCTAGTATCTAAACTCAAAACATGGCAAATTCAGAAAAAAATTTTGTTGAAAACTATTTGTATGAGTCGCCCTAGATTTTTTTCGTTGCCAAGTTGTGAAAATGCACCATACAAGAAAACACTGAGATTTGTGATTAAGCCTTTCACTTGCCTAGAAAGTAAGTCACAAAAAAATGCTTTTTTCAATGCTTTTTTTTCTCTAGAAAGGAGGGGGGAAAGCCCAAGCAGCCTTTTTTTCACTGGTGAAATTTTGCCCAAAAAAATTAGGAATTCAAAATTCAAGAATGAAGTGATTATGGGGGGTTCCAATAGCCAGAAGTTAGGAAAAGCTACGTAAATAATGCAAGATTTAGATTTGGTTTTCAGTTTTTAGCCAAAAATATAGAACGATGATTAAACATTTGTGCATATATCTACTTTATACCCAGATTTGGCTAAATATTCCTTAGGATGATTGCCACTTTACCCACATCAAAAAACAATTCCTTACAAAAACACCAAGTTATGGTTGCCCAAGTTCTATTCCTGCAGGATATCGGCCACAGTGAACCAGCACCCAGCAGCGCACCATGAAGGATGAATCATGGTAAGTGGTCAGGAAACAGTTTTCTGTTGGCTTTCAGTTCCCAAGCTAACCATGGTGGTTAGCTCAGTTACTTTTTATTTTATTTAAAACCTACCTACTAACCACCCGCAAGCAGGTTGTTAGTAGGTAGGTAGTAAAAACAGCCCTTACATATCTAAAAACCATTCACTTATCTAGCAGTTACCTATTTTCCTACCTACCTACTTATGTATGAGACCTATTCCCTACAGAAAATCGGTTACGAAGATGAAACCAAATATTTAGCGGTGTTGAGGTTCATCCACAACTGAGTAATAACAGGCATCCAGTGGATGCTATGCTGGTGGGTGCTGGTTCATTGTGGCTGTGATTTTGGTTATGGTTTGTTGGATGATAAATATATATTGGTCTAGAAGTATGAGGAACAAATTTGTCCTACTAGCCTGATGTGGGAAATACCTAGTTTAGTGGGTGGTATTGCTTAACCAAGGGCTGACAGAGTGGTCGGTAGTGCAGGTAATGCAAAAGCTGAAAGCAAAAGATATTTTAAGTAAAGAGCTGATGAATGCTATTCAAATTTGCAGTTGCAACTTACTACTGCTTTATTATATCTCTGCTCTTTTTTGGGGCTTATTTTCAGACATAGAACTAACACTAGTTAGTTCTTCAGAAAGCACTTCCAAGAATAGCCACCAAAAAAATTGGTTTGACCTTCCAATGCTAGTAGTAGCCTCCATAGGGTTTGGGGTACAAATGCCTTCCATGGTGCCACATTTGCAACATTTGTTAGGGTTTTTGGTGAGGGGTTTTCAAGGTTTAGGGGTGTCTCTTCTGAGATTTTCCTCATTTTCTGTGCTTTTTTTTCTAACACGGGCATGACTTCCAAGATAGGCAACATGAAGGGGAAATTTTTTAAAGTGGGTTTTGTATTTCAAACATGGAAGGCTAGAAAGAACAAGGGCCCTGAAATTAAATGTGCAAGAGAAAAATAATGGCATTGTGGGAATATTAGCCAGGTATTTTGTGATTATCTTTGTCATGGTTACCATTCTTTTGTCAGAAAAGTTAACTAATGTGGAATGGAAAATCTGAATATTAGGCTTCAGACTTTCTTTTTGGTGCAAAACTTTGCACTATTGTGAAAACTTTTATTTTTTAATTCAAAAAATCTTTTAAAATTCACCTAACTTCTATACCAACTTCAAGTAGGTTGCCAAAAATATATAAGGATGTTTAAATGTTTTCCTTTCATATTTTTTTCATAGCTAAATTTGAAAATACCAGCTTATGGGGAAATTGGGGGAAAGCGCACACACACACACACATTGGTAGGTTCATATTGTAGCTGGGTTTTTATCTAGTTTCGTAAATGAAAACATGTAATTATGGAATTTGTGTCATTTTAGTTCAAATGGTGATAAAACTTCATGTAGGAAATATTTTAATTTAAAATCAAAAAATTAATGAACAAATATTTAATTTTTTTAATGCACATATGATGTCTAAACAATGTTTGTGGCCTTTGGTGATAGATGTAATGGTCATGTGCATTTCTCCTTTGAAACTTTCACTTTATAAGGATTGTTCAACAACTCCATATAAGCCTCCCCTTGAACACTTGAATATCTAGAGCATTTCATGGGTTTGTTGCATTACATAAATAACTTATATTCTTGATCATAAAAGTCTTAATGAAAATACTTAACTAAGTCTTCATTGAATCACTCTTGTTTACATATTTGAAGAAAGGGAATACTTGTATTTATACATGTAAGCTTAATTCGCATTTATCACCAATCAGGCTAGTTGGCTTCAACTATGCTTGTTATTTTCTTAATTATTAATGAATAAATACATATCCATTTTAGAAGCAAATGAAAATGGATACAATTTTAACAAAAAATAGCAAATCTCAGAGATGGAAGTTCTTGTCCATAATCTTTGGGTTTTAAACTAGATTTGGTTTTAGACTTCCACATTAAAAGTGGATATGGTTTCATTGTGGAAGGCCTTAACCTAATCACCCCTAGTAGTTGGGAACTATGTCTCAAGAAGCTAGTCCGTTCTCGCAATGTTGCCACCATCACCAACAACAACACCCTAAAGTGCAACATTTTTGCCATATTGGTGTCTAGCTCTTTTACTAAAGATTGATATAATTTATTCCTCTTGTAGTTGAAATTGCCTAAATTTTCTTCTTCATGCATGTTGTCATGTAGTTCCTGTCAATTATGTAAAATGCAATGAGTGTACACAACTCTTTGTTGTGCTTGAAAACTAAATAACCATTCCTAAGTTGAAATCATTCTATTTGTTTTGTTGAAGTTTTGTGAAACTTACAAGTTACAATTGTGAACAGTGTATTATAATTTATGTGCTTGTGGATTTGTCGAAGGTAATGGGGGTGGTCATTTCAACTTTGAATAATGGCAAGATTATGAATCTAAAAAGGTTATAGATGGGATTTGATTTGAGATTTTGCAAGGTGACTACAAATGGGATTTCATTTTGGATTTCCAAAATGAAACTCAAGGTGAATTCCTTTAACCTTAATCCCACAATCCACTTTGCAAGTTGTTGGGTGATTTGGTTTGTTATACAAGTTTAAGGTCAAATGGAGCTTTGTAATAAAACCAGAATGTTTTTCTATGTTTTCTTCATTTGTATTTTTCTAAGTTTTATTCTTCTCCTTATCAAAACCTTTCATGATGTTTTCATCTTTTTTTTCACTTGCTTTTATCTTTAATATGTCTTTCTTTTAGTTATAAATTTTTTAACTTACTTTCTTTTCAAGTCTATAACACTATGGTTTGCAAAACTATTTTTCTTGGTGTCTTGATTGCAATCTTGAACTTTATTCTAGATTTTTCCATGATTGCCATGTCTTTTATTATTTTATAATATTTTATTTCCTCTATGAATCTTAATATTACCATGCCATTGTGCAATGTATTAGATTTTAATACGACCCCAAGGTCATATTATTCCTTTAATGGGCCAAAATCACCTATGGTTTTGGTTTCAATTCCTAGAGTTTATAATTAGTATAGTAAAAACAACCAAGTTCATAGAAATTTAAATCCATAATTTTGACTCTATGATTCATCCCTTGAATCACTTTGTGATTTACAATCCCTTAAATCTGTTCATAAAGGTGATATTTTCATATGTGAGTTCATAGTCACAATGAATGTATGTTAAAGTTAATTGTACATTATGTATTGTGATATCACCTTATCATTCCAAGGGATGAATTATGGTCCTTTTGTGGACTATTATAAGGTGACCATAGTCAAATCCATATGAAATGGATTACTAACTACAATACGAATTGCAATGAACATCTTGTCTTTGTTATTGATGATGAGAAGCTGTGGGTTCACTAAAGTGCCCAAATATAAGGCCTCAATTGTTGGTCACACGAACAACATTTGCAACTATGTGTGAAAGTTGATGCAAAGGTAAATTCTTGACCCCCTTTGATTTTCTCCTTCCATTTTACCTCTATTTTCTAAGGTCTAGCGATGAACATGAAAGTTTTTTTTCAAACCTCAATTGTGTAGCTTACAAATTTGGACATTGATGATCTTCCACCATTTTTTTTGTTAATTGTTTTGTTTTGTGTTGGATGGCTAAGACTACATAGTAAGGCCTAATGGTAAAATTGAATGCACAATTTCTTGAGCAAGTAATCATGGATGCTACAAGGATTGTTTATCCCCAATATTGGTTACAAGTAGACAATGAGGCAACATTTCTTTGACATTTGGAAATCTTGAAATTTTTTTATTGGAACCCTCGTCCATGTGGAGAAGTGAAGGAGTGGAAATTTACCCGTATGGTTTTTGCCATTGTTTTCAGCTAAAATTTGGATGCTCAACAAGGTTTGTTTAAGTTGACCATGAAATCCAATGCATTTCAAAGCATGGTTTAATTCACGGTCTTTGCATTCAACAAAGTTAACCCTATCTTTATTAATTTTCTCACACATATGTGGTGAATGATTGATGCATCGCAATTGTTGTCCCATGTTTTTCCTAAATACTTAAAGGTGACAAATATTGCTATGGTGCATATGCTTGGTTTTGTTAAGGACAAAAGGTGTTTCAATTCTATTGCTTTCTTGAGAAACAAAGTGTGCAATCATTTGAATAATCATCTACAATTAATTGTTGAATCTGTGCACCTTAGTTTTTCACACTTGGCACCTTTCCATACAAGGCTACCTATGAGATGTGGTCTAAATTTCAAGTAACAAATACTTGGGGACAATACACTTGAATTTTGTTACTAGGTTTGTGCCCTTCTTTTCAATTGCATGTTAATGAATAACACTTCTTTAGCTTAGGATTACGGCTAGATTATTTGCTAATATCCCATACATATAGCCATATAGCAATGGATTTGGGACTTTAATAACCAAAGGATGTAGCTAGAGCAATGGGGTTAATAGCTACCATGGACTATGCGGCCTTCTCCTTAATCTCCCAAGTGAATTTTTTAATGAAAATGGCCTATGCCAGATAATTATTGGCAACACTTCTCTATCTTCACCACATGTGCTTTCTATTGCTGAAATGTTTTGTCTCTTATGCCACAACCCAAATTTGGGGAAAAAAGAAAAAAGGGCTGGTTGGCATTCTTATGGTGAACATCTTTTGCAAGTCTTGTCATATGCAACCCACAACTACCTGTAAGATGAATTGCAGGCTCATAGCCTCAACACTTTGACCAAGCTGTTGTAAATTGGAATCTGCCTATTGTGGATGCCGAAGGGGGCCATTCATTCAATGCCCACAGAACAGTTTCTAAGAATGAAAGAGGACAAAGTGGATTTCAAGTGGATTTTTGCACTTAATGTATTAGGTGGGATTGGATGTGAGTAAGCAGCCAAAGGGCGACGGAAAAGCTTGTGCAGTCCTAGAACCTTGTGCAGCATAAGGATCATGGGGCATGTGCATCCTTGGTCAAATAAATTTGCTGTTGTTTAGACATATGAAGCTCCCACGATACTATGATAATTGTAATCAAACAAAAAGTGTATGTATGCACATCAATTCCCAAACAGTTAACCCCTAAGGTATAGCCTCTATTGTGCTTAAAATTTCACCAAAACATTCTACGTCTTGTAAATGTGGCCAAACCTCCCCCATACATAGTCATAGGGGACAAAAAACACAGCCATAGATTTCTTATATTGAGGATTATATAGAGCAAGGGACATCGTTCCCAACCTGAGGCGAATTGGTGGGTGCTGGATCAGATAGCTCTTATAAGCATCTCCACCCACAACAGTAAAGTGGCAAGGAAACACTACTTTGGATGAAATACAGAAGTTAAATGGTGTGAAACTCAGTTTGGGCCTGTAAATATGCGCATGATACAAACACTTCCGAGAGGTAAATAAAGCAACATGATTGTTTTAAACTAGTATGTATTACGAGAACATGTAAAAATGTCACACATGGATCAATCACTATGGCCATCCAAACCAGAAGGAGTAATCTCCTATCTTAGTGTCTTATGCTGTTGTGCGAATTTACAAGAGCCAACAGCTAAGCTTATTTTCAAACCATTGTGACTTTGATGAATTTTGCAGAGAGGCTATAAATTTGTATTGCTTCCACTGGAGGTACTTTTGAGGGGAGAGTGAGTGAAGAGATGTGCTCAGTGGGAAATTCTTGCATTAAATTAGTTCTCACGTCCTTCTTGCCAACACAATTTGGGAGAACAACTAACTCAATGTCCTGGAAGGCAAAATTGTTTTGTTGCCTTGAGCGGGCAGAATCAATATCTCTGGTACCTTAAACAGAAAATACTAGACAGATCTACCCCCTTGGAAGCTGGAGCTTGGGGGCTGCTGCCACACAAAACCCCAAGAAGCTTCTGCTGCTATCTTTGGAGGCTTAACTAGATTGCTCATGCCAAGGACATTGATTTCCTGTACTTGAGCTGATTGATGTTCATCCCCATGGGAAATCACAATTAGTACCTTAACCAATATAATCTTTTTTTTCTAATTATAACACTAAACCAACTTGATGTGGTTTATCAATCACACCCATTAAATTCCTCCTCCAAAATAGCCATAATTTTCCCAGTGTGGCTACCAGACTCCAAGTCAGTTATTCTCAATTAAGCAGTCAGATTTCTTAGGCTTGTTCAACTTAATATTGCCTGACACAATACAATGCAACTTATCCAAAAGCACCATGCTTTTGTCAAGCATTTCAGTATCAACCTCACTCTTGTCATAGTTGGGCCCACTATTTCACAAATTTTACCTCTTCCTGAAGGAATTGTGGGTTTATTTAATTATTTAGTTAATTGTGGGTTTGGAAGGATTTGGAACATGAACCAAATGCTCACAAATACCTAAGAAGACAATGCTAGGTGGATGCAAGGTCTCAATATTTTGCAAATGTATTAAAGTGAATTAAAGAATGAAGATTCTAATTGTCTGAAGTATTCTAGGACAATTTTCCCTACCTTCTTGTCAAATTCGGTGGAAATTCATAAAAAATTTGGATGAAGAAAATTCTTTGGAATTTTGATGAATTATATAACATAATTGAAATTTTTATAGATGATTTTTTTTAAAGTTTCAAATTGGAGCAATGAAAGTGTGAAAATTGGTCCATGTCACTCAATTACATTTTTAAAAATAAATTCCAAGTTGTCCAATGAGTTCATAATGCAAGTTGTTTCATCTCCTACAACTTTACACATGCATAGACTTGTTCAGCTACATGCCATGAGTGAAAAATAGTAAAATATACCAAAAAAAAGTTGATGAAAATAAGTACAAGAAAATAAATTCAAAATAGATTCAAGTTTCATTATGAAATCATTTTTCTTTGCATTGAGTCTAATGTATGTTGATTACAAAATTTGAAAAAAAATTGAGTAATTTTCTTTAAAATTTAATTTTGAAATTGACTAGTCAATATGGTGTTCAAAATTTTGTTTTCATTAAAATACCTCATGAAATAAATATGTTCTAAGTTAAGATATAAAGATCATTGTATATTCAAGAGTGGAATTGAAAAACATTCTATTTTTTCCATGTTAGAACATACTTGAAACAAATGTCACATTGCAAAAAATGAACTTCAAACATTAATTGCATTTAGAAAACCCTACTTTCAACCTACTTTTATAATGTGAAATTTAAAAATCAATGCACAATAATGAAGAAATATCTTCTCTTTCATCATTCATGTAAAAACATTGAATAATATATAATCATTTTATGATAAATATCTTTGTTATTTGTTCCTAACTTGACATGTAGACTACCAAGGAAATTTTGTCATATACTTTATCTTGCCCACACCTCCATAGTTCATAAGAGGATAAAGTAATCTCTATAATTAAATATCAACAAACAAAGAATTTAATTTAAATCAAATTTGATTATAGCTCTAGTTTTGAAAAATGTCAAAAACATATTATGGAATCACTAAAATGATGAAAAAGTAATGGACAAAAAACATAGATAGAAAATCAAAGTTGAAACGTTTAAAAACCTTATGTGCCAAACCCTAAAAACTCTAATTTAGGTGTTGAAATGACCTCATAGCCTAAAATTAATCGATTTCAACACTTGCCCATTGAAATTGACCATCATATATGACATTGGATTGTAAAATTCATAGTTGTAGATAGTAATTTAAATCAAATATGAATGTAGTTGTTTTCCATCCAACAATAACTTATTTGTTAGTTAGATTGACATCTTCAACAACCCAAAGCATGAAAATCATTAGTAGTATGTGCTTATGTGATAAAGTTTGATGGAAAAACAATATAAAATTTATAAATGTTTCTTTTCTCATTACAAAACACATGGCCAAGGACAAAAAATTGCAACCTTCATCTTTGCTAACATTGATTTTGAATTTTAGCAACAACTAACGGAGCAAAAAACTTAATTCCCCTATTCCTTGAAAATGTTTGCATGCATATGCACCTATTTGGTAAATTAAAATGCAACAAATACTAGACCCATAACAAAATCTCAAAATTGCTAAGTGGACACCCCACTATTATGCTCATGGACACACCCTCGTGCAATCTAAATTGTACATGTCTTCATGTCTACATGTGTTGGCATTAATTTCCATAGGGGCCATTGCGTTTAGTTTCTAAACAATGCATTTGCAACACAAAATTAGAGGATGGCAAGCATAAAAACAAAGGAAATTTTGCCATTTCTTCTAGACCACAAAATCTAACCCATAGGTGCCTTTTAAATCAAGGTGACACTTATAAGGTGGGTGAATGACCCACCTCAAAGCATTACATCGCACACATCTATAGCTTTGACACTAGTGGTTGCAATAGGTGACATCATCCAATGCTTGTTTGATCAATTTCCTAAATGCCATACCCATGCCTTGTAGGTTTGCACATGCATTGATTAGTGAATGTGCTCCAAGCACATTCAAATGTTTAACCCATATTAAAACTCCATGCTACCAAGTTGTCGTAGAAACGAACATGACATCCATGATTTGAACATTCATATTTATCATTAAGAAAATAATTATTTGATATATAATTTAAAGATTCCAAATGTAGTTTCCAAAAAAACAATTTAAAATGATTTCTGATCATTAACCAATTGTGAAATATTTTAAATATTGAATATTTTGCAAATGAATTAGAGAAATAAAATTAATTCAACATTAAGACATTAAGCCTTTTCCTTTTTGGGTCAAAGCACACTCAAAGGAGCCACAAAGGGTGTTGAATGTTATATTATGTCATAAAAATTTAAAATTTTACTTATTTTTTGCCATTTGAAACCATGATAATCATGTCACATAATTTTTTTAACACACATGAATGTCAAGAAACTCAACTTAAAAACCCAATTACCAATTTTAGGTTTTGGTTTAGTTAAGGACTTTTGAAAATGAAATTTTCTATCATTAAAAAATGACATATAATAAAAATAGGTTAATGGTCAAAAAATATGAAATGACAATAACCAATTAGACACACTAAAAAACATTCACAATTTCATAAATGTGGAATTCTAAAAAAATTAAAATTCAAAACATGTAACTTGAAAATTCAAATTTTCAAAACTTCACCACATATAAATGGGGTATGATGTACATAATGTATGTAACAAAGTTGTGGTTTATATTAAATTAAATTAAAGCTTTAAAAATTAACATTTTTTGGTATGACTTCAAATTATCATCATTTGTCAAGATGAAACATAAAATTTACAAGGACTTTGTACATTTTTACAAACTCATATCTATTAAAAAATGATTAAGAATTTTTTTTTGACTTATTGGTGCAATTCTAATCATTTTTCATAATAAGTTGAAAAACAAATCATTAAAAAAATCATTTGTATGAAAAAATTATTGTGGGGAAAAAGGACATGCATGACCAATGTAAAGTAACGTTTGTGGCTCTTTTGAATAGGTTTTATTCCTTTTGGAACCAATATTAAAGTTTAATCATAAAAAAAAAATGTTTAGGTTTTGCTTTAATAAGCGTAGGTTTAGTTTTGTTTAACTTAAGTTTAACATAATTTTAATTTTAATTGAACTTAGGTTTAATTTTGAAGTATAGTTTATAGGTTTAAGCTATAGGTTTAATATAGGTTTAGCTTAAATTTAATTTATATTTAATTTAAGTTTTACCTTTAAGTTCAATTTATTTTATATTTTAGATTTAACTTAGTTGAACTAGGTTTAGTCATGTTTAACCAAGTTTAATATAAGTTTAACCTAAGTTTAACCTTTAAATTTAACCTTAGTTAATTAGGTTTAATCCAATTTTAACCTTCAAGTTTAGCTTTTGAGTTTAGTTTAAGTTTCACTTAGGTTTAGCCTATAGGCTTAGTTTAATTTTAGCTTTTGTATGTTTGGCTTAAGTTTAAACTTTAGGTTTGGTCTAAGTTTAACTTTGGTTTGACGTTTAAATTTAGAGTTTAGGTTTAGCCTTTAAGTTTAACATAGGTTTAATATTTAGGTTTTGCTTTGATTTAACTTTTAAATTTAACCTTTAGGTTTAGTCTAGAAGTTTAGCTTTTTAAAGTTTAACCTCTATATTTAGCCTAAGTTTAGCTTCTAAGTTTAACCTTTAGGTTTAGTGCCTAGATTTAACCTTTATGTTTAGGTGCAGTCCCAATATTAGGACCCACTTCAAGTGTAACAACTATTTAATTTTACATTTTAAAAAGTTTTAAGTCAAGTGAATAATTAAAATGTTTGGTAAATGTATACAAAAATGTTTTTTATACATTATGGAAACAATTGAAAAAGTTTGAAACAAAGCAAATGAGTATTGCATACCCAAAAGCATTTTTTTAGCAATGTAACAAGTGTTTTTAACAATTGAAAAACTCATAAATGATTCTTTAATGGAATTAAAATGACATATTTTTGGGAAATTATTTAAATAAAATTTTATTATGATGATATAATGCAACATCTTTGTGAGTCAAAAGGATTTTTTAAAGATTTTGTTAAACTTACAAATGGAATATCTTTAAAATATTTTGGAATAAACTATCATTAAGCAAAGCACCAAGGAGGAGGGCGTGGGTCCTAATAGCATGACCATACCCTTGACTTAGGTTTAACTTTTAAATTTAAGCTTGGTTTAGCTCTAAATTCAACCTTAAGGTTTACCTTACATTTAATTTGCATTTAGTTTTTAAATTTAATAAATTTAACCTAGTTTAATCTATGTAACTTTAAGTTATTTTAAGTTAACCTATAATAGCTTACAAAAGCCTAACTTGACCCAGGTTAGATTTAATGGGTGGCTTAGGTTGGTTTAGGTCAACTTAAGGCGGCATAGGTTAACTTAAATCAACCTAGGTCAACCTATGCTGACCTAGATTAGCCTAGGTTAAAATATGCTAATGTTTATAATTTGTGATGACTAATTATGTTACAAACAAAAAGTTGTGGTGCAATGGTTAAGGACTTGAACCTTCAAAGTGAAGGTGAAAGGTTCAAATCCTCACAATTGCAACCTAAAATTACTGAGATTCTTCGCCTAAGCAGGTTATGTAATATACTCTCCAAGTTTTTTTTAATTTAGGGTGGCTTCTAGGTTAAGCTCTTAAGTAATATCACCTAGTCTAAATAGCCTAAGCTAGGCTCCATATGTTTAATTGCCATGTGGCATCAAACAAATGGGCCAAAAATGTTCATTTACTAACTCTATGTTATCACATGGTAGCCCATAAATGGTTAATATTTTTTTAAAAATTGGAATAGGTTGTCATGTAGCAACAAGACATTGATTTTTAAATTTTAAATTTTTAAATTACATCTCAACCATTGGATGCATATTTTATAACTATCATTCTCTATTAAAAATTTGATGACCATGATCACATGATCTTTTGAGATCATGATCAACCATCCATGATTATAATCATAAAAATGGTATGGAATGGCATAAATGATTAATGTTGTGACATAAACAATTATAATCACAATTGCAACAAAGTGGTATAATCGATAAATATAAATTGACTATGTATCATGTAATTTTTAAGACATATACGACTAAGATTTGTAGTTATGGATGGAATCACATATGCTGATTTTTGGTGTAATGAATAAAACCTACAACCAAAAAGAAATTTTTTGACATTTAACCCGTGAGAATAACATAAAAAATATGAATGACAATCTACAAAGTGCAACATGATAATTCCAAATTATTTGCCAATGCAAGGATCAATGAGGCATGAAAAAGTAAAAGTCCTTTTCCCTTGTCATTTCACCAAGCCATTGATATACCTTAAACCTATAAAAAAATCCATAATGAAAGAAAGGGCGAGATATTTAATGACAAGTTTTGTATAAGGCCTAGTGCTTTGAAATCCCATACAAGTTTTTGGTGATTACATTATCTTAAACAACATATTTTAAATAGCTTTCGTGGTTTTCAAAAAATCATTGTACATGTAAAACAACCAATTTTAGGGTTATATGTGTTTTGTAATATGTTACAACAAATGCACAATACCTCAATTTAGCCTCCATACTAGCATCTCCATAGATAAAATCATGAACATAAATTCTTTGCACTATGCTATGGGAAGGCAATTTCAAAATATAGGAATTGCTAGATGTTACATGTTCAACTTTGTTATGTATTGAAAAGGAAGTATGTTGTTGCTTACAAAACAATTGCTCCATGTAAATAAACATTTATTGTTCAAAGTAATTGGAACATTATCCTAACTTGTTCAACAAGAGTATCATCACACTTTCAACCTATGTGATTGGAATCCAATTAGATTTAAAGGCTACCAATTAGGTGGTTGCAACTTTTTGACCATGAAGCTCATGCTTAGTCTAGAATGAGCAATATTGTATAATCCAAAGAGGGTATTCATGAATATACACAACAATTGAAATGAATGAGAGTGCATACTAAAGTTGATTGGTCTATAAGGTCTGCTAGCGATTCATCATGTTGTGCTTGTTGGTCATTGTTAACAAAAGAAAATTACATTAGATCTTCTAGTACCTTATGTTTTTACATCAAAAACATTTTATCTCCTTCATCATGTTACTGACATTCTACAACTTTTAATTTATCCGTGTCAAACCCAACATAACCCACTTGCCATTCATTGAAAATATATATTTCAAAGTTTCCAATGTATAAAACTCCATTACATTGTCCCTAGACTTTAGTTGAATAGACCACACAAAATTATGTGCAATAAACCTTGCAAATTGCCTTTGGCAATGGAACCTTTGATTTTCATGTGTCTCATCATGGTCCTGATTCACACATTGACATACTTCCTTTTCCCTAACTTGTTCCAAAGATGATCAAACCATTGATATGTCATTTTTCTAACAACATTGTTACATTTCCATTTTTGTAATTGTTATTGGATAAAATATATCTTACAAGCTTTTAACCATTGCTTCACCCCAACAAATGCATGTTATGGGTTGGGATGTTAATGAATTTGTTCCAAGGGAAACCACAAGCAAGTTCTGAAAAGATAAGATCTAAGTAAAAAGAGTGAAAAACAAAGTTGGTGAGATTATTTGAACTCGCCTCCAAGTTTGTAATAAAATAGTTTGAATTCTTGTTGGGTATACAAACAAATCAACCAACCTTGCTTAGTATAGTGATAAGAAGGGAAATAATGTGATGTTAAAGATTTCAACATCTCCTTGGAAAAAAATGTCATGGCATCAAATTCTCATTGCATTGCATTGCAACCATTGGGGTACGTGCAATTTGCCTCCAAAACTATCACAAGAAGGTCTCTTTTTCCCACACAAGATACTCCTTTCTCCTTTGATAAGCCTCCATGACCTTTCCTTGAGCTTGTTCCCCTTGTCCAATGGAAGCTTTGAAATCTTTCCCTCCAATCAATGAGAATTGAAAATGATTTGCCCTCCAATTGATTTTAAGATGAGAATTCTTGGGTCCAGTGAGACACAAAAAATATTCCATCCTTCAATCAAATAGGATGACAATCCTTATGATTAATGGGATTGGAGGACTCATCCTTCCCCTTATCTTGGATATCTTGATGAGGTTCTTGAGCTTGATCCTTATCCTTTCCATCCGTTGACCCTCACATCCTATTTTTTCATCCTAATTATTTCAAGTAACTAATTACTAGGACAATCTATCAATAGTAACAAGTAAACATCCTTGAGTCCTTACTTGACTAAATCAATTCAATGGTTGAAATAACATCCCCGCATACCATTTACTCTTTTAATATCCCTTACTTATTTTTTCTTCCATGCACTAATTAACTATGTAGTACATAGTAAATTGGAATTAAAAATTACATCACAAAAACCCCCACATACTTCTAGATCCACCGTCGAAATTAGGGTTCGATGACTCCATTAGATCTAAGATGTTCGAGTTTTCATGAGATTCCACCGTCACTCCCACACCTTACACCTACCTTAATTTGTTAAATAAAAGAACCTCAACCCCTTCTAAACGCAAGTACCACATTATCTCTGCTACCCT
>Ga0116229_10000807_pt1 | contig 45451 bp, 32 predicted proteins | sample S1TSphgellanicum_3_FD_87313 | JGI IMG/M metagenome (GOLD analysis project Ga0116229, IMG submission 87313) | Host-associated microbial communities from peat moss isolated from Minnesota, USA - S1T2_Fc - Sphagnum magellanicum MG | ecosystem: Host-associated > Plants > Peat moss > Unclassified... | reverse complement strand
TTTTTTATTTAAAGAGAAAAGCATATAAACCCCTATTTTATGGATATTGTATTATAAATATATATATTTTTTTGTTTTTGTATTTTTTCTTTAAAAATAATTATTTTTTTTTTTTTTTTTGGCTTTACTTGAAACACAAAACAACGCCAAATCATCCTTATCCATAAAACTAGCATGTTGGCCCAAAGTGATCCATTGTGACATTATTAGTAACCATTTCATCTCAAAGAGGTGCACTCAACAATCATGAGTTGTGTTGTACTCACTAAGGTTGTGTTTAGTTGGGTATCATAACAAACCATACAACTACATTCGTATTTACTTTTTCACTACCAAATCCAATGCAACACCAAGTCGACATGGCTCCTTGAAAAACCTTTGCAAGGAAAAAATTTTATACCATGATTTATGCCAGAAATCCAATTTTCTCAAAGCACCACAACTCCACCATCAACAACAAAAATATTTAGTGTGAACATGAATCTATTATGTTGGGGTTTCATTTGTTTTTAAGTATCTTATTTCACCAACAATTGACACATAATAACAACCTAAGTCATATTACCACTTTTTAATATACATTGTATTTGCCTAAGTTTATGAAAATCTGGAAATTGTTTGTCTACCTACCATCTTGCCTTTCACCATCAATTTACATAATTGACAAATGCAATATTGTTCCCACATTTGTACAAATACTTTACATGTTCCATCATGAAAATTGAACACGGTCTCCAAACCCATCAAATTTCAGCCCATAATTAATTCTTTTATTGATTCACAAACAATTTCTTGTTATCACTCTCCATTTTGAAATTTTTTTATAGAAATTGCCTTCTATTCCATGCCACTACTTTTCACCATGAACTCCATTGTTGATGGGCAAACTAAATCATTGTGGTTTAACATTATGAAATAGTTCTATTTCATTTGTTTAAGCCAAATCTATCCCGGTTAAATGGTGGACCATTTTTGGACTAATTCTAGTTAGATCTAGGTTGATCACATCCATCCAAGTTAGTTATTGGTTCAGATGTAGGTCCAATCCTGACCATATTTTAAATCCCAATGAATTTTAATGAGGTTAAGTTGATGTCAATTCTTAGGCTATGTCAATCTTGGTAAAATCTCAATTCATTTCGAAGCTAATTCTAAATGGATTCTAATAAAATTAAGTTGATTTCAATTAGAGTTCTAACTTTCCAAATTTGGACTGGTTTCGTCTGAATTTTGTCCAATTTTGACTGAAGTTTTCATATGATATATTTAACGTGATTAAGGTAGATCCATCTTTGTTAGATATTGAAAAAGTTGGATTTATTACATGGACTTGCACAAAAGACATCTAAAACACTTCAATATTTCACTGCAACTATTTTCACATCTTGCATGTAATTCATCCATAGCTCTCCCCCCACATATGTGGGTTTGAATGATACTTCACCCACAATTAGTCACACAATACAAACTACAATGAAAACATGTACCTTGTAAGTTGAAACATAAACTCACACCCCATATAGTTGTCAAAACCCAAGCCACCTCTTCATCTCCAACTTTGAGTAAATACAAGGTGTGTGAATACGCATGGCATATATTAATCACAACCAATAATAAAATAAATATATCAAACCAATTATGTTCATTACGCACAAATGCTTCGATGTGAATTAAAACCCTCTTTCAACATAGTATATGAATATGCCTCTTTGCACCCATAATAACCAAGAGGCAACCGCTATGAGCTCTTTCAAATCATTGTGGGCACAATATCTTCATGTTAATACAAACCCAATGTAAGTTTCAATTATCTTTGCCATTGAAGTAACAAGCACAAGTGACCCATGCACCCCATTTTCACCTAATGTCCAGTTTGTCACAAATACACATTCCAACATTGTTGGCAAGACTTTTGGGATTAAAACTAAAACCCTTTGTATTTCCACATATGCAATCCCATTGTAGTCTTATACAACCAAAAAAGCATGTGAATCAACCTCCATGATGAAAACTTATTTACCACCAAAAAAATGTTGTGAGAAGAACAAGTGTTAATCAAGAACTTCACATGATGACCTTTACAAAAGGCAAGACCCAAATATGACAATATATATCATCGGGACCAATCATGGCTTGGCTGAAGACATGGGGAATTGTCAGGAGATTCAACCCAATCATCCACACGTAATAAGATCTAAAAGGCATTTGTGCTTTTAGTGAGCATCACAGCTCCAAAATCTACCAACAGATTGAAGTCCAACAAGACATCAAACTCTGCACCTAATTTCTTTAGACCTCAGTGTTGGCTCAGCAGATATGCCAAAATGCCAGAATGCTATTGGAGATTCTGTATAGACAAACAAGAACACAAGAATTTTTAAGCATCACCAACAATTTTTGTTGCACAGTTGGCCTGATCAGTTGGAAAGATCTAACCAGGAATATTGATTCCCAAAATTCCATGGAGATGGAAAACCACCCGGCATGTCATTTGATATCGGTATTTCTGGTCAGTATTTCTGGTCCATCTTTTGCAAAAACACAGATGACTCCCAAAGAACTCTTCTTCATAGGCTTCAAAAGGAGCTGTCTGCTGCACAATCCAGTGAAGCCTATGTTCAGCTGATCCAAGGCTAACAATCTGAATGGACAGATGGGTGTCAGACAGATAGGTTGACAGAAGTCTGGGAAAAGATCAAAAAAAGAAGTAAAATCTGGTAGAAAGCCAAGTCCAAGGTATGAAGACATTTTCCTGACCATTGAGAAGACTGTTGGGGCCTGAAATGGGGTGAGAAGACACAATACTGGTGCGGCTCGGAAAGGTCTTAAGAGCAGCACTACAAGCAACCAATTTGTTGGAATTCATATACTGTCTCCTTTGTTTCTCATCTTCATCAGTAGTAGGGTACACTGTAAGCAATATTAGGTGCCACTAATCTCAGTTTCTTTCCTGATTCTTGTGCGTCATTCCTTCCTATGTCCTAATAACTTCACATGAATTTCTCCAACAAGCCTGCTCTGCACAGGAAAAGAAAACAGACAATTGATGGGCATTTAAAGATTAATGCTAACAGAATCACTTGGAGCAAATCAGATCAAGGCTACTGATAATTGTACCTGAGCTTGAGACAGAATTGCATCCCATCCTGCTACAAGGTTGCATGATGGAGCAGCAAGGGCCCTAAGCAAGATGCACAGCAAAATGATAGTGGATACTGACAAACTTTTAGAGGACAGGTCCAGCCTGAAGGGGTACAACCTTTAATTTGTCCAGCCTCTTGATCCCCTGGAGGCACAACACCATTGGATAGGGCATTCTCCTGAACAAAATGACTGGCTGGGAGACTCAGGTGAACTACACATGCCAAGAAACTGTAGAAAAGTAGCATGAACCTTAAGAATGGCCACTGGAAGCAATGCTCCAGATGCCCACTGAAGTTGACCCTAGTCATATGGGTGCTTCAAAATGAGCACTGATTGCAGATGCCTCATCCATATGACAACCTACTGTTCATATCACCAACAGCTGAACCAAAACCTCCTCCATTCTTGCTACCACCAAACCTGTTGTATGATCTGTTGCCACCATAACCACTTCCAGGACTGTAAACATCTCTCTTAATTGGAGATGAAGCAGGGGGTGATTCTGCAAGGCGTGAAAAAGAGACATCCTTCTGATCATACCCACTCACATGTCCTTTCATTGATCCAGGTCCATACCCCTGGCCTCGAGAAATCAAATTCACAGAATGTCGCTGATCACCACTGTTGCTTTGAGTAATTCCAGCTATTGGTGATCCAATGCTTGATGACCGTGAAAATGCTTTTGCCAGTTCAAGGGCAGAGGCAGGAGCATTGAAGCTGTGATGACCACCTGGAGCTGTAGAACTATTAGAAGGTGTCCATGCTGGTGATCTAACAGGGATAGGAGATGTAGGTCTTCGCCAACCATCAGCCTTGTGAGCACCACGCAGAGTTGATTCTTGCCTGTCAGTGCCACGGCTGTGACTATTTTGGTAATCATAGGGGCGGTTTACCTCATATCGATCTTTATTGTCTTGCTTTTCAGAGTCTCTCTGACCCTTCCACTCTTTATCCCCAAGGTGATTGCTGGGAGCAAGCCAGTCATGCTTACTTCCTTGTTGCTCCCTCAACCCAGATCCCTGCCTTTCCATGAACCGCTCACCCTGGTGTTCATATGGCTGGCTGCCCACCTGTTTTTCTTCTCCCCAGCTATCGGAGCGATCAGAACGCCCACCTTTTTGTTGCTCTACCTTAGTATTGCCACTACCAGGAATCTGTCCACTGAAAAATCAATAAAACACAAGGGATATTCATAAGAGAACAACCACTCTGCCTTGTCACACTTCAACAAACTCTTCAGATATTTTATAAGGCTTTCTTAGACACAGGAGTCTGAATATAGCTGTGTTACCATCATCCAGGAACAGACCATCCCCTGAACCACACAAATTACTTACATGCGTGGTGATGGTGGGGAAGCAATGTGATTCTCTCCTGCTGTGCCAAAATCATTAGCACCACGTGCCCTCAATACCTGTGGCAGGAAAACAAATTGATTAAGATGATGAAAATACATTTTAGGTACATGTGTAAATTGAGCTACAATTCACACCTGCCCCAAATGCAGAGCTGGAACAGCAGAGAAACAGAATACACTTGTTGGAGAATCAAACTTACCAGTTCACGAGGACGAGCACCACCAAATACAGAGTCCCTGCACATGATCAAAGGATAAACAAAATGAAAGAAAATCAATAACAAGGCAATATCTTAGCCCTACAAGTGTTGCTCACAATCTCTTTCATTTTCAGATTGTCACCAGTTTTTGGACCAATTCATGCAAATGGATTCTTGACTGGTGTAGTGAAAATTAGATCTGGATCATTGATGTGGCAAAACCCTTTGCAGGTATGTGTACATAAACTTTTGAAGTACTGTTGATGCCACTTGCAGGTGGAGGTCCTACAAGTCCTCTTCAGGACTACATAGACAGAATATGTATACATGGGATGAGCTGCCTTCAATCCTAGAGACATATACAATGATATGGTCACCTGAGAATAACAACATCTAACATTTAAATTCTGCCACACTCTGGATACATCAAGTAATCTTGCCCGTGATATCTGCACCCTTCAGGAGGAAAAACCCTCCAAAAAGGCAAATCTATCCATGCCCAGATATCTATGAGATTGGAGAGAAAACTCTACAATAATATTTAAAAGGTAACCATACTGTCAGTTCCAGCAAAACCAAAATGAACAAAACAAGAATGACTAGTGATGTGCTTAAAGGATATGCTCAGTAGGTTCCAACCATGACCCTCTATGTAGGCATCTCTATGCCTCAGATGCTTGTTCATACAGGGACAAGCTAAAATAAAAATAAAGCTTAGCTTCACAAGCTTGCTGCAGCTTAAATGAAGATACTATTAACTGCACTAATTAAATATGCCTCTTGATTGCCAGCCATGATGGGAACAAAACAGAAACTCATACTTATAACATACTTCTTCATACCCACCATTGGGAGTTGATAAGTCAGTGGGAGCTAGAAAACTTTGGATAAGTGATTACACAAAAATCTGTGTCTTGAGTTGCTGCCACATTTCTGGAAGCAACAGGAAGACTAAGCCATAATGTCAGCTAGCTCACAAGAGACTGCTAATAGAAAAGGCAATAGTACCCTCATTCAAGCTGTGACAAGCTTGTGAAGGTAAGCTTCATTTCATTCTAGCTTGCTCCTATACAAGCAAGTATTTAAGACTAGAGCATTGAGAGTCCAACATCAAGGGTTAGTGGTTGGGGCCTCCTGCACCCTGAACATATCCTTTAAGCACAGGACTGCTGACTACTTGGATGCAGACGAACCACTTTAGCCATCACAAAGATATCTATAGAATTGCAGAGAAAGTTCATAACAACACTTCAGACATCACTGTTCTGTCAGTTCCAGCAAAACCAAAATGAAAGAAACAAGAACCATGTGAGTGTTATGTAAAATGCATATGGGCATGGTAACTAATATCTCACCATGATCTATCTGAGCCACCAGTGGCACGTCCTGCCTCCAATGGCTGTGATCTTGGTTTTAAGTTCAGCTTTGGACGCTCTGCCAGCTTGCTACCTCCATCTCCAGACTCAAAGTTTGAAGGTGGCCCTTTGACCACAAACCCACTTGCATCTATGGCATCATCTGCTGTGTCTTCTGAAAACATGGGTTCATCTGTTCGCCTCTCATCAGATTTGCCACCAGAGTCTTTCTCAGTCTCCTGCAATCACACATTGCAGAAACATTTGTGTTATGAAAATTTTATTGAATGGTCTGTATCAAGTCTGGAAGATGTGCACTGACACAACAGTACTTTCTGTCCAACATACTTCAACATTATCCTGCAAGTACAAATCTAGGACAGGATAGTCAGAACCTCTATTGCTGGCACTTCTGACCCAATGCACCCAAGTGCCTCATTTGACTCCAGAGGCTTTGACCGAGGAAGAAGCTTCAACTTTGGCCTCTCAGCAACTGGTTCTGTAAGCACCAATGGTGCTCGAGGCGCAGAAGCATCAGCTGGAGCAGCGGCTGATGGAGAGTGCTCAACCCAATATCCCTCAGCAGAATGGGCTAATCTCTCTTTGCTTAATGCTCGATTGCTCTCCACCAAAGGTGGGCTTCTCCGTGTCTCCCAACCCATGCCAACTGGAGCCCTGTCACCTTGATCCTCATACACTCGTTGAGTCTGGCTTTCATGTGGGTTTGAGCTGTGGGAGTTCCTTTCTGGCAAAACAGCACCACGATTTGCATCTGATCCATAACTGTCATGACCCTCTCCAGGACTATATGTTCTGAGGCTACTATTAGCCCATTGCAGACCCTCAGGGTGACTGGGTTCCCTCATGAACTCATTCTCCACCCTTCCAGTCCTTCCCACATCAAAGAAAGCAATTCTGTTGCCAGGATCATGGGAAGCTCCCCCAGTTGCAATAGCTCCAGTGCCATTGAACCCACTACCACTGTCATCACCTCCATAACCTCCTGCATCAGCATATCCTCCAGATGCAACATCCCCCTGAACCCTGCTATTCTCTCCTACTCTACCCCTTTCACCAAAACCAGGTCTGGTCCCATCACTGTAAGCCCCCCTGCCTCCATAACTCTCTCCATAAATCACCCTTCCATCCATCTGAGCTATCCCTGAGCCATAACCCCGTGGGTTGATGTTCTTGTCAGGGTACATGGCCTGCTGCCTGCTAAAATGAGATCGTTCTGAATTCTCAGAACTATGGCCATGCCCTTGCCATCCTGTACTTTCACCTCCATAGCTCTGCTCAGGTTGCCAGCTTTTGGGACTTGCCTTGTTGTCAGGCATTGCTAAGTCCAATGTTTTTGATTTAGGTGTCTGTGTCCGCCATGGAACAGATACCTGGCTTTGATTCTGCACCAAGTCTGCAGGCATTTGGTTAACCTCAGACTCTTGTCGTGCTGGCCACACATTTGGACCAGAGTTGCGATCCACAAAACCGGCAGTTGGTGGTGGCTGCTGTGGAGGTTGCCTCCAATTGGGAGGGGGTGGTGACACTGGGGGCTTTGGTTTGTTAACTTGTGAGGACTGTCCATATGAAGCAGCAGGAGCCATGCCTCTGTAGCCATGTTCATCTGGAGAATATCGGTTGAATGTTTTATCATGGTGGCCAGAGCGGGGTCGTTCATCATATGTATGCTCTTCATATTGCTCTGCACTGTGGCTGCTGCGAGGGCGTCCATCCACTGGCTTACGCTCATCTTCGTCATAATTTCTCCCTATGTTTGCAGGGTTAGGGAAGAGCGACGCTTTATCTTCAAACCCACGGATAGCATTTCCCAGTCCCTGTCTGTTCTGACCCATGCTATTGCGCTCATTGCCACCGTACCCTGCTCTACCAACAGGACTCATCCATGCCCCGGATCCTTGTCTCTCAAAAGAACTCCGCTCAACAGCCCTACAGAAAGAACAAACAAGCACTAGAAAACCTCATGCTCTAAAACCTAAAACCCCTGGTTCAAAAAAAGAAAAGAAAGAAGGAGAGAGAAAAAATCCAAAATCCATCTAGCTAGCAATCTCTTCAATTTCTTCTAAGAAACAGTCAGTAGCGTAGAAAAACAAACAGAGGAGGGGACTTCACTTACATTCCAGGAGCAGATGGAAGAGGCAGATCTGAAGGAATCGAACCGCCATGGAAATCCTTCAAAGTCATCACGGCACGCGACACTTTCTTCTTCGACATTTCGTCTCAGCGGACAGTCCTCGCCTCTTGTACGTACCCAAGGCGCTGTCTGTCTCTTTGTCTGTGTGTGGGTGGGTGTGTGTGTGTGTCTCTCTCTCTCTGTGTATGTGTGTGCGTGTGTTATCTTTCTGTGTCCACACGCGCCTGTCGACACCGAAGTTACACTATAGGAGCTTGCAGGAGAAACTGAGAATGAAGAGAAGGGAAAAACAACGAGAGTGGGACCAAAGACAGAAACAAACTGCAGGTGTGGAAGCTGCAGATCGTTGTTCAAAAACCACCACAGCAAAAGAAAGCTCCACACGGTGCCGTGAAAAACAAAAAACCCCGAAAAAAAAAAAAAAAGATTTAAAAAAAAACACTGCTGATGCGGCTGCGGATGGGTAATCAGCCCAAGAAAACAGAAGGGGGTGAAAGATGAAGAGGAAAGAAAGCCACAAACCACCACGCTCTCGAGATCGGTGATCTTCCCCCACCTGTTTCTTGTCCTATTGCGGGAGGAGGAGGAGGAGGAGACGACGCCAATCATCCAACCCTAGCCATCGTAACTGCAAACCCTAAATTTCATCCAAAAGCAATCACCACGAAAGTATAGAGGGACGCTTCTTCCCAAGGGCCTCCTCACTATGTTTGATTAGGGCCCCATCACTATTTGTAGCATAAGGCACAAAGTCTAAGGGCCTTATCAGGAAAAAAAAAAGGGGGTTGGGAGGGGGTGGCGGGGAGATTTGTAAAATAGAATGCCTTGGGAGTTTTTTAGGAGTCAAATTTCAATGTAGAACATGCAATGCAAATACATTTTATTTATGTATGAGGAGGTGGCTTATGACATTTGCAAAATATCAAGGCAATTGATGTGGCCACGTCGCCCATCCACATTTGAGGTCTTAAACATGATCTCATCATTTTTGTCAATGGTTTTTGTTTGGTTTGGTTGTCTCGGCTTTTTCATTGGTCTCTTGTGATGCTCTACAATGTCCATGAGAGTTGGATGGATTCGGATTTGGTGGCTTTGAAGGTGAGAGCAAATTTTGCAACTTGGAAACTTTATGTTGTGATTTTGATGAACTATTGTCGTGTTTTCTTTCATAACGGTGTGTTATATATCATTTTGGTTATGCATGCATGTGTGTATGTGTTGTGAAAGAATTTGAATGCTATGGGAAACCATTATGAGAAGTTTATTTTGGGTTCTCAAGCATGTGTTGCTTCAAGTGTTGCCTCCAATTGTGTTATTTACTAGACCTTACATTGTTGGATTTGGGGTCTCTTTCATTCACCTTCTTGGAGGTTTGTTGTGAGGGATTTTAAAATTGAAGGACATGGAATTCCCAAAATAAAAATTAAAGGCTTTCTTTGTGTACTTTAGTAATGGAGTTGATTTTCTTCTTGGCAGTTGTCTTTTCATGCAAACAACTTGGAAGCTTTTGGAAATCATTGGAAACTAAAGAAACAAGAGCTTTAAGTTGTTGTAGGATGTGAACTTGTTTTGAAGTCATTTTATAAAACCTTCCCCAAGCCAAAGGTTAAGGTTAAAGCTCCAGCATTGTTCGATTAAAGATTTGTTGCAATTTTTTGTTGTAAATGCAATTCGACTTGTGCTTGAGCATCATCAACTATTTACTCATCACCATGCAGCAAAAACTATAGAAATTGCAACAAAGTATTGCACCAATATGGGCATTCCTTATAGTTCATTCTCTTTAAAGGAATAATTATAGATATAGCTTTAGTGCACATACGCACCATTTTGTATCGAGCCATTATAGATTAAATTAGCATGATATATTTTCGTCACCATCCTTTTTGTAGTGTGATTACTTGAACATTTTTGTATCAATCCACTTGTTTTAATTTTGACCTTTAATTTTGGGATTTGTAGATTTTGGGTTAATCTTATGCCATGTTGCACACAATACCCCTATCCATTATGAATGGATTACATTTACTATAAACCAAATGAGAAATAACTTCATCTAATAGGGTATTTCTACTTGGCCTTCATGTTGTCACAACTGAAAGATAATATGGGAAAACACATTGAGTGAGAAGGGTTTAAAGATATGCCATTGTGATGGACAAGACATTGGGTTTGTATTTTGAACAATGGCGCCAAATTACAAACATATAAAATCAAACAACTCTATCTTTTATAAAACCCTTGAACTTGGTATGGATGAATACACTAGGAAAATAATGAATTTTGAATTGGGTTTGTGAAAAACAGTGTTACTAATTCACATAACAAATGACCTTCGTACCTTATAAAAGAAAGTTTATCATTAATAAAATTAAGGATTTGTTGGGATGGGAATTTAAGATTGTTCTAAGAATAGGGTTGCCATGCATGGTTTTCGAGTTTCAAAAATGTATTTTTTTGCCTCATATAATTTTTTATTTAGTGAAAAAAGAAATTGTAAAAATCACCATTTATAATTTCCTTGTTATCAATGAAACAATACTATATACAAACAACATTGTCATTAAAATAGAGATAGATCCTTCATAAGGCCCACTTTAGCCAATGTTTTTATTATAATCCAAACTTTGGCAAATTTTTCCAATTTTTTTTCCAATTGACATTTAAAAAAACAAAATTTTCAAATTTTTTTGTAGCCATAATGAAAAACTTAACCCCCAGCAAAAAAAAATTATGACCACATCCTTTTTTCCCTTTAAAATTGAATAGTAGATAAACAAATTCATTAGGTTACATGCAATTAACCATAGTTGTTTGCTAAAGTCCCAAGGTTGGAGCATTACCAAAATAAAGAACCTAGGGTGAGAAGCTTTTGGGTTGTCTCAATTTCATTTTTTGCAAGTTTTAGGGTTACCTTTTCCTACCAATGAAAAGGCTTTTGGCCCTTGAATGGCTTGTTGAAGGTAAATGAATAAGTGCATTAACTATATAGTTCTTCAACCCCATAATACAATAAGAGCTCAAAAAAGATTTCTTCCCCAATGTGATCCATGTTTCAATTTCTAAATGGAGGGAGGCTCTTTTGTGTAAAGTGGGTTCAATGTAGTAGGTTTTACTAGAATATTAAGAGCATGTGCAAGATGGAGTCAAAGGTGGGCTCAATTTAAATAAACTCATGTTTTGTTTAGATGGCCCCTTATTTCAATAAAATTGATAGTTCGTCTCATATGAACCCTTATCCCACCCAATTCTAGTAAAACTCATGTTTGGTGTTACATGGGCTTTTATTTCAATAAAACTCATAGTTCATTTCATGTGAACCTTTATTCTAGTAAAGCCCATAGTTCACTTCGCATGGGCCCTTATTTTGGTCAAGGCCATACTAAAGGTTTTATCAAACATAAAAACTTACTTTGATTTGTTTTCCTTGTGACATTTGATGGGTATCATGATTTTAAAAATGAAAAAATTTGGTGAACAATGGAAGAGAAATACATTAGGTAACATCCCCTCCAATCACAAATGTTCAAAAATCAAAATGTGTTTTTATGCAAATGGAAGGGACTATGACAATTGATAGAAAGGTCAACTTTCACAAATGGAATGGATTAAGAGATTTAACACATGCCCTTTCTGCATTAAAAACATTTTAAAATAGGTATATGCTTTTAAACATACCTTTTGTGTAAGTAGTAAATTTAATTTCACATTGTGTAAAATTAAAACTTTTTATCCATGAACCATACTTAAGACTATGGTTCAACAATGCAATATTGAAATACTTATTTATTTGAAAAAATGAGGTTCAATAGTCCCAATTTTAATATTCCAAACTTTTTGCACTTAAGGAATAAGTTTTTAAATGTTCCTTATGTTTATTATTTGTAATGTTATCCCACTAGTTTGAATAGTGGAAAGCTTTGAAAATATGAACATTCGATTCTCATGGATTTTGCAAATAGATACATATTTTCTTTTTGTGGGCAAAAGCTTTAATGAATTGATTCATGTCAAACATTAGCCATAGGTATGATATGTGTAAGTGTAATGGCCTAACCTTGGAGTCTAGACTTGCAAATGTAAAATTGTGTAAATGCACATTTTAAGCCATGCAAAAACTATGTAAGTGTAGTGTAAATGATTTACATTTACCTAACATTTAAATTCATGACAAATTTCAATTTCTTAATGACCTTGGGAAATATAAATTAATAAAAAAACCAACTTGTAATGGCCTATTTTTTTATTCTAATTTTCTCAACTTATCAAGTATCACTTGGAAAAATAAATAAAATTTTTATGGCAATGTTTTAAATTGGGCAACACTCTCAAAGTGAGGTGTTCTTGAAATAAATGTCTTCTTAACTTTATTTCAAATGAACTTTTATTATAAGAATGCCCAACAACTCATGTCTATGGATTTGTTTGTTTGTGTTTGTTGATCATGGAAATGAGCCATGCATTTGCAAATGGGACCTTAAGATGAATGAGGTGAATGATATATAAACCATTAAAAAACAATGTGATATGAAAAATTCCATGAACCAAAAAATTGATGGTTTGTGTTAAACATAAAAAGTAAATGGATAAAGGAATTATCGTAGTTTAATTGTTATTATTTTTTTGATAAGTTGATTTGTTTAATTATTTCCTTTAGATCTATAAGGTGATGCAATAGTTTTAATAAGATGGTGACAATATTAAGTAACGAGGATATTAACCCAGAAATGTTAATGTGGACCCCATTGTGTTTTGTTTATAGAATACCAACAAAAACCACTATGCATGGTGTTGAGTTGTTATGCATGGGAACCCATTGCACAAGTCCAATTTAGTTTCGGTGTAAGAATCCTAAACAATGCACACGCAAAGGATGTGTGAAATGAGAGATGAAGCTCTAATTTTCTTACAACCTAGTACAAAAACTCGTCACGACATTCCAAAATCTACCAATAGAAATAACCAAACACAAATTGTGTGACATTCATATTCATGTGCAACGTTAACACATTCCCAACTTCCTCAAGAGACTTAAATGTGAGTATAAGATGAAAACAACAGAAGAGTAAGAAGTTGGGGCACGCTCCCTGGTTCGTAACACTTTAGGGGTAGAAGGGCATGCTAAAGTTCCGGGATGGGACTAGGAAGATTGACAAGCACTTCAATCACTCACACAGACTTGCACAAACCAAACAACAAGTTGGTTAGTGCATAGTTGGAGCACTTTTGGTGCTAGGACAAGCCATGGGCAAATTCAGACTCACAAGATTCACCACGGCCCGAAATTGAGGGAAGCCACCACCTTCCCCCTTATAGAATACTCTATGACTCTCCACAAGGCCCACATCCAATTGGCATTTTGTCCTGAGATTCCCAAATGGGAGTCCCAAAATTCTCAAAGTTGGGATTCCCGCGACTTTGGGGCCCCGTAACTTTGTGTGTAGACGTCTGATTGAGATGAAGTTTAAAGCAAAGTTGTATTTCTCGTTGAGAGTTTTCCAACGGTATGTCACACGCCACCTGCATGCAAGGAAATCGGGTCAATTCCTGACTTTTAATGGTCGAGAATCAAATTGCTAATTTGACTCTTGACCTTTCTTTTGGCCATAACTTGTGTTTCAGATGTCCAAATGAGTCATGCGAGCCCACTTTAGACATCTTCATTTCAATAGATTTCCAATGATATAAATAATTCCTCAATCCAATGGGTTTTGACCTTTGCAATTACCCTTTGAAGATTCGGAAGTTCATTGGGATTCCAACTCCCAAAATGGGAGTTCACTTGGGAGTGTGAGGGTTCATTCCCTCACACTCTTTTGCATTCCCGGGAGCATGAGATGTGACCCCCGGGCTTCCTTCTTGGCCCGCAACCTTGCAAGCCCTTGCCTTGGTCACAAGCCCAAGGTTAGGGTTGCAACAAACGTTCCCTTATTTTAATTATGTCATTGTAGACTATCATTGACACCTAACTTGTGAAGTGAGTAAGCATCAATAGCAAATTAAAATGACCAAAGTTTCCATGGCTAATAATACCAATGGTAATTTTAGAAAAGACACAAAAAGAAAATTGTTTGAAGTTTCTTTAAATGGAATTTGTACCACTACTTGTAACTTTAAAAAATTCGTACATTCCAAATTCATTACAGAGTTGGAGCATTGGTTTAAGGAAGACCAAGATCAAAGTGATGTCGTTGTGAAACATGTTTTGTTTTAAATTGATGAAAAAGAATTTTGCAAGGTGAAAAAACCACGAAGAGTTTTGTGGCCAAAAAACTTAGGTTGAAACAAATTTAGATTCTTTTTTACGAAATATAATTCTTGGTTGCTTGGTTGGACAAAAAGAAGGAATGAAGGGGAAGCAATTAGGTTTTCCAACCAATTCAATGTGATCCTTAGGGAAGAATGGTGACCAAATAATTTGGTTGAAGAAATAACACCAACTACATTTTGAATCATCAATTTTTGGCGACAAAGGTGTGCCCATAGATGCAAATTTTGAAGAGACTAGTTTTACAAGTTCAATTTTTGAAAGCAATGGTGAAAGTAGTGTAAAGTTTTGGCAAGTGTGATTTGTTCTTTTGAACAGATTGATGCAGCATAAAATGCCACATTGGAAAAACTCGATGATGGTGGCCATCACCACTACCATATTTTTTGTAAGAAAAAAAAACTTCAAATGGACACGACTTTGGTGTCAATGAGAATCCAAATCTCAAATTCTCTTTGCAACATACATTACTAGTTGTTAGTTCTTAGAAAAAAAAGGATTAGGAAGCTCTTAAAGCTCTTGGTTTTCTTTTCAATGAAAACATTTATGTGGGCTTTGGTTCATCAAAAATTTAAAAAAACATCAAAAAGATTATGGCAATGTTTTTTGATTGTTTTGGGTGTTTGGCAATGACACAAATCTATTGATTCAACCCAAGTTTCTCATACACAATCTTCTTGACAGATGTGCTTGGCTCCTTCCCTTGTGAAATTGTCGATGATGGTTCTTGTAATGCTCTAAAAAAAAAATGAAAACCTCATAAACAACAATTAATAATGAAGCAATAGTAGTAGTTGTTGGTGATGGTGTTTATTTTATTCCAAAAAAATCATGGAAGGATCTAGCCTTTAGATGACTTTAACAATACAAAAGTTCGTAATGGTGGTGGTGTTTGTGGCTCTAAAAAAAAAAAATCTAGTGAAAACCTCCCAAAACCACATCAACAATGCAACAAATCCTCTTGTTATGATCTTGCAACATGGTTGTTTTAGAGCAATTAATGTTATGCCCACTTTTTCAAGCCCATTTGTTTTTTTTCTTCATTTAGATTCATTTAAATTTAGGTTAGATTGGTTTTTTTACAAATTTTTGAAGTAAGCTAAAATCCCAAGATTAATTAACATTACATGGCAATTGTCCAAGGTGCAAAATAAAACTTTAATCATGCCTAGTCTTGGTGACCTATAGGAACCCATGTTTAGATCTAACAACATTTTTTTTTCTTCCAAATATGGCAAGTTTTTAAAAAAAATTCCCCCAAAAAAACCCTTTGAAGTGTAGTGTGAACATTGGTTTTTTTTTTGTGTCATGACAATGTGAAAATTTAACCAAAAAAAAAAGATTAAAATATCCATGTTTTTTTTAAAAAAAATTGTGATATCAAGAATTTAAATTATTTTTCGAACTGCACATGATGGAAAAGTAAAAGTCTAAGTTGAGAGTTTGAAAATATTTTCCAATTATTTGTCAAACGTTTATGAATTTGAAGTTAAAAAAAACCATTCAATTTTGCCCAATTTTTAGGTTTTTGAGAGTTTATTGAAAATTTCCAATTTTTTGTCAATTTGCTTTGAAATTTCAATAATAACAAAATTTCCAAATTTTGGTGCATTTTACAATCTTTTGTCATTATTTCCCCTAAATTAAAAAAATGGAATTTTTGAATTCTTTCTAGTTTTGTAATTCAAAATTTTGGTGAAAAGTTTCCAATTTTTCGTCAACTTTTACCTAATTTTCAGTTTTTTTCATAAGAAAATTCTCATTTTACCCAATTCTCATGTTTCAAGAGTTTGGTGTATTTTTCCAATTTTTCTGAATTTGTTTCTGAATTTGCAATGAAAAATGGAATTCTTGAATTGTACACAAGTTTGGCTTTTCAAGAGTTTGGTGAATCTGCTATTTCTTTGGTATTTTTTCTTATGGAGAATTTATCCAATTTTATACTAGAATTTTCATTTTTTTAATTCCCAATTTCCTTCACATTTTTGGTTTCAAGAATTTGGTGATTTTTTCCAGTTTTATGTCAAGGTTTTCAAAAAAAATAGTAGAATCATATTTTTTAAAATCTAATTTTGTGTTTTGAGAGTTTGGTGAAATTTTCCACGTTTTGGGCAATATTTCCAAAGTTGAAATTAACTTTTTGTAATAGTTTCCAATATTCTTATGTCAATAAACTAAAAAATTTCCAATTTTTTTTATAGATCCACAATGCAAAAGTCTGCCATCAAATTTTTTAGAGATGTGGCACTTCCAAGAAATTCTTTGGGGATTTTACAACTAGGGATTGAAATCATTATAATCTTTTCTCAACAAGGGGGTGTTGGGGAAAATTTTGTGCATAACCCCTCTTCCAAGTAATTATTGTATAAACCCAATTTGCATTGAAAATTTTATTGCACCAAAAATTGAGTTGGACATTGTGTTTTGCATTTTAAACATGGGTGAAATTAAAGACCTATGCCCTACCGAGCAAGTTGGGCTTGATGAGTTTTGGAACAATATTGTCCCATTCCAACATAAACCACAAACATTATAGAGTGGTAGATGTGGGACACTTCATGCTTCAATTTTTTATTTAGGGTTGAGAGGCAAATGTGTGATTATGCCTCGTATTGAATTGTCACTATTATGCATTGATGCACCATTTGAAGCTGCAAACCTAACCAAGTTTTGGGTAATGGTGGTTTCAAAATTTTATGACCCACATTTGTTGACATGTTTATAGTTTTTTTATTCGGTCCATGGGCGTCTTTCAACTGTGCAAAAGTTGTGGTTAGATATGTAGATGATAATGAAATTTCATTAATATTCTAGAAGTTCAAGTTTGGGGTTGTAAACATGTGTCTATGTCTCATGATTTATCATATAAGTCCATTGAAGATTTTGATTATATACATGGCACTTCTTCCGAGATTCCTGAATCTGATGAAAGGCTAGATAATATGTGGTTATCTCTTAACACAAGGAAGTGGTATTTGGATTCACAACTTCCTACCCAAGAATTGGGACTTGCATTTCCTATTGTGCATGCCATGGAAGATTTGTCATACATGATGGATTGTTTGTTGAAAATATGTGAAAATTTTCCAACATTCAAATTCCCCTAGTTGTATGGGAAGGTGAGAAGCAAAAACAAAACATTGTTTTACCCCAATGTGAAACCCCAATTGATTTTTTCTTGTTGTTTTGGCCCAACAATTTCTTGAGAAGGTTATGTATTATGACCAACATTTATGCTATTCAAGAGTTGGAAAGAGGAGGCACAAAGGGAGAAGTGAATTGGGTACAATTTACTATGCCTCAATTGAAGGTCTTTAGTGGAGTTTTGATTTCCATAGCTGTTAAGAACATACCCCACACTTAGCTTCATTGGTCCAAATCTATTGATCTTTTTCACATTCTCGTCATTGTTAATTGTATGACCAGGTTTAGGTTTGAGGACATTCTTAAATGCATCCATCTAGTTGACAATAAGTCAATCATATTGAATAAGAATGATCCAACTTATAACAAAATTGCAAAGACTAGGTGGTTAGTTGAAGCATGTAATGAGTTATGTGGGCAATTCTATAATGTAGAACAAAATTTGTGTGTGGATGAAATGATGATAAAATATATTGGGAAATACTCACCCATCTAGTAATACATGAAAGCTAAACCTTGCCGGTATGGAGTGAAGATTTGGTGTTTGATTGATGTGAAGTCCAAGTTTGTGCAGAAAATGGAAGTGTATTGTGGTACATGTCATGAGGATGCTAAACATGCAACTTGGTGCAAAATTATGTATGGGTTGATGGATGGGTACAAGAATAAGAATCACATTGTCACATGTGACAACTTTTTCTCTAACCTTGCACTATTTTGGGATCTTTTGGAAGTTGGGGTGCATGCCATAAGGACTTACATGATTGATCGTAATAGGTGGCCTAGTGCTTTGACTATTGATCCAAAGAGAGGATCAAGAGGATAATTATGGTTTCGCATGCATGTTTAGGTAAACTTGGTGCAATATCTTGGTTTGAAAATAAACATGTTTCCATTTTGTCCACTACTTTTAGTCCAATTGACCCTACACATGCAACATTTGTCATTTGGTGGTGTTTAATTAGTCCATTGGAAATCCCTATTAGCCCAATGCTAATACATTACCAAGAACACATGTGCAGAGTTGATGTATACGATCATCTCTATAGATATTATACTTTACAAAGGCGTGATCACAAATGGTGGCATTAAATAATGTTCCATGTCATTAATATCCCCATTGTGAACTCATTCATTATGTTACAAGGCACATATGACTTGGCTTGGCAAGTAAGTGGAAATAATGTCACATTTGAAGTTCAATGTGGCTTTGGTTAGGGCTTTCATAAAAAAGGGAACGTAATCCACTCCAAAGGCAACAACAATGGTAGGGGCTTTTGTACTAAATCTTGAGGTGTTGCATTATTCTATGCAATGGACATGAACATTAAGAAAAAGAAGGTTGTGTGTGGTGTGTAAAAAGAAGGTGAATTGATATTGTCTTACTTGTGATTATACTATAATCTGTTTTGGTGCTTGCTTTGTGAAATTGCATAGCACATTTGCATATAATATACGTATGTTTAGTGGGGGGTGGGACCAATGCCATGAATATTGGTTGGCTTCTCAAGTTCAACTCCTAAGGTTGCGGGTATTTGATTTATCTAGTTTTTTTTTTTAGGTCATGTTTCTTTAGGAAAACTATCACTCCAATCATCCAATTTTTATTTTTTTTGATTTGAATGTGTCTTTGAACATGTTTCTTATTGTTTTGTGGCCAAATTATATAAGTGCATCAAATTTTATTTTATTTTTCAATTCCGTCAATGCAAACATCTACATATATAGTTAGCCATATGTGGGTAAAATTTCACACAATTATAATAAAATCAGAAAAATTTGTGAACAAATGTTCAACTAGGGGTTTTCTAGCATTTTGTGACATTTGTGACCAAATTATAAAGTTGCATCAGTTTTTTTCCTTATATATTATTTTTCAATTATGTAAATTGTAAACATCTACATATCTAAATTAGCCATGTGTGGTTGAAATTTCACCAAATTATAATATAAATAAATAAATAAGGGTGAAATGTTCACCTATGGGTTTCTTAGCACTTTGTGGCAAAATTGCAAAGTTTGTAACACATTTCAATGAATCTCAACCTTCCCCCCACCCAACCAATGATCTATTTTTTAAAAATTATATATATATATATATGAATGACCATGCCCTCCCATTGTTGCCCCACCCATAATAAGGGAAGAAAGAGAAAAACCCATCCAACCTTCATTTTCGCCAAGCCTCCCTTAAGCCTAAAATTAATAAGAGAGAAAAATATAACATGGTGCTCCCCCATTTGCCCCCATCCCATATTAGTTTTTTAAAAAAATTCAAAAACCATTACTAAGTTCCAAACTTTTTCATGCCCACCCCACACTAGGTCCAAAAATTTAAAAATAAATAGCTCATCATAAAAGCCATTTATGCCATGTCTTGCCTTTAGTCCCCTTACAAAAGGACAATGATTATCACATGTATAAATATATTCTTTTCTATTTGGAAACATTTATGATAAATGTGGTCTATTCTATTTGGGAACAAAGGGAACCTCTTTTTATTTTTCAAACAATTGGATACTTTTTTTCCCTTTTGTTTGCCCAAGAAGGACGAAAACCAAAGAATTTTTTTGAATCATTTTGAATGGCCAACTTTGACACTCAATTACTTGTTCATTTTATTTTTTTTAAGACTTTTTTTTTGCACATTACTCATATGAGTATCAAATTAATGTCACAAAATTTTCACAAAATTTGGAGCATGGCCTCTTACCCTAAGTCTCCAAATACTTGCAATTTCAAAGATTGCTCAAAACATGAATCTCCAAAGTTTCAATGGTGGCAATTTTTCATTTTTCATTTGAATCTAATTTTCTCCCTTTAAAACATCTAAGTTAAAGTCTTGCACACTTTCACCAAATTGAATTTCCCAAAATTCGAAGTTTTATATGATTTTTATGCATGTTTGTGAAAGCTAATCCATATTTGGAAATGTGACAATTTTGGTCAATTGTCAATTAAAGGTCAAAGGAGAGAAAATAACATTTAGATTTTAGTAATCACAACTTATTTAGATGGGGGTTAATTATTTAAAAAAGGGAAATTTAAATTTATAAAAAAAGGTGATTTTTTGTGTGAAAATTTTGTGCATATATTTGTTCCTTTGTAAAGATGTGATAAAATAAGGGAAGTGAAGTTGAGTGAGTAATACTTGAATAATGTAATTTCAATAGCTTACAATTGTGTTATTTTCTTTAAAAATACAATGGTTTGTTTATGTGTGAAATGAAGGTATCCATTATTGAATTATATATTATGGGTTGCATATATGTTAAAGTAAACCCCTTCAAGTAATTATATTTCATAGGTTAATAAATGATTCATAAATGATGTGATTGTAATTTTAATGATGCTAAAGTCTTTTATATAGGTCCTTGATAAATATTATTTTTATTTGGGTTCAACATTAATTTTTTTTTAATAATATGCCTAATTACTTAGGTAAGAAATGATCATACATTGTGCATTTGGAAGGTCAATAAATTTTATTAATAGCCTTTCCCTTGATTCGTTTACCAATAACACATGCATCAATTGAAATAGATAAAATAGGGCATTTTGGAATGCAACGTACCCAAAGCATATTAAAACAATAATAATTTTAGTCAATGTTGAATATCATGTGCAATAATTATTTATAAAACATTTTGGTTCCGTGTTGTTGCGCACTATTTGTGACGTTCAACTACATGGTTATGCATTTGGGGAATGGAGATGTGTTTTTATTGTTTATGTTGTTTTGGAGATGCAATCACATTTTCGGGACATGTTGAGTTTTAATGTTATATCAATTACATATGTTATTGTAAAAAGCCCACAAAATGAACCACCTAATTGTTGCATGACATTTGCATATGTATATAGTAAATGTTCAACATTAATTATTTTAGTTAGTAATTGTACGGTGTCATCTAGTAATTTTTTGTTCTCGATGTGTTTGAATCATATATTGTGCAATGCAAATTTGGTGTGGTTATGTGTATTTGGACTAAGATCCAATGATTTTAATTTATGAAAAAATGTTGTAAACATTTGGATAAGTATCTATGTATGGTTCCTATGATTGCATATGTGTGTTGTTGGTATCTTAACAATTTTAGTTTTTGAACATATAACATTTGCATTATTGTTGCCATATGTTGGTCATTCAACCATTTGTAGGAATTCAAAAGGACGTTTCCATCATTTATTGTTAATTGGAGATCTTCATGTTAATAGTCCATAACATCATCATTAATTATGTTGTTTGAATTTTTTTTTCTATCATGATTAATTCTTTTTTGTTGTCAGGTTTCAATGTGCAATGTTTATATTTTTCTTTTGTTATGTCATGTTTTGAAGTAAGTGTTACCATATGTATTGATTTTTTTTGAATTCAATTTTGCTTATGTCTTGTATGGTGATATATTGTAGGATTATTAGTTCGTCTATTGAACATAAACGTGATAATGTTACATATATATTGTGCATGTTAAGTCAAACATTGTCAAGTGGTTGGTAAAGGTCTATGATCAAGTGGTCAAATATTTGTCTTTGCGCTTTGAAGTCTATGAGATAGAAAGCCAAGGTTAGTGGTAGTTGATATCTATTGATTGTGAAATTCTTAAATGTGTTTGATTTTGGTATGTGGTGATTATATTGGAAGCTCCTTGATATGGATGCTATTGGAATGACATTTTTGAGGAGTCCATTGAATGTTATGTTTTATAGATTTTTGTGTTTGTTTATGAATTCATTGGAATTGATTAAAACATTTATTGGGGAATGCATTGTATAATCTTTTTGTACCTATTCAACATATGTGATTGATATGTTTTCAATGTAGTTGATGCTTTCGTTGACAATTCATAATTTTGGATACAAAATTTCCATCACAATTACTTTCATTCCTTTGTAGATTTTAAGGAAAGGTGCTAAGCATTGAGTTTTATTTATGAATATTGTTTATTTTATAATGTATTTGATGTCTTTTCGTATTGGCCCCTTTTTGTATGTGTTAGTTACAATGATGACGTAACATTTTTGTTTTAACATTTTTGAGTGAATATTTATCATGTAATGGTTTATGGCATTTCATAACTCGTTGTGAGGTACTATGAAGGTTGTTGCCTTCCATGGACCATCAAATGAGTTGAGATTTAAATTAGACAAAAAACATGTTATTAATAAGTCAAAATCCAATTTCAAAAAATTTCTAATTTTTAAGTTCTCTAGAAGTTTAGCATATTATATGTCTTTGTTTTGTTGCATTTGTTCTATGAGTATGACATTGTTAAGTTGAATGTAATTTTCCCAAATGCTTTTTCCTATGACTTTTTTTGAGTTAAACTTGTGAAAGCAAATATTAGTTAGATGTTTGTTGAATACAATGATTTGTCATTTATTGGTGAAAATTGTAAAAAATCTCCCAAGAACATTATGTTGATTCCTCCAAATGGTAAAATGTTAGATTTTAATTTTTAAAATTTTAAATGCATTGTGGCAAGTAAGGTACAACCTACTATTGATATTTTCTCAATTGTGATGAATTGAATTTTTGACTATATGTCTATTATTGAGGTTGGTTTGTTTACATTGACATGTTTATCAATTGATAATCCTAATAAAGGATGTAGTGTTGTTTTGTTTATGAAACTCAACATTTAATGCACAAGGTTTGAAAATAATTATAGTAGTTGTACATGTACGAGTAGTGAAAATATATGTAAGAGCACTAGAAGCACTCAGGAAAAAGGGGATGAAACTCAATTGTGTTGATCATCATGTTGAATCAATGACAATAGAAAGGTGGATGCTAAGATTCTTCAAGTTAAAAAATGTTTCTTTTGTTCCAAAAATCAATTGATCCTTCAAATCCAAAAATGCAATTACATAAAGGTATAATAAATTATTAAAAGACCAATTGAAGAATGACATTAAAAACCCATGTGAATGCAAACCATTTAACTGCCATTTTTTTGAAAAAGAAATAAATAGTTTGTCAAAAAGGAAATATGAAAATGCAATTTATTTTTAAAAAAAGGTACACATGGAAAATACATTCTCAAAATGAAGGGTTGGACTTGGTTGCCATCTTGTTATAGGCTCATTATTTTTAGGAACACCCTCCCATCTTGGGGTTTCAATGTCAAGTTAACCCCTCATTTTTGGTAATGACCTATGGGCTTTACCTTATGTGAAAATTCCCCATTTTTGTTTAATAGCATATCATGGTGGTTGTTGGCCTTCATAATAAAGGAATGAATTCTAGAAATGATGATAATCAAAATTAATTTAGGTGAAACAAGTATAGGATTCATTAATGGTGATCACTACAATAATTTTAAACATCATTCACTTTATAATTATAAAATGCAATTATGAAAACATTTCATAACTACCTAATTCTCTCCCTCCTTTCACCAATCCATCTACATGGATACAGATAAGCAAATGAACATGTGCCTTTTCATGACTGTATTTTCATAATTTGGTTGAGTTCAATTTGATTTGAATTGAAATCAAATTGAATTGAAATGAATTCAACCAAAATTATATTCAATTTGATTTGACTTAATCAAATTCAATTCAATTGAAATTTCAATAGGAGCATTAACCTAGTTGTTGAATCCAAAGGAAAAGAATATTGTATTTAGTTCAATTCCCTTGAATTCAGGAATTTCAATCTAAATTCAATTGAATTGCATTGCATTCAATTGAAACTTGCATTGTGCAAATTCATTCAAATGGAACTTCATTTGCACAAAAACAACTCATTTTTTCTTCAATTCATTGTCACTAGGGTTGTGCAGTGTGTAGCCCAAGTGGGATTGAGGGGGAGAAGACGTACCACCATTCGTGGCAAGCAGCCATTCAGTCAAGAACGGCCATGTCCCCTGGCGCGGTTGTGGGCATACATCGATGCAGGAGCTCAGTAGCTTCACACCCGGACTCCATACCCGAAATGACGTTTTTCTCTTCCAAAACGCTCGTCGCACGCATAAAGAGAAAGAAAAAGAGCTAAGAGAAACCGACAACATTTTGGTTCATTTCTGCTGCTCGCGATTTCCTGTGCAAACCAGACGAAATTTGAAACCAAATTGTAAGCGCACCGCATAACAACGCCGGAAAGAAAAGAATCTGTCAAGAAGTCGACAATCGGAAATAGCAAGTTTGATTACTGCTGTGAATTGGGGGTCTCTCGGAGAGCGGTTCACGTGAAAGTACCAGGAGGACAAGCACCAGATGAAGATGGAAGAAGCTCTCAATGGCTGCCTTTTGGTCCAACTGTAAATTGAACACAATAACGACATCATGAGCGAAGACACGAATCCTCCTATAGATTGGAAAATTTTGAGAAATTCTTCGTTCTTGGGAGATGGGATTTGTAGCCTGCAGGTAAGAAAGAAAGCGTTAATAAGTCAAGGGGAGAAATCTGGGAAATTTGAGAGAGAAAAAAGGCATGATGAGCATTCCACAGATAATGAAAAACATGCTGGACAGTTTGAGAGACGGAGACAGAGACAGACAGAGACAGACAGGGAAAAAAAATTCTGCCAAAACTGAAAGAATGTCGAGATCCCGCGTGTGTTGAAAAGGATATTGTGTGCTTAGGAAAGTACTAGAGAATGAATCGTGTGTGGTCGTCGCAAGTCTAAAGAACTGGAGAAACTTGAAGTTCCATTAAACAGGGAAGAATGTAGGTGTGGAAGTTGTTCTGAACAAGAGTGGGAGGAAGAGGGCAAGAGGGGACTGTCTTACACATCGAGTCCAGAAAGCACACCAGACGACGCAAACGAAGACGATGCACTTGTTTCTCCGAGAACGAAGACGAGCCAATTGTTTCTCCTATGTAGCTATCTGCAGTGAATGCGGTTTGGCACCCTGAAGAGATAGAAATTGCAACAGAGAGATTTGTGTTCAGACAAGTAGAGAGATGGAAACATGAGGATTGAAAAGGAACCTGGTGGCAAAGTGACCGGAGCATGCCTTGACAGTTTGTACAGGAAAGAAGATAACATACAAGCAAATGGAAGACGAGGTTCTCACCTCATCAAACATAGTCTGAACAATGGCCATATGTTGCAAGGAACAAGACTTGGAGTTGAATGCTGAGCTTTCTTTCCAATTGTGATCCTTCCTGACCCTTCTTAGAGAATGGACATGCGATTGTATGTTTCCTGCTTCATCCCGAGCATCAAACAAACGCTAATGCGCATTGTTCACACTCGATCGGATTCAACCGTTCTCGAAGCGAGAGATGAGGTTCTAGAAGCATTGGGAGTGGGAGAGAAAAAAGTGCTTCAGAGCTTAGGTATGGAACAGAAAGAGTACTTGTTTTCCGGAACGCAAGTGTATAGTGAGGTCAGGCAGTCGTATGTGACGGATCATGCGTTGCGTCTTCTGGATCAACATCGCCTCCATCCCTGCCACACGCTACAGGAAGAATTTCTGCGACACGAGCACCGCAATCCAAAACCCTCTGATATTTTCAAACTCAGGCTACGTCTTCCGAAGACGGAGTATGAAGAAGAGTCGGCTGATGATGATGATGTCTACTCTCCCACCGCCGCCGCCGCTCCTCCTCATCAGCAACAGAAGAAGCGGAGTCTGGTTCATGAAATCCCGTGTGACGCAGGTGATCGCTTCATGATCCTTCCCACAATTATTCCTCCTCCTCTTTCCCACCACCAGCTTCCATATTCAATCAACATTTTAGTTTCTGGCATTGTCCGGATTCGTGGGTAACAACTACAAAAGTTCTGATTTTTATTTCCTGAAAACAATATAATTACAGCGATAAAGAAGGCGAAGATCCTTCCTGGGAGCATGGTGATCTCCATCAGAAGTCTCAAGGCTCATTTGAAGACAGCGGATCCGTTGTCTTGTCCAGAATGGATGGAGCTTAATCTTCCCGTGGCAGACATTGCGCAATGGGCCTGTTCAGACAACCGGTTCGCCGCAAACAACGGACGCTTCGCTTACATGGGGAGGAGGGAGTACGGAGATTTGAGAGACTTAATTTCGCAGCTGCTTGCAGAAAGAGAGCGTAGTACTACCATGTGTGAGACAACCCGTCGAGCTTATGAGATGGTCAAGGCGCCCGAGGAATACAATGGGATTATCGGGAATATCTTGGTTGTAGGTCCCGTAGGATCGGGGAAGAGCCATGTCCTAGCAGCAGCAGCATCAGACTTTACAGAGGAGTTTCAAACACAAGAGGAGGAGCCCGGACAGAAGAGAAGAAGGAGACGGCGTGTGGTTACCATCATGGATTGTGCGTTGTTGAAGCAGGATCGTGCATTTCGGATCCTTCGAGATGCTCTCTTTGTTGCTTTCGGGGACGACGATCAGAACATACAATTGTTGAGCACGTGCAGTAATGAAGAAGACTTGGTCCATTTCTGTGAAGGTACAGAGGATCATCTCCTCTGGTTGCTGGATCAATGGGAATGTGTGAAAGGTTGTGGTGATACAACAAGACTGCAATCTCTTCTGTTCCGTCTCTGTTGTCATCACAGTATGGTGAGAGTGGCATCAACCACTTGTGACATTGTGCAGTATGTGTTCCATTCAGGCCAACCTCCTGCAAAGATTTTCTTTTGGGATGATTGCCTTAATGTAAATCTATCTCCATCTCCTGGAACCTTATTCTGTTTCTGTGGACCCTAAGCTTTTCACCCCAATCACAGCCAGCTGAAAACTTTCCTTCTAAACTTTTCCAGCACAAAAGCATGAAAATTGATAAGCTACACTGTTGTGTCACCTAGCACCACACCAGTAATGAGTTATTTTGTTGCAAAGGAATTGTGCACTCCTTTCAAACTGTTAGCACAAGAGCTTGTCAGCTTGAAACTTGCACTGTAGCATAGTTGAACACTTGAAATGCACACTCAACAGCATCTATTCTGTATTATTGATGGCAGAGTGAGGAGTTGGAGTGCTGGGGCAAATGGAAATTTGTAGCTTCAATCACAGATTGTGAGGAGGTAGTGGATGTTCTTGATGACAAGGAATTGCAATACTTGCTGGATATGACTGGAAGGCTTCCGGGGTTTTTGTCAGCATGGTGTGATGCATTGAAGGAAACTGTTCGGTATACATCAGGAGGAGGAAAATTCTCCTTTGATGATGGGATGGCCATTCTGCAAACTCAAGCTGCTGTTGAGAAGATGAGAGATGACATGGAGAGTATGTTTGAGTGTGCAATTGTGATGGGCAAATTGTCAAAGCTGATAGACGGGGTCTGTAAGTACCTGTTTGGGGCTCCCATGAACAAACCTTTGAAAGACATTGATAGCCAATACTTTCATGTTGTGGATGGAAGGGGTGCTCTGTCGTGTGGATTGGTGGGGTATGAATTGGCTCGTTTGGTCCACAAACACAAGGAAAGCAACAGGTTCTTTGAAGTACCTTGCATCAAGGCCATCAAAATGGAATTTGGAGCAAAAGGTGTGAAGCATCCTGTTCTAGGAGGATTGCTGGTGGAAAGGGCTATCACTGGACTCATTGCAGATGGCAGGTCATTGGTACTAGCTGTTGGAAAAATGACCAAGTTGTGTCCAACTGTGATTCAGCTTGAGGAAGGTGTGGATCATTCAGTAGTGGAAGATCTGCACAAGGAGTTTATCAAAGATGGCAAGGAAGAGGCTCTTTTCATGTTTCTGACTCTTTCAGCAGCATACAAAGCAGTGGATGCAGTCCTCTTGAAATTCCAGCGTGAAGCAAAAGGTTGTCATTTATACATCACAGGCCTGCAAGTGACCATAGGGAAACTACCCAAGCATCGTCTCTGCCGCAAAATCTTCATGAGAAGAGAGTGTTTGAAATGGGTGCCAACAGCACTAAATGTGGAGGAAGATGTGTCTTGGTGCATGAACTGGATCACCCCTGAAGTGGAGATTGCTAATTATCCAGGAAAGTTCACTAAAGACCTGGGTATATATCAGATGCAGAGCCGCTGCAGCATCTGCAAGGGTAATGAGGTAGATTGCCTTGAGGTGTTCACTACCTTCAGGCAACTTGACACGAGATTAGGCTTTTTGGATGCTGTCAGATTCAATCTATAATCATTGTTGCAACAACAAACCCAGAAATGGCACCATCCAGGTTAGCAAATGCCTCCTATAATTGGGTCAAGGAGCACACAATAGGGAGATGAGAAGTCCACAATCATCTGCAAAGCAAAGACTTTCTTAGGTTTCTATTTGTGTTACTGTGATGAATGCATGTCAACTTCACAACATTATTTTGTCACCGTTGAATTCACTTTGATCTCAGATTCCATCAGAGCGGCAGTCTGCCCTTTCTGCTGTATCTTGATCTTAGCAGCAATTTCATGAATGGAATCATGCCTGCAACTTTGCAAAATGCTGCTCACCGAACTATGCTCAAACTTGCATCATAGCACACAGAGTGGTAAAAAGCAATAAAAAACTGGGAACCACACTGCACTCCTTGTGATTCCCAGTGCCCACTTCTGTACTAAATCTGTGTTTATGCCATCCTCACTTGGGACATAGGACTTGTTTCGGTTTTTCTTCATTGTGAGCTTTGCATGAATGAAGGACATAATCGTTCATTTTCTACAGCAGTTGGAAATGGTGTTTCAGTGACAAAGTACTGATTGATGATAGAGCTTAGGCCATAGCATGTCCAATTGTCCCTCTGTGATGGGTGAGTTCAGTACCATTGCAAGGCTGTTACTGAATCTCCCAATTACCGCTTCTTGTATTTGATCTCGTAGCACTTGTACAGGTGATTGCATGAGCTAAGGGATGGGGAACCACCCCACTTGTGAAGCTAGAATCAAGATTGCATCAAGGGACTGCATCAGGGCTTGCACGTCTCTATCAGGGCTGCTGACCTCAAGTGATTCATTATAATTGGAAGTCAACTATGTGCTACTTAAGACAATGAGGCTTGCATATCAGATTATGTTCTTCCCAAGCTCCTCCAGTGCTTGATAGCTACATATTGAGCAGCAAACCTCAGAGAGTGCACTGGGATACATGGCACCAGAGTTTGTCTGCTCTGAATCACACTTCTCAGTGTGATATCTATGCCTTTGGTGTTTTGCTCTTGGAGCTTTGGTACAGGGACCAGGCAAGTGGAGTACATTGAAGACAATTGTACTGTCATATGATCATATCCAAGCATTGCTGGGCAAAGACCATCTCCTGTCATTGATTGAATCAAAGCTGCACAAAAGTGCCCAAGATTATGACTTCACTGCCAGTGATCAAGTAAGGCTTGATTTGCACCTCACAAGGACCCTCTAGTTGTCCATCCATGGCTGAAGTTCTCCAGATTTTGGAGCTCAGTGTTCCACTTGCATTTCAATAATCCAGCAGTCCTAATCAACACAGTATTCACAGTATTCACCACCTTTTGCCTGACTGTAGGCTGTAGCAGGCCATCCACCTAGTCTGGGTGTGCCCGCACCTCAACTAGTTAGATGACCTGCTATAATCTGTAGCCAGGCAAAAGGTAACTGATAACTTACCCAGTCCATAGCATTCAAGAAGAAAGTTGTGAATACAAAATTGACAGATCACAGCAAGAACATCAAATGCATATACCACCAGTTCTTTGAGGAGGACTCCCTACTATGCAATCAGATATCATACAAAGCACATTTATCAGAGGATAAATTGTTGCTCTTCAGAAACAAAGACGCCAACAGTAGTATAGTTCGGCACTCACTTGCTACATTTAACCTTAAGCTCTAGTGTGCTCCATAAATTGCTTACATTGTGTTTGCATCATTTCTTCTTCTACTTGTAAACTATGTGCTGGATATTACTCTGTTAAGATGAAGTTTGAACCATTAGGACTCCACAAATAAACTATGAAGGGTTGGCTAGAAAATCATGTTTCATCAAATTTCTTTGTCTGTCAACAAATCTTTTTCTCATTGCTTTTGCATTTAACACTGTTTCTGTAGAAACTATCCTGACTCTGGCAGCATTCCAAGATCTACTCCTAATGTATAAAGCATGGGAAAAATGTGCCTTGAATCTGTTCATGTGTTTGAACTGTGAGATAAAAGACCTTGATCTTCAATGTCTTCAATTGTCCTTTAGTTTAGTACCCTGCCGTGTCTCAAATCCTTTTTCCTAGTGATGGAGGTCATCATGGAAAGAACTGAGATGACTGTAGTATGGGTTAGGCACTACTGAGAAACAGCATTGAAAAACAAGTAGCTCTTAATACTCTGTGTCAGTATGTGCATTCACGAAGGGAAACCACATAGATAGTCTCAGACAAAATAGTGAAATACATCTTAGTTTCTCGCTGCAAAGACAGTTTCAATACCCTGTTACACAAAATAAACAATAACAATTCTTTGGGCTGCAACAAAACTTCAAGCCTGTGATATACAAAGACAACTGAGCAACACATCCGTCTGTTAAGATGATTCTGAACCCATGTTACACCTAACACTGAGCAATGCATTTGTTTGAGATCCTGGTGTGAGGTCATTTCTGTAAAATGGGAATATGGATGTATGACAATCAGGCCTAAAAATACAGAAATCAGGTACTTTAGAAGAGATAAGTAGACAAAGAACAACCCATGGTAGAAAACATTTCTGACCATACATGAAAGTTACTGGGTAGCAAACAGACTTAATAGTGAAGCCCACAAATTGATGACAAGGGACAAATGTTGTTTATAAGAAAAAACTATGCACAAACTATTCAGAAAGTCTTTTAAGAAAGAATGAGGGTTCTTCATGGTACATGGATTATTCTAGTTGTGACTGATAATGTGGTATTCAGATTTAGAGAGCCTTACAACAGGTCCAATATCCTCGTGGCCACAGCAGATCATTGTGAACTTGGATCAGCCACCAATCCTTTGATGCAATCATTGTCTTCTTCATTTCTCTTTCTTGGACCCTTAGTTTACTTCCTCTCCTCCAAGTTGCGTTTGTCATCATTATCTTTCTCTTCTGACAAATGGCAATATATATGACCTGAGAAATGGATTAAGGAGCTCTGGTTTCAACAAGAAGAAGGCGCCTGTAAGGCTTCCCATGGATGTCGGCCTTGATATGCCTGGGCACCTGTCGAATTTGGTTGAAGAGATTAAGCTCATCCTCGAGGAGCCCAAAGTTGGCATCCACGTCACCAATTTGAGATACCTTCACATTTGAAAATCCTAAGTGTGGCAACAATTCTTCAGGCCAATCACTGTGGAAATAGAAATGAGTGTCCAACTCCCGAGCCATATGAGTGGAGGACTCATTCATGAAATCAGCGAGCAAGACGGTCTCATTCTTGCAATTGAGAGAGATACACTTCAAAGTCTCTTTGGCATCAGATTCATGCAGATAGTACAAGAAGCCTTCCAACATCCAAACAGTTGGCCAATCCTGGTTGAATCCAGCATTGACAAGTCTCAGGAACCAATCCTGAGAGGCTACATCAGCTGCAACTCTTTGGACACTCTTTGCATGCAGTTCCGGCAACATTTGTCCACCATCAACCAGAGCCTGCAGGAGAGACTCTTTCAGTTGCAACACTTTAAGAAAATCCACCTCAAACACAGAGCATTCCTTCAAAGAGCTCATGCGATATGCTCGGGCGTCCATTCCTGCACATGTGTATTGTATCACTTAGTACTCAGACGCTGCTGCACCTGAACCTTGTTCAGGGAAGAACTTGCATGTCACAGACTAACTTCGCCCCAGAGCAAGAACAGTGCAAAACGGTACCTATCACAGCCTACAACATCCTCTCTCTCTCTCTCTCTCTCCATAAATTTATTTGGAAATACATCTCCTTCATGCACTTGACATGTGTGAGAAAGAAGAGGGGAGGAGGAGGACACTCATACCAGCACCCAGAAGCACCACTTGAGGAGTGCAATAGGGAGGGAAACGGTTCAAAGCTTGCGACAAGCGAGAATCAAACCATAGCGTACGCACGGCCAGCATAACTCCAGGCACTTCTCTGGCATTGCTTTGCCAGTCTTTTTTCATCTTCTCTTGTAAGCTGCTCAGAAACGAATCCCCCGCAAGCACTTCCGCTAAAGGATCGTGAATGACATGGTTCCATAGAGCTCGCCCCGCCGCCGTCTGACATGCACTTCTCTCTACCACATCCCGCTGCGGATCAAGCGTTCTGTGTAGCTCCCGAATTGCGCTCCACGGCTTCCCCGGGCGGAATTCCCTAATCCCGAATTCGCAGCTCAAATTATTGAAAGGGACGTTGGCGAATTTTTCATTGACCACCGAGTCTTCTTCTTCTTCTGTGTGTGCCGCACTATCGTCATCATCATCATCATCAAGAGCGGAGGATACTACTACTACTACACCTTCAATAACGTCCTTTGCGGGCATCATCGTCGCATTTTGTTGCTCCGATCGACCGTCAGAGACTACTTCTTCACTACTATTATGGCCTTTAGATTGGACGTCCAGGGGGGCACTCATGTTCTCCAGCGCGTGGACCTTCTTCTTCTTCTTCGCTCCCAGTAGAGTCCGCTGGGACCGCGGCATCAATGACATCGACGATCCTGCTACTGCGCCACTCGCACTCTGCAGCAGTTGCAATGCGCTTACCAAAACCAACTTATACTTTCCAATTACGAACTTCGTTGCGGAATTATTGCTTCCTCCTCCTCCTCCTCCTCCTCCTCCTCCTCCACACTAAAAATCCCTTCCTCTACAGTTACCCGCGAGAGCCGTTCCTCCGAGCTCGTTTGCTCCTCTGCTCCAAACTACCAATTTCTCTTCCCAAACCGTTGTGAAAATTTTACACTCCTTCAAGCTCTTAAAAAACCTCCCACTCCCCCAACCAACTCCTCTCAAAACCTTAATACAAGAATCATTTTACCACTCACCACCCACCCACAGCAACAAAGGGTACACTTTCTTTCGTACATGCCTTCAACAATCGTGTAAATTCTTCTTGCAAAATTGTTCATCTTCTTATTCTGCCAGCTACTCCAAACTTCGTAAAACAAACTTGAACACTCCTCGGACTCCTCCTCTCACCTCCACCCACCACTACTCTGCAAAATAAAACCGTCACTCAATAATCTTGACGCACTGAGCAAACCCCACTCAGTCACTCAGTCACTGATTCCTGAGGAAAGAATCCAGTCACAATTTTTTTTCAAATTTCACCCCACATCTCATTTCATCTCTTCTTGTGTAATCGCTGGATGCCGTGACACTAAAACATTCTGACCATCCCAGCTCCATCTTCTTGATCAATAAGTAAAGCTCACAGGAAAACTGAAGAAACAGGGAGTTGTAACAACTGAACAATGCAACCTTTGTGAACCCAATCGATAGAACTCCAAGCATTCAATGGCACAGGATTAGATTGCACGAAAGTTGTCGACGAAATTGCGATCTGCAATGACGCGCCGCAGCAGCGGCGGGAGGAGGGAGAAGCTGCCGCCATGGACACAACAGCAACAAAGCGCAGCAGCAGCAGCAGCAGCAGCAGCGCTTGGACAAATGGTGGCCACGACGAATCTACGCCTTTTGGAACATTTCAGAACCTACAAAATACAATCTTGCTAAAACGTAGATTTGGGTATGCTAAAATCTTGTTCACATGCTTGCAGATGTGATCCCAGCCAGATAAGGTCATCAAAACCCAAAAAAACAAAAAAAAAACAAAAGAAAAGGAGAAAATAATTTATTTTTTTGGGGGCAAGGTTATTATACCCAACCCATACATACTAAGAACAATATTTTCCTTTGTAGAATTTGAGGCCCTTATTATTGATTTGCTATGAAGCCCCCAAACCCAAATCATTCATTCTTAGGAGAAAATTTTCTTGTGAGTGCCCTATTTAAGGCCCTTATTGATTGCCATGAAGCCCCCCCCAACCCCACAAAGTTCTTAAAGAAAAAAAATCCTTGTTGTAAAGTATTTGAGGCCTTTCATTCGTACCACGAACCCAACTTACCCACATTCCCTAAGGAGAAATTTCTCTTTTTAGTATTGGAGGCCCTTAATTATTGCCACATACCTACTAAGGGGGGTAGGGAAAAAAATAAAATAAAAAATCTTTTGATATTGGAGGCCCTTAATTGCCACATCCTAAGGACAAAATTTTCCATTTATTAATAATAAAAATAATAATTTAAAAAAATTATTTAATATTTTATTGCTGTGAATCAGACACATAGAAGACAGATTAGTAGTGGGGGGGGGTTTGTGCATCCTGTCAAAAGGATAGGGTTCTCTCTCTGCTAAAGTGCGACATGCAGCACTCGTTGCCCATTCCTGCGGCCACAGTGAACCAGCCAGCACCCACCAGTGCACCATGAAGGATGAATGATAAGTGGTCACGATGAAACAGTTTTCTGTTTCGTTTCAGTTCCCTAGCTAACCATCCTGGTTACCTCACTTGCTTTGTTTCTTTTAACCTTACCTACTAACAACAACCCACAAGCAAGTTGTCAGTAGGTAGGTAATAAAAACAGCCCTTACATATGTATAAACCATCTACTTACCTAGTAGTAGTTACCTATTTTCCTACCCACCTACCTACCTACCTACCTACCTATGTATGAGACCTATATATTTCCTACAGAAATGGTTTACCAAGGCTGAAACCAAATACTGACTCAGTTGAGGTTCATCCACAATAGAGTAATAACGGGCATCCAGTGGATGATGGTGCGCTGGAGGGTGCGGGTTCACTGTAGCCCATGCCTAGGCCTAATGCAAGACTAGTGTCGCCTGCCAAGTTTGTAAGGGGTGTTTAGGGTCCTAGCAATGGGGATGCGTAGGCATTCCCTGCTTCTAACTTCTAACCTCTTTCAAACCAGACTCCTTGTGAAACTAACTTACCTTGGCTATGGACTATGGACCTTTTTACCCTGCACACACCAACCAAAGAAACCTTGAAAGTTAGTAGCACCGGCAGTCTAGTGGCTTTTACTACTTTCAAGGTTTTCTTTTTCAATTTCTAGAGAAAAGGGGTAAAACAAGGATGGATCTCATTGCCATTAATGACTTATGCAAATTTTATTTTTTGAATATCAATTATTTGGTTACTTCAGAATGTGCAATGGAGTTTAATTTGGCTATGCGTGTTTGGCCCACCTAAAAAAACTAGGTGATTTTAAATGTTTTAGAAATCCTACTAGTGATGAATATTTTTTTTAAGGGGAGATTTTGGTGATATGATTTGTTAGGGAATTAAACACCGAAACTACCCACCACAACACAAGCCTTCTCTTGCACATTGCAACTACACACAATGCACAAAACAAGTAACAAAACACAAAAACTATGCTTATTTGCTAAAATTTGACTTGTGGGAGAACTGAACCCCGAAATTGTTTGTTGCAACACAAGTCACTTGCAAAACAACACACAACAAACATACATATTATACACAACAAAATAGAACGTTAAAACTTTCTAGTTACTAACTTACTACCACCATAATTCTTTTTTAAATCTAAGGAAATTGAAGGCCAAATGCAAAAAAACAAAACCTCAACTTACCTGAACAAAAATATTTGTGTCAAAGCTATATCAGGTTTACATATCCTTCCAAGCTACAATTGCATGTGGGTATGGAAAATTCTCCAACGTGTAAAATTGTTGAGGATCCATCTTAACCGCAAGGTATATATGTGTTGTCAATTAGTTATGGAGTGTAGATTTGATGAAATTCAAATTGCCAAAGCACCTTTCATCTTCAACAAAACCAATAACTTGGACCATGACAATTTTTACCAACTTCAAATATGTTTGTAGCTTGTGTGCAATCACTTGTGAAAAGGTCAAAGATTTCCAAAAGTCATAGGATTCACAATGTAAGGAGTACCTATGGATGATGCAACATTGTTTTTCATTGTTAACTTGAAGAATGACATCCTATGACATCTACAAATCTAGAAACATAAAAAATAGGACCTTTGGTACCAAGGTTTGATTAGGCCCAAATCCTTTTGGGGTAACAATATTGGGCCTTGATCATTGCAATGTGTCTCCTAAATGATCCATCAAAGTTTGCCATCATTTGGTATTGAGGGAAAACCACCCCCAAAGCTTCCATAACACCATGTGAAAGAAAGTGAAACTACAACTCTAAGTTCAAAATTCAACAACTTTTTTCACCTAATTTTTCACAATTTCCACAACTTGAATGTGCACATCTTTGGTCACAAAAGTCACAACCCTTGTTGGTTGGTCAAGATGTTTTGCCCAAATGTGTCCATTGCAATCAAAGGTCAAGTGTTCAAAACATGCATTCAAGTTCAATATCCATCGCATGATGAAGAGGTCATGTGAGGAATCCATGAAAAACTTGAGGGTTTAAAACACATCAAACTTGAAAATAATGTCAAGGTCCACAAAATGTGAAAACATATTTGCCTAACAAAGTTTGATTGCAAAAACATCCCAAGTTTGAGTGCAAAGACATCCCAAGTTTGAGGCAACTTCATCAAGTTGTTCACTTCCTTCAACAATGACAACAAAACTACCAATCCATATAGGACCTCAATGTCACATAAAAGTTCAAAATTCACCTTAGCAAAATCATTGTTAACAAAATCTAAAGTCATCTTGACCACACGAATGCAATATTCATTCATCACCTTCTTTGTAGGTTCTAACATAAAAATTCACCTTGTTTTGGCATTATTCAACAACTTATTACCCTAATTTTTCATGCCCTCAACAAGCTTGTTAAGTTCCAAATGCCTCTTAAGGTTTTTGTCGAAGTAAACATATAATGTTTGGAACAAATTCTCCAACCTGCAAACCGTGTTCAACTTAGACAAGCTTGCATGACCAAATTAGTTCCTTGGGCCATGCAATGAATGCCTTGCATGCGAGGAATATAATCAAATTGAATTTGTCACATAAATCTAACCTTAGGGGTAGATGCACAATCGAGTGGCTCACTTTTGTCATGAAATGGTGTTTTTTCCCTAGGTACCCTTTATTCAAATGCATATGGTGATTAATATATTCTTAGATCTATTAATTGGAACTTGGATTTAAATTTACAATTTCATTATGAAGAGGATTGTGAAATTATTTATTAATAAAAAACTCATTTGTTAGTAGTAATGAACTTTGGAAATCAAAAAATATGGACTAGTCATCTAATTGGAACATCACAAAATAGAAATATTTATATTGATTCACATTCCAAATTTTTTATTGGAATTCAATATATGATGTAGTATAAGATGATAAACTCATATGAGGAATCATTTCTTTGAAAACCTTAACCGTTTAATAATTAGGGACTTTTGAATGGTTAAAATTTGATCATATTTTCACAAGTCCATATGAGTTACATTTTTCGTTTCTTTTTCAATTTTTTTGTTCCAAAAGCACATGTATTTGAAAGTTTTACATGGTTTATTATTCATATGGACTTTGTGAATTTTCCTTTTAAGACTTCCAATTTTAAAAATGACGTCAACTACATTAAATACAAGTTTTCACATAAATTTGGGAAGGTTTATCAATCATTGAACATGTATTATTCAAATATTAAAATAATATTTTTAAAAAAGTAACAACCATGTCCATTTGAATCATTTTTTAAAATCTTGTATGGACTTATAGGGAGTGTAAATCTACCAATATTGAGCCACTTGATTGTGCATTTACCCTTAGCACCCTAAAAAACATTCACACAATCAATTCCAAAACAAATGAACTTACAGGATAATAATTCACTTGTTAAACCACCAACAATTAATAATGTTTGAATGATGATCTTGGTCAAGTTTCCAAATTTAACCCTTTCAATTTCCCTTTCAAGGGAAACTAAAATTGGAATCTAGGATCAGTCCTTGATGACATATGCATGCAAGGACAACTAGCTTTGATTATCAACACTTGTAATTTCATCACAAGAAATAGAGATGTAATTTATTGCATTCACAACTTTTGCAAAGGCTACATTAACAATGTCGTGCATTATTTTAGCCATGGACTAGCTAATATTTTCCCACTATTACTTCTATGGATAGTTCTTCATTTGATGCAACTATAATAAACACTTCATGCTTTCATATTCAAGCATGGGTTTTCCCTCTCAAAGTGGGTAGAAAATTGTGGCAAATTAAATGAATGTTTTCAATCCCTCATGTGCCACACCTTGCATACATTGTCCAACACATTTTCCCCACTTCTAGAAACATAAAACATTTCACTTTTAGCATGTTAACAATCTTCAAAATGTACCTTTAGCAACATCGAGCATGGGGGAAGGTCTTTTTTTTTAACCAACATGTTTACAAAGATAATCAAACTTGGGAGTAAAGAGTTTTTCCATAACCATAACCTTTGTGCAAATCTTGCATTAAATACGTGTGATAATTGCCCATCTTCACTCAAAACATTTTTTGTCCAAGGAAGTCTTGCAACCCAAACATCTTGAAAATTTCAATTTAGTTCATAAGCCTTTTTTTTTCTTAAACTCAATTTTAATTTCTTTTAGGGTTTTTTAAGATTTAAAACTTCAAAGATTGAATCAACTTGGGATGGATTACCCCCATTCATAATTAACTTTCCTTTGTCCTTCATAAAGGCTTGGTTGTTACTTTCAACAACATTGTTAGGGTTACATTGTTAACCAAACAAACAACAAAACTTGAAGTTGTTTAAAGGTTTTAAAGGAGCCATGTTGAGACTCAAGTGCAACCTCAAAATTCACAAAGAACACAACAAATTTAAAAGGAAACATTTGACTCAAGCAAGATACATTCCACTGAAACTCTTACTCAAATCCTAGGCAAGAGATGTGCTTTGGTGCAATTTTCAAAGTGCACATGTTGCATACAAAGTCCTCAATCCAAACTTGCAAAGTGTTTCATGAAATTAAAACCTACAAAATGTTTATTTGCATTTTGAAGGCCTTAAAAAACCACTAGTAGTCTTTGATTCCCAAAATCCTACAAGAAACATTAAAAACTAGGGAAAAACACAAAACTAAAATGCACATTACACAACATAAAACCAAACTTCAAAGTGCAAAATGAAAAATTAGAATGCAAAGTGTAAATCCAAAAGTCTTACTTAAACTGAAAATGCATATAAGGTCCTAAATATATGCATTTTCAATTTATAGGCATTCTAAAATGGTTTTATCAAGTCTTTAGTTTCAAGAAACAATTTGTAGGTCTAGAATTAAAACCTACAAAAAAAAAATTTACATTTTGAAAACTTGAAAAAACCATTGGCAATACTAGATTCTATAACCCTTGCAAGTAGCATAAAAAACCTAGGAGAAAACACAAAACCAAAATGCACAACAATAAAAACCAAACTCCAAAGTGCAAAGTGAAAAATCGAAATGCAAAATGTAAACTCTAAAATCTCACTTGAACTAAAAAATTGAAGAAATGCATGGAAGTCTCATTTGAATCAAAAAATCAAAGAGATTTACTATTGTTCACTATTGTGTGATGTTAATTCAAATTCATCAACACCTAATTCTTGAATTGGAAAATAAGAAGAATATGTAATGTGATGTGGATTCAAGTTCTTCGACACTTGAATTGGAAAATTTATATAGACTATGCACACACATCTATGACTTGCAACTTTAGAGTTCAAACTTGCAAGGATTAGTGAGTTGAAGGCTAAAGCTTGTAGAAGTTTGAAGTCCGATGTTAAGGGTAAAATTATGTTGTAGTAACTAGGTAGATAAGACTATATGAGGATAAGGAGTAAGTTTTGTGATGTCCATTTTAGACATGCTAGATAGAACAAGTTTAATAGAAACAAGGTAGGTGAAACTAGGACTATTGAGGTGGAATTCAAATTAGTTTAAGGTGGGAGAATTGAGGATTAAGGAGGTTCTAGAGGATTTTGTGGGAGTTCTTTTTTTTATTTTTTTATTTTTTTGTTTTAGACCATAGAATAGAGGGAGAGTAGAGTAGTAGTTTTTTTGGGAAATAGAACAATTTTTATTATGCACACCGAGTTGTTAAACTATGATACTTTATTTATTTTCTTGTACTTTTCCATCATTTGTCGTTTCTTTCCTTTTATATTAATATGAGAAGTAAAAACAAGGCAAATTATGATAGATTCATAATTGTGTAAATACTTAGGCTGTGGGAAATGTGGTTGTTGAAACATTATGGATTATTTATGGAATTCTAGTACAATTTTTTGTTAATTGAAACTAAAAATGTATAAGAACAAAAACTACAATTGAAATAGTGTTAGAATATTAGGATTTACCATTTGGTTACCATCCCTAGGATGAATTTGGGGTTAGAATTTGGGGTTGTATGGATTACTTTGGTTTTATTGTTTGGCAATAGGTACGGAAAAGTTATTGCAAGGAATTTTACTTTCTTCTAAACTATAGATTCAAAATTGGTGAAGAGAAATTGTTAAGAATTAGATTTGAACAAACAATTATTGTAAGGATTTAAATTTATGGACAATTTTTTTTTCCCAAGGAAGAATAATATAATGACAACAAACATGAATCGAGTAGTAACCTAAAGTTTGCAATTAGATTAGTTAGCCATGCAACAAAATGAAAAAGAAAATGCAGTAGAAAAAAAACTGTAGTTTGCAAATGATGTAGCACAATTCCATATTCTAGAAAGAGAATAATATACTATGTCAAGAATACCCAAGACAAAGGAGTGACCTACAGGGTACAAGACACTATTTGTAACAGTTATGAAACCTCATGAAACATTTAGTGGTAGAGAAATGAGGCAACCCAATGTTCAAATGAAGCTACCAATGAAGGCAAAACCCCCAAAAGTTGAACCAAAGGGATGGGGAGACAATGTAATCAGGGTTACCCATGTAGATTTGCAACACAAATTTAACATTTGCTTATTGAAAAATGCCATGTTCACATTGACACCATAAATTTACATGTTGAAAAGTAGATAATATTACAAAATTTTGACATGTTAAAGAGTTAATTAAAATATTTATACTAAAACAATAACTCAAATTGCTCAATTAGAATCTCGATACTAAAGATTTAATTGAACACTTTTATTTAGGTTCTTCAAAATAAATGAATTTAGGAGGGGCTTTGTGTTCAAAACTTATCAATAATGTGTAAGGTTAGTTATTTGATTCAATAGTATTAAAAGTTTGGCCACATTTGGTGTTTAGGGCTTGCAACTAACACCACATTTACATTAACAAAGTGCCACCAATCACAATATTACAATTTCAACATGTCTGCACACAATGTTAATTAGTAACTAACATTGTGTTGCCTTTTTAGGGTTTGTAATCTAGTTCACACCTTTTTAGGGTTTGTAATCTAGTAATTTTTTCATTTTTTTGAAATAAAGGGAGAAAAAAAGATAATCAAAGATGCATGTTAAACATCAAGTTAATTTGTCATTTTTTATCACACTTAATGTTAGGTTAGTGTTAAGTGGATGTGAAAAAAAGGCAAGAAAATTGTTGCATTGAAACCAAAAATGTTAGTTAACATCAAAACTTAGGTGGCATCGAATGTTAAGTGGGTGGTAGCTTAATGTTAAATGCATGTTATGCATCATTCACTTAAATATATCACTAAAATAGTCATTAGTTTTTTTAATAGTGTTAATAATTATTGAAAAATCAATGGGAGCGAGGATGTATGCACATTTACACTTGAGAGCAACATTAGATGTCACCACATGTATCATTATTTTAACATTAGACCTAATGATAGCTCATTCATAGTAGATTGAAAAGTTCCACAATTGTTATTTTCAATTTTAACAAAAGTTTATTTATTTTAATCCACAAATAAAATCGAGAAAGGTTGGTGGGACCAAACTTCACAATATTTTCTATGTTACTTAAAACTAAATAACAATAATGTTGGATTTTTTTTGTTCCCAATGTGTTCCCCAACATGTTCCAAATATCACCTTACTTTATGCTGTATCTATTTTGGGATTGTCCATTGAATTTTTATAATTAAAATTGGCTTTTAGACTTCAATGATTGGGTTGTCCATAAAATTTTAACAATTAAAATTGGCCTTAGGAGGCTCAATGATTGGGTTGTTCATAAAATTTGGACAATTAAAGTTGGCCTTTTGACCTCAAAGATTGGGATGCCCATACAATTTGGACAATTAAAGTTGGCCTTTGGAATTGAAAGATTGGATTGTCAATACAATTTTGACAATTAAAATTGACCTTTCAACTTCACATATTGGGGATTGGTATTAATATTGTTTTGATGGTCTTTCAAGTTTTTTTTTTAAAAAAAAGGAAAGTTTGTCAAGCTCTAAAACAAATGAAAAACGAAGAAGGATGGTGGGACTAAACCTCACAACTTGGTTTTTTATGTTACTTAACATTAAGTTAATTGGTCCTTTTTCCCTTCTTTGCATAACATTGCGCGATGAGTTTAAAATCTTGGTCTAACCCTAAATCAAATGTTAGCTACCACACAACACTAACATCAAGTTAGTACCACTTGCCAACTACAATTTCACATCATTGCCAATGCTAATTAACATTACATATGTGAACGCATTCAATTTTTTTTAAAAATTAACACTAATTACCATTAATTTTACACTAGGTGAGAATGATGCTTATTTTAACATTAAATCTTCAAGAAAAATAGATTTGAGAATAAAAGTTCAATGCTAAGTAGCAACCCCCAAAAGATGAATTTAAGTCAATGAATTTTTTTTTTCCATATTTTTCCTACCCACTCACACCCACCCAGCACCTACCTACCTACCTACCTACCTACCTATTATTTATTATCTATCCATCCACACACCCACCTACCAACCTAGCTATCAATCACCTACCCAACATAGTTAAAAAAAACAACATGCAAAAGACACTTGCCATTATCACATGTCTGAAAATTGATGAAAAAAATTAAGGTTTAAAATTATCCTGGATGGTAAGAGACATTTTCAACATCATGGATGTGAATGAGAGTCTAAAAGATTGAATTAACATTGTACTTTGTGGTAAGTAGGTTTTAGGCATTAAACTATTGGCTTGTTGTTTTGGGACTTACCACTATAATCCCTAACATTAAGTACGAAGGAAACCAATATGGACTTTAGTTAACATTGATATTCGGCTTTCAAATATAAGTTTTTTCAAAGACTTAATGTTCGTTCACAATGACTATTAACACCATTTTAACATCAATGCCATCTCATATGCCACCTAAAAGGTAATGTTAATTTAAATTTATAGGTGCGGATTGGTGGTTAATTTGAATATCCTTAACACTAGCCTAACATTATTATTAACATCGAGTATGGCCATACCTTTAGTTAGACATTTGAGCACAACAACCATCCACAAACATTGGAATACTTAGGGTAGTAATGCATGGATTGGGCCCTTGACCTAAACACAAACAAAAATGGGGCATCAAACAAATTATGTGACATTTAAAACATAAAACACAATAGGTTCAACATGAGTTGAAAAGCACATTTATAATTACACAATTGGCCAAGGATAAAAGAAAGAATGCAAATTATAAATTCATAGTGGTAAGACATGGGGAGACAAAACAAATAATTATCACAATGAGGGAAAAAATGCTTGGCTTGGAGGAGAAAAAAAGGTTTTTATTTTTAAAAATGCATATCATACTTGCTAATTATAATTTATAAAAAAAATTGTCCAAATATTCATTTATATTGAAAATTATTTTTGGTAGCGTCAATTTGAATATTTCAAAATTTTGATACTTTAAAGGTTCTTTTTTTTTGAAAACATGGGTGAAATTCCCATTAATTTTAAACGAAACCAAAGTTGAAAGGGAGGAATATATTCTTTTGATTTCAAAAGAGAAGTGATTGGAACATGAAAAAAATGTTTACCCATTCCAAGGAGAGGGTGGTTAAAAATGGGAAAATAAAATTTCCACACCAAAATCATGCGTGGAAAATATATTAAAAGATTGTCAAATGCCACTTCCTTGTTAAATATTAATAAATTTATGTGTTTAAAATGAGTTAATTAAGTCTAACTAATCATAAACATAACATTGATAAAAAAATAATGTAGATTTGTCCAACTTTGACAAGATGTTATAATGGATATTTCATTTTCAATGTTGACGTTCAATGGTTTTAATTATGATTAAAAGGTGTCCACTAAAATATTACAAAAAAATTAAGTTGAAATATATTTATGTTTTTATATTATATTTAATTAATAAAATGATTCATGTAAATTTTTTATTCTATTCTTAAATTTCATTACAATAATTATTAAACTGAAAATATTTTTAAATGATTATTGAAAAATTCAATAATTTAGTTTTAAAATTATGATCATAATGAAATCTCACATTGATTCATTTGTAATTTTGATTTTAAATACAAACCAAAAGGTACCATCATATTAAATTCAGTTTTATCATTTGTTGGAATTATTAATATCATGAAAATTAATCAATATCAAATTCGTCAAAAAAATGTATGGATGTAAAGTGTGAAGTAATGTTTCAACACATTAAAATAATTTACAATTATGTGTGTAAGTCAAAAAACAATTAATTTCATATTTCAAAACATAAATAATAAATTATTTAATAGGCCATTAAAATTTTAATTTTAGTTGTTTAATGAAAAAGTAAAACACAAATGCATTTGAGTGTGAATATGCATCCTTAAACAATAAGATGCACAAAGAAATCTCAAAGTTTTTAAAATGTTTAATTACATAATAAGTTGAGTTTTCAGATTTATATTTTAGGGTTTAAGATTTTTTGGGTTTAAATTTTTTTGGGGTTTTAAAGTTTTGTTTTAAAATTAGATTTTGGGGTTGGGTTAAGTAAGAGCACATTTCTAGACACATGTGACAACAACAACAACAACCCATGGGATAAAAAAAAAAAAAAAAAACCAACCCCTAAA
>Ga0116229_10000806_pt1 | contig 45470 bp, 22 predicted proteins | sample S1TSphgellanicum_3_FD_87313 | JGI IMG/M metagenome (GOLD analysis project Ga0116229, IMG submission 87313) | Host-associated microbial communities from peat moss isolated from Minnesota, USA - S1T2_Fc - Sphagnum magellanicum MG | ecosystem: Host-associated > Plants > Peat moss > Unclassified... | reverse complement strand
TGGTGGAACAAGGTTTACATGTGACATTCAACCCAAATGGATGTTTTGTGGAAGACATGAAAAACCAAGGCAAATTGATTGCAAAAGGGGAAAGGAATGGACAAATGTTCACCTTGGATGTGAACATACATGAGGTGAATTCCATGTTATTCACACATAAAAAAGGAGCTGGAGACATTGGAATTTGGCACAAGCAGGTTGGCCATGTTAATCTCCAACATCTTAAATTAATGGAGAAACAAAATTTTGTTGGAGGTCTTCCCAAATTTGGAATAGAAGAGGTGATGTCAGAAGTTTGTGAAGCATGCCAATTGGGGAAACAAGCTAAGCATCCATTCCCAGCTCAAACAACTCATGTAAGTTCCAAACCTTTGGAAATGATCCACTTAGATGTGTGGACCACGAAAATAGAATCCATTGGAGGATGCAAATACTACGTGAGTTTCATTGATGACCACACAAGGAAGGTGTGGGTCTACTTCATGAAACACAAAGATGAAGTGTTTCAACATTTTTTGAATTTCAAAGTAATGGTGGAGAAGGAGAAGGGTGTGAACATCAAATGCCTAAGGTCCGATGGAGGGGAAGAGTATTTTTCAAATGAATTCAGTGAGTACTTGAAGGAGCATGGAATTCAAAAGAAGTATTCATGTAGTTATTCCTCACAGCAGAATGGAATTGTTAAAAAGAAAAATCGGCACATTGTAGAAATAACAGATGCCATGTTGAATGAAAAGAATTTGCCAAATTACTTTTGTGTTGAAGTGGTAGCAACTACAGTTTATATCATGAATCGAACACCCACAACGGTAGTTCATGCCATGACACCTGAAGAAAAATTCACAAGCAAGAAACCCAATGTTTCACACCTCAGAATGTTTGGTTGCATTGCATACGTGCATGTTCCTAACAATAAGAGATCAAAATTAAACCCAAAAGCTTAGAAATGTATTTTCATTGGATATTCTTCAAAATGAAAAGGATATAGATGCTTCAATCCTTCCATTCAAAAGTTGCAAGTGAGTAGAAATGTTGTGTTTGATGAGATGACTAATTGGTACTCACCACTAAAAATAGCAGAAGATGGAGAAACAAGAAATGGTGATGTTTCATCAAATGTGGAACAAGAATCACAATTAATAAGTGGACCACAAGAGTCTTCAATTAATGGGTCCAGTAGCACTCCATGGAAATGAAAATTAAGATCTTTAAACATTGTACATGATAGTTCTCAAACATCATCTAGAAATCCTCATGTAGATGATGAGTCAAGTGATTTAGATAAGAGTGTGGGTGAAGAATCAAAAATCCCTTCACTTACTACTCCTAGAGCTCAAATGGCCAAAAAAGTTTTGAAAACACCTGACAACAACAGTGGAGTACGAAGATCCACACGAATCAAGTACCATGTATAAAGACCCACACATATGATGGCTTTGTAGCTCATCATTACGCATACATGGTGAAAGTTATACAAAAGGTTGAACCCATTTGTTTTGAACAAGCGGTTGGAAACCTTAAATGGGACAATGCCATGGATGAAGAGATGGCGGCTTTGGATGCAAATGCTACTTGGGAATTGGTAGCTTTACCAGAGGACAAAAAAGCAATTGGGTGTAAATGGATGTACAAAGTCAAACACAATGCAAATGGATCTATGAGCAGATACAAAGTAAGATTAGTTGCCAAAGGTTATGCCCAAACTTATGGCATAGACTATGAGGAGACCTATAGTTTAATTGCCAAAATGACAACTGTAAGAGCAATCATTGTTATGGCAACAACAAAAGGATGGTCTTTACATCAAATGGATGTAAAGAATGTTTTTCTTCATGGAGATTTACATGAAAAAGTGTACATGGAACAACCACCAAGTTATGTGGACCAAACACATCCTAATTTGGTTTGTAGGTTGAAAAAAACTTTGTATGGCTTGAAGCAAGCACCTAGAGCTTGGTTAGACAAGATAGGTCAGTATCTTGTCATAAGTGGATTTCAAACATCCAATGCAGATTTTTCACTATATGTGAAAAAGACAAATCATGGGATTGTAGTCATAGTCATCTATGTTGATGACTTGATTATCACAAGAGATAGTGATGCAAACATCTCTGATTTGAAGAAGCTTTTGAAACAAAAGTTTGAAATGAAGGATTTGGGAAAGTTGCGTTACTTTCTTGGCATTGAGGTCATCTAGTCCCCTAAAAGGATATGGTTACTACAAAGGCAATATGCCTTGAACAAATTATCCGAATATGGGATGACGGGTTGCAAACCCATTTCAATTCTATTGGAGCAAAATGTGAAATTAAGTGCAAATGAAGGAGACCTTGTGGAAGATACCACTATGTACAAACGCATAGTGGGCAGTTTGATTTACATGACCATCACAAGGCTAGATTTGAATTATGCAGTTGGAATGGTAAGTCAATTCATGCAAACATCACGAAAGCCACATTTGGATGCAGTGAGGTGCATACCAAAGTACATAAAACGTACTTTGCAGTGTGGAATTTTTTATGAAGCCAAGAAATAGTTATAAGTACATGGATACACGGATGCTGATTGGGCTAACAATGTTTCAGATAGAAGATCGACCAGTGGTTTCATGTTTTCTTTTGGAAGTGGTGTTGTTAATTGGAATAGTAAAAAACAACCAACAGTTGCAGTATCAAACACGAAGGTAGAATACAGAAATGCAACAATTGCTGCATGTGAAGTAATTTGGTTACAAAAACAACTCTCAGATTTGGGACAATTAATGGATGTTCCTGTTGTCATTTATTGTGATAACATCAATAGCATACTACTTGCTAACAACCTGGTCTATCATGCTAAGAGGAAAGCACATTGAAATGCACTACCACTTTATTAGAAAAAAAAGTTCTAGCAAAAGAAATTAAGCTTATTCATGTTAGTATTAAAAATCAAGTTACTGACATTTTCACAAAGGCTTTAGGTACAGACAAGCTAAAGAGGTTTAGAAAAATGTTTGGTGTATTAGAAGTGGATTTGAGCTTGAAGGGGAGTGTTGAGAATTCAAACTCAACTAGTTAAGTTTTATTAATTACTGGAATAAAAAAAGTAATTAGGTTACTTCCACAAGGTTGAATTATTATTTTTATTTATATTAGTTTGGTTATTTATGGTTTGGTCTTTTCGTTAAATACCTTGGTGTTGATGGTTTGGCTCTCTTTTCTTCATTGCACAAGTTTGTGTATTTCATTTGACAAGAACCTTGGAGAGTTTTTGATGTTATATTTTGTGTTATTTTTGTTTCCTTTCAATAAAGATTTATGTTTGCACTTGAGTAGATCTCCTATTTGTTAACAATCTGTGGCAAAAAAATGTATGTCACTATGTATTTTAAAATGCAAATATATTCAAAAAATGATTGAAATGATTTTTAGTCTTTATGAAATTTGTAGTATCTATTAAACATTGTGATTCCATATGATTGGAATAAGTTTGTGAACCATGTGAAGAGTTTGATAATTATCATATCACAAATGGATGTTTTTGGGGTCGATGGCCATACATATGTGATAAATTAACATTGTGAAAAATTGTCACTTTCAAATGGAAGATGATAAGATATGTGAAGTGGGTTATTTTTAAAATTTTAATTTCAAACATTTTTTGGTTGACTAATTCAAACCCAAAGTTAGTGTAATCCAAAAATAGAAACAAACTTTATTATATTACATATATTATAAATATATCCATTATTTTTTAATATAGTATTTTAAATTTATTTTTTCAAATAATATTAAATATCATTAACTTTGTGAAAATCAAAATATCAATCCTAGACACCATAAGTGAAACCCAAAATTAAATGCAACATGTTTTGTAGAAATATACATTACATACATGTCATGAAAATGCCCAAAGTGGCCCCCCCAATGGGTGCAAACGAAATACAATGAACCAACATCATTACTTTTTTCAAATATTATATTTTTTTTCTATTTTTTTTTCATACGAATGAATTTAATAACAATTGTTTTTGGAAAAAATTTATAATAAATGCTTATATTTATCCAAATACATGACATGTTTTTTTCTTCATCATTTTTAAATAAATACGAATTTTTGAAAATGTCCTAATTCTTTGTAAATTTAATGTTTTGTCTTTGAAAATGATAATAATTTCAAATCATATTCAATTTTTATTTTTTTACATTTTTATGTTTTCTTGTATAACAAATTTAACTTTTTTTTAACACATCATGTACATTTTATCCCATTTATGTGTGGCAAAGGACTTTTGAAATTTTAAAATTTTGGATCAATTTTGAAAAGTTCTTTGAATTTTTAAAGTTTTAGAATTCCACATTTTTTTTTAATGGGTGTTTTTTTAATGTGGTTAATAAGTCTTTATCATTTTTCTTTCTTTTTTTATCAAATGCATTTTATTATATGAGTCCTTTTGATAATCCTTTGTAAAATTAACTCTTGTTCAATGCGTTGTTGTTCACTTTTAAAGTCTTAAATCAAAATTTAAATTAAAAATTTCATCAAATGAATTTTTGGTTTGAATTCTTTGAAATTCGTATGAATGAAAAAACAATAACTTGCCATGATTACCATAGCTTTAAAGGACAAAAAATAAATATTTATCCAATTTTGACTTTTCTTTTTTTTTTTGCAATTTGACACCCATTTTGGCTCATAGGACTGTGATTACACCCTTGTAATGTGTTTTCACCCCAAAGGAAACATTGATATAAAACAACAACAAAATGTGTTAGCAAAATGAAATACATAACTACCACAACATAATGTGCTATCTAGAACTAAAACTAATAATTGTTGGTGAAATGTCCATGTGCTTTCAATAATCGGTTTTCTAATTAGTTTGTAGGATAAAGAAAAATCCATATTTGTTTCCAACAAACACTAGGTGACCACTAAGCAAGGTAACAATACTTCAAGAAAGCCATTGAAAAACAAGGGGATTGGTGCATGGTGACCACCAGGCCAAATGCATACAAATTACAAAACAATTTATGACAACTTAATAATAATATGTTTGTGAAATCCACAAATTTCAAATCAAAACCCTTCAAACCTTGGGGGCAATCAAGTTGTATGGTGCAACGCATAACAATGGACTTGAGTCAATTTAGCTAGACATTAAATATTAAAATTAAACCAATGTTCAATGTGCATTATAATTCAAGTTAAACCATCCATGCATAATGATTTTAAAAATATTAAGTAAATAAAACATTTCACTTCTTTTTATTTACTCCATGATCATTAGAACTGCTTTAGCCAATTCAGATGCTACGTTTGTGGTCACAACACCATAAGCATGTTGAGACACACTAAAAGCCATCATCTCACACCAATTTCCTTCTAGATCATGCAAAATGATTTTGAACACCTTACAATTATTCTCTTGAAAAGTACAAGGATCCATCACAACAATTATCCTAAAAAACAAGCAATTTGTTTAGAAAACTTCCAAACACAAAGTCATTACACTGCATTAGGATTACACATACAAGGCAAACATATCTGACAACTCTTCCGCCAAAGATACTCAAGCAAACCATCCCATTACACATGACCAGCTTTAAAATTTGAAAAACTAATTTGAAACAAGCTTTGTTCTTATACAACTGTTAAAGGTAAAAAATTGCTACCGGAAATCACTATTGAAAATTGCCACCAGAAATCATTACCAAAAAATATTATCGAAAATCCCTACTGAAAATTGCTACCAAAAATCATTACTAAAAACTACTACCAAAAATCAATATCAGAAATCATTACCAAAAACTATTACCAAAAACCACTACCAAAAACTACTACTGGTTTTCTATTACCAGAAACTATTACTGAAAATTATTATTGAAAACTACTACCAGTTTTCTATTACCGAAAACTTATTACTGATTCTTGAAGTGCATGTTTTTAGACGAGAAAATTAGTTGATTAGATTAACTTAAATAAGGATTTCTAAATAGGATTTACTATGAGTTCTAGAGAAATTTTTGGGATTCCCCTAACTTTTGGGGATTTCCCCCAAAAAGGATGTAAAACAAAGTTCTGACTTGGTTCTGGCTGTTCCATTATTAGGTCACCAAAAAGGATGTAAAACATGGGCAACATGCATAGGATGATGAAACCATTCGTGCAAACCAAACTTCACCACTTGAAGGAATTGATCAACAAACAACCTGTTAGGGTAGAAGCAGGATAGTGAAGTAAATAAAAAAAGTAAGAATATGCACTTCTATATCTTGTATCATGCATATGAAAACAACAAAATAACATCAAAATGAGTGAAAATAACCTTATAGAAAGTAAGTCCTATATAGAGACAATAGGTTGGAAAACATGTGACTACTAGATAAATAAATGGTTTGCCCACAGACACTAACAACCAGCATTATTGACTGTTGTAAATCACAATGGCTGTCCATTTATTTATCTATTGTAAATCTCCTACAATCCAACTGAGCCTTCTTATAACCAAAGAGTGGTCAAGCTGCCAATGAAAACACTGCATGTACTTCAAACAATCAACTGACCATCCATTTCCTGTACATACAATTCTCAGGTTTGGAACCTGGCACAGAAGAGTCCCACCCATAGTCAATCAAGAAATTTTGAAGTCTTTGACTCAGAAGGGGAATACAAGGAGCCACAGCATTCTGAAAAAGCCTATTCCTATAGCATGCTAAACCCAGGAATTTGCATTCAGTGCAAATCTTTAGGCATCTGAAAATTAACACTGAGAATCAACCAAGCACAACAGAGAAACAAACTTTCTCTGTACTTTCAAGTACTCTGCAAATGCTACCATGGCAGAAGGGAATTCTGCCTCTGAAAACAGCTTTCCATGATTCAAAAAGCTGTCAGCTTCCCAATGTGTGTTTAATTATTTCTGATTCTTTGATTTCTTTGTCTTTATGAAGTATGTGAGAAGACCACAAACATGGAGCTGAAAACATTGAGGTCTGTTTTTCTTCCCCGCTCCATGGACATGTGCCTATGAATATTAGTGCTTCCATCCTCGCAAGGGAGGACAGAACGGGGCCCAATCTCACCCAAGCAAAACATTCCTGTGAGGGGTGTGTCAGGGAACCTCCCAAAGAAGGTATTGCTGTCCACATTTGCTTCACTAAAGTAAGTCTCACCCCGCCCCGCGCAAGCAAACAATAAACCTCCAAACACTCGCCTTCTCCTTGAAGGTCCTGATGCCTCATCCATGGGGTGGCTGGGTTGGGGCCTTTGTCTTTGCTGTTCTTCCAATTTGATTTTACCAGAAGGGGCATGTCCCTCCTCCAGTGACCTCTTGACCTCGTTGAGCATGCACTGGCTTTGTATCCGGGCAGCATCTGGATCAGAGACATAGAATCGGAGGGTATCTCCAGTTCGAACACCCTCTCCACCAATCAGCAAATACTCCTCATCCGCACTGTAAAACAGACTCCCACTAACTTATCTCATTGTCATGCTTGTGTGGATGTTGAAACATCCTTACTATTTTTTCATACTTGCAAAGATATGACTAATAAGCTTCCAAGGATGAAATCATATGAAATCATCTTAGAAAGCTTTTCACCTCATGTTTGTATGACCTAAGTTGCAGAAAAACATTCTGCCCCCTCAGCAATCTTTGTTCTAACTTTCAGCCAGAAGTAAGAATTTAGTTAAATAAAAATATGTGAACAAAACCCAGCAAAAATGTTTTTTTTTTAATGGGTTCTCTCTGTACTATCTACATTCACCAGCAGTCTATGGATTGAATTAAAGCACAAGGGGTCCACCACCACTAATCCTCAGATGTATGCACTATGCACCTTACTGTCACATTCCTCCATTTTGTATGCTGTTAAGCCATCCAGGATGGTTTCATGACTTAACCAGAATCAAAAATGAGCCAACAGTCAAAATGCCTGGACTTCCATGTCTACAACAGCTCACATCCAGGAGATCTTGTCATACAGTTAGACAAGCCATCTGTAGTCACTCAGATAGTTAGGTCCAACCTCAACCACTTTGTGATTTAACTAAACCAGGCATTGCACACTGTTTTCTAGTTAGAGGTAACTTTCTTTATAGTGGTGGTTGATTGAACAAGATCATAAGTCCAAAAGTAACAGATATGTTCAGAGTTGAGACATGGATAGAGGACATGGGAAGAGAAGAACAGGAGACGAGCAAGGCATACCCTTGAACTTCATAAAGGGAGAATGAGCCCATAGTGTCTTCAGAGTGAACTCTTCGTTTATGGCGTCGTGGAGGTCTCCAGGTCCCCACATATGCTGCCAATAATCCTTTGCTACTTATCTGCAAGTATACCAACACAAATCTTATGTCAAATCTTGTGCAATCAGATACTTGACATGTTTGTGCATGTGTCCTCTACACAGAAATCTTCCTTGTATTAATCAGGTGCAAGGTTCCTAATGGCAAAAGAAGAAGGTGCAAAAATCAGAGCTGCCAAGTGTGGCTGCCTACAAAATAAAAGCCTTGCTCTCTAGTAGCAAGTCCTAGCGTAAAATGCAGATAAGGCAGAAGTTCAAGGGGTGCCCAGAAAAGACAGATTTCAAATGAAATGTATGCAGAACCCAAGATAACACACTTGGTTATTGAGGTCTTCAAACATAGCATTGCCGTCAAGCTCTTTGTCATCGCCCTCCTTCATGCAAGTGAGCCAGGTTGTGGTTTCCTGCAGTAAAGGATCCTTCGTCTGGCGGACAGAAACGACAGTGTAAAGAGGGCCAATTGCCGCCAGTCCACCCCCAGTGCCCACCATGCAATCAACATTTTTTCTGGGAACCTCTGGATGAACGACATTGAAATGGCACCATATCAGTCTCTCAGCCAAGGCTGTAGATGTCAACTGCATTCATGTGTCCTAGATCCATGCACCAACACTAAGATTTACACCACAAGAGTGATAAGATCATGACTATCATCTGTCCATCTTTAACATCAAGCACACAGACAAGTAGGGAAAGGCCAAAGGGCTCATAGAGCCACCAGTAATTTCCGAAGTTTTGGGAACTTACTCTATGGTTCCCAGTCAAGATTGGAGGTTCAATGCTAGAAAAACAGAACAGCACAAGACCAAGGGATTACCTTTACATGAAGCATCTGCATCAGAGAACACAAGTGCAACAACGTCCTGATGCAGAGTTCCATCACTTTTGTGACTCCTGCCACTCGATGTGCGGCTACTTGCTGATGTTGATGCCGATGTCACCGTCACCTTACTAGTTGAAGCATTTGATGAATCCGAGGTGACAACAAGCACTGGGGGCTCCTCTGGAGCCTTCCGTTTGCAGGCCCGCTGGCTGTTTGTCCGCTCCGGAAGTTTCTTCCGGGCACCTTTCTCTTCAAGTTGTGGTGGATGCTCAAGATGGGAGGAACTGACTGCAGTACAGTGTGCAAGAAGAGAGCCCCCCTCAGACTGAGACAGTGCAGAAAACCCTCCCACCACCACTGATCTTCCACGAAATGCTCGATCTGCAAACAAAACCCAAAATAGTGCTATCACACCAGGATGCAAGCTCCATATCATGATGTTAACAATCTGCAGATGAAAAACTATCTCTGCAGAGAATTTAGGAACACATAAACCCTAAAACCTAAAACAAAAAGAAGAAAGAACGAACACAATTAAGCATACAAAGCGGATACAGAAGGGACCAAGTGGGCTATAAAAAGCTCCCCCTCTTTGAAGACCCTATAAAAAATCATTTGGCTGGAATATGCTCCAACTGAAAGAATCTTTGTCCAGGTAGTTGAAACTCCAAAATTCCAAAAAAACCAAGTACAAAAAGATCGTTCACAGACCTACAGATTAGGGATGATCTCTGAAGCCTACATGGCAGGTGTTGAGAGAAAAAAGAAAAAACTCTCCTAGGAACAGGGTCTAGAGTTTAGGGTTTAGGAACAGAGTGACAAGAGCCTAAACAAACAGGAACCCAAACTTCATTATTAGGGCAAATAAAGTTACATTTGTGCCCAGCCAATGCTCCACATTATTGGGAAAGGATTCCAAACCCTGGTAGATCTTCTATCATTTGACTTGGCATCTAAATACACATCCATTTTCCAAAGGAAAAGTGGCAAGTTTGAACAACTTATGATCAATGTCACTGACAGAATCCCAGAAATCCCATGACTTTCATCAAAGAACAAAATGCTGAAGCATCTGACAGGCTGGTGACTCAGACAGTATGGGCTAACCAGGATTAGTTAGGAATATTTACCAAGCCTCTTGGTGACACGTATCATGTCAGCACTTGGGTCCTGTACTCCATCCAAAACTTCACCCAAGTCAGATTATTAGCTCTGAAGTAGACATACTGCTTAAGGAATTGTGACAAGAACAAGGGATAACAAATGAACACTAAGAACCTGAAAACTAACTGCACATCCACCAGTTCTACATGCACAAAAAATGGAATAACACTACAGAAACCTTAAACCCTAAACCCTATAAAACACTGAAGACAGCCTTAAGTCTCTAACTCTTCTGCTCCAAGTGGAAACTGAATAATGCAAGTCAAGATTGTCTGTTCAGAACAGCAATCATACATATAGGTCTAGAAAAGGTCAGAAGCTTGACATGAAAAGTAAGTGCACAAAAAGGTCCATGATGAACTAATTCATTTCAAACCCAAGAGAACAACAGGGATCAATGATGAGGATATTTACTCCCAGAAGTAGGATCTGCTTCACAAGTTGTGGTTTATATTCACCCTGTGCTGTCCTCCCAGCTTGCCAAACAAATGACTCCACCTCATCCACCTGCCAAAATCAGAAAGACCCTTCCAAGTAAGTGAAGAAAAGCACAGAAACAAGGTCAGGTGTGACATCATTTACAGCTGAAACCTAGCTGAGATGAAATCTAGGTAGAGGACTAACGATGCAGGGCACCTGCAACAACAATTCCACTTTCTTGTTTCACAATAGAGATCAAATATCAATCCGACTGCAGAGCGAAATCCCAGAAAAACATGTAAAATAACCAAACAAATGTTGTCTCAATAACCACATATAGTTGCAATGTAACAACAGTACAAGCATTCAATACCATACTTCCGTGTGTCTAGAACACCACAGATGGGAAAGTACCAGATCCAACAAATTACTTCTTGAAACTCTGAAATTTCAAACAACTGTCTTCAAGAACCCCAAATTCTCAAACAGATACCTCCTCATCTTCTTCCCTTTTTACATTTTTTTCACCCTCAGTTCTGCTTTTCCTCTCATCATGCCTCCTTTTACCACAGCTTGGCAACATGGAACCATATTTTGGGTAACTCTGGTATTTCAGGGAAAAAAGAAATGACTCAATACCATTATTGCTCAGAGACCATTGAACTACAGACAGAAGCATTTCCACTTGTAAGACCTTCAGCAGCAAAAGATGCGCCAAGGAAGAACCAATGAAGAGCTCTTCCTCATATGAATCTACTTCAAAGGAAGCTGTGAAAGATTGGGGAGCAAGATGAAGTAGAAGAAACTCTTGGCCAATGAAAGACACCACAACATTAGACATAGAATCCAGTGCAGTATAGCAAAGAACTCCCATTAAAGTTTTCTACTTTGTCCACTGGTTACCACTGTCAACAGACCTCCTGCATATTAAACATGTTAGTCACACATAACATGTAGTTAATACATGAAGCTTGATACAAATGAAGGTAAGGAGGTGAAACAGACTAACCCCACAAGAATTGCAGAGGGAGAGTGCCTGCACATGGAGTCCTGGAACACGTCCCACAGTTAATACAAGCCCATTCTGGCGTGACACAATTCGGCGACTCAGTGTCTTGCTCATTCCTGCCCCTGGCTGTGGCCAGCTTACCTGATTCCATATACCCACCAGACCAACCAGATTGTCTTGTAAGTGCTCTACAAGTTGACAGTGCCCAGAACTAGTCTTGTACAGACTAGAGTTCACTTCAGGAAAAACGAAAGCAAGGAGGAGCAACAAACGTAGGTTAGACATTGATTACCTCCATGTGCTCACCACTGGCAACATCCTGTCCAATTATTCCTGCAGCATGGCAAGCAATCAATGGCAGATTTTTCCCAAGTTTCTCCTTCAGCTGCAGCATTGAAACCAAAACATTCATCAATACAATACCTCTTGTGAGAATTGCAAAACTTTCACACTCATGATTAGGAAAGCCAGAACAAGGTCCAAAACTTCTTCTTGAAGTCAAAGAAAGTATTCCAGATAAGGACTGAAGAACTTGAACAAAGAACAATAAAACAACAATCAACAGGAGTATGAAAAAATGTGGAGGCAATACTACAAGGTTACAGGAGTGCAACAAAAAATTGACAGATGGAGTTTGTCTTTGAATTCTCCTACGACTAAGCCTTCATCTGAGAATCACCAGACACAAATGCAAAGATACCAATAAAAACCCTGAAACAAAAAGGGCTGTTATCAGCCCTGATTGTACTCCAGATTCAAATGTGGAGTCAGATGCAGTCCTTGTTACAAAGATGAAGCAAGCAGAAACAGAAATAAAACTCACCCACTTTCTCTTTTGTTTATGTGGAAATCTCAATCTTCAATTGGAAGAGTAGTGGATGTGGAGAAATTGCAGAGAAAAGAGGAAAAGACAGGGGATGTGCTTACAAGTGTGGAGATGCGTGAAAGGCTGAACTTCTGCCCTGCAAAAACAATTGCAAAGTCTGGACGAAATGGGGCCCCCATCACCCTCTCCACCACAGCATCAATTGCACTCTGCCAGAAAAAAAGACCAAAACAAATAGAGAAGTGATGGACCTTTCTAGAGACAGCAGCATACCCTAGACAGACATAAAACCTTACAGACAAAAGAGAACTCCCAACTCTGGCAAACTCTGACCCTGCCCGTAACACAAGCACAAAAAACAAACTACTTAATAATTGGAGGCAGACAGACATAGTAGCACAGAAGACAATAGAAACTGAAAGGGGAAAAACTACTTTGGACATCAAAGAGAGCATTCAGAGTCATCAGTGACAGCATCTCCAGTGGTGCTCAGTATGTGGCCCTGCAAAAATATTTCTCACATTCAAGTTTTAATTACTTACATTTTTTCCAACCCCACCCATAAAACTGAAACTGGGCCTGTAAATAGGTGGGAGACTACCAGTAGCAACTCACTTGGATCAATCAAACTATCTAGCTGCTCAGAAACAGGGAGCAGTCAATAAATATGATTTGACTATATTAACTAGACTGTTCCAGGGCTACTCCATGGCTCTGAAAGATGTGCATTTTTCCAGGGTCACACCAGCCTTCCAGTGGATCCACTGGATTTGACTGCTGCACCTCATCCAAATTTCCAGTGCAGGGCCACATACTGAGCGCCACTGGAGATGCTCTGAGTCCTGCAGAAGAGGAAACTGAAACTGTTGCCCACTGCAGAGGGTGGGCGAGGGGGGATTCAGAAAAAAGAAAAGGAACTCAAAACTAAGTACCTGGAGATCGGGAAGGAGGGAGAGGGCAGACATCATGCGTGGTGTGGCATTGAGAACTCTGGCTGCTGAATTCCATGAACGGCACACACATGCAGCTGACGCCAGTGACTTGGCTGGCAGCAAGCCCAGGATGTTTACAAGTGTGTCTTCCCCCAGAATGTCACTGCATTTCAACGCTGATGTTGCCGACTCCATATCCACCCCCACAACAAGAAGAAACTCGGAGGAGAGAGAGAGCAGGAGGAGTGTGGAAGTTCGTCACGGAAGGAAATTTCGAATTCGGCGAACACCCAAAAGAGCAAAACACGCAATAACAAACACAGCAACGTGTGCTTCTGCTGGCAATAATCACAGACCTAAACCACAAAACACGAAACCAGTCCGCACAGTAGAGACATGAAAACCCTAAAAACGCGAAGAAGAAGAACACGAAGAGGAGCGTGAAAACCCTAGTCAACCTTTGCAAGTATTCAATCAAAGACCTCCATGACTGAATGACTGACTGGTCGACTGTAGATTGAAGCTTTTTTCTACTACAGAGATTACCCAACGAAGCTTTCTAAAGATGACTCTGCATGCTGCTGCTTGCTGCTGGGAAAAGCACACCACATGCAAAAAAGAGTTCAGCAGAAACGATGAAAGCAGAACACGGATTCAGCTGGAAAAAGCTTTCTCAGCTGCCGCTGAAATCTCTCAAGGTTTTCTAGAAACAGGAAAGAAATGGCGACAAAAGCATCAGAGTCCTCGGACTCAGTTATGTGAACAGCAAAACCCAAAAGAAAGAAAAAAGAAAAATTAATCCAGAGAACAGAGAAACAACAAAACAATACCTACTTACCCTAAAAGAACCTGTTCATCATCAAACCATCTTTGCAACAAAACCCTAAAAAAATGGAAATGAAATTCTCTCTCAGCATTCAAATCATTTGAGAAACAACTCCTCGAAGGCACAAGATCTCCTACTCCTACTACTAGCACAAAGAATTTCCCTCCAGCTATCCCTGAACAAGAAACAACCCAAAAAAAAAAGCTGAGAAACAAAACACAAAGCTAAAGAAGAAGAAGAAGAAAATTCTGTAACCACATTAAACACAAAAGCCACATGACAAAATCCCTTCAAAACCCCTCCTCGGAGGTCAGTCAGGGCAGAGAAGCAGACTGGGGAGAAGAAAAACCACGGGAAAAAAACACAAGCCAAAATCTCATGAAATAGCATGAAAGAAGACACTGCCACAACAAAGGAAACAAACAAACAAAAAGAGACCCAAAATGAATGTGAACACAAAAAAACAGCAACAACAAGAGGAAAACACGAAAGACCTTGGTTCAAGCAAGGAAATGTCCCCCCAAGTACATCCATGGACCCCACCCCCGCATCACTCTCCAGCTTTTTATTTCTCCACAGCTACAGTGACATATGTCAGTGCTTTGTCCAAGGCAGCACGCAAGAAACAAACAAACAAGTAAAACCCATAAACAAACAAGAGGCTCATTAATGGCTCTGACCCCCTTATGGTAAGTTGGAACCAACAACAACAGTTAAAATAGGGAAAATGTTTTTGGGCATGATTATATTTTGGGCATATATCCAAGGTTCAATAAATGCTTTTGATGGGCCAATCAAAGTGGCTCCCTGGAAAAAAAATTTAAAAACAGAGTGCCATGGGCGTCACCCTTCACCATAGTTGGCATGTGCGCAGTTCGTTCCCTGCCAAGCTTCATATCCCACCCAGTTCAGAACCTTGAAGTTGAAGGGCAGTTTGGGGCAAAGCGGATTTGAATTTGAATTGAAAGTTATGAGGCTAGCAGCACTCAAACCTTAAGGGTCTTCGGATCTTGAGCATCCAGATTTAAATAGCCTTTGAAGTTTGAAACCAAGGACGCTTTAGCCTTACTTAGGATTTATTGCAAGCTACGCCTGCACCTTTGTAGTAACCTATATGGGAGATCCAATAGTTAGAATCTTCACCTGGGATAGAAGTTTGGGGGAAAAAGGATTGAAATTTGAATGGCAAGTATTCATTGCAACTAAAAAACTTTCAGGGATAGCTGACTTTGAAACATGCCATTGATATTTAAATACCCTTTGACATTCATGTACACGATACTTATGTACCCTTCACATCTGGAGTAGATGAGGGTTTCAGAATTAGTATAACATTGAATACAATGAAGAAACTTTTCTTCACTTAACACACAGTTATCTTCAAAGTAAATTAAACCTCCACACATTTGAGGAGGAGGTGTCACACTAATTTATACATTTTCCGCCAGTGACGCACATCCACAGTGCACACTTGCCAGTGGTGTGCCTAATAGAGCTTATCAGACCTCAGCTCATGCTCTGGGAATGGCGTTTTGGCTTCTTTTTCCCAAATGATATGGGTTTTGTGGGAATGATTGAAAAGAAGAAGAATTATTGATAATATGGTGCCAAATCTTAGAATCTTGTTGTCAAATATTTGTCCAGTTGTCTTCACCATGTTTCAAAGAGTTCACATGTGAAGGGCTTTTTACAATAAAATTGGGTTAATTTACTTCAATATCATGTTATTAGGTATTATGAAATAAACTATACTCCTATCCAACAACTTATTTCAATCAGTTTTTTTTTAACTTGGTAAATTTTTGCAACTTGGCAATTTTTTTCAAAACATGAAAAAAAAAATTATGACTTTTAGGGATCTTTTTTCATTTTTTAAAAATAAATCATTAAATTAGTCACATCTAGACCTAGACACTTCCTAGGTCACTACTTGTAGCAACACTTTTGTGAAAATACTTGAGCTCACCTAGGACAATTTTCATTTAATGTTAATTAATGTTGGGGATCCTTGCCAATGCATGGACTTCAAGAATTTGACCAACGAAAAAAACCTAGAACTTTCAATGCATGTTTTTTAATTACAAGTTGAAATTTTGCAGTCTGCCTTTATTATGTATCATGCATATAAACTCAAATGAGTAGAATAAAAATGGACAAAAATAAATATCAAAGTTGTTAAAATGTTTTTTTATTAGTTTCATAAACATCTTTGAATTGAATGGCTTTATTATTTTCATATCATTAGAATTATCCGTAATGTAAGAAAAACATTGCATCCAAACCCTGAGTTTAATCATACATAGGGTGAGATTCAAAAGAAAACCTGCAAAAAAATACATTAACATTCAAAAAGGGATGAAACTCAGAAAACCATCAATTTTGGTGGTAAACTAAGTTTCATCCTATATTTCATTTTTCTTGAACACCTATATTGTTGTTACCTACATATATTTCATTCCTCCTAATTGTACAACTATTATAATTAGTCCCAAACCTTGTGCATTAAATGTTGAGTATCAGCACTTTGTACTGCGATTTATTAAAATGTATTTATTTTGCAGATACCACTGAAAGAGGGGATAGGGGTGAAAGGAGGCCCAAAGACAAGGTGAAAAGAGGGTTACTTTATGGATAACTCTATTATATGACATAATTTTCATCAATGTCCAAATTACAATTAAATTACATGTAAGATCCTAGGAAAAAACATAACATCTTTGGAGATCGGACTTTTTTTCATAATGTGCAACAAGACATAATTATGAAAGGATATCCTAAAAAAATACATTGCTATGAAAAGGTAAGCTAGATTTTGAGTTCGCCATGAACAATTCACATCATTGAATCAAAACAAATGTTTCAAAAGTTTACAACCACAACACAAAAAATATCAAATTGTTTCAAATGTATCACTTCCAAACTAAACATCATCAATGATTCATTATTTCATCTCTAGATTAAGATGGGGAATTAAATCCTTCAAGATTATTTTTGTTGAATATGCATTTAAGAACATAAAATGAAAAACTTGGCAATTAGTAAGGTTTTGGTGTTCAACATGTGTCAAATTTATACCACTATTAAATCATAACATTGAGCCTAGTTGACCATCATGTTTTTTGAAAAGATCATGTAAATTCTCCAACGACACTATATTGTGAGCATGAGCCTGTGAGCAAGATGGAATTTTTTTAACATCTTTTGATGACTTGAACGAAATATGGTAACACTATACTTTGTCACGTCAAACAAAATCTTTGATGATGTGGCAAAATATTTTACCATGTACAAATGGATGAATGACAAATGGATTTATTTTTTGGATGAAAACATCATGAAAGATGTTATTTGTTGGACAAGTTTAAATAGATGAACAAAGTTTTTGTTGCAATTTGGAATTGAGGTTCCCCATTGGAACAACTAACGTGCACTTGTCAATGAACTTTCTTTTAGCCCACATTCATCAAAAGTAATTGAAGACAATAATCAACAAAAAAATTTAACAAATATTTAAGACCAATGAATATATATATTGGTATGTACATCATTTCAAACACTATTGGCCAAAACTCAAATTGTTTTAATTGAGCCAAAAACAAAGTGACTTCAACTTCTCGAGAAATAAAAAATCAAAACTAACTAAATTATCTAAGAAAACATCTCCCTACTTGACCTTTGTAGCCTTGGTCCGACTTATTAATTTATGAACTTTGTCCCAACTCTAAGTCAAATGATGAATGACATTTCCATCACACCATAGAACATCATAGTTTGTAAGATGTAATATAAATGTTTACAATGCATTCACTTTCCACAACCATCCAATGAGCTTGTAACATTGACACAAAATGTATGTAAGTGCATGCAACGAAATTACCAATTGTAACTTCATATTGTTTACGATTTTCAATTGAAACTTGAAATGATACAATATATTCGTCCATAACCTAGAGCAAGACATTGGTGGGTGGCAAGATCTATGCAAAACAAACATGTTTGGCCTCCCACTTGTTTTATTGTTGAGTTGAAATCTTGAAAATTGAAAGATGACAAATATTCTTCCCATTTCAAGTCTTTGGCCAAGAATTTTCATATGTTGATCTATTAACAAAAATAGATGCATCTTCACTAAAAAGATTTCTCGAATGAAAATTTGATTTTTCAAAGATGAAGAAACCAACTTCTTCCAATGTCATCACCTAATCTTGAATGAAATTTGTCCTTTCTTGCATAAGCCGTATGGAAAGCACAACCAACCTACCAATTACCTACTTCTTCCTTGTGCCACCAACATAATGATTATGATCATGTCATGGCAAAACCATAACTTGTGTAACTAAATTGACGCACCTCTAATAACACTCCAATTACCAACACAATAAATAACAACAATGCCATAATTTGTTCTTTTCAAAATGATTTTTGCCTTACAATAATGTTTAGTGACCTTTTACAATGCCAAACATTAAGCATTCAACTTTTGGAGACAACATTCAATGCACCAAACATTGTTAACACAAAGGTGTTCCAACATTTCCTTGCCATTGTGAATGAGAACTAGGAAGGCCTTTGATGAATGGTTCCATTATTTTGGTTGGCTACGCCCCGTGGCCTGTGAAAATTGTTTTTTTATATGAGTGGTAGATTTTGCCTTTGTTTAGTGGATCCAAATACCTCTTCAACTTCCAATGGGGTATCCTCGATGTATTTGAAAAACGCAATGCAAATTTGGAAACTATTGGCACCATTTGTGAAGGATCACTAAATTGGCTAACCCTGTGTAATCACAACTCATCCCTATCTGATCCAATCTCAGAAGGACCACCAACAAGAAAACATAGTACAATGCAGATTGCTTGAAAGGTTGCACGTAGTCATTTGAAGTGGCAACATACAAGCAGGCACCTCTTTTCCCAGATGTTGGAGCCAAATGTTATGGACTATTTCCAATAGATTACAAGTGGGCATGTCGGCCTCATCCTCCAAGGAGAATTTTTACATTCAAATGACGAAATGGAATAAAAACATAACATAACTTTTGTAATGAAATTGAACAAAGGGAATAAGAAAACAACACAAAACATTTTCATCAATGGAAAGCATGGTGCAAAAAAATTTACCACTAGCATGAATCCTCCTTAGTACCTCACACGAAAATGCCAAAAGCTCAACCAATTAGAGCTCCTTAATTGCACTTTCGCTAGTAGCTCCAGAGGAGTACCACTAAGAGCAAATTACAACATAAAGAAGATCAATTTCTTCTAAGGATTTTGTATTCTTAAATTTGTAACAAAGAGTTTTATGTTGATCTTGGAACTCGAAAACAATGAGTTGTTTAATGTGCATGTCGAGCAATTGAGTTCAATGGAAAAGACAAGTTCACTCCTTGTCAATCACCTTCATAATGGGATTTCCACTCTTATAATCAATATGAATAACATTCCAATTTGTTCAAGGGCACTATCTACCATGAACCCCTTGAAATTGGGATTTGTTACACCTTTCTTCAAGATAGTTGCATTTAGTTTTTGCCAAAATATACATTGGGCTCCTATGTCCTTAGACTACATATCGCAAATAAAAATAGACATTATTTTATAATAGATTGGTTCATAGATGTGGCAAGCCATAATCATCAGCCTTGAACACATTTGACATGGTCAAACATAAACCAAGAATTCTCCAAATCACCCCTAGGCTACATTTGTTTCACTAAATGAATTCCACAACTGTCCCCTTTAACCAACATTTTGAAAATATAAACCTTTCGCCCAATTTGTTGTCAAGAAAACAATTATCATGAATGTAGTCAGAAGGACTAAAGGCCTTGAACATCAAGATGGAATCAATAGAACCCATTTTCACAAAGCAATGTTTGACTAATGAAATGAAGTTGTGGATGTTAGGGGGACACAAGGGAACATACTTTAACAAGGTTTCATTAAATTTATCACCCTTTAGAAACTCAATGATACCTTTGCCCGTTCTCATTGAAAAGGTGACAAAACAAAAATGTCTTGCTCACAACTAAGGTCATTGTGGAGGATGTAGCATTGGGCATGCACAAAACCTCCTTTGCAACCATATTTTTCACTTCCTTGAGCGGCTCCATGCACTTGCCATCAGAAACAAAATGCACATGTGTGCCAAGGTGGATGGCTATTTTAGAAATATTGAACAAAAAATGAACCACATGCAATAGATGTTCATCTACACATAGAAGGGGGAAGAACCATAGACCTTGTGTAATGATGCATGTAACAATCTGACCGACAACAAGAATTTGAAATGAATCATCGCTCTAATTGACTTCATTATGAACATGTGTACAATTAAACACAAAATAACACTAGTAAAAATCAGCCAAAATGTAACCACTCTTTTGGCAACTACATGTGACTTATAGTCATTTGCGACTAAATTTGGGAATATTTACAATGATAAGATCAAATTTCAATTATTTTGATCATTTTTACAACTATGATGCAATTATTGGAAACTTCATCCTATCGATTGGATGGTTTTGAAGTTTATTTTCATCCATTAATAGATTGATATGTCCCATTAATCACAATAGTCACAAAATTAATTGCATCCTAAAAGTATTTAATGAAGACATAGGGGTGTATTTTTATGTATGTATTAAAATTTATTATATTTATGATATGTTACATGTATCATAAATATATATTTGTGTGTCTATTAATTAAGCATATGTATGTATATTATTCATATAATGAATTTAAAAATTAATATTTGAACTCTGAAATTTATTATTCAAATATGAAAATTGATATTTGAGATCTGAAAATTATATTGGAATATAATATATTGATATTTAAATATTAAAAAAAGTTATATGAATTTGAAATTTTTTATTTGGATTCTGAATTCTTTTAATTTAATTTAAAATCATTATTTGAGTCTAAACATTGTTATTCCAATTGTGAAACATTTTGTTTGAATGTAAAAATCAATATTTGAATATGAAAATTGTTATTCAAATCTGAAAATTTTCATTTCAATTCTAAAAACTTTATTTGAATTCCAAAAATTGTTATTTGAATTTGAAGTTTTAAATATGAATTCTATAAAATGTTAGTTGTATTCAAAAATATATTTAAAACATTAAAACCAATGTTTGAATTCTGAAAATTATTGTTGCAATTCATTTTTAAATTACTAAATTTAAAAAATGAATTTGAAAATTGACATTTTATTCTAAAAATTCTTATTGGAATTATTTTTTATTTATTTGAATTTGAAAAAATCTATTTGAATCTAAAAATTAATCATTCAATTCTGAATTCTTTATAAAAAAATTATTTAAAAAAAATTATCTGAAAAATTATATTTCAATTCTGAAAACTATTCTTTCAAGTCTTTAAGAAAATAATTTGAATTTTAAACTTGATGTTTGAATCTGAAAATTGTTATTTCAATTCCTCAAAACATTATTTGAAGTTGAACTTTTTTATTTAAAATCAAAAGCCTTTTTTATCTAAATATTGATATTTGAATTCTAAATTATTATTTTTCATTCTAAGAATTAATCTTTCAATCCTGAATTTTTTAATTTAAATTTCTAAAACTTATTTTATTTGAAAGTTGAAATTGCAATTCTGAATTATTATTTTGGATTCTCAAAATTAATATTTCAAGTCAGAAAATTATTAATTGACTCTAAAAATGGACATTTCAATTTTGAATATATCTTTATTTGAGTCTGAAAATTTATATTTCAATTCTAAATTTTTTTTATTTAAATTCAAAAGACTTATTTGATCCAAAAGTTGATTTTTGAATTTTCCTTTTGGAATCTGAAATTAATATTTCAATTCAAAAAACTATATATTGAGTTTTCAAGTTTTTTTTTTACTAGTGTTATCCAGAATAAATCACTTTTATAGAAACTTATAATTATTAGTTATAAATTATATTAAATAATTATTGTTACAACATTGATTTTTATATTATATAATGTATATTCTTACAGTAAAAGAAATGAATTACTATAATTAATGTTACATTACTTTAAAATCCTTGTAATTAATTCAAGTAACAATTAATCATAGTGCATGCATAATTGTTTTTTAATTGAACATAATTATTCACAATCTGTAATTTATAACCTAAAATCTAAATTAAAATTTTGGAAATATTGTAATGTAGTTAAAATAATTATTGTAAGGATTTTAAGTTCAGGAATTATTATAAAATAATTTAATTTTTTTAATTATTTAATTACTTATCCATGATAAATATTTTTACGGTAATTTTCTTGTAATTATAAAAATTAATGATATATTTAGCAAATTATTGTATTTATAGTAATAACTATTACCAATAGAAAAATAATTACTTGACCAATAATTTTTTTATAATAATAAATATATATAGTAATTTAAGTAACTAACTTAACATTAAATTTTTATAAAAAATTAAGAATTTATTTTTTAATTACAGTAATTATATTATATATAATTCGACCAGATTTTTAAAAGTTATAAAATATTTTTAAATATTTTAATTATTTATTTATCTATGAGTTATGTATTGACAAATTATGAATAACTAAATAGCTAGTTAATTAATATGAAGAAGTTATTATTTATTTAAATAATTGATAATGAATATTTAATATTTTTCATGTATAGTTTATATTTTTGATATATTTTTAATTCATAATTATTAGTTAAATGATTATATAATTATTTAGTGAACCATGTACTTAAATTATTTATAAACTAAAAAACTAAAAAAAAAAATAATGAGGAAAGTTTTGGAATTACAACTTAGTTTGTGATGAAGTTACAACTTTAAAATTTATTCTATATTGTTTATTCTCCATTCTTATTTTGAACATTATATAAACAAAGGGTGTGGTCATCCAATTTCACATATAAAAAATTTGCACATGGGATGAGCCAATCAAAAGGTTTAACCTAAAACAAAAAAACAAATTATGCACAATTTTAAATTACGTAACTCCCCAAACTACTTATTTACCTAATTAGGTAGATATTTAGTTTGACCTACCCACCTAGGTTGACTTATGTACCTACCTATCTAAGTACCTATTTATACGAGTAGATATTTATATTAAGAAAGTAGGATTTACCTACCTACTTACCTTTTTACCCAAGTAGGTAGGTAGGTATGTAGCCTAGGTTTGTAAGCATCTACTTATATACCTACCTAGGTATTTATCGACCTAATATTAATATTTTATATTAAATTCATTTTTAAATGCCACATGGCATATTTACATTGGGCCATGTATCATAATATGAAATCATCCAAACATTTGAATTGAACATCTTAAATTATTTCAAAACAATAATAATGTATATATTTTAAATAATTAAATATTGGGACATGTGGCATCACATCATTTGTTTTCAATTATGACCAAAATAATTATATCTTAATCACATGTGACAATACATATACAATGGAGTCAAAAGATGAACTTGTATTTGTTGACTTTTTTATTCATCTAATACCCCTTGTCATTTGCAACTAATATAACATGCAATTTATCCAAAGTGATTAATGATATTTTAGTCGTGAATGTCATTTGCAACTAAAATTTAGTTGTAAAGACTAGTCAAAAATATTTATTTTTCTTCTAGTGCAAAAGTTTTTTTAACACTATAGATGGCTTAAGCATTTAATAATTCTAAATCCTAAACAAAAACAATTTTTAATGTTGGTCATTTTCACTTTGCACCAAGCATGTCCATCGTATCTTTTGTCCATGCCTTATATCTACTTAGAAAGCCCCATTGGTTTGTGGATTAAAGGGAAACTCAAATAGAATGTCCACATCAAACCTAACAAGGAGAAAATTCATCATTTCAATTCTCATTGTGTTATAGTCTAAAGACCTCAATTCATTAAAGGCATGTGGGGTGTGAAACATCGTTATCACACAAACAATAATGTTGTGGATGATGAATTCTTTTGAAATGAATGTTTCCATAAGGCCATCAACTGAACAATGTGCATCGGAAATGAACGGAATTAATGTTTCAAACAACCCATCTCTAACAAAACATTTCCCATCCTCGTCAAAGGAATTGCTCAAATCAATAAAAGTTGATTATGGAGATTGATAATGCATCAATTGATCTTTAGGTTCATTCTTCAGTTCAATATTCATCATAGCAACATTTGTAATAGACGCAACTATGTCAAGCATCAAAAAACATCTTACAAATTCTTCTACAAGCTTTCACCAATAGTTCGATACCTTCCAACATTAACCATGCAATGTAGCCTTTGGGCACCAACAAAAAAAACTTGGTAAATTGAATTAATGACAACATTGTTTTGCACATAAACAACATCTTTAGATACATGCACATAGTTAGGTTGAAAGCCAAACATTACACAAAGACATTCTTCTAGATGATTTGAACTACACCAAAATCATTAACCAATATAGTTAGATTGGATTTTTCTTTCACATGGAAAGTTGCCATTCCCAAAGACAATGCAAAATTAAGGGAGAGAAAATGCAATGCAAGGTGAAAATCACAATGAATCTCTAAACTATGAATCATTGTAACTTATATGAATCTATAAAATAGATTATAAATGAAAATCTATGGAATGTGTATCCACTATTCATTGTAGTAGTTGTGTTGACATACCAAAATCTAAATTGTTATTATGACCATGCACCAACAATGCACCACTGCCATTATATCTGTTTTTGATCATCCAAATGCTTTAACCACAATCATGGATATGCGTTGAAAAATATTATGGACAGGTCTATTAATGAGAATGAGTTAGAGAAATGATAACTATGATGCTCCTCTTTAGAAAAATTTAATACACATAACCCCATTAAAGAGCCCAAAAGATGGAGGTTTGGGTTAATTATTGTTGATTATAGGTTTTTGAACCCATTCCAAATTTCTAAACATGTTAATAAATGCCATAGAAAGGGAAGTTTGAACTATTGTTCAAGGAGCAAGGTCCAATGGAATGAGTAATCCTATTGGTGAATAAAATTCAATTGGTCCCAAGGCCTTTAAATTTAGTGCAAAACCCACAAGAATCAAATTGTGATTACGATTAATTAGCATGAGTTTGGAAGGAAACCAAATGGGCCAAACCAAAAAATGAATTTTAAAGGGAGTTAGTGGCTTGGAAAATGTAAATGTAAGCTAAGGTCTAAATTTTTTTTCTTTTATTTATATAGTTTATCCTTCTCTTTCATTTCCTAAACTCTTATTGCCCAAATTCGATTGGGATGGAACACATGTTATGGATTCAGGACATTGTTGAGAGCACATGAGCTCTCCCTACCTTGACCAATATTGGACTTAACATGGCTAATTTTGTGAATTTTCAAATGGTGGTTGCACTATCATCCCTTGCAAGTGAACGAAATAAAGGTGAATTGTTGGGTGGGGAAAAAAGTTGAAAGGTTACACTAAACATTAACATAAATCATTTTTTTATTGGAATCTCAAATTGACCCCAAGCCCTATATGCCTTGGGAATTTATTTATTTTTAAATGTCTAAAAATGCCCAACTCAAGTTTGAAATTACTTCAAAATGGTCCTTGGTATTTTTTTCCTTATACCTTAGTCTAAAGTGCATCCAAGAAGTGGCCTTAGTGTACCATAAATTGGAAATTGTTGAAGAAACAAAGGAAAAATAACATTAATGATGCCTATCAGCACAAGTTTTAAGAATACAATAGAACAAAGACAGGAAAAACCAATTATAAGTAGGAATGAATAAACTGAGATGCCACTAAATTCAAGGTTTTTTGAGCAATAAGAAGATAACGAAAAATGTTAGAAAGGTGCAAAAATAACAAGAGAAGAACACCTTTTATCATAGATATGGAGATCAAATAAACCAACAATCATGAGAAAGTTCAGTAGAAAGTGACAAATATGGAAAATATGATGGGGTGCAACCACTATGTCATTAACAAATATCAAAGTAATCTAATTAATTAATGGTCCTTTTAGAGTGTCATATCAAATCCATCCAACAACATCATTCCACTTATGTCATTAGTGTCTGGTGACATGGGGCTTGCACGATGGTCAAGTAGAATAAAATCACCATTCAGTCCCTATCATGAAATCACTACATTGTTGTCTGACTCCAACAAGTACAAGTAGAAAATATGGAAATGAAGTCAAGCTTCAAGGTACAATTAACCATGGTACAATAAATCATTTTTTTCACATATGTACAAAAATGGTTTGTTAGTTAAATAGTTAATAACTCATGGTCAAGTGAATTTTGAACCTTGATTCACTGTCCATATTTACTTTTTGGAATTAAATGGTGGAGTAATGGGTTCATTATAGGTCATGTGTATTTATTGTCCCATGATTTTGTTACCACCACTTGATTCACCTATTTCAATGGCGGCAAAATTTCTTTGATATGTTTGATTATCACAAGGAAACACATTTCATAATGAAGAAAGAAGGGTCTGATATTTTTGAGGAGACATGTTTCATGTCATTCAAGAATTTTTAAAATTAGCAAAACCTTTAATCTCCATCTGATCTCTCGACACCAAATGTTATCAAACCATCAATAACTCTTACCTAGATTTACAAAAACCCCAACAAACATTAAAAAATGGGAAGTCATGATAAAAAAATGTGAAGATTTTTTTGAATTAGTAATAGTTCAATATATAGTTCCTTGAATAGTTAATGGTAGACTAGGGACATAAGTACACATGGCAAATGAGGACAAATCCTAGACAAGAAAGTATAAAAGCTCACAAGACGATGTGAAAAAAACATGTTAAAGATGTAAAACGTTAACAAATTTTCGACCATAGCTCAACAAAGAACAAAAAGAAGGTGCAACAACTACTAGACTTGAATGAAAACAAGAAAGAAGGAGCCATGGGCACCAAGGCCCTAGTCTTTTCTAAGTAATTGGCCCAGTTACATTTAACCCATGTTCTGCCATCATTGGTTGGCGTTATTTTTACAAATAGAAAAAAACCAGTTTTAAAAATCTAAATAACCCTCAAAAAGATGGGGAATTTGTGTACAAAAAAAACAATTTTGGATGACAATGCCAATTTGAAAAAGGTCCCTTTCACATGCCTGGTCTATGAACTATAATACTTTTAGGGTTTTGTGACTTGTATCCTAAGCTTCGTGGGCTTGAGCTCAACACTTCACACACCTTTTTTGTGTTTTTTTTCTTCATCTCGTTCAAGCTTGAGTTGATTTGCAAGTTGTTCCATTGTCAATTGTTGGTCATGTAACCTTCCGAGCTTGATTTTTAAATGTTTATGTGAACAATGTTGCACAAATGTTTATGTGAAAGTTATTGCGAGGTTGGACGTCTACCATGGTTTGCTTCACAAGAATTTGCAACCAGCCTCAACACTTAAAGTGATCGAATTCTATTTGATGTTTTGATTTGGTAGTGTGCATTGAAGCACAAAGTAGCCCAAGTTGGACCTTGTTGAAATGTTGGAAGCTAAAGAAATGTCATTTTCATCTGTGTTAACAACTTCGTCACCAAACATCATTGTAGTATGTACACCATTAGGTTAAACTCTTGGTCTTTATTTGTTTTTTGCACATTTTTTTTTCTTGGCAAGAATTTTATTGTGGTTTAGCAAAGTTCAAGCTCTTGAACTCACATTATATCTTGATTTTTTAAACATGCAAGTGAAGAATTTGACTTCTATTTTTGACCCCATGGGGTCGCACAACATTACTTAGGAGCTCAAAAAAATCATTCACTCCAAAGTCAAGCTCCTTAAAGATTTATTTTCTCTATTTAAACAAATGATGTACAAGTAACTGCAAAAAAGTTGTAGTTGTGTGCACTTTGTGTGCTCTTTGTTTACCATGTTGTTTATCAAATTTTCCAATGCCAGATGCTTGAGGTCCTATGTTGTACTTTGGTTTGCAACAAACCTTTGATTTTAAGAATTGGTGATACTAGAAAGGTCATTTGTTAGACTAATTTAATGGTTTGGAATTTCTCGTCTATTTAAAGTTTGTAATAGATTTTGATTCAACGGTCTTTTCTAGTCTGACCAACTCCTGAAATTAGAGTCTATTGTAGACCTTACGCACATAACCTATCAAATTGGTATGTTAGTGTTGTTGGCAATGTGGTGTTGAATAATTATTTATTTAGGTATAGGCAACACAAAAGTTGTATATATGTTTGACATTAAAGGATGATCAAGTTGTTTTGTGCACTCAAAAATAAGGTACACCGTCCATGGTTAGATTTGCAACCATTTTAGTTCAAACAATGTTTGGAGACTTGACAACCTTAATTTATTTGAATTCTATTTTGATATATTTGTAACCAATGTGTAGGTATTTGGAAACCAAGATTCAACCAAAGGATATGTTCTATAGTTTAGTGAACACTAAGTTTCAAGTATTATTGTAATTAGTTATGGTGCAACAAGATCTAACATTTGCTTCACATTGTCTTTGAAACAAATTATGCAATTCCATTCACAAACTATGTGAGTTAATACGTGTTAATGAAATCATGTTGTGGTGCATGGAATTGAGTGTGCTAAAAGTTTATGCAATTATGATTAATATTCATAAGATTGTTGTAGTAAATTAGGGTGCAACAAGACATAACATATGATGCAAACTCTTTTAACAAATGCAATTCCCAATTGGCAAATTTTGTGTCGCTAGGGGTTGATGAAGTCACGTTGTGGTGCATGGTACATAATAAAATCTACTAAAAAGGTGAATTGTAATTTTGATTAAAGCATCAAACATTTGAAATCCAAAAGAAGACTATAACTTTGGAGATTCAAAGACTCACATTTCATGAGGTAAATATCGAAAATCATCATGTTTTTTAGTAAAATTGATGATTACATTGTTATTATTTTTGGAGATTTGTACTTGCACATGAAGTTTATGCTAGTTTTGGGGCTTAAAAAGGGTATAGCTAATGCTTCAAGGATCTCAATGTGCATAGGTCACTCAAATTGAAACATATTAGCAATGCAGTTTGGGGAACCTTAAGCAAGTCAAGGTTTGCTAATGAAAGGTTGGCATGGGATGGAAAGGAGAACGAAGATGACATTTTTTTCACACCACTAAAAGCCTAATAAAAGAAGATGCTAGTTATAATGTCAAATTAGGTAGACTCATTTAAAAGTGCATGGTTATGTGCATTCTTAGATTGTTAACCAATTGATAGAACTAGAGATTGATTCCCTAAAGTCATGTGCACTTGAGCAATCTCAACCAAAATAGAAAAGGAAATCAATGTTCAAACTAACGGATAGGCAACACCATCGTGTGGGATGTCCTAGCCTTGATGATAGTCAACCAAATGGCCAAATTGCACCCCACATTGTAGATTGTAATTATGAGAACAAAATCACTTTTACCACCACCTATGTGAAATCCAAGTAGGGAATTCAAACTTTCAAGTTGTGAAGCTCAAATTCCAACAACTTGGATTGTTTTGACATGTTTATTGAATCATGAATTTTTTTCTTGAAAATCTTATTAGCACTACTTTGTTGCATACCTAGTTTCATTTTTGAACTTTAATGTGCAGGGCATGATGTTTATCCCTCTTAATGTTGAATGTTTTTTTATAGGCAAATATTATCACAAAACTAACTATAAATTATAGTAGCTCATGTGATCAATATGGCGTTGTCATGATCCATTAATAAGATTTGAATCTTGCATTGAAAATCCTTTGAAATCTTAGAAAATTCATGTCATGAAGTTATGTTCATAAATTTGTGTGGTTTTTTTTTCCCATGGGATTCAATAATGTTCTGAATTGTGGATCAATGTAAATATTGTGTGTCATTACGAAAGAAGTTTTCTTGAATCACAACTTTAACTCTCATAGCATAAGTTAATAATGTTGTGCAGGTGGAAGTTTGGCAAATGTTACATTTACTATCAACTTACAATGTATTTGATGATGAGATTTAGAAAATGTGGTGATGAACTAACTACCTTTGTTATCTTTTATGTCTAATTGTTACATGTATCTATTTTTATTATAAGTAAGGGCATGGCATCATGAATGGGTCTTCATATTAACTAATACCAATTACTGCAAGAACTTAGGAGATTATTACATTGCTATCACATAATGTTGTATTTATTATTTGAGCCATGTGAAAACCTACAAAGCTAGTACCCCATGCAATAAATCATTGCCATCCATGAGGAAGGTGATGGCAGGATGGTTTGTGAGTGAAGTTGAATGTTGTATGGGGTCTTAATTTGTGAGGTGTTGTGGATGCAGGCATTTCAAGTTGTGACCACATCAAATTTGGCAGCTCCAACAGTGAGCCAAGGCGTGGTTTGTGTCCTAAACCATTACATTCCATTGTTAAGTTCATCATTGATCCAAGCATGTGGATGTCCTACACTTGATACTTCTACCCACCAAGCCATCAATAGAAATATATACAAGCTAGAGATCCACCATTGTTGGATAGTTTAAATCACTAAAGTTAAATTACAATTTATAATATGCAATTGATTAATGTTACAAGAGACATTGTGTTTTTTTGTTTTAGATTTAGACCATGTTGAACCCATGATGTTGTTTAATAATTTGTGTGATTTGTGTTACATGGCATGTTTGTAGGCGCCACCACCCAAGGGCACATGGTATGTCCAAGGAAATTAGTCAGGTGGCACTTGTCCAGTTATGTTAGGCCTAGATGGCAACCTTGCATTGGACCAACCACATGTGGTTTATGTCTCGTAATACCCTAGTTCACACATAGGGTTCCCACAAGAAGGCTCAATGTCCACTCATATGCGGAGAAATTTTTTAAGGAAATTCCATGGAGAATTGCAAAAGGAGTTGAAGTAGGTTGTGGCCTTTAGGCAACCTACACTTGTGACACTATTAAAAAAATGATTTTTCAAATGGTCCAATTTGACTAACTAGTCCATTTTTATTAATGGATATGTCCATTTTGACTAGAGCCCCAAAACATGAATTTTTTGATCAATCAACTTGATTAGAGTGATTTATTTGACCAATACATCTAGTCAAGTTATACAACCTTAGTCAAAATGGTCAATGGGTTTTTGTCAAATGGCACATCTAGTCAAATTGAACATAAGAAATTGACATCATTAATCAAAATGACCAATGTCCTCTAGTCAAATGGGACACATTATGCCTATTACATACCTACTTCCTACCTCTCACTTACAACTTACAACCTACCTACCTACCTACCTACCAACCCACCCACCTACTTAAATGTATTACCTATTTACCAACCCACATTAATAGAAATATTGTCACATGCAACTATCATTTGCAACTACTTTTTAGTTGCAAACAACATTTGCAATTAAATTGGTTGTAGTAGCACACGACAAGTCACATGTGACAAATGAAATATTTTTTCATCAAATATGTATATGACCACTGTATAATGTATACATGAATGATTTTGTAATTAAAATTGCAACTATATTAGTGACCAATTACATTTTGCCACATGGCACCCATTTTACATATGCCATGTGGCACATAGGTTCAAACATAAGCCACGTGGCATATGTTTAAACCTAGGTGCCACATGGCACTTATTTTATTTACGTCCACACATGCCATGTGGCACCTAGGTGTAGACATATGGCATGTGCCACTTTTAGGCCTTGCTTAGGTGAACACCTAGGCGAGGCCTAGACTAAGGCCACATGGCATGTAGGCTAGGTCTAAAGCTATGCCATTTAAGCTAGGCCCAGATTTAAACCACACAACATTTATTAAAAATACCATATTTCTTTTTGGGTTTAATTAAAGTTGAGCTTTTTTTATTGGTTCATCCAAAAATACAATTGCATTTTTAATTTGTACATTGTGCTCCTAAGGCACCTCCTTATGTAGTTAACAAAACTAAAATGAGAAGCAAAACATATGGGATTAACTTTGTAGTTGTAACCTAGTTGTAACTAATCGTGCAATTATTTGGGCTACTAATGACTACCTAGCCTAACCTACTACTTCTAACCTAACTTACAACTTTTCACCTAGCTTATAAATTAACACATTTTATGATGTGGCACCTAGTTTGATCATGTTACCATGTGGCATATAAAATAAAATTAATTAGGTGCCACATGGCATGGCTTAAACCTAGCCTATGTCCTATGTGGCATGTCTTAACATAGCCTAGGTGCCATGTGACATGTCATATGTAATTACCACATGGCATGGTCTAAGCCTTGTTTAATTGCCATATGGCATGTCCTAGACCTAGCATATGTGCCATGGCCTAAGCCTTGCCTAGTTGCCATATGGCATGTCCTAGACCTAGCATATGTGCCATGTGGTAGGCTTAGCCTAGATGCCATATGGCATGGCTAGGCCTAACATATGTGCCATGTGGCATAGTGTAGCTTAGCCTAAGTGATGCGTGGCATGGCATAAGACTAGCCTAAATGCCACACAACGTGTCCTATCCTAGCTTAGGTGCCATTTAGCATGTTGTAGCCCAGCCTAAGTGCCACATGGCATGTCTTAACTTAGCTTAAGTGCCATATGGCATGTTTTAACCTAGGCTAGGTTAAATGCCATGTGGCATGGCTTAGGCCTAACATAAATGCCATGTGGTATGGCCTAGGCCTAACCTATGTTCCAAATGTCATGTTTAGGCCTATATGTAGATGTAAACAATGGCACATGTCACCAAACCTAGGTTAGGTACCATGTGGCTTAAGCTTATAGGTATATATATATATATAGGTATGTCCTTGTTAACTAGGTAGCTTAAATACTTTATACAATTAGCATGTGACTATCTTGGTTACATTTGCAACTAAATGTATATACAATGTTGTAAAAAATACAAAGACATTATAAAAAATAACACAATTTAAGGATGAAATAGGTCTTAGTCACAACCTAATTGAAAAGAAGACTAAACCTCATCCAAATTTGAAAAGTAATTGCATAGGCAATCATTTGTAATCGCATGTGACATTTGGTTACACCTCGTCACATAAGGACTAGTTGCAAATGATAGAATTATTAGTAATGCCATTCACTTACCTAAATGTAATACTTACTTACCAACCCACCCACATACCTAGATGTAATACCTACCTACATACTACCTACGTACCTACTTAAATGTATTAACTAACTACCTATTTACCTGCCTATCCACCCCCCTATAACCTTCCTACTTATTAATTACTTACTTACCTACCCACCCACCCACCCACCCACCTACCTAGATGTATTAACTACCTAAGCTACCTACTTCTCCACCCACCTATAACCTACCTACCTATCCACCCACCTATAACCCATTTACATATTAACTACCTACCTACCTAGTTACCCACCCACCCACTTACATGGATGTACAACCTACCTACCTACCCACGCGTGCCTACTTACATACCCACCCGCCTACCTACATACATACTACCTATCCACCCACTTGCCTATTTACTTACCCACCCGCCTACATGCCCACCCACCTATTTACCTACTCACTCACCACCTACCTACCTACCTATTTACCCACCCACCTATCTTTTACAACCTACCTACCTTCATATTTCATAGCTTTAATTTGTAATGATGTGTCAAAATAAACATGTGAAACAAAAAAATTGGTAAAAATCAAACACCTTTTAATGGTGTGGTCTATTGGTTAAGAACTTGATTTATCATTGAGGAGGTCAAGGGTTCAATTCCTAACATTATAACCTATGTACATGCTTAAGGGGCTAAGGTAAGTAAGGTAGGCTAAGTAGGATATGCTAAGTTAAGTTAAAGTAGGTCAAATAAGATAGGGTAAACTAGGTTAAGCTACCACCTACTTGCTTTTTTATGACCTACCTACCTACCTGCCACAATTTTTTTTGATACAAGCAAAAAAAATTGACCAATCAAATTGACACACCCCTAAACTCCTTGGTAGACCTAACTGCGAGTCTAAATGGGAAAACATCGGAAGGATAGAATTGGGGCATGCTCCCTGGCTCATAACATTTGAGAGTAGAGGGGCGTGTTGGAACTTTGGTATGGGGACTAGGAAGAATGACAAGCAATTCAATTACTCACACGGACTTGCATAAATTAAACAATAAATTGGTTAGTGCATAATTATAGCACTTTTGGTGCACGGACAAACCACGAGCAACCATGGACTCATAAGATTCACCACAGCCCAAACTTGAGGGAAGCCACCACCTTCCCCCTTAAAGTATTCTTTGTGCTTGGCCACAAGGCTAGTATTCAAATGTCATTTTGTCTCAGGACTCTCAAGTTGGAGTCCCAAAATTCTCGAAATTGGGACTCTTGTGACTTTGGAGGCTCATAACTTCTTTTGTAAACTTCCTATCAAGATGAAATCTAAAGTAAAGTTGTAGCCTTTGTCAAGATCTTTCCGGAGGTATGTAGCACACCACTTGCACACAAGGAAATAAGGGCAATTCCTGACTTTTAGTGGTTGGGAGTCAAATTACCAATTTGACTCTTGACCCTTCTTTTGGCCATAACTTATGTTTTAAGAACCCAAATGGGTCATTTAATCCCATTTTAGACATCTACATTCTGAGAGCTTTTCTAATGATATAAACAGCCTTTCAATCCAATGAATTTTGACCCCTGCAATCATCCTTTGAAGATTCGAGAATCCATTAGGACTCCAACTCCCAAAGTGGGAGCTCATTTGGGAATGTGGGGGTTCATTCCCTCACACCTTACACTCCCGGGAGCATGAAATGTGACTCCTAGGTTCACTCTTGGCCCACACCTTTGCAAGCCCTTGCTTTAGGGTCGGCCTTGGTTGCGACTCCAAGGCTAGGTTGCGACACAAATGGTCCATACTTTGCCAATAAAAAAAACCACCCTAGTCATAGTGGACATGTTGAAATCGACTTGTCCAAAATGATGGAGTGGTCTTTTTGACCCCTGTTCACATTGGGTAGTTTTTTATTAAATTTGCTAGTAAAAAAAGCCAATTTTCTTAGTAATGTGAAAATCCCCACAAATGAAACCAAGGAGATCGTTAGTGGTAGGACATATTGGTAGCAAAAGGTGTGAGGAATGGTATATTCACATTTGGATGTGTATGTTTGTAATCTAACATTACACACCACAACAATGGGAGGCTATTCATGTTAACCTTGCCAAGTTTTTTTTATCATTGACCCACCATTGAAACCTGACGCCATGGAAAAATATTATGCAAGAACACCTCAATTTTACAATGTAGAAATGGAGGCGACTTTGGAAGGTAAGAGGGGATGTAGCTAGGCCAAAAGGTTGCCACATCCATGCATGGAACTCATTGGTGAAATATTAGAAAACTCCACTTGTTAAATATGAGAACGGCGGATGCGAGAGGTTTAATTAGATTATAGAATTTGTGAAATTGTTCATGGAATTCAATGTTTGACATAAATAAGGCTACATGTAAACCCATAGACATAATATATGCCCCAGTACCCATTTGTTTCCACCATTGTGCGAATAATGAAATTGTACATATGCATTGTATAATGTGATGTAAGCTTCAACGTGAAGAACACTTGATAGCCACACAAATCCACAAGAGATAGCCAAAGTAGGGGCATCAACAAAGCACGTAAGGCAGGCAAATGTCCCAACTTAGGTGGAATCAATGTAAAAATCCAATGGAATACGGATATAATGGAACCCACCTATATTAAAATGGAATGAATATGAAATAGGCGTAGTTAAATATGAGTGAAAGGACTTGAATGGAATCAAATGAATGTGAATGTAACTTTAATGTATAATGAGAATGGATAAACTTGAATGTAATGAGGTCTGGGTGAGTGTAAGTCTAATGTCCATTGAAAGTGGATGAACTTGAGTGGAATGAGGTTTAACCCTAATGAAATGAAAGTGAAAAGAGTTGAGTGGAATCAAGTGAATGTGGGTGTAAGTCTAATGAAGTGATGTGGAACTAATGAATGTAAATCAAATGGAAAAAAACCCAATGGAAGGATTGAGTGGAATGAAGTAGACTCGGGTGTAATTCTAGTGTATAATCGGGATATTATGGAACACATTAACATGGGTGTGTGATTAATTGTGGTGAACAACAAAGCATATGGCAACACCCTATGATTAAAAAGGTGAAGATGGAGCCAAAACCTCCATTAAATGCAAAGTAGAAGGCAACCATTGAAGCAAAGGTCGATTCCTTGGTGGTTGGGATGGCAAAAGTGGAATCCTTAATGGAGTCTATGCGAGAGATCAAGGCCATGTTGCAAAGTAAGCAACACCAAGAATTACCACCTAGAGAGTGTTCCATGAACCTTGTATGAGCAACTCTTGTAGGCATTAAATAAACATTTGCTCTCAAGAGTTAATTAATATACTTGTGCCAACACTTGTTACCTTGTCTTCCATCCCCTTTGGCACTAAAGACCATTCCCACTACATTACTTCTAGACCATGACATGTGTGTGGGCAGTAATGAAGGGGGAGAAATTGAAGGTGATGGCATAAAAGAAGGAAAAGTAAAAGGTATGGAACTTGTGATCTCTCCTATGTAGGATGAAGCAATGGCTCTTGGTGTAAGTGGTGTGCATGAGGTTAATCCACAAGAGGAGGCAATGGCTCATAATTTAGGTGGAGTGCACGAGGTTAATCCACAAGAGGAGGCAATGGCTCCTAGTTTAGGTGGTGTGCATGAGGCTAATCCAACGCTTGATGTAACTAGTCCTCCAACTCCTGCCATTGTCTTGGTGAATTATGATTATGATCAATTAGAATTTTCCCCTTTGTGTTAGGAGGTTGGAAGTAAAGGGATGAAAGAAATAATGGATTAGGTGTTGGAGGGGGATGACCTTACAACATAACATCCTATATGACCGAAAATGCTTGGAGACACCCAATTCTTGGATCCCATGGATGGAAGTGATCATGATTCTGGCAAATCATCTGATTGTCTTATTGTGGGGGGGGGGAGAATGTAGGAGGATTAGAAGGCGAAAAGAAATGGTGCATTAGTGGAAATAAAGGGCAAGGAAGAGGAAGATGATTTATATCTTGGAGGTAAGTGAAAAAATTTAAGAACTCCTTCCTAGTCGAAAGGTACACTATTGGCCCAAAACAAGGGGAAAAGATTATAATAAAATCCTTTCCTCCTTGGTCTAGGGGTAATACACATAGGCATGTAACAAACAAAAATACATTCAAGCCTAACGTTCAAAAGATTCTAGAATTACCCAAAGCCGCCTTCAAACCACCCAAAGGCAAAATGATTCAAAGTCCTCTTGCACTCTTGGTAGGTGCAAGTAAAAAAAAGGCGAAGCACCACGGATTCCTATAACCTCAAGTTGAAAACGTAAGTAATGAATCCTTTTCTTTTTTATCCTTAAATTTTGATTTGATTTAAGTAACATGTAATTGTTCTTGTATTGAAAGGTTTTGTGGAGAAATCAAGGTTTGATGGGTGAACAAATTAGAATTTGTTGTAAAGACTCCCTTGAAGGTGAAGACAAGATGCATAATGTTACATCCAACTTTCCCTAATGTACTAGTGGTAGAGGGCATTACAAAGGTCTCTAAGGATTCACAAAGTAATGAACTCCTAGGTTGCCACTATTTTGTAAGGAAGGTGAGCAAATGGTGGTAGTGACATAGGTCCTCCACCTTGGCATTCCTATCATGCATTATGAATCAAAGGGCATTTCAAGTGTGACAAACTTAGATGATGTTTGTAGAGTGAAAGCACACGATGGTGTCCAAAGGTTGTCACAAATATTGTTTTTCAAAACAGTGTATTTTTGGACTTCCACCAAGTTAATATTGAAAGGACTTTTTACAAATTGTACTAGGAATAAGGTAATTCAAAACCCAAATAATAAGATTGAAAAATAGATCATATTTATCAATTGATATTAAATGATTTAGTAGAATAATTTGTGAAAAAATTATACTTGTATCAATGTACTCCAAATTGAAAATATACTCCAAAACTAAATTAAATGATTGCAAAATTTTATGAAATTTTGCATACACATTGAATATGAGATGATTATACCATTTCAATTATAAATGACAAGTGCCATTCATATGATTTTACAAAAGCCCCTTGAATGAAATTTTTATGTCAAACAATTATAAGTGTGTGAAAATTAAAAAGATTATTGAAATATTATTTCATTTGAAAGGTAAGAAGAATTGTGTTGGAGGTTTTGCTTCAAAAATTCAAACTATGTTTTCTTTAAAATTATAATTGAAAAGAAAAAAAATGCTTCTAAAATTATGTAAATGGTTCGAAATGTATTGATATACACCATGTGTACAACAATAGTTAGATTCTTTTGAATTAGACCATTTGATAAAAAAAAACCTCCAAAACAAAAAGGGTGGCATTAGTTTTTGTAACATTGTAATAAATTGCATAATGGTAGATGTTCGTTGGTAAATGTGACACATGAATGCATACTCTATAAATCCAATGAAAGATCAACCTTTAAGGCAATGTTTGAACCTCTCCATTGTGTTTCCAATCTAGATTTACTTGTTTCAATTCTTTTCGTCAAAGTTCCCTAGTTTGTTATGTATTGCACTTCTACAATTCAACCTAAAACACCATATCAATTAAACAATCATGTCTAATGAAAGGCAATGTTATATCTAGAGCTAGTTGAATTTGCATTACCTAATTGGCATGTATCTAAGGAATGTTCTTCTCAAAGTTTTTAAAGAGTTGGCAATTAGCTACAGCATTAATTGTTTGCACTACATGATTAACATATAACTAAACAAGGGTAGAGTGTTTGAAGAGGTTGGCAATAAGTGTGCTACAACTTGTGCGCTACAACTTGATCTACTTTAGAGTGTGCTATTGGCAACAAGTTGCAACAAACTCTTTGTTCATATATGTCATCTTAGACCGATGTAGTACTTGCAAAAACTGTATGTTAGTCTTCCATTCATTTTTGTTTGTTGAACTTTGTGAAAGCGATTATGTTTCAATTGTTTATCTTGTTCAAAATGTGAAGAAAATTGCCTCTTGTTTTGTCTAATTTTTAATGCATACATTTAGAAATGTGATGTGCAGTGCAGTCCATTAAACAAAAATTGTGTTGTGCAAGATCTACATTTAGGTAACTAGTCATGAATCAATGTGTTGTTATGGTGTGCATCTATTTGTGTAATTAACACTCCAAAGTGACTATGGCTTGTGGGTATTAAACTATCTAACATGCCTAATGTAGGAAGGAACCATGGCTTAAAACTGAAACCAAGGAATGTGCAATAACTTGGAATGGGGTAGTACTCAAGACTTATGCCTAATGACATGATTTTGAAAATCATTTGGCCCCATATACTAAAAGTTACACCATGGAAGGATCGATTTGAATTATTGCAAAACATGCATCTTTATAACATTGCTTGGAAAAAATTAATAGACAATAGTGGGGAATGAACCCATAGCAAATTGTGTTGCCTTGTTTCACATTTTGAACAACAAGATAAACAATCAAAGGAGCAAGTGGAAAAGGAACATGTTGGATAGAAGTGAAAATGAAAACATATTATATTTGGGAGCTACTACATGTTCTTAGATGTTGATTGACACTGCATTGTTGTTGAATTAATTAGGAATTCACAATGTTGTAGTAAGATAGGCCACTAAGCTTGGGAAACAATATTCAATTTGGACTTTCTTTTGATAAGTCCATCAACTGGTTGCAAGGGTAGTTAAGGTTTTATAATTGCAATCATGTCTTCTGGTTGCAATCGCACCTAGTTTTGTTTCTAAGCCCCTTGATGAGTTGCATCAAATACAAGACATGAGTTCATTGTAAATCATGTTACAACTCATCCAACGGCTTGACATCCCTAACTGATATTTGATACATTTGAGTTTAACATGAACATTGGTTTAAGTCATGTGAACATTAACCCTAGTTGTTTGTTTTTGGTCGTGTGGTGCAGTGGCAGTATAAAAGTAATCAACATTTTGTACACCACATACCAACAAAACCCTTTAATGCAAGTGGGTTGATGAATGGCATGATGCTACAACTCTGAACCAATAGCACAAGTTGGGATTTGTAAAACTATAACTTCAAGTATTGTCAAATTTGATCTTCATGAATCTACTAGTTATCTAAGATGATCATCGTAACATTCTCATTCAAATTCCTTTTCAATCTTTAAACAAACACATCAAGTAATTTTTGGAGTTTTTTTTTTTTGTTTGAACACTTCATTATGACATAATTTGAACTTGTTATCTTTGTTATATAGATCACCATGTTGGAGCTTCTCCATTTGAACATTTTTTTTGGACTTGTAGTAGACTTGTATGAGCCATTATGTTTTGCATACACCCATCAACATTATCTTTTTCTTTTGTCCATATTTAGCTCCAAAAAACATGAATTTTCTTTTCAATGACAAGATACTGTGGATTTATAATTTGTAAGGCAACATAAAACTTTTGGAGGTAGTGTTATTAAAGGGTCATGAATGAAAATTATTGCTTAGAGAGGAATGGGTCTTGGCACATGTATGTCTAGGACAACCCATCCATTATGGATTTATCAAGTAGATTGATATAATGTGGTAGTATGGTTGAATTCAATATAAAATAAACACCTACAAAATCTTTGCAAAATTTTCTTCTATTTGAAATGACATTGATAAATACTATCGCAACCCCACTTTGAGGGAGTTGTGAGGTCGCCACTCACACTTCCAAAAATGGGACTTGGGAGTCCTCCGGGACTCTCAAAAACTCAGAGCGCAATTGCAAGGGTCAAAACACCTTGCATTGAGGCGTTATTTATACCATTGGAAAGGTCTTGAAGTGTAGATGTCCAAAATGGCCTTGCATGAGCCATTTGGACATTTGCAACACAAGTTATGGTCGAAAGAAGGGCCGGGAGTCAAACTGGCAATTTGACTCCCGACCACTAAAAGTCGGGAATCGACCCGATTCCGGTGCGTGCAGGTGACGTACAACACACTGTTAGAAAGATCTCGAGGAGAGCTACAACTTTGGTTGAGACCTTGTCCCGATCTGAGTTTGGGGCGAATAGTTATGAGCGTCCAAAGTCCCGGGAATCCAAACCGGGACAATTTCGGGACTCCACTTTGGGAGTCCCAGGAAAAAGAGCCATTTGGATGCAAGTGCGGTGGAGAGCTGCAGAGAATACTATATGGGGGAAGGTGGTGGCTTCCCCCGAGTCCGGGCCGTGGCGAGTCAAGTGAGTCCAAGGTAGCCCGTGGCTTGTCCCAACACCAAAAGGGTGCAAAATGAGTTCTAACCAACTTGTTGGTTGGATTTGGATGCAGGACCGTGTAATTGAATAAACTTGTCTCTCTTCCTAATCTATCTCGGAGCTTTCAACACGCCCCTCTCACCCCCCCTTTAGTGCTGGAAGTTGGGAGCGTGCCCTGAGTCCAAAAATTCCGCAATTTGAATGACTTAGTCCCAACTTGGGGCTAACTTGGGACTTGGGAGCGCGTCAAATATAGGTTTGAACATTATTCATTGGGGGATAGTTGAGAGTTTGGGTATCTAGTTGTAACTTATACATGTTTTAGACTTTTATGCATGCAAACACATTGATTGTTTTTTCCATTATAGACATGAGAGCTTGGGAACAATTTTCAATCACTGATGTGATTCCACTTCATATCCATCAAGGTAAGGATTATCATTCTTTTGTTCCTACTTACCAAACCTTTGTTTTGCACTTTGTTTTTGTGTTCCTGATTTGCATTGTTTTTTTGAAATTTATAGAATGTGAGGAAGCAATTTGTTAAAAAAAGAATTACAAAGTGCATGACTTTGGATTCATCTATCTGGACCATCTTTCAATATGTTGAACAATTTAAGAAAGTGTAGGATAGCAATTGAAAATTCCATTTATTCCCTTGCATTTTATAGAAGCCAAGTATGGGGATGTTATGGCATTAGTTAGTAATGCATAGAGAATTTCTCAATCATACAGAGATATGTTTACTTGATAAGCCATACATTAGCTTTTGGTCTATCGACATTATTGGGTGTCAATGCAAACGAAATGTGATTTTTTGGGTGAAATTATCCTGAATTATAATGGTTATGTTTAATAAAAATATTGATTATAAGTATTTCGTAAGCCAAGGTTATGCACGAAATGTCTTTATAAATTGCAGGTGGATTACCAAACAACTTTAGGTAAGATGTTGGACATGATTGCCACACCAGTAGGAGAAGTTGATATCTTTACATGTCTTGCCATCATATGAAATACCACACCTTCCACCCATATATGGTAGGGGAGAATGAAAGGAACCCATCTGAAGTAGAAAAAAATTTATTAAATATTGGTTAAAATGGGTAGGTCTATTTCCAAGTCGAAGTGCATCTTAGGATAACTTAATTTCTTGTCAAAATTTGTGTGATTTGAAGACCTTCTTATGTTTTTTTCCTCAAGGGGAACTTTAGCTGGCTTAATCAATTTTAATGGTTTATGCTAAAGGATGACCTCCTTGATTGCAATGGTGCTCTAGAGGTCATGCATGTCTACTAGGGTATTGAATTATTAAGTTCCTACATCTTTAAGACAACAGGTTTAGTACTTGTTTATTTCCCAACCCCCTTGCCATTTGACTTACACATGGCAAAATTAATTCCTTTTCTGGGGCTAGATCAAATGGAATAGAAAGATCTTCAAATTTTAGAATTCATAGTTCATAGTTTAAAGGTTTCAATAGTAAGTATGTGGTATGTGCCCCTCATGTGAATTTTCATTTACCACAATAATATTCAATAGTGGTGGGAAACTCAAGGTATTAATGATACAAAGTTGCATTGCTAGATTGAAGAGTTTTAGTGATTACCATATGTGATGTTGTGATACTTAGGTTCTAATTTTGTGATACTTAAAGGTTTTGGTTTTTGTGCATAGGTGACCTATTGTGATATGTTGGGAATTGATCAAACATGACATTGTCAAAGGCAATATGTGGTAACGATTTCACCTCAATACCATGTTTATATGATTTGTCATTTTTTGATTCGTTATAATTATTTTGAATATCTTGATATGGTGATTAAACAAATCATCATTTTGAAGACTCAAATCAAATGACATTATATACTTTTGAATAGTCATTGTGATGTTCTCTATGACATCATGTATCATGTTATTACCATGATGGGGATAATCACTCCACAACTTGCACATGTTGTGACTATGATTTCTGTACATCCCTATTACGTATTGTCAAAATATTGTGTCCTTTCAATATAGTCCTGCATACATTCACTTTCCATATTATTTATATCCACTCTCATGTATGACCTTGTGCATAATGTATGTGTGTAGGTACTTGAAAAATATGACTTTGTCATCTCCATAACTTAATATTTGCATTTGATGTACATGATGTGTGTGACCTTGTACATTTTGTGTATGTCCATGTATTACAAATGTATGTGTATGTACTTGATAATGTAATATATGTCAACTTCGTTATATAGCCAGTACATTTGAACCCATGGTATATATGACCATGCACTATCTATGTATGTACACATGTTACAAATATACACATATGCACTTGAAAGTATAGTTAGTCATCTCCATCACATATGGTTAGTACACTTGAGAGGTATTTGGCCATGGGCACTGTGTGTATGTCCATGTATTGTGGGTATACATGTTTGTAGTTGAGTATCATTATATACATTTGTACACTTGAGATGCGTTTGACATCTGACCTTATACATTCTATTCATGTTTACGTACATCTTAATATAATCTTTGTACTTTAGATACATGGACCTATGTACTATGCAATATTCTCTTTGTTTTTAGAATATGTGTATATACTAATTTTCTATAAGATTATGTACCCATGGCACCTCAATATTTATTTTTGACTATTTGAATATGTGTAATATTAGGAAAGAGGCATAGATATCAATTTGTTCAAGACTAGTGTTATATGAAGATTAATCACAACATTTGTTAATTGTTGGCAATTTGCTAAGATGTTGGTAATTTTACTCTTTGTATATATTTAAGACTTAGAAATAAGAATTAATTTATGTTCAGTTTTCATGTAGTGTAACAAAACAAATTTCTATTTAGGTTTGCATTTGTGATTTTAGGGACATTAGAATTGGAAAAAAGTTGTTAAAGATTAAGGCTTGTTGGATGGGCTTGTGTAGGCTAATGATTAACATGTTAAGTTTCAAGGTCATCACATTTTGACCTTTGTTATGATGTTGGTAGGTCTAATTATTAGCGAAAATGGGCAATTCTAAGAACAAGCGAAGAAACCATAGACCGAGGCTAGTTGTCAAGGCCCAACAAGTAGAAAGAATAGTTGCAAGAGCTACTGAACTAGCAAAAACAAAAGCTACAAATGCAACCAATGCTAGAAAAGACACTAGGGTTTGCTAACAAGAATGGAGAGCAAGACTAAGAGAAATTAATGAAAGGTCTTGAGATGTTATTTGTAATACTCTTGAGTCAAACCCATTTGAATTGTTGGCTCCTAGGGATGTCAATAAGATTTCTCTTAAGATTATCAATTTGTTGGCAAAAGAGTTTAGACAAATTGCAAGTCATGACAATAAGCAAGTTGTACTAGTGAAAGTCTTATAATATGATACAATCACTAGAAGAAAACTAGGATTTTGTAACCAACAAATTTGCGACTAGTTGCGACTATTTGACATTTACAACTATTGTTAGTTATATCTACAACTACTTTTTGCATTTGAAGCCGCTTGCAACTACTCTATGACTAACTTACGACTAATGGATTTTTTCATCCTTTCATTTGGATAGTTTTCAATATAATTTCCATCCAAGAAGACCCCTCTACCTACCATTAGTTGCAAATGTCACCAAATGAGTCATAGCCCTGTGAGTATTCCAAATGTATTATACATATTTTAGGCACAAGGGGTCCATAATTGTGTATTGAATGTATTTTACTCATTATTATATGGGTACATACTAAGATGTACCCATATATTACTGGTTATGTATAATGGTTGTATTTAAATTGTATGTAAATTGTATTTAAAGCATACTTGAATATGTATTGCATACATCACCTTAGTTTTTGTCTAGTTTATTTATGTCAAATTTGTTTAAAATAATATACAGATTATACCCAAGTCATATTACATGCCTTATGTGGTTTTC
>Ga0116229_10000804_pt1 | contig 45502 bp, 36 predicted proteins | sample S1TSphgellanicum_3_FD_87313 | JGI IMG/M metagenome (GOLD analysis project Ga0116229, IMG submission 87313) | Host-associated microbial communities from peat moss isolated from Minnesota, USA - S1T2_Fc - Sphagnum magellanicum MG | ecosystem: Host-associated > Plants > Peat moss > Unclassified... | reverse complement strand
ACTAAAGGAATAGGGGAAGATATGGGACTTTGGTTTAAGGGGTTTATTGAGAACATGGGTGTTATTGGGAACGTCTTGGGGAACAATTTGAGGAATCTTTGAGAACCCCCTGGGAACAATAAAAAAAACCAAAAAATCCCTCCCAACCCCTCCCCCCATAGAGAAAATCTGGGCCTCTCATGACTGCATGCTGAGCCTTCTCATTGGCTGCATAAAACTTTTATTTTCAAAAAAAATTCCGTATTAAGCCAGGGCTAATGGCGGGGGCACAAACTGTGGGACATAGTAAGAGTGAGCCACCTGCGTAACCCACTAGATTAAGTAATAGCCTGACTCTTCCACATCTCAACATTTTCAATCCCTAAGGGCAGGTCCAGTTGCTGAATGGCCTGTCAACAATAAATTGGATGAAGGTCAAGCTTTAAATAATGTGTTTTTTTATGAGTTTGAACATGTAAAAAATACGCAAAGCATATAAAATGCTCTCCAAAAAAAATGATGGTTTTTTTTCATCGCAATGAATTGACGTTCATTTGTTCCCCCAAAACAAAAAAAAGATTGGGTTTGATTAGTGAGTCACAATGATTGGTCTGTGTCGTGACACTGAATTGATAGTCACATTACATGGTCCATGATTTCATGTGTGTTGATAATAAGAAAATAACTTGCACACTGTTTTGGGTGTGGTAGACTCTACCATATTTGCTCTAATACTGAACACAAAAATATTATGGCATGTGGGAATGTCTCACTCAACAAGCACAGTGAATGACAGTGTGGCTACATCACGAAATTGAAAATAATAATAATAAAAAAATAAATTTAGAATTATTATTATTATTTTTTAAAAAAATTTAAAAAAACTCCCTTTTCATCTCAGCTGATGATGAGTGCAAACCATTGAATGAAACGATTCTAAGTGCAAAGGGAGAGGACAAAATTTGAGGAAAGCCAAAATGCCAAGTGCGAATGTTTTTTGTTTTGTTCTGTAGTGATTGGATTCATCTGCCCACTTGTGGATGGATTTGGGATTTGGTCAGAGAATCCGGAAATGAGAGGGGGCAGTCTACAGTGCCAATTTTTGACAGCACTTCTGACCAGTTGGTGTGATGGGTTAACTTCCGAGTATCAGTCATTTTGACCAATGGGTCCAAATAAGTTGTTGCCTGTTCCTTGGCGGGTAATTTTCAAAGGGACATGTTGGAAACATTAATGGGGCATTTTTTTGAACTCATTTCATTGCACACTTGTTTTTTTGGTGTGGGGGGTGTGAAATGTTAAGACATATGGATTGAATTTTCATTAGCCACATCTGAAAACAAAAAAGCTTGCTCATCATTCTAAAAGCACATGACTGGCAAACTCGGAACAATGATTCATATCCCAGTTGATAGAATACCCAAAAATCAAAAACTAGAAAATGAATTCAAAGATATGAACAAGATAATCAAGTAAAATTAGAAATTAAAAAAAGAAAGATATGAACATAACAAGTAAAAACATCAAAATTCATAAGTAAATTTCTAGCAAGATGAATGTTAAAATAAACAAAACGAAAGATTGTTAATGCAATCTTACATGTACACATGGGCAATTGCACAATAGAAAATCCATTGTAATGCATATTATACGTTGATGTTTTAAAAATTAGACAAAAAAAGCAATGCCGTTTGAAAGAAAAAAATAAAATCCAATAACAATTATTCATAGGAGCTAGTTTAGGTAGGATAGTTTTAGGTTCTATAAGTTGTCATAGATTAAATAATTTTCAAATTGGAATTTGTTTAACCCATTCCCAAGTGAAGATGCATAGAAAGGTGTTTTTTCAAATTTGTGTTTTTTAATAAAATTTTTTACCATATTCCCAAGAAAATTTTAAATATTTTTTCCACCAATTTGCATCCCATTTGTCTTCAATTCAATTTGAATTCTATTCAATTGTATCTTAATCCAATTGTTGAATTGAATTGGATTTGATATCAAATTCCATTCAATATATTCTAATTATATTTATTTATTTTGAATTCAATTCAAGTTGAATTGCAAGATTGTTCGTTCTTCAACTTCATATAAGAATGAATTAGAATATCTCATTTTTAAAGCATTCTTGATTTGCAAGGATATTTGTTTTTTTCTTTATTTTTCCAATGCTTTGTGTTGGTGTAAATAAGGAAGATTTATTGCATGCTACACATTATATCATGTCATTATTACCCTCTAACCAAAATTCATTTATATCAAGGTTATTTCAACATGTCGTGTCATAAACATATGAACATGTGTGGTCCAATTAAACTTCATGTGGATATGCTAACATCATTCAAGAGATTGTTAACAAAGTAAAATATGAAAATGAAAAATGTCTTTTGCATTTAGCATGTGAAAATCACCATGATTAAGTTCTTTCAATACTTGCATGGTATTCAATCTCCTATTTATTTTATTTTTGTTTCATATATCATATATTGTATAAATCTGTGTAATTTCTTGCAATTACAAAAATATTATGTGTGAGTTATACGCACAAAGGCAATAAGGAGCAAATGTGAAAATATATTTATGAGTTTGGTGATGATTCAATGAAAATGTATTTCAAACACAAAACAAGAATGAAGGTTGATCATAAAATTTTAAATACTAAAATTGTTTACAATTATGTTTTTATCATGTAGATCATGATTATTTATGAAACATTTTTTGTCATGAGTTTTTTTGTGTTTGGGCATGTACATATTTTATTCTCCTTCATAAAAGGTCCAAATTGAATTGGAGTAAGATAATTCAATATTTAGACAACTTTATTGGCGTAATGAGGTGAAAATGGCCTTGGTTCAGGCTCAAACAAAGAAATTGTTAAATTGCATTTTGACAAATGTCAATTCTTTCATACTAAAGTAAAGTACTTGGGTCATTTGATTTATCTTGGTGAATGGGGGTTCAAAAGGTTAAGGTTGAAATTATTTCACAATTTCCCCAACCATTAGATGATAATTGGTTATGAACTTTCTTGGGCTTGTGTAATCATTATTGGATATACGTCAAAGGATTTAGCAAAAATGCCAAACCTTTGACCTAATTGACAAATATTCTTATTCACTGAAAGTACATATTGGGTGAAGCACATGAATAAACATATCATGAATTGAAAGTTTGATGCATTTTTACACCCATTTTGTGGTGACCCATTCAAAGGCGACTTTTCCAAGTGCATATGGATTGGAGCACTTATGTTTAGGGCTAGCCTTACCCAACTTGATGATGATGGTCAAAAGTTTAGGGTGACTTATGCCAATGGGTCCAACAATAATATGTAGGCAAAATATAGTTCGTATGAAAGGGAGTGTTTCATCATTTTGGTGTTATCTTTATTGTAGTCTACTTGCATTGGTTACAAACTATTGGCCTCTAAATTTTTTGATGAGAGTTAACTAGGTAGGCATTCATCATGTAGGAATATAGTTTTAATGTAGTTCATCGAATTGGTAAGGTGAATCACCATGCCAATGGCTTAAGTTGCAACTTCAATGCAAAGGATACCATTGGGACTCATTACAATGGTGATGTGGATTTGGATGTAGTTTCTAGTTGTCATGCCTTTACATACTTATGTACCTTGTTGGGGTGTTCTAAAGATGTATTTTAAATTAATATGGGTAGTGGGGAGTCCCATGATGTGGATATTGAATCAAAGGGCATGGTGCTTTGGATATTTATGAAGATACATATATCATTGCATATTTATAAGTAAAAAGAATTTCAATTATATTGACACCCAAAAAGTGTGATTGCATTGTGCATAAGGCCAAGTGGTTCAAGTGGGAAATCAATTATTTCTTATGGGCATGGACAAATGGACAAATTTGGGTTATGCCTTATCCAAAACAATGTGAGGGCATTATGTGGCATGTTCATGAGTAATTGGGCCATTTTAGGGTTCAACAAACCTATAGTTTGTTCCATGCATAATATCAATAGTGAAGGATGCAATTACATGTTCAATAATTTGTTTCATGGTGTGTGGTCAAATGTGAATGTCATTCAATGCACCTACATTTCATTTGCAATCATTGCCCATTTAAGATCGCAAAATCCAACAACCTAATTACCACCAAGGAAAAGGTTGTCGAATAGAAAAAAATAACCAAAAAATATAAGATTTGAAGGTAGGGACTGTTTTTTGTCTACCAATCGTCATGTTGTAACTATCATCTTGCATCAACTACCATCCTACAATAACTATCATCTTGCAACAATTATCATCCTTTGTAGTCCTGAAAAAGACCCACATTCGCTTGTAGCCTCTTATAACTACTACTTACCATCTACAATGCTTACAAACCTTTTGCAATTGATGTTTACCATTTGTAGCGCTTATAAAACCTATGTTGTTGATGCCTACTATTTATAACAACTTTCCATTCATTTTAAGCCTCAAATATTATATCTATATTTTTGTTGTTGCCCTTTAATGACAGCTATTGTCCTATGGTAGAAAGTATTCCCATTCCAGAAATTAACACATAAAGTGGATGGCATATAAATCTTATAAGAGAAATGAAAAATTAATACATAATAATAACAAATTTTATGTAATATTAATATGAACTATTTTCTCCCTTTTTTTCATATTCTAAGTAGATTCAAACACCAACAATAACTATGAAAAACCATTAACCATTTTCCATTACAATGATAAGAATACATTATACTTCCATAATCTCCTCTCTCTTCAACGTTACATACACATTTCTTCCCCAAGAGTATTTTTCTAATCACATCCAATTTAGAATAATCATAATGCAAGCAAATGATCCACAATCCCCTTTTATCCTCCTCCAAGGATAAATAAGGAATTAACAAAAGTTGCCCACCACACATGTGGGTTTCCTTATCTTCTTCTCCTTATCTTAATATCTTCCACACATCTCATTAGTTGGTTGGACAACAAATAAAATCCTTGTCCTTCCTAAAAATCCCCATATGATTAATGGATTACCACCAACCATTCATCTAACTAATCCCATTAACTTAATCCTTTGGTAAAAGATGGTAAGTTACTACCACTAGTAACCCTTTAGTTATTAGGATGTTCATGGCACTAATTAGCCTAGGAAATTCTACCCTTAACAACCCATCATGGGGCTTAGGTATTAATGGAGTTTGAATTTTGTCAAACCATTGAATTTAACCATATGAAATAACCAATATGTTTTGGTCATGATCAAACATTTCTTGAAGTGGTTAAAGTTGGTGCAATTGTTAAATTGTAATAGTGAAGGTGTTGTTTATCCATTCTTGGACACAATATTCATTAGGTTTGGTGTTTTAATTAAAAATTTCACCGATCAAAGTACAAACTTTCATGAAGAGTTCCAAGTGTGAGAAAACATTGATCAATTGCACAAATTCATGAAACAATTTTAAAACAAACGATTTAATTAAACAAATGATGTAGACGATGAAAAGAGGTTTGGGAAAATATGGGCTTCAGAAAGACTATACGAGAAATTTAGACCTACATGGTTAACCACGGGATATAAATTCAATTGACAAGTCTATCTTCTATCCTTTTCACCATATTTTCCATTGTTTGGCGATGAGCCCAAACTATCAACATCAATCCAACATGATCCAATGGTTATAATTAGTTTGGATGATTCAAAAATGTAACTTTAAGCATGTGAACAATTAGCAACTTTATTACGGCTTATAATGCTAATGGATATGGACAATTTTGCAATCTTTTAACACCAATATACATTACATTATGCCATGTTATTCAAAGAAATGGTTATTAACCTTAAATTTGTAAATTCAAATTGGGAGATTATGTATATTTACAAAAAACAACATCGACTATGTTGAATATGATTTTGGGATGTGTTATTTTGCATGTGCGAAAGGTATTCCTTTTTGAAGTATTATTATTGGAAAGTCGATATGGTTAATCATGGAAGGACCATGTGCCAAATTGTGCACTATGTCATCTTTTTAATGTGGATGGCAAATTGACCACTCTTTGGGTAGTCCCTACCAACCTTCAATGTATGTTGTGTGGGCAATTTTTAGGGTTAATAATTATGTTGGTGTGCGATTAATGTTTACAAGGTTGGCATGGGATCCCTAATGCCACCCTTGAATGATGTATTGATCAAATAATGGTTTTACCTTCAATGCATGACATAAACATGGGGACTTTTGAAGTTAGGCAGTGGGGAAATACTTTAATAGTTTTTTCCCCATGATGATGAGAATTGTTTATTATAAACCCTATGAACTGTTGTGAGAACCACTAGTAGTTTGTTGTGTGTTATTGTTATTGATAATCACCTAACATTGATCATAACCTTGAGCCATTCTAAACATCAAACTCCAAATTGACTTGGTCACAAAACTATCATGTTTGTAACTTTGATCTAGAACATTGCATTTTCACATCAAATTGTAGATACCATGAAGAGATGGCCATAGTGAATTAACACCAACACCAATGTTGGGTGGTTTTTTTTTTTGAGAACCATCAAGTACAATTCTTAAAATAAATTTTAAAAACCATTTTGATTTATTAAAAAATCCCATCTTTAAAATAATCAATTAGGGTTTCAAAGTTTTGGAATATATATATAGAGACATTTTTCAAATCAATACTTTTCATATTTTTATTTGGTAACAAAAAAGAGAATTCAAAGATTTGGTCCAATGACCCTATCCTTGAAAAGAATTGAACTACCAATAAAATGAGAGTTCAAACTTCAAACAAGTAAACAACAAATTGGTAAAAAACTTGTGAAATAAACCCATGTGATATCTAAATTCTCAAGTTTCAAAAAAACAAATCATGGTGCACATTGAAAGAACCATAGAGGTCCATGAAACACACATATTTAAGACTTGTCAAGATCAAGTTGTCAAGGTGAGTGGTAAATGCCATACATCAAAGTGAATGTTAAAACCCATTGTAGCAAAAAAAAAAATTTGTACAACTTTTTGAACCTTATGGGATTATGGGCACAACTCATGGTAGATTACATTTGAATAACAATAGATCCAAGAAATCCTTCTTGATCATTTAGCATCTCCAATAATACAATCCCTAGTGTAAATTATTGTCTCCATACCATCACAACAATATCTAACTAATTTCCTAATCAATTGGTTTAAGCCATCAAGGAAAACATGGTAAAAGTTGTAGATATGCTGGATCAAATCTTTTCAAACCACCTCTCCTAAGGCTATTTCACTTGACATCAATTAACTGCATTATTATCTTGTGCCCCAAAATTCCCCAAAGATTCATTAAGGCAAATTTGACAAGAAAATATTAGCACCACTAACAAATATAAATCTTTTTCGCAAAGTCCTTGTAATGGTGCAACACCACAATCTTGGAGTTCCCAAAAGAATGGGTCTTTTTTTGAATTCAAGTTCCCTAAGTTTCCACCTCACATTCCCAACATCCCATGAATTACAACTTTAATGCCTTCTTTATACTAGCCTTTTAATCCCCTAACGATCTTTGTCATTTCTACCAGACCCACATGTTTTGTTCATGTTATTGTTTTGCACCTATACAATTTTCAAATTTTAGTGCATTGTGGAAAGGAATTGGAGTCAAAGAAAAATCAATATTTGATTGTGAGCATTTCTCCTAAATATTCATAACAAAAAGAAAAACCTCACTAATATACTACAATTTCAAGCAACATTATCTAATCACTAAGAATTAGCTATACGTAATTAACGCATCCATAGTGCTCCTTATTTTTCTATTGCACACCCCTATTTTAGAACTAACCATTGAATTATTTTCTCTAAGCTAGCCATCGCCAAAGATCATCAAGAGCTCAAAACAAAAACTTGTTCCTTTGTTGTTTTGACATGATTCACACAACCACAACATCACTAGTTTTTCCAATGTCATTAACATGCAATAGATAAACAATCACACTTACTATCATTAAAGAAAATAAGATCCATCAAATACCCATTTTTTTGTCACTTTCAACTTTCAATGATTTGATCTATTTTTCATTAGGTATTCATCTTAGTGAAATTCCATTGTACTCAATTTCATCCCACATATGTAACAACTACCTTTCACATTTTATGTGTCCCCACAATTAACATTTATTATGTTTTAGAATGATACAACTACAAATCCATCTTAGGACATTCCCATAGTTGCTCATCCTCGCCCCCGATGATGCATTTTTGTCTACCATCATCATGTCCCACATTCTCTTGTTCATCCACATATCCAACAAAAAGATAAAGCCCTTCCCAACTCCTTGTCATCGACTTCTTATAATTTGGTTTTTTCATTTAACTAAATCAATTCCAATTTGAAAACAAGGAAACAATTGCTTTGCTTTTCATAATGCATATGTTTCTTTTTGTTGAACTTGGGTAGGTCATTGTTTCCCAATACAAACTTGTGTAATTTTAAAACCAATTCCATTTTTCTAATCATGTGTGCAATAATATTATTCAATGTCGAATCTTCATTAAATGTATGTGTTAGCACATTCAGGTGGTTATTAGCTTTCAATTGAAGGGTATGTCTAGTGAGAACCATGAAAGGAAAACTTTATGTGCTTGTTTGGATTATGCACAAGTACCCAAACAACACCTTAGGTAGTTGAAAATCCTTAGTCTTCATGTTCTTTATAAAGTAGACATCACAATAATTTCATGTTTGATGGTTTTGACTAATCTATCTACCATTCCATTGCACCAAGGCCAATTGGGCGATGTGTACTACTATTGTATACCATAAACCTTGTAAAGGTTGTCAAATTTTACAAACCATCACCACCATTATTTGTGAGAACAAACTTAAGTACCCCATATTTATAGATAATGTCTTATTTTATGTACCTTGCAACAGTAGTAACTATGTGATCACATACCGCCTTAACTTCACACCACTTAGAATAATGGTTAATTGCCATTAGAATGTATTTATTACTTTCATTCCTTTTAGGATCCTTTTAGGAAGTGGTCCCACAACATCAAATGCCACCCTGTAAGACAAACCACATATTGGAATATTTTTAAAATCCTCAACATCATATCTCACACTACCAATCCATTTTATTAGTTGGAATTCCTTGCATGCTTTTATTACCAAACATACTTGTTCCATGTAGTTATGCCAATAAAACCTTTTACATATTTTTGCCAATGTCATTTTCCCCCCAAAATGTCCAATCTCCTAGCGTAACTCTATAATAATGATTCTCATTTCCACATGTTTAGGCACTTATAACATGTTCTTGAAATTTTTTTAATGAATGTCATACATAATAATGAACCCTCTTCTTGATTCTTACCATCTCTTCTTTAGTAATATCTCATGGTAATTACCAAGTCTGTAATGTGTGCAAATGGCCTTTATCTTCCCAAATATCTGAAAATTTCTAATAGTCCTAATCATTGTTTACATCTTCATCAATGTTGTCTTCATTGACTTCAATCAATTCATCCTCCACCATTAATTGAGCTTTTGATGTTAGCTCCCAAGACACCTTTTCCCCTAGAATTGGCCTTTTTTATTTTCTGCAACAAATGGGGTGTTTTCTTGGTTTTTTCCTTGGCAAAATCACTTAGCAACTCTTTTTGTTTAACCCCTTGTCTTTTATTGACATTTTTTATTGTATCAATTGCACAAGTTTCAACCATGCAAATTAAAGATAATAGTGTTTCACATATTTTATTGTCTAATCCACGTTTGGACTCCTAATTCCCTCAATAACTTGATATCCTAAATATTTTCAAGAAAAATCTTCATCTTCTTATGCGCCGTTCATATGGTTCTTGCTAAGTGCATCCACATTTGAATGCTTGGGGCTTAGGTAGTGTAGAATTTTGAAGTTGAAGTCTTGTAGCATGTCAATCCATCACCCCCTCCTATTGTATGCATAAGACATTGTAGCCAACCACTATAGTGGTTTGCGATCTATCTTCAAAGTTAAACGATTGTGATAAAAAATTTGACAAAAATGCACGATCCCCCATATTAGAGTGTAACATTCCCTTTCCATGGGTTGATCATGCATCTTTGCCAATTTTTTGTATCACAAGTGCATGGTCTTTTATGGATAAATGACAATCCTTTACTACATAGGTGATGATGCATTCCATTCTCCCATCCTTTTGGGACAAAATGGCTCCAACTCCCTTGGGAGACCAATTTACATCCGAGATGAAGGTTTAACTAAAATCAAGTCTCATCAACACTAGGACAAACACAAGGCTTGCTTCAATTATTTAAAAGCCTTTTGACAATCCAAATTCCATTGAAAAAATCATGTTTGGTTAATTCAAAAAATGGTACCATTATTTGTTCATAACCTTTGCTATAATTATTGTAATACCTTGTTAAACCCAAAAAGGCTTGCACATTGGTAATTGTCCTAGGAATTGGGAATTTTATCACAACTTTAACATTTTTTAGGTCAAGATTGGTCCTTGCCCTACCAATTATATGTCCAAGAAACCTAATGTTTTTGGTAGCAAATACGCATTTGGTAGGGTTAAGTTTTAGGTTGACATCTTTTAGCCATTGCAACACCATCTTGATGTTGCAAAGATGTGCTTCCCATGTGGAGTGTGGATATTCAAGTCATCCAAAAAAAACTTTCAAAAACTATTACATCCAATTGGTAAAAAATTGACATTGTTCGCGAAAAGGTATTGGTGGCATTCTTTAATCCAAAAGGCATGACTAACTAGTCATATAAACCTAATAGATGATGAGTGTTGATTTTTTCATATCCTAGGGTTCATATTAATTTGCCAAAACCCATTTCATAGATTTAGTGCAAAAAACCATTTAACAAATCCCATTTGATTCAATACATCATCAATCAAAGGCACATGTATGCATCCTTATGTGTATGCATAGTAAGTAGATGGTAATCACTAATAAACTTCATATTATCATCGTTTTTCACTACTAAAATGACTTTGCATGCATACTTCAAAAAACTAGGTCTCATTTTACCCAAGTTCACAAGAGTTTGGATTTGCCAATTCACTTTTGCCTCTTCCCAAAAAACAAATGTTGGGAGTGGTGTGACATGGTGGGAATCCTTGCATATCAATGACATGTTCCCCGACCACATAACATTTTAATTTGCCTTGTGCTATGCAAAACATTGGCATAACTTTCCAAAATCTTCCACAATTTTTTAGTTATATGTTGGTCTAACTTAAAATTTACCTTGATCAAGTTTTTGATTTCATTCCACCTTCCTTCACCATCTACTTCTAGTATATTGGATTTTCAATTTCATTAGTAATGTCTAATTAAAATAAAGATGGCACATGAATTGTCTTTTTCCCATTGAATTGCAATAGATTTTATTGGTTTGATGAGCCATTCACTTCAACCAATCTTCATAGTCATATTTTTAAAGATTTTTTAAAAATGAAGTTCCATAAGTAGATTCATGAATTGATTTGGATGAATTTTGTATAACCTACCTACTTACTTACTCATTCATTTAGCTACTTAAATTTAACCATTAGAAGTAAACATTGGGTGTAAGCACTATGTTTAACCATTATATTTATCCAAATTTTAGCCATTAGGTTTAACCTCAATTTAAACATTAAAAATGTGGCCACTAAATTTGGTTATTAAGTTTATCTAAAATTTAACCATTAAGTTTAACTTTAATTTAAGAATTAAAAATGTGGCCATTAAATTTGGTCACGAGGTTTATCCAAAATTTAGCCAATAGGTTTAACCTATGTTTAAACATAAAAAGTGTGGCCATTAAATTTGGTCATTAGGTTTATCCAAATTTTAGCCAAATTTTAACCATTAGGTTTAACCTAAATTTAAGCATTAAAAGTGTGGCCATTAAATTTTTTCATTAAGTTTAACCTAAGTTGAACCATTAGATTTGGTCACTAGATTTAACCTAAGTTTAACCACTAGGTATAGCCTAAGTATAATTGTTATATTTAACTATTAGGTTTAACCAAGGTTTAACCACTAGAATTAGCTTATGTTTAACCATTATGTATAGTTTAGGTTTAGCCACTAAATGTAATCACTAAATTTAGCCACTGGGTTTACCTAAGTTTAGTCACTAAGTATAATAATTACGTATAGCCTAGGTTTAGCCACTATGTTTAACCACTATGTTTAACCCTTGAAGTTTAATCATTGTGTTTAGGTTTTAAATTTAGCTATTATATTTAGCCCAAGGTTTAGTGATTATGTTTAACCATTATATTTAACCATTGGGTTTATTAATTAGGTTTAACCACTATATTTAATCACTATTTGTTTAATCAAAGTTTAATCATTATGTTTAACTATTAAATTAAACCATTAGGTTTAACCACTTGATCTATCCATCATGTTTAACCTAAGTTTAACCACAAGGTATCACTTAGGTTTAACTAATTATGTTTAGGAATGTGAAATAAATGTGTAAAAGAAAAAAATTGTCAAAAGTTGAACACCTTTGATGATTTAGTCCATTGATAAGAACAATGTTTATCATTGTGGAGGTTTGGGTTTCACTCCTTATACTTGTAACCTATGTGCATGCTTAGAAGGCTTGGGTAGGTAAGTTAGATTAAGGTAATTTAGTGAGGTTAGGTTAAACTAGGTTAACACCAACCTACCTAAGTGTTTTTTAAACCTACTTCGACCTATTTATTATTTACCTACCTACCTTTTTAAAATAATAAAAATAATACAAAAAATGACATTAATTTAGGTATAAATTCAACCTAGTTAAATGATCCCTAATCAAATGGTGCACAATCTATTTATCAAATAGTTAGTTATTATGTAAGTTAAAACGATAGGGTCCAAATTGATTAGTCTAGATTGATAGGGTGGTCTTTTTTACGCCTATCATTTTGGATATTTTTTCAATAAAAATCCTAGTCAAAAAATATATTAATTATAATAGTGATCCATATTGAATGTAGACCCATAATCATCATCAGATTGGTGGTCATTTTGAATATGATTACACCATCCTTTCAAGTTTTCAAGATCATGGTGCAAGTTATTTTGTTTCTCACTAGCTTTAATATGGAAATGTGAGAATCCACATATAATATTTAAGGATATGACTATTTGAATGCATAACATTTTTTATGACTATTTGCAACATGTTGACCATGTTCAATGGTAGCACTTGTACATTGTAATCACTCCCTTGTTTTGACTTGGATCAACCCATGCTCCACATCTACCATTTCCACATCTTGATTAAAAAATCAAGCCCTAATAATACATCATAATTGTTAGTATCAACCACCATGAAAACCATATTGCAAGTTGTTTTTCTAATTCACACAAGTAGCCCTTCAATTTTTCCCATTGCTTGTGTTACCACTCTAGAAATAGTGTCGTAAAATTCTAATTTAATCACGAGGTGCATGATCCTTAACTCCCTTACCACAATGGCCACCAAAATAGACATTGAAACTCCCATGCCCACTAAACCTTCCATAACGTGATTGTTGATTTCTACCAACAAATATAGAATTTTACTTATGTGATTTTTGTTGACATTAATTCTTTGCACAATTGGCAAGTTTGGGGCCATTGTAGTTACTGGTGTAGCCTTTTGTTTTTCTTTCTTTCATCTTCTAGCCAATTTGATTAATCCTTCTAAGTATTCAAGTTATCATGGTGTGGTAAATATGGTTTTTCGTAAGGGTTAGAAATATCTTCACCTTTATGAAATGGGTTAATATGTCACAACCTTAGCCTTGGGCTCGTGACCAAAGCAAGGGCTTGCAAGGTTACGGGCCAAGAGGGAAGCCCGGGAGTGAAGGAAAGTGTGAGGAAATGAACCTTCACACTCCCAAATGAGTTTCCATTTTGGGAGTTGGAGTCATGGTGGACTCCCAAATGTTCAGAGAGCGATTGCAAGGGTCAAAACCCAAGACTCGAAGAGTTCTTTAAATCATTAGAAAGTTATTGAAATGTAGATGTTTAAAATGAGCTCGCACGACCCATTTGGACATCTGAAACACAAGTTACGGCCAAAAGAAATGCCGAAAGTCAAATTGGCAGTTTAATTCCCAACCACTAAAAGTCGGGAATCACCCCGATTTCCTTGCGTGGAGGTGGCGTGCGTCATAATATATTTGATCTTACTACCATTTTTTTTCAAATCCAAATCCTACTTTTTTCCATTGTTGATTTTGTCCTTTGGAGGATATGAATTTTTTATTTCTTTAACAAATGTGTCAGCAGGTAATCAACACCCATGAATAGTAATGTGAAAGAACAATTCATGGTTGCTTCCACAAATTTTGTTTAGTTGAATCGTTGTTATTTTTTCATCATCAATCATCACCTCCAAATAATTAGTAGCTGCTCCTGGCTTGGAATATTTCTTCTTCCAACATCGTTCCTTTGTATGTCCAAGTCCATTGCAAAAATTGGACCATGATCCAAACTTTTCCATTTTGTGTAACCCCCCACATTTTTGACAATTTGGTCTAAAGGTAGCATATTTAAGACAATTGGTTGTTACATGGTCCTATGTGTAACACATTTGACATACATTGAAGTTGGTAAACCTTGCGATTGGTGCTTTTACCTTTAATTGGAGATTTGCCTACCTCCTTTGCAGACTAATTAATGATTCATTTAGTACTTGTACTTGTTTTTCAACTATTGATCCTCTTCCATTCATGAATTCATCTTGCTCCTCCTTAAGGGGCTCATATGGTATTTCTCCTAATTCTCCAAACGTTTTTTTACTTCCAAAGTAGCAACTAATAAAGATTCCATGTTGACATAATCCCTAACAACATATAACTTCTTGATTCCCAATTTTAATTTTGACGAAAATCTCTATTGCTATTCCACTTCTTTAAATTTTCTTCTAGTGAACAACTTTTCCAACTTGTCATAATACAAGTGTACTTGTTGATCTGGTTCTTGCTTGACTATTTCAAGCCTTACCCTAATTTCTTCTAAATCTACAACCCCATATTTCTATTCTGTGGTAGGCTTCAAGGTAGCCCAATCTAAAAGAGCCAAATCAATCCTTTTATACCAATCTTTTACCTTTCCTTTTAAATTGAGGCATGTGATCTTGAACAACCTAAATTAATCATAATTCTCCATTTTTGTAGCCATTTTTAATCATTCAAACTTTTTTCCCAAAATAACTCGTCCATGCACTTGGGGTTGATCATCTTGTTAGACTCCTAAAATTACAACATATCTTCAATACAATTTTATGTCTTGATTTGGATCATCACTAATCATAAGTAAAGATTCAACAAAAAGTTGTTGCAACCCATATTGCATCTTATCTTCATGTTCAAAATTCCAAAGTTACTTTCCTTTTGAATATCTCCCCAATTTCCAAACTAAAGTTCTAGATTTTACATTTGTATGTTCAACCTTAACTACCTTGTCCCCTATCACAAATAATTCATCTACTATTGGAAAAAATAATCACACTTTGTGGTGTGGTGAGATAGTAGCTATAGGCACACATAAATCCCCTACTCTTGGAACTATATTAACCTTTTCATGTAATTCAATAATAATGGAGTTTAACAAATATGGAAGAAAAATAGTATATGGTCTGTCGATTGGTGAAAGTACTCCAACTTTTGATTCCAATTCCAATTTTCAACCATATGTGAATCTTGTATACAAACCATTGCGGGATACATGGATAGCAAGATCTCCAACTTGTTCCCTATTTGGATTTAATCCCATGATGTTGATACAAAAAATCCTTGTAATTGCAAAATAATTGTTCCCATTTTGGGTAAGATGTCAAATTTGGAAAATGGAAAATCAAACTCACTTATAACCATAATGTAATCCCTATGTTGAACTTCCTCCAAATCCTCCCTTCTATTTGGATCCATGGTCCAACCTTTGATGTTCCACTTTATCTATGCCATTACAACCAACCATTGCCCACAATCTCGATAAACTCTATCCAATTCTTAGAAAGAACTATTCTAGTACCGAAAAGGAGGCTATGTACACCTTTTTGAATGTTACTAAATTCATCAAGAATTCAAAACAAGAACCTATCCCTATGCCATCTTGACATAATTCACACAATTGCAACATCACTAGTTTTTCGAATGCCATTAACCTACAATAGACAAACAATCACATTCACATACACTAAAAAGAAGAAAGATCCATCAATTACTCACTTTCTTGTTGCCTTCAACATTCAGTAGTTTGATTTGCTTTTCATTAGGTATTCATCTTGGTGAAATTCCATCATACTCCATTTCATCCCACACTACCACCTAGTCCACTTGATGCTTGCATTTCTTGAATCTAGTTTGCTATTGATCCCTGAAACCCTATTTTTTTCCCAACCCTATGCTAAAACCCAGACCTTGTTTTATTTTAATATCTTGCTAGGGTATTGATTTAGAGGGTTGATTCTCAATCTATTGAGAATCAACAAGAAATGTTTCATAGAAGGTATCACCAAAGGTGATTCCCATTAGCCTTCCAGATGAGAATTTGCTTGAAACCTTAGTCAGTTTTCACTTGTTTTTTTTTTGTGTACTTGCCCAACACTGACCAGCACCCACCAGCACACCATCCACTAGATGTTATTATGACATAGTTTTGGAGGAACTTCAATGAGTTGATATGTGATTTCACCATGGTAACCCATTTTGTAAGGTATAGGTCTTATATGTAGGGAAAGGTAGGACAACAGGTGGCTACTTGGTAAGTAGATGGCTCATACATAGATAAGGGCCGCTTTTAGTTTTTACTACCTACCTACTAACACCTACAACGTGGGTTGTTAGAAGGTAGGTAGAAATAACAGTAACTGAGCTACCCACCAAGGTTAGCTATGGAACTTGAATCCAACAGAAAAAGTGTTTCCTGTCTAGCTACCATCCATCCTTCATGCTGCACTGGTGGGTGATAGGAACAGATTTGATTCCCATTTAAACCGTGGGATTTGCAGTTTGATTTCCAAAACATTGCAAAATTGAATCAGATCAGTACAGGCAACACAGATTTCATTTCTACTTACCCTTGAAGTCTGAGCCCAACACCTCCTTGAACTAAGGATACCCATCATAAGAATAGTTTGATGGTTTGCTGCTAAGGTTTTCCTGACCAACTTAAGGGTTGCAACTTAAATCCAGCAGTGTCAAACAATGTACCCGGTGTCATGCATAAGAAAGACAATTGCAGCAGAAAGATATGTAAATTCAGAAGTCAGTTTGGGGAGATGAATAGATACAACATCTGATTGATAAAACGTGATCCAAAAGTACCCACTAGTGATGGTGTGGCATATAGGCCTGCGCATGGTATATAATCTGGTTTATGCCCTTGTATTAAAAAAAAAGAGCTTGCCAGTGGTGTACCATCCCCGTGCCAATACCATCCTGGATATAAGGACCTTCGATACTATCAGTCTTCTAAACCAGTTTCAATACCAAGTGTATACTTGCCACACACCAGCCAAAAATCAATCTTGAATTCAATACTGGGATCAATATAAAAGTTTTTAAAAGTGCTCAATGCCAGGAAGAGGCTAGTGTGAAATTCTTTAAAAGTACCCAATACCAAGACCAGCTTGCATGGTGAAAAGTCAAGAACAGTGTTGGTTGGGTACTGACTTTTGAACATACCAGCCTGGTCCTGGTATTGGATTATAATTGTTATTTTTCGTACTGAGCTGCTACCGGTATTGGGAACTGTTAAAAACTTTCACATCAAATCTGGTAACAAGGCTGGTGTTACCTCAGATCCCTACCAGACTGGTCCTTGGTTCGTGCTTACCAGTGCTCATACTTGATACCAGGCGCAGGCCTACATACCAGATCAACACTGGTGAATTTACATACCAACTTCTGAAAACCTGATTAGCTAATTTGGACTGTCACTGGTGTGTTCTTTCCACCAATCCCCCATATTGCAGAACTCAGCAGATAAGAGAGAATTAAAGACTAAACGTGTGCAAATCATAGCAGTAAATTAGGCCCCCTGACAAAAGATTAATGAACCTAGTACCCTTGTGATCAATACTCACCTAAATCCAGATTAATTAATTAATTACTTAGCAGTTTTGGCAGCTCATCATGATAATCCTACAGTCTGCTGCAGTAAAGAACTGCTAAATTAGATATGCATTAAAAACTAGAATCACAATATTCACAGTGGATTAAATCCAAGCTTCATGGGAGTAGAGTTTATATAGTTTATAACTTTATTACACGTGAAAGGAGCTGCGTGGTATGTTTAATGTTGGTGCAGCTGCCTACTGCTGCAAAGGGCGATGAAACTTCACAGACTTCTGCACTGTGCAAATCTGCTGGTAAGAGTAAATTACTTTCCTTTTGGGACGGGCTGAAGACATTCATTCCAGGCTTCATTCCAATTATGGGCACACGCTTCAAGGTCCGGCACCCATGCTTTGTTGTTAAATGTGAGGAGTTTTTAATCATCATGCGTGGAGATTCTTTGCAATCACAAATGACCCAAAAAAGAGATCTGCAAAATTTTCAATCTAATTAACTGGCCAATTTATGGCAACAAAAGCTCCATAACCAGGAGGAACTTCAAAAGGAAAAATAGAATGCAGGGAGAAAGGGTCTTATCTTGAAGAGTAAAGCAACAGCCACCTTTGCACCATTGATTTGAAGCGTGTTAGGGGTAAGTTTTGGATGAACTTAAACCAAGAGTTGCCATCAAGTTTCACCTTGGTAACCTATATGGTATGTCATAGGAGATCTGGGTCCTGTAGGTAGATATGTAGGTAAAATTATACGTGATTCATAGTTAAGTAGATGCATGTAAATGGGTAGTACATAGGTAATGACTAGTAGGTTGTTAGTAGGTAGGAAGGTAAAATAATAGGTGGAAACTAGGTGAGTAGATCCATGTAGGTGGTTTGTAGACATGTAAGGGTTAGTGGATCCTTAATAAGTAGGAAAGGTAAGATAAAAGGTGGATATGAGGGAAGTAGATGCATATAGATGATTAGCACCATTGTTGGTTGGTTATTGAGTTTTGATCTACTTATCAACTTGGATATTGATAACCTATCAAGTGGTCATTAGTTTTTTTGATAATAGGATAGTAACCTAATTGTTTGGTATTAGTGTTTTTCTTGGTGAGTTTTTGCAACTTGGCAAAAGAAAATTTCAGAAAATTAATAAATAATGTTTTAAAGGATTTTTTCAACCAATTTTTGGAATAAAAACAATTAAACTACCCACGTCTAGACCTAGGTATTTCTTAGATCACCATTTGTCACAACATTTTTGTAAAAATGTTACAACACACCTAAGATGGTCATCATTTAATGTTAATTGATCATTAATTGTAAGAACACTTTTGTAAAAATATTACAACACATGTAAGACATTCATCATTTAATGTTAATTAATGCTAGGGATCCTTGCTAGTTGACCTACTTGAAAATTTTGAAAAAAAACCTTGTTTGGTATTGAGTTTTCAAATTTTAATAACCTACCTAGATGATTTAATTATCATCTAGGTAGGTTATCAATATTAAAACAATAAAAAAAATTATGATATCGAATATGAAATCAAAATGAATAAAATTAAATAAAAAGCCATATAACCATGTAATAACCAATAGGATAACTAATGATTAGCAACCAATTATTCCAATTATGCATAATCAATGGTTATTACTTAAGAAGATTGATGACTTAATCAACACCAATTTTTTTGATAATTGGTGAACACTAGTGGTGGCCATATATGGTTTTGTTTAGATATCAACATGCACATTGATTGGATATGCAAAAAATCATGTCCAAACTTTGTATTTTTTTTTCTTAATTAGTTTTATCCATAATCAATAGAGGTTTCCTAGATGAATAACCTTACTATAATCATATCCATAGCGACATCAACCTTTAGATAACCATACTTGTTAATTACAATATATATATAGATGATTGAATACAATTTATGTATTTGGAGTAGGGTTTAGGGGTGGGGACCAAAAGGAAGCTTTCTATTTTTGCAAACTTTTTGTCAATCTTTTTTGTTAATGATTATTGATGGACAAAATATACACTTCTAGAAAAAAATGTACACAAAAATCTCATTATTCTTATGCATGCATGTTCAAACTAAACATAATGTATACATTCAAATTTAAAAAAAAAAAAAAACTCTATGAATGTTATTACAAATGAAAAAGAAAACAAAAGATTCAAATTCATTTCCTTAAATAGGTTAGTTGGTTTTGATTAATAATTAAAATAGTTACCTAACATGAATTCAAATATGGAGCATTAAGTAATAATTAAAGCAATTACTTAACTAAGTAAGAATTAATAAATTAGCTAATAATTAGTTATTTAATATTTATCCAAATTCTAATTTAACATATATAAAGGTAAAATATGTACTTAATACATGGTAACATTTAACTAATAAAATACCTACATGTTAATACTTATAAAGGTTTAATTTATGCTTAATACATGTTAATATTTAATTAATAATTACAAATTAACACTTACCAAAATAACAATGGTGGCTTTAAGTAAAACTTGAGGTCTTGTGTTTTGTTATTTTTTTCATTTTTTGTTGTTGAATATGTTTCACCAAGCTCCAAGCTTTGCTTTGTTATTGCATTTCCAACTTGAAATTATACAATTGTTACATGATCTTTGTGTTGTTGTTTGAGTTTTGACATGTTTTATTTTAATTGAAACTTCAAAATAATTTGTTGTTGCATGTGAGCTTCAATGAATGTGCATAGTATCCACAAGTTTTTCCTTTCCACTTTTATGCTTTTGATGTTGTTTTGTTTTTGTGAAATTGTTTACAAGCTCCTTTGTTCTTCCACATTTCATGTGTGATGACAACTTTGGGTTTTGCAGAAGTTGAATCACTAACTTTTCCTTTCTTCTTTTGTCCTTTTGATTTTGCATTTTTGTTTTGGACTTGTTTATGAACATTGTGTTTTTTTTTTCCTCTACACAAAAAGTATTTTAGATTTTGCAAAAGCTTCAAACTTTAAGTTATTTATCTTTTTTTGTCTTGTGATTTCATGTGTGTTTGTGTTTCCAACCTTGCAATTTATAGCTTATCAATCAATGTATCTCTACAATGTTTGAAAATGAGGTGATTGTTATTTGAAAGTGTGGGTGGAGTGGGTGAAGTAAGTTGTGATGTGAACATGAACTCATTTAATAAATTGTTAAATGTTGAAAATGTACACCCACAATGTGACAACTTGTTGAAAAATGACAACGTTCAACTTGGAGCTATAAAAGTTCAAATTTAGCAATGGAAATTACATAACATGACATGAATTTGTTAAGGCTTCTTTGCTATCAATGACAATTTACCTATTGATCTTGAAATCCACAAATGTTGTGGTGTATCTTTTACTAATCTAAGTAAGCAATTCATAACATTGTAAACGAACCTAATTCCATTATTAAGGAATGGGCTCATTATATATCACAAAAAAAAATCATTATTTGTATGAAAACACATATTGATTATTCACATCCTCATTTAGTTGCAAAAAAAAAGTTATTTAACCAACCAAATTTTTTATGGTTAAGCTTTTTGAAATAAATCATAATTAGTAGGTAGTAAGGGAATAAAAAAATTGGGCCAACAAGGTTTACAATCACTACATATTTTGGGTTGATAAACTTTTACAATAATGGGATGAAGTATAACAAATGTTTCTTGAGAACCTTATGTTTCATATTTGCAAAAGTTACATGCTTTTATCCTCATGCAAAAATATTTGGTTAGACAAGTTAGTATTGCATTGATAGCCTTGCATCATATTTCCTTTTCATTCATCTCTTGTGGAAAAATTTATTCCTAAAATGGTTACAAAGACCATGAACTTGCACATGTTGCCAAATTTGTCATTTGTGATTATTGTTTCTTGTAGTTTTGATATTTGGATGTTTCAAGGTGAGGTGAACACATTTGCATTGGTCATTACCTGTTTGGAAGGTACTTTGACATCTAGGCATGTTATTGTGGGTTTGTTTAAAGTGCATGAAACTACTAGTAGTGCCATGGCTTTGCAACTTCAAGATTTATTGGAAAAATGTGGCTTGATTCACCATGTGATTACTTTTGTGAAAAATGAAGGCAACAACCTTAGAACTATGGTTACAACATTGAACCTTTAAAGCATTTTTCAAATTTATGAAAATACTTGTTTTGCGCATGTGATGTGTAAAATATGTCAATATGTGACAAATGTTAACAAGGTTTATGTGGGTTTGAATTTGGTATATGTGAAAGATGTTCAAATTGATTTGTAAAAGATAATTAAATGGACAAAAAAATTAGGTAGAGGGAGGTAGGAGTGGGAAAAGGTTGCATTGAAAGTAAGATGCAACACCACATTGAAAACTCTTGTCAAGACAAGATTGGCTATCAAAACATAATGTTTGAAAAATATTTGGCATTTAAATAAATCATACTATTGTATTATAGGAAGCATAAAACATTGACTTTACATCAAAAAGTCCCAAAAGCCCAATTGTGGGTCATTGTGGAAGTTGTCATTTCATGTTTGAATCCCATGGTTACTACATGTGTGATGAACCAATCAAGAGGTCACTAACTACTATTAGATGTTTTGGCTATTACAATAAACCTAATTGTGACTATGGAAATTAAAACAAATCCTTTTACTAATGGGAGTGAAACATTTAACTATTTTCATGTGGAGTTCCATCTATAAAACATAAATATGTGATAGGAGGTTGTGAAAGTGATCAAATTCCTTTTGAAATTCTTGAAAGCCTTTGATTCTTATCAAGTTCGTAATATGTTAGCTTTGTTGTTTAATGTTCAATCAAATCCTTTTAGATTGTGGAAAATTTTGTGGGGGATTGAAATGTAATCCACCTTACTACTAAATATGATGTCAAAGAGGTCATCCATGTTTTGATGACAATTTTTGATTCATTAAACTTTACTATCCAAACAATGTATGTAATAATAGTGATGGACATGCTATTGAAATTGAAAAAGAAGAGTCTAACATATTTGGTGTTGTAGCATCTATGGAAGAGTCTTCACACACATTTATTATTGGAGAGCTATTCTTATTTTAGAGGTTATCTATCCCTTTCTCTAAGTGTGTAAATCTTTTTGCTTAAAGGTGGACCCACAAGAATAAGTTTCCAAATGTTGGCTTTTGTGTAAAATAGATTTGTGAGATTCCTAAGTCTCAAATTAAGGGAAACAAAATGTATAACCTTGTTGGTATCTTGATAGTTTTGAGGTTGTGTCACTTACAAGTTGAGAATTTCAACTAAATTATCACCATAGTAAAAAAATTAATTATATGGTATGTGCTTGAATTGCATGAAAAATGTTAACTTCAAGGATTATATTACAATTGAAGTTGTTTTAGTCAAAAAAAAATCAGTTGATTAAAGAATTTGAATATTTTGAAAAGTTGAAGGTTGAAAATGATTTGGTAAGTCACCTTCACCAAGTTTCTTTTCCCCTTTCCAAATAGCCTTCCTTGAAGTGATTTATTTTCTATCCATGTTGAGGTTGCAAGATTCTTGGGCTTTTGGGTGTGTTTCTATTGCCGATCAAACTATAACTTTTATATATATTCTTAACCTTTTTTTTGTGCATTGTGTTTTTGTTGTTATTCAAGTTGCAACAACTTTTTACATCTGAATAGGATTTTGGGCACTATGTTTCTATTGTTGATCAAGCTACAACAAGTTTTTATACATCCTTGGGCTTCTAGGCATTGTGTTTCTATTCTTGATAAAGTTGCAACAAGTTTTTATACATTCTTGGGCTTTTGGGCATTGTGTTTCTATTCTTGATGAAGCTACAACAATGTTTTTTACATCCTTGAGCTTTTGGGCATTCTATTTTTATTGTTGATCAAGTTGTAGCAAGCTTCTGAATGTGTGGTGTGTGGGGTGTTTTTGTGGGCATTGATTTTTTCTAGGCAACTTGTGTTGTAAAGGGTGGAAAGTTCTTTATAAAATTGATTTTCGATTCTTGCACAAGCTACTTGATTCTAATGTTAAAATGTTGAATGCTTTGGTTTTTGCACAACTAGCATGTGAAGTTTGTCATACAAAACCTACATGGATATTTAAAAGTTACTTTGAATTTGAAAACCGATAAATTCATAAGTGGTAGGGAATGAAAATTTTCAATGGATGCATATTTATCTTTACAAGGAAATTTTTGATATAAAATACCATATCCGGCCAACACTGGTTAGTACCATAGTTAAGGGCCTGTGATTTTTAATGAATAGGTAGTAAAAATAGAAATGGAGGCATCCACATCGGTTGGCTAGCTTAGAAGCTGGAACTTAATGGAAAAGGATTTGCTTTCCACCCCACCATCCATCCCAACTCTCATGCTGCACTGGTGGCTGTCGGTTCACTTTGGCCTGATCTTAGAACCCCAGAGTTAGCTGCTGAATGGGAGTAGAACTTTTTAATGCATTGGGGGGCCTGCGTTTAATCCGGCCACAGGATGCATTGGCTGGCCGGATCACTTAACCACAAGAAACATGACATGATTGGGATCCTGGCTGGGTGCTTAGTGAAGTAAACAGCCACCTTTCCACAAAACAAAACAAAGCAGAAAAAAGAAGAAAAAGAATGACATGAGGTTTTTTGGATGAGACATGAGCTCTCAAGTACTACTTTGCAGGGTCTTGACATCAATTTGTTCACTGCTTTTTTTGGGTGAAATTTCGCTCTGTGGCAACCAAAAATATAGACAGCGAATTGTGCAAAGGGGGTTTTTTTTTGAGAAAAAAGAAGAAGCAGAAGTCACCATATTTTGAGGAAAAAGTCAGTCAGAAGTTGTCATACTTAGACATTAAATTTGTGGAGTTTGCCAAAACAAAGCAGAATTCTACTTTTTTTTCCTACTTTCTTGTCTGATCTTTAGCCAAATTTGGCTCATTCTCATGGGGATGATTGCCAATCCAAAACTTGACAATTTTTTTAAAAAAAACCCTGAATTAGTTGCAGTGTTTTGTGAGCTTGACAATTTCTATAATCTAGGTTAAAAGGGATTCTTACACAATTTTGTTGCCAATGAAAGGACATAGATCAGGCTCTTAGATTCTCAACCTACTTTCTCAAACCAGCTTGATGTACATTGTTGTACATGCTCCCTTTTGCGACTGTTAAATTGGTAACACACTTTTAGAGAAGCTCTCATGGTGCTCAGTATGTGACTCAGGAAAAATATTTCTGACATCGAAGTTTAGTTCTTTACGTTTTTCCAACCCCCACCAAAAAACTAAATCTGGGACTGCAATAGGTGGGAGACTATTGATAGCAAACCACCTGGACCAATTATTATAGTTAGCCAATCAAGAACAGGGAGCAGCAGTCAGATCCTATTTAGTACACTCTTCATGGCAGTGAGACCATGTTTAATAGGGTTTACCCTGCATTTTACGATGCTCAGCATCCAGTGGAAAAATACTAAGTCAAAACTATTTTGCAGAGTCAAAACAACATGTTTTGACTTGTTTTCATCCAAATTTTTTTCGTTGGGTCACATACTGAACACCGTTGGAGCTGCTCTTAATGTGTTTGAATTTGGTAACACCAAGTTATAACTTGGTAACACTTAGTTGGATTTTATGACTCACAAACTTTGCATGGTGGTGCCAGCCATCAATCAAGTACTTCTTGTGTTTGCTCAAAGCCATCCATGATGGGTGCCCACATACATGGCCCAAATTGAGACTAGCTTTGGGGTAAGTACTGCATATCACCTGAACCTACTAGCAGTATCATATGTTGACATGGGAATATGCGCCCAAATTAGAACTGCTCAAGTCCTTGAGTATTTGAAAGCCCAGTATGAATGATGATGACTCATGAGTGGCCACAATATTTTTGAAATTTTGTAGGTCAACTCTGTTTAGTAAACATCTCAAATAATTTGTACATTGAAAATTGCTAGTTGGGCTGTCAAAGTACTGAACAAAAAAAAGTCCCAAGTTCCAATGAAACCAATTCAAAATTTCAAATTGAAATCAAGGTTTTTGCCTCCTCTCGATTAGATTCATGGCATAACTTATCATTGTGTCTCTCAATTCCATGCAGATTGCCAACTTTTGCAGACTTGTAAAATCATCTAAGCAGGGTTTTTTTTATATAAATTTTAAAAGTAGCGCCAGTGGCAACAAAGACTGCCCTCAATTATGCCTGAGTGGCTCCTCATGGAAATTTCACATAGGGGCAGGTGGCTTCCTCAACTTTTGCTGGGTCATTTGTTTTTGGCAACCTTCACTTTTTCAAAATAGCTGCAAAGTGCCTACTTTTCTTTTACTTTTAAGGTAATTGCAACTGGCATCAATACAAAATTCTAAGGCAGAATGTGGCTCCCAATTTTTTTTCCAAGGTAGGTGCAATTGGCACCCACCAAAAAACCTGAAGTAGAATCTAACTCCATTTTGTTTTCAAGATAAGTGCAATTGGCATTCAGAAATGAATATAAAGTAGAAAGTTCAAAGTGGTCTTTGAAATTTTGAAGAGTCAAACCTCAAATTTAAACTAACACTAATACTTTGAGGGGGAGTTGAACCCCAATCTGAAATCAAACTTTGCCCATCGCAATGCAAAGTCCTACCCACCATGCCCAAATCTTAGTAAAACTCATAAACAAATAAATATCTTCACCAAACTTGTCCAAATCGTGGAGACATAAACACCTAGATAAAAAGAGGCTGAACCTTTCAAGTGGTACCAATTTGCACTTTTCGATCCTTCCATTTTGTGATTTGCATTTTGATAAGGGAAACTTTCATGTGTATAAAACTCTTGTGCAAACATTCCGACAATTGTGTCCAAATTAGGTTCCAACCTATTGTGTAACTTATCTTTCATGAAGGCAAGCATAGAAAAAATGTGTTCATCTTCCACAAATCCAGGAATCAACATCACAATGACTTTTGCCAACTTCAAGAACTCACTTAGCTATTCGGTTAACAAAGTATTGTTGTTGATTGTAACCCATTTCTTAGTCATTGGATTCTTGTCAAAAGGTTCGCTTGTAGCCTTTAGTGCATGTGATTTCATCGTAAGCTTAAATATGTTTACTTGCAAATCCAAATGTTGGCATTCAAAGGTTCTACAACTTGTAGAAGTGAAGGTCTCACCTTCTTTGTCTCACAATAATGTCTTTTGATGATCGCAAAATGGAAGGAGAAAGCGTAATCAACATCAAGCTACATCCAAAGCTATGGATATTTAATGCCAAGGGCATTCATCAACTCATAATCGACAAAGTGTCAATCCAATTTAATCACAACCATATTACTTGCAATAGAACATTAAGCTTTCATTTGCCCAATGGATGTCAAGAAAATATTTTTGTAAATGGTCTAGTTAATAGTAGCAAATGCATTGTAAATATGAGCCTAATAATTATGACCAATCATTAAAAAAATATTTTGAACCATTTTTCAAATTAGTAACCCAATCCTGAGTGATGGTGGCAAAATCATTTTCAACCACATCACAAAATAGCTGAAAATGTTCATGTTGGTAAGGGGTGGCATGATTATAATACATCATGAAAAAATTAGCTTGGCATATTTTCGCAATTACCACAAAATCACATATGAACATGTCCTTCCCTTGGGTAAATTTTATCAAAACATTGATTGCTTCCAACAATGGCAACAAGCAAGATAAACCCAACAATGTGTGAACATCACAAAGGAGGTTAACATTCAACCTTGCTTAAATAATTGAAGCATTGTCCTGTGCCATTTTCATAATCAAAGTTTTATACTTTGCTAACATGTGCTTCAAAGGCTCCAATAAATGATATCCAAAAAGTCCTCATATTTTATAAAATCTTGAACTCTCTTGTTTTCCACAATCTCAAGAAGCTTAATGAACTCCAAATGTTGCTTCAGGGAGCTAGAAAAGTAAAAATACAAGGATTGTAAAAACTCTTCTGACTTAACCACCATTGGAAGATCCAACAAAGCTTGGACAACCAAGTTTGTCTTATGGGCCATATAATGTTGCCCCATCATGTAAGGAAAATATTTCTTTTTTAATTGTGCTATCACTTTAGTGCAAAAACCCTAAAAAAGAGATGCACCATCTGCACCAAAACAAATAAGACGTTTAGATGTTTTTTCTTGAATCAGTCCCCTTTGCTGCATGAGGGATCGAACAATCATAAAAGTGAGATTGTTTGCAATTTCATTTTTTACAACATGCTAAAGTGTCAAAAAGATAAGCATTCGACCCCATACCTGCATCACATACACATGAACAAAAATATAACATTAATTATCAACCATAATAACTTCATCTGCACTAAGAAAAAAGAACCTTGAACTAACCATAGTAGCCCGAGTTTTTTTCAAGACTTGTTCACAAACAATTTGCCATTTCTCACCCTGTCCTATTAAACCAATGTTTCATGGGATTGTTAAGAACATTGAGTTGTAGAAATAAAATTTTGCATTGTTATGTATTCACTTACTAAGTGTCTATGATTCAACAAATGAAACAATAATGCAACTTGCACTATTTTCTTTTTCCTATCAACCTATGTCACACCTTCAACAACTTGTTGTAACACTATTTCAAGACCCTTACCAAAATATAATTTCTCATTTGTAGTATCTACATTGGTTTTCAAAAAATAATGTTCCCCTATTTTAACCTTTGGCATAAGTACCAAGGGTTTGTGATGTCTAGCATGTTTCCATAGAGAATCAATCTTAGGAACTAATAGTTTTTCTCTCCTTTCAATTTGGGCGCATACCTTGTAACAAACTTGAACAACCTTGCCATTAACCCAAGCACAAATTATGCCCATGGAAGCTTCATTACCCAAGTATCTTGAAAATTACATGTCTAATTCATATGCCTTTTTTTTTACAATTCAATGTCCCCATTTGCAACAACAAGGTTTAAAACCACACAATCAGGTTGAATGGCAGGAGTAGAAATAGACTCAGGTTCAATAGCAAAAGGACCAATAGAGGAGTTAATAGAGGCAACATCCCTTGAAGGATTATGGCCCCAAAAAGAAATTTGTATTAAAATTTTTTAGGGGGTTAAGTTTTACTACAAATTTTGACATGAGAAGGGTGAAAATTCTTTAAGGTGTACCACATAGGACAAAAAGGGCCTAACTTTTACTATAGTTTTTTTTTCCTTATATTTTGATCCCCATAAAAAATAATGAATCAAAAATTGTCAAAATTTTCAAAAGGACTATATTTTAAACCATTACAATTTTTAAATTCCATCACAAATATCCATAAATGTGTCTTTACATGGTAAAAAAAAACAAAATAAAAAAAACAAAAAAGGGTGGCATTCTGACAAGATTTTGGTAAACCTTAAATAATTTGAACCCATAAACAAATATTAAGAATTCAACAAAAAATAGACTTGACAAATAGGTCATAGAAGGAATTACAACTCAAAATGACACAATGATTATCAACACAAAAGGAATTGGGATTGAAAATAAGGTGACATTGTGAATTGCTACTATCAACGTAAAAGGACTGTGCGATTGTCAACAACTTGACGCACGCTACAAGCATATGACTTTGACAAACAAAAAGAATTGCAAAGGGATTAGGTGACACAAGGATTCGGGACAAGGCAACGTAGTTCTGGATTTTCAATGATCACAATTTGTAACAATGTAAAAAAACACAATGATCAAGCCTCAAGGCTATGACTCAAAAATCCATTGACACCTAAAATCCTAATGAGAAAGTTTACCACAAATGTGATCGTTGAACCACAAATCGAAGATTTTGGGAATGAAATGATGAACATAATGAATGATGAAACTTGAAATCCAATGTTTGAATCTCGATTCTCCAACTTTCATGACCTATGAAAGAATCACAGTGCACACAACACACCTCAAAGCCCAACAATAAACATTGGATAGTGGACACTAACACACACATGAAAACACTTAATGCGTTCAACACTCAAGCTCCAAGCTTCAAAATGCACAATGCACACAATATTCGACAAAAAAACATAGAAAACATGAGAAAAGAAAGACACATAATACATGGACAGTGAAGTGTCATTGAAATTGAATGTGAAGAAAAACCTTCCAAGAAAATCAACAATTGGTTCAACAAAAATCAACATTGAGCAAAAGCTCTAGAGTTTATTTTGTTGGGTCTTTGCACAAACTTGCAACTCCAAAAAGGACAATTGTCATCACCTAGACTCCAACACAAATATCATGATTTTGCAAAATCGAGGATCGTCAAGCAATAACTCTAAACCCTAATGAATCATAGATCATCTCAAGGTGACAAACTTTATAGTGAGACAATAAGAGACGTGGCAAACTTTTAGAACAAATAGATTAGGAAGATGGCAAATGCTTAATCAAAGCTTTCAAGAGAGATGGTGAAATGAGGTTGAGAGAAGGGAGGAGAGGCAACAAATGCTACAAAAGAGAAGGCGAGAGAGGTGGTGAAATGAGAGGAGGAACATGAGGGTTTATGTGAATGAAGATATGCAGAGATGCCAAATCTAGCTTCTCAAACATTTTTGATACATGGTGGAGGCGGTGACTCATTATTGGATGGTGGATGTCATTTGCGAATGAGCATCTACAGAGATGCCGACTTCAGCAACCTAATCAATTTTTTACATGATTTTCCCTTCATGTCATTTACCGGCCCTAATTTCTAGTCGCCTTTTGGCGAAAATTCGCACAAAAATAACCGCTGCATCTAAGTAAACTGTGCTTGCTTGGTAGGGCCCGGTAACCAATGTGCTGCCGCCTTCTTGGCAGTCATATAAAATTCTGGCAGCTCTGGAATCAAAATGTGGTAACGTGAAGATCTGGATAATTTGCTTGTGTCCCACTTCTGAAAACCCAAATCTCACCAAATGCTGCATCCTCCTTCCTCAAGCTTTATAAACATGTGATCCAAACACCTCATTGCAACTTAATGTCCACTTCTGATAGGGAGGGGTACCAGACCATGGCATTGATAAGAAATTATGAATGCTATGATTATACACACTCTAAATGAATAAGTAGTAGGACCGATCATCTGCCTATGCCTTGTTCAAAGAGAGGCTTGGGCTACTGACAAAAAAACTTAATTTCCTTCAATTTTGAAATTGAAACTTCTGCTACCGTGGTACGTTGTACCTATGCTGGTTAGGCATTAATTAATTACTTTTTGAAATTCCCAAAAAATTCTGTATGAAGCACTGAAGAACAATAGCGTCACTATTTAAGACAATGTTGAATTGTAAATTAGTATTACTTTTACTTCCAAACATAACTAACAAAATAATAAATAATTATTAGGTACCTTGCTTATGAACCAGCCCAGGTATTAGGATAATCTATCCATCTATGAAGGAAGGTAGTTTGTTTTGTTTTGTAATTATGAGATCCACCGAGCCAGGATGCTTCAGATTGTGTTCTTGGTGTCTTTGGAAAGCTTTCAATGAGAAGGGGTGCATGGTCTTTGGTTCCATGACGTTTGGACTTGTGGTGCAAACATTCTTGAATATTGAATAATTTTCTCACTATAAATTAAATTAAATCATAGTGGAAATATTCGGAGGAGTTGGAATGTGCCTTTCGTGTTGTTGGAAAGATCTTGATGAGCAGGATTTATTGGAATTTATTTGGTAAGAATTGGATTCAGAATGTGGGAGATATTGATTTTTTAGTGATTTCTGCCCCTGAAAATTCAAATAAATTCCAAAAAACCAGGCTTTGGAAGGAAAAATCAGTTGAGGATGTGGTAACACTTGGGCCAACAGCAGAGGCCACACTTGTAAGTTACTCAAGGAGCATATGAGCTGCTCAGAGATACTTAGATAACCTTTGAACATCTTGTGTGCGTCACTTCAACAAATGCTGGTTTTCAGACCTTGGTATGTGAGCAACAATGGTCAGAAATAGGTCACACAGTCAATGGGGGTAGAGTGAACCAGAACTCAACCAAAGCACCATCCATCCATGCTATGCCCATTATGATGACTCAGTTGTGGATGAACCTCAACTGAGTTAATATCTGGCCCCATTCTCTAAGAAGCAGGTCCTATATATAGGTAGATAGGTAGGAAAATAGATAACAAATTAGGTAAGTAGATCAAAGCTATAGTTCCTCATGCAGTCAGGACAGTGAGTTTGGAACATACATAACATCTTACTTCTATTTCAAAGTGTTTTGGGATCTTGGAATGTCATGTGGCACATTGTTCCAAATCTTCTGCCAGTCATATTAGAATTCACAATTTCAATCATATATGAACAGAGTAGCCTAACTGAACAATCAGGGAAAAACATACAAAACACAATCAGAACACCACACTTGCCCAGCTATTTGCATGATCCATACCAAGATGAGGGAGTTGTTTATATCTAGAGACCAACTGTTCAAACCCATGACAACCCTAAATATGTACATACCTAAGTATGGGTGAGAGGTATGGTATATATTCCTTAAAGACCCATATATGTAATTTTTGGGTTTGTAATTATGTATCTCCTAACCAAATTGGTGTATTTTAAAACATGCACTTTCACAATACCAATTCAAATTAGTGTCCGTTGGCATATGTTTCACTATTGGAGCATGTCAAGTTGAGACCCATTACCAAGCCTTGGTGGACCTAGGTTATTAATTGATGTCTAGCTCACTAGGTAATGTTAATAAAACTCAGTTTGTGCTACATAATTTGCAATAAACAAAACCATTGATGGGAATTGCCTTGCAAGCTAGGTAAATCCAAGTAAATTTGGTGCATCAAGACCAAGATTCACTCACCTAGTATTTAATTGAATACTCGAAATGCTAATATACCCATATTTTGTCAATTAGTTTGAAATGTACATCAAAAAAAAAAAAACTTGTACCTGATTGCTATAGGTATCATACTTTCTTTACCAACAAAACATTGGTTCATACCCTTCAATTACAAAAGAATGCAAATAAATTTCCCTATGTGCTTTATCCATATGCAATTGCCACCAAAAATGAAGTTTGTTTGGATTTGAAGATCACTTTCACTTTTAGAAAATATGCCATTGGATTGTTGACCATCGTGATGAAGATTTAACGGAGGTCTATGAGGAAGTAGTTTGTATAAGAGTGCTGAATAGTTCACAAAGGTTGCCCTTATATCAAAGCACATTTGCTGCAACAAAAACTGAACCTCAACAAAGGAGATCATTGCCTTACAAAGAGCCCAAACACCAACAACCAAACACAAAAAAAAGAAATATCTGCCAAGGGTTTTTCTTCTTTTTTTGATATTGAAAATTGGGCATTTTTCTCTAAAAGCTTAGCAAGATTAGTAGGACTTACTCTAGAAAAACAGAAAATTCCACATATTTTGGTCAAATAATGATAAAAGTTGGGGAAAAAAAACACTGCATCCTCTAGGGATAAAACATTATACAAATAGCACATACATTCAATGATTATAAAGTTAACAATTGAATAGGCCAGTTTATATCATTGAAGTCATGGTAGTCATTGTTGCAATGCAATAGAGGTTTTTTCTCACTTCATCACAATAGCTTTGCAGAGTTTGTCATTGTAGCATCAAGGGCAATATGGACACAAGCATCCCAAGCTCCCAAATTCAAGCTTGGCATAAACATCGTCCCAGCACAGCTCATTACAGAGTTCCTGCTGCATATCATAGTGACACGCTTAAACTGCTGCTTGGGGATGATGATTGAACACTTCAGTCTTTTATCAATCACACTTTGTTCGGTAGTGTGTTCAACTAAACCAGTCCAATTAGGTTGTCTCAAGATATTACTACATAATTGTGAGATTGAATGCTCAAATGTAAATTTCAAGTTTCAATTTTCAGCAGTGTGATTTTTTTCTTAGTTCAATTTGCATTTGTTGATCATTGTGTTTATGACCAAAACAAGTTGTTTGTGTGTGTCCAGGATTCAGATTTGAAGCTTTGTCACATGATTGGTTCTGAAAAATTAGTGACCCAAATTAGGTCTGGATGTGTTTCTGAACTTGAAAACCCAGCCAACTTCCAAGCATTTCCATTCATCCAACATAGTTCTGAAGATTCATATAAATCACTAGCAAACAGCATGTGTGTGGTGTTAATGTTTGACAGTCAGAGCCAGAGTGAACCCAACAGTGACCCACCCACAATGAACCCATGGATGGTGGATGGATAGAAAACACTTTTTCCATTGGGTTCCAGTTCCCTAGCTATCATGATAGTTAGCTTAGTTGTTGTGTTTATTGGCCTTGCCTTGGTAGGCAAGGATATTTAGATTCATTATAGAGTGTAGTAGCTTAAGGGATTTCGGCCCCTAGGTAATAAATAGATCTATTTTTATATGAGGATTTTTGAAAGATGATATTTTGGCTTTTTTTGAAACTTGAGATTAGTTATAGAGTGATAATATCTTGAAGGATTTTGATTTCTTTTCAAGGATTTTTTGAAGATTATATTTTTGCATGGTGAAACATTTAAGTTTCCATAATTCCTCTTTCACCTTAAGATACCTTTTAATGTAAATGGCAAGGCCACAGTGTGACACACCCCTTGGTACTTACCAACTAACTACCTTCTTGCCCTTACCTACATATTACCCATGGGCATGCATTTACAGAGTAACCACTTATTTTCCTACATACCTTCCTACAGTGTGATGTGGTTATTTGAATTTAAAAAGAATCACTGGTTTAAGTTTTTTTTAATATTGCAGATTCAAAGGACCATCAGTTTCAATTCTTTGGAAAAATCAAAGACCCATTGGTTTTGGTTATTTCAAAAACCTGAACCTGCAGTTTTTATGAAAGGTGGGGCTTAAGGTGTGAATATGTGGAGGCTTGCAAATTATAGGTGTAGGGCAAGGCCTGAGGTCAAGGGCGTCATCAAATGTAAAGACCTGCCAAAAAGTTTGGACTAATGAAATTATCCAAAGAAATCACAAGGCAGATAACCTACAGGTTAAAAAAATGGAAGATCCCTGCCAACAAAGGGGAGATACCTCCCAACAGCAGAAGAGCCCTTCTTGAAAATGGAAGACCCTGGCATCTGTCCATGTTTTCAATTGTGCTGTCAAAATACACTAGTATATCTTTGGCAAGTCTTACCAAATCTGTGTGGAGAACCCTAGAATCCAAACAAATTTAGTGAGTGCAAGTGAATCATAAACTCAAATTGCTACGACAGCACAAATACCACTGAAATCTCACAGAAATTATCTGTTCACATGAGCCCAGGTCTACCAGAGGTTAGCAGACCATCCAGGGTTTAGGGTTTTTGGGCTTAAATAAACCAAGCTGGTGAATACATAGATGGTCTTGGAATTGACATTGTCATTGAATGTCAGAGTTATTGTTGGACATGAACAAGTCAAACCTGAAACACAGCTCCAAATTTCCATTCACAGAATGTAAGCTGGTCTCATTCTAGCCAATGTCAAATTCATGCACTACACTACACTGATTTGCATCCTCAGAGAATGTGAACTCTTCCTGATCAATTGGGATGTTCTAGATTCTTTTTTTTCACTTGAAGCTAGATTCCTTATCACCTACTTCAGGTGGTATCTTTCAGACCCCTTACTGACCTCTGTTGCTGAATGTTTGTTTTGAGATCCCATGTGCCACCAGCTGTATAAACGTTTGTTGGCAGCACATACAATGCAGAGTTTCCAGGATCTGTTTTGAGAGCTTGTTTTGCAATGCATTCTCCCATCTCTAGTTCACCATGAACTCTGCAACTATGAAGCAGGGCTGTCCACACTGAACAACTTGGTTCACAGGACATCATAAAGATGAAATCCTCCACCTCCTGCAGATGGCTGGTGCAGCAAAGAAGATCAACCATGCAGGAAAATGCTCCACTGTTGCGGAAATGTTGTAAACTGAACACAGAATCAAAGTAGTGCAGACCTTCATCCACCAAGCCCATATGAGTACATGCCGACAGAAGACAAATAACAGTGACATTATCTATCTTCACACCTTCTTGGCACATCCATTCAAAATGTGCAAGTGCCTCCTTACCATGCCCATGCATGGCAAATCCTTCAAGCATTGCATTCCAAGAGACCACATTGCAAAAGGGCATCTTGTTGAAAACTTCCAAGCATCCTGCATGCTCCCCCATTTGGCATAATCTCGATAAGGCTACTGCCAACAAAGACATCAGACTCCCAACCACTTTCTATGATATGTTGATGGGCATGTGCACCTTCTTCTTCAAGTGCTGCTACACTGGCACATGCATTTAGGATCCCCACAAAAGTGACATGGTTGGCTTGACACCATCTGTTGCATTTGTTGAAATAGTTCCAATTCTGTTGCATTCTGCCCTTGCCCACATTTCACATCTCCAAATATCATGGCATTCCAGCAGACCAAGTCACATGCAGGCATTTTGTTGAACACTCTCCAAGCATCATCCATGCTCCCCATTTGGTGTACATGTCCACAAAGACATCTGACTCACAACTGTGTCAAATGATCTGTTCATGAACAAGCCTCCCTTTGTCAAGTGCTACTACACTGGCACATGCATTCAGGACCCCAACAAAAGTAACACCGTCTGTGTGCACACCTTCCTGTTGCATTTGTTGAAATAGTTCCAATGCCTTCTGCCCTTGCCCACATTTCACATGTCACAATATCATGGCAGTCCAGTAGACCACATCATGTGAGGTCATTTCATGGAACACTCTCCAAGCATCGTCTATGCTCCTACATTTGGCATACATATTCACGAGGCTACTGGCAACATGAACACCTGATTCACAGTCACACTGTACGATCTGTGTATGGATGCATCTGCCCTCTTCAAGTGCTTCCAACCCTGCACATGCATTGAGCACTCAAACAAAAGTATCATCCCTTCTCATTGCATTTGTTGAAAAAGCTCCATTGCCTTCAGAGGTTTGCCCAGCCTGAACATATCTTGTAAGCTTTGTCTTCCATGAATAGATATGCAACTGCACAGTGCCTGGTGCCATCGCAGCTAAGTCTGCTCGCACCCAGGGGGGTTTCTGTTTGTCATCAAGCCAGAATGCCTTCTGTGCTTTCTTCTTATGTTCAAAATCTGGATACCCTGCATGTGCCTACAACCAAAAACCCAAAACAAGCTGGTCAGATAGATTCGGGATTCCACCCAGCTTTGGGTGTAGACCAGGCCTTCCAAACACAGACAACCCAGAGCAGTACAGAGAGAGCAATTGTCCATTCACCTTCTCTGCCCTGTGATAGACCACTGTGAAGGATCAGAGAAGAACTCCCACCAAAGCTCCTCTACAATCTTCTTTTTGGGACCTACAACAACATCATCAGGAACTGCTAATGTGATAAAATGCTGAAACACACACAACCCTTGTATGGAGGGATATTCCTTCAATCCTGTCATGTCTCATCTCATGTCCACATTGTAGCCTGTGATGATAAAGAAAATCCTAATTCCAAGACAAACAAAGGAAGCTTCTTTTCTTTAGAAAGAGAGGCTTTTGCAAAATTCTTGTGCATCACATCACAGACAAAATTTGCAAAACCTAAATGGTGACATGCAGGATGAACCTAAATGGTGATTTGTGGAAACACAACCCATCAGATCTAATCTGAGCAGGTAAGTAATATCAACCCATGCATAAATACCATGAGAAAGCCAGAAAGAGGAATATGAGAGAGAGAGAGAGAGAGAGAGAGAGAGAGAGAGAGAGAGAGAGAGCACTAAAATATTGAGACCCTAAACCTACCAGTCTTGTCGCTGAGCACCGCTTTGTTTGCCACCCATTGAGCTAAGGGAAGAAGAGAAGAAGGAGACTTCAAGACTTGAGCTGCCAACTGCACGTAGGGTATAAAGAAGACACCACTTGGGCTTTTGGCCAGCCTCCCTCCCCACGTGGTAGTAATCTCGTGTTGCTGTTGAGATCTTGTTGTGCTCGTCCTCCCTGCTGAAATCTGGATATCTTGCATTTCCCTATGTTAGAACCCCGCATCCAAGTCGATCAGCCATGTATTTATTCCTCTGTCTTCTTGGTAAAGACTAGGCTATCTATCATGAATGCCAAGAAACCTATACCAACATTCTGCATCAACAAGAGGATCTCAAGAGCACACGTTCCATTAGCCTTCTCTGACCTGTGAAGGATTTGAGAAAAACTCCCGCCACACTTTCTCTACAACCCTCTTCTGACCTGCCACCAGACCACATGAAAATGGTGAAAGATATATACAATCCCTTTCTGCACATCATGGACTACGTTGATAACCTGAAACTACCGGCACCAGGATAACGAAACACACAGGGATGTCATTTAGCCGACGGGAACAAATGCCGAGTGCCAACAATACCTATCGTTCCGTGGCCACAAGGGATCACTGGACACTCGAAAGACGTAAACAGTAAGCCTAAATAGGGTTGCTGTTACTGTTGCTTAAGCATAACGAATAAGAAGAAAAACCCTGTAAATAAAAATCAAGGACCCATCCAGCAAAAGTACAAGGCAAATGTGAGCACAAGTAGACACAACCCAAAGGAAAAAAAAAAAAGCAAACAATCAACAAAAATCAAGTAAAGACCCTATGCAAAGAAGACTCATGCCTATGAAATGACAATCAACAATAACAAAGAAAATCTAAGACAAAAGAGATGCCCTTGATTACAAATTGACTAGTGACAGATGTGCAATAGCTATGTGAAAAAGATGAACTCTGACCAAGTGCAAGAGCGCATTGAAGAATTGCTATGGTTTAAGCACGTTACAAGGTTATGGACAAAAGCTGACAATAATAAGAAAAAAACATCAAGAGGACTAAAGAAGATCTGAGATGACGCACAATAATGATTCATGCACAAGTGGTCAAAAATAAATCAAAACAAGAATGAAAACACCCATAGGTCTCAATAATAAGGGAAATAAGTCATCGTCTAATGTTCGTTCAACATATGATCATGTCGTCTCTTGAATAGCCGTCATTGTTACATGTGTTGTCATTGTCAATGCTCATTACACCATAGTTGTGTGAATAAAGTTAGCAATGATGTCCATGAAAGTTTGAAAATTGTCTTTGGTGATAAGAATATTCATTCCTTGTTGAGTGTGGCGAGGGAAAAGGTGAGAGACCTCCCTCTAAACATGTGTTTCACTCTCTAAAATAATAGTTATGATAATATCTTGAAATGTATCATGGGTTGTTATACATTCATTCTTGTAAGGACACCGAAGCAAATGGGTATCTAGATTGTCAATGGTATGATCACATTGACACTGTGAAAGATGGGCAACAGTAGGATGTGGCAAACCAAAAAAAGCACGGAATGTTGCAAGGAAGTGGGTTAAGGATAGACGAAATGCAAATGTGGTAAGACAAGCTAATAACCAAAGGCTTACCCTTGGACCCACACATGAATTAAAACATGTTTGCATGATATCTGAAGGAGCATCTACTAGAACCAAAGCAAAACTCCTACTCGTGTAAATAATTCGCCAAAAACCTATAACTAGGGATAAGATTAAATTACTAGGCTTTCAAAGGGTGGGACCTAAAAGCAGACAATTTGAGGTAACAACGCCATTTAGAATAGGAAAGTGTTAATCTCAACATGTGTTATTACATCCAAAAGAATACATGATCATCTTGTTGGAAACAAGTGTCAAGTGCAAGAATGATTGTGCCCAACATCCCAAGAATGCATGGACAACAATCTAAACTATGGAAAGTAGACCAAGTTCGTTCATAAAATGTAAAGTAGGAAAGGTGACTTGACAACAAGTTAAATGACCAATAGAACCACCAAAAGATCTCATACCATGTAACTTCTTTAATGTAGTTATGGTACGAGTACCAAAGTCAACGTAGCTATGGTATAAGTACCAAACTCAATGTAATGCTACAAAATACCTAGACAATGAAGACGAACAAGATGGTCCACCAAGAAGCACTCCGAGCCCAATGAAAAGCTTTTGCCTCTCTCATCCTTCAAGAAATAAAAAAAACATGTTTTATTTGTCGCCTTTTTAGGAGAAGTTTTTTTGTGTGTGTTGTTACAAATAATAATCTCATTGTTCCTTAACGATGGGTCCTTAGCATGTGTCCCACCACTGGGCTCAATCTTAGGAAACATTCCCTCTTAAAGGTATTTTCAAACGAACCTTGAAAATGGGATCATTCCTTAAATCAAGGACTGGAAATAAAGGTTTTTAGAAGGAGTGTTCATGAAATTCACAGCCAAAGGAAGTTTGAAACTGAGGTCGTTCCTTAAATAAAACACTAAAAATAAGGTTTCAAGAAGGAATGTTTGACAAATTTACAAGTGGAGGAGGTCTAAAAAATGGAGTCATTCTTTAAATAAAAGACTGGAAAAATGGTCTTATAAAGGAACATTCCTCAAAGTCAAGGCCGGAGGAAGAGGTTTAAAATTAAGTGGGGTGAATTCCCTTGACAAGGGATTGTAGTGGAAGAATAGGGCTTTAAGAGGGAACAATCTTAAAGGTGAAGGCCCAAAGGAGGCTTAAAAAGTGGGGTCAATTCCCTTAATAAGGGATTGGAAAAGGACCTTAAAAGCAAATATTCTTAGAATTTAATGTCTAGAGAAGGTCTAAAAATTGGGGTGAAATTCCCTTAAATAAGGGATTGGAAAAGGGCCTTAAAAGGAAAGGTTCCTAAAATTTAGGGTTCACAGAGGTCCAAAAATTAGAATCAAGTTATGTAAATAAAGGACAAGAAAGGGGCATTAAAAGGGAGCATTCTTAAAATTCAGGGCTAACAAGATGTCTCATGCTAGGCCTTAAAACTTCAAATCTCATGGGGAAAAGTACATGCAAGAATGAAATATAACTAGGGTTACACAAGCCTTTGAAGCACTCATGGGGTAGCCCAAGGTTAATAATAAGCCATTCCATGTGAACCCCATTGTTCAAAAGGCTCACCAAGTCTACTTGCATGAACTCTTTACTAGGGCATCTTTTATCCCAAATTCTATAATGAGAATCTAGGACAGAAATATAGATACCAATGTTGGGTGGGTATGTGGGTACATACCAATGTTCAGCGGTTCTCCAAAAATCCAAGTAATAACTGGCAATTTTGGTTTTGGTTATACATATCCTACCCTGACCCTAACTTCTATTCAAATACCCGAACTTAAACCTTACCCTAGGACCCACCCTTATCTTGAATCTAGGTTCAACCTCGAAACTGAATGATCATCAATTCCATAAAATTTCGATGACCTTGCACCAATGGGTGTTTTCCAAAATTTTAAGGTTTTGCATGTAGGCCTTGGTGTGAGTGAAGAGGACAAGATCACACACATGATGGTGGGGTTGGCATTGGCAATCCAACTACTAGAAAAGAGCTCCTTTGGAGTCTCTTCCAAATCGTTGCATTTTTTTTTTAGTCTCACTATTGTTTCAACTACGACTGCAACTTCATCAACCATTTCGTAAATGCTCGACCGTCCTTCAGTCACCTACATGCTTACTACTACGTCAAAATAATAATTAATAACATTATCCTCACTGCCTAATTACAACTTTGGTATATTGGTAGTTGTGTAATCTTTGTTCTTTTGTTAGGTATTATATGTAATCAAGGATAGATTTGGTGGGAAGCTATTGACTCTAATATGATAGGAAGAAATGAATAAGTTGTAAATTGAAATATTGATCTTTTCTAGCAATTTGGGATGTGACTTCCATTTGGATAATTGTTTTCTTCCCCCTATTTTTTATTATTTTAAAGCACAAGGAAAGAATAAGGCTTGTAGGCATGGTCTATGGAATTTTGTTGTGAGAAGTCTCAATGTACACCAAAGTTTAATCTCAGTTTTCTCTTTTCAAATCAAAAAATCAATCACCAAATTATTTTTTGGATTATTCTAGTGCCTATATAATATGGCACTTCAATATTTGCATGCCATTGATCAAGTCCTTCATCTTGGTGGCATAGTAAGTCTAATGATCTAACATCCTTGCATAATTCAATTTCACTTCATCTATTATGCATGTGTTTCAATTAAGTTTTTTGACGATTTGTAACATATAATCCATTGTTCCTTTCTTCATTACAAGATCAATTATAACAAGGAGGTTAAATAAATCGTCACAATTGGACAAGTGTTATTATGAAGCCTAACCAACATCATGACATTGTGTCTCTCGTGCTACATCTGGAAATGTGACAGAAACTCATCACATGGATATTTGTTTTATGGTTTGCTTGAAATTTTGGGCAGACTACTTTTAAAGCCTCTACACCCACCATCTTCTAGAGTTGATGAAGTTAATGGGTAGTCATGGCAGGTCATTATTGTTATTCATGATGAAGGGCATAATTTGACATTTTGTGAGCAACTTTCATAAGATTACAATTACATTTACTTTCATGTTGCCTTTGAAATTATTATTGTCTTTTCTATAATTTCAAGGATATTTTTACTACTAGGCCATGCAAAGGCACCTTTTCTCCTCTTAGTGTTGGGAGTTGCTACACATGTTGTTTTTAGAATTACTATGGTTATCCCAATAACAAATATCAAAGAATCTATAACCTAATTTGTGAGCCATTCCAACTTTCATAATATAATAAAGCTTATATAGTAATATTATTATCATGATCAATTAGGTGCTCCAATAGTCTACAAGTCCATGTGTCAATGATTAACTATTTACATCAAGAGGTGGTTTTGTCCACAATTTAATCTTCAGCTTAATGTTAATTTGCTCAAAAACTTTGACAATGTTAACAAAGATTTTTATTTTTTTACATTTGATATGGTATGCTTGTAGGGAATGGAGTGAAAATGTTGAATATTGTGAAAACCAGTTCAATTGGTTTTGAAATGAGGGAAAACTTGAAAATATTGTTTGGTGATAAGCATGTCTACTTTAGTTGTAACCCAATTACAATTGAATTGCAACTCAAATAGTTGTAATCTAATTGTGCAAGATAGTCTAGTTTAGTTAAACCTAAATCTAAACTAATAATCTACTTAACCTAGGTCTAACTACTTACCTTAATTATTTATAGTAATTATTCATTAACTATTTTTAATTGTATAGTTGTATAATTGAATAATTAAACATATTATCATCATTTATTAAATAATATGGTGATTAGTTTTTTTAATTCAGAAACTAAATGTAATCATCTATTAAATAATTAATTAGCAGTGATTTTTTAAAAATTCCAAATTCATTATAATTTTTTATTAAAATTTCATAAAACAAAGAATTAACTCAATTATAAATATTCAATAATATTTTTAATTATTTTAAAATTACAATAATTATTATAATGTAATGATAATTAATAATTGACTACAATTACAACAACATTAATAATAATATTGTAGCTAGTAATTAGGTTAGGCTAGTTATTTGATTATTTTTATTCGTATTTTTATCTAACTTGTTGGAACTATTAAATGATTTAGTATAATAAATATTAAATAAAAAAATATAGAAAAACTATTCTAAAATATAGGAGTGTTAAATAACAATAAGTTCTGAACTTATATGATAATTTATTGAATATATTTACTAATTATTCAAATAATTATTATAATTTAATCATAAATACATAAATAATAATTCTATAAATATTTTCAAATTTTATTGAAATTAATAACCAGAATTAGAATAAAAATTTAAATTTTAAAAATATTAATTATGTATCATTACATGATATATTGTAAATTAAAATCGAATTTACATGGAAATAGTAAATTACACATGTATTGAACGTATTCCAAAAAAATGTTAATTGTGTATCATTACTTGATATGTTACAAAATAAAATTGAATTTATATAGAAATAATTAATTATGCATGTATTGAACATACACATTATTAAGTTGATTTATACTTCAAAATTTCCTTAAATTTTATTTTCAAATTAAACTGTAATATTTATATGCACAAAAAAATTCATCATACATAACCATTCATGTTTACAAAACAATTCACATGTACCTTAATAACTAATGAATTTTTAGTTGTCATTTTAAAAATATAATAAAACATCATATGTATAAAAATGAGCAAACTTACAATTCCACAAAATTATAATTATTTATCATTACTTTATTTGTTGTAAATTAACATTTGATTTACAAAGAAATAATAAATTACATATATTGAACATATATTATTACAAACTCATATTTAAGAATTTTTTTCAATTTTATTTTGAAATTAATTTTTAATATTTACATGCACGAAAAAATTTACATCATGCATAAACATTCATTTACACACACATTTACATGTAGCTTAATGTTTAATGAATTTTATTGCAATTTAAAGAAAATACTAAGATATCATGTCTATGAAAATGATAAATATTAGGTTTCCCAAAAAAATATTAATTATGTATTATTATTTGATATGTTGTAAACTAAAATCCAAACTACATATAAATAGTAATTAGGTGTATTGAACATGCACATTATTACAAATTTATATTACCAAATTTCCTTAAATTTCCTTACGTCAGAATTTATTATTTATATGCACAAAAAATATTTGCATCATACATAACCATTCATTTTATACCCCCCAAAAAAGAAAAACATGTAATTTAATCTATTAATGAATGTAAATAATATGTTTTGTTTCATTCTATCATGTTGAGATTTCTCGACCCAAATTGCTTCATATAATGTTATTGATATCTTTGAAAACCTAACAATGAATAGGGGTGCATTGACTTGGGTTGAAATTTTTTGGAGCTATAATGCAAAAGTTATTGATTATTGAACCATTTTTTTAATAAACATTAATAAAATCATAAATAATTTTTTTATTCAAATCCAAAGGTATACTTGAAAATTTGGAAAATAGTCAAGTTAGATTTAATAAAATTTACTTCATAATTTTCATACTTAGGATGTGGAAGGTATTAAATTTTGAATGAATTTTGTTGTTGAAAATTCAATCAAATTACAAAAAAATGGGTTTCAAAGGGAATGTGTTCACACTTGGGGCCAACGACACATGTTACCTTATCTATCCGTGAAGGAAAACAATTTGTTTTGTTGTCATTATGATATTTCCCAAACCATGGTGTCTTGGGTTATGTTATGGAACTTATCATCAAAAAGTTCTCAATGAATAGGGGTGCATCAACTTGGTTTAGAATGTTTGGAGCTACAATGTGGAATCAATTTATTATTGAACCATTTTTTCATTGAATTTTTTGAAAAACCAAGATTGAAAATTATATTGGAATTTGGGGGCATTCTTGGTATTGTTGGAAAGCCTTCACCAAGAAGTTGATTTTGTCATTTTGAGACTTAAAATGTGAACAATATTATTGAATTTTTGGTTGGTCTTGTTGTTGGAAATTCAAACAAATTGCAAAAAAAGGTTTGGAGCAATTGCGCGTATGCATGGAACATTCTACAGGGACACGACACCAATCCATGTTGCGCTAATGGCCAAAGCACACAAGGTTTGTAACCAACCATCCACGAAATATTGCAAAAGATAAAACTT